>Ga0187845_1000739_pt1 | contig 19169 bp, 20 predicted proteins | sample SpaLakP09_SKY_68_FD_134515 | JGI IMG/M metagenome (GOLD analysis project Ga0187845, IMG submission 134515) | Oligotrophic lake water microbial communities from Sparkling Lake, Wisconsin, USA - SP09_SKY_68 | ecosystem: Environmental > Aquatic > Freshwater > Lake | place: USA: Sparkling Lake... | reverse complement strand
GTTCCAGTTCTTGTTATATTCGGCCGCGTGCTTCTGGCAGAACCAGTAGTGCTCGTTGGGCATGTTGCGGGCCTTGGGCGCCTTGGCCGATCCGGCCAGGCGACAGTCGGGATGGTCGCAACGTTTCTCGCCGGGCTTCAGGCCCAGCACGTCAGGCGTCTCGCTCTCGCCCGCCTTGGGCGGACGGACGCGGATGTCGAAAAACTTCGGGCGGTATTCAAACTCACGGCTCATGAGCCCTAGAGTAAGCTACCGCTATTTCCGTTCAAGGATTGACATGCGAGAGTCAGGCATGGGTGCCATTTCCGATACCATTCGCAGCAAGCTGGAGGCCGCTTTTCAGCCGGTCCGGCTGGATCTGACCGACGACAGCGATCGCCATCACGGCCATGCCGGTCACAGCGGCTCCGGTGAGAGCCATTTCAACCTGACGATCGAGGCCGAGGCCTTTGCCGGCAAGGGCCGGGTGATGCGCCAGCGCATGGTCTACCAGGTGCTGGCCGACGAGATGGCGGGTCCCGTCCATGCCCTTTCGATCATCGCGCGGGCTCCCGGGGAAAGCTGACCGGCAGGGTGCGAAGGGGCTTGCGTCAGGCCCCCGCGACTGATTGCCTCGCGGCCCGGCGCGATCCTGCCGGATCGATCAGAGCCCGCCTGAGCGCCGACATGTCCATGACCCCCGCCCTTGAGGCCGAAGCTGCAGCACGCCTTCCGGACCTGCTGACCCGGGCCTATGCCCGCTATTCCCGGTTCACGGTCGCCGCCGCCGTCATCGATGAGGACGGTGCGGTCCATCTCGGCGTCAATGTCGAGAACGCGGCCTATCCGTCCGGCACCTGCGCCGAACAGACGGCGATCGGGGCGATGGTCACGGCCGGCGGGCGGCGAATCAACCGGGTGCTGATCGCCGCCGGCTCCAATGCCGTGGTGCAGCCCTGCGGAGCCTGCCGTCAGCGCATCGCCGAGTTCGCCTCGGATACCTGCGAGATCGTGTCCGTCCAGGACGGTGTTCCGACCCGCCGCACGGCGTTCCGGGACCTGCTGCCGGAAAGCTTCGGACCCCGCGACCTCGATTAGGCACTGATCCGGCGAACCCCTGCGGGGGTGGGGGCGTCCCGACCAGGGCAACGGCCATAGAAAAAGGGGCGGTCCGAAGACCGCCCCTTTCCTGTCTCTGACGCTTTCGCGCCGGCTTACATCTTGTAGTTGAAGCCGACGAAGAAGCGGCGACCGAACAGGTCGAAGTTGTCCGAGCTGGTGTTGCCCAGCCACGCCGCCGGTTGGGCGTCGAAGGCGTTGACCACGCCACCGCGGATCGTGAAGTCTTCCTTCGGGCTGTAGCGCACGGTGAAGTCGTGCTGAATGAACGAGCCCGAGGTGAAGTACTTGTTGTCGTAGGTGTCGAGGTTACCGCCGATGTTGTCGGCGTCGAGGATTTCCTGCGACGACTGCCAGTCGGCGGCCCACTGGATCGCCAGCTTGTCGTTGACGGTCCAGTTGACCTTGGAGCTGAAGCGCACGCGCGGCAGGCCCAGGGTGGTTTCGAAGTCGGTGTGCTCGTTCGGGTTCGAGATGTTCGTGAAGTCGTGCTGCTCGAACAGGTAGGTGCCGCTCAGACGATAGTCGATGCGACCCCAGTCCAGACCCGTCAGGGCCGCGACATCGGTCCGGTACAGGTACTGGAAGTCGATGCCGCGGTTCATCGTGCGGGCATAGTTCACCGAGCCCTGGATGAAGTCGACGATGCCGTAGGCCGGGGTGGTGCCCTGGCCGGCAGCGCCGGTGCGGGTGATGGTGGCGCAGATGCCGGGGTTCAGGACATCGCCCGAGACGCACTGGTTGGCGGCGGTCTGGGCGCTGACCGAGGCGATCACGTCCTTGATGTCGATGTCATAGTAGTCGACGACGAAGGTCGAGTTCGGCCAGAAGCGCGGCGTCACGATCATCGAGAAGGTCGAGCTGAACGACTTTTCGGGCTTCAGGAACGGGTTGCCCGCGTTCTTGCCGGCCGGGGTGCTCGTATAGTTGATCACGGTGCCGGCAGGGATACCCAGCAGGGCGCAATTCTTGATGCGGTTCTGGCGGGTCTTTTCATCGATGCCCGTTGCCGTAGCCGGGTTGCTGCAGGGGTCGCCGATCGTGGCGAAGGTCTGGGTTGCCGGGCGGAAGTTTTCCGACAGGGTCGGAACGCGGACGGCCTTACCCGCAGTGGCGCGGAACAGGATGTCCTCGATCGGACGCCACGAGGCGTTGAAGTTGTACGTGTCGGTCTTGCCGACCGTCGTGTACTCCGAGCGACGGAACGCCGCACCGACTTCCATCGACTTGGCCAGGAACACGTCCCTCAGCAGCGGCAGGCGGACTTCGCCGAAGGCTTCCTTGGTTTCGTAGCCGACCTTCTTAAAGTCCGGTCCGGTGTTCAGGAACAGCAGGCGGTCGCCGGTCGAGCTGGAACGGCCGATCGACTCGGTGGTTTCCTTGCGCCATTCGGCACCGACGGCCAGACCGATGCGGCCGGCACCCCAGAAGTCCCAGAGCTCGCCCGAGACATAGCCCAGGGCATCCTGCTGGGTGTTCTTGTCCTGGACGTTGATCTCGGCGTCGAAATACTTCCGGGAAGCGGCCGTGTAGCCGTTTTCACCGAAGACGCGCGAGGGCGCGCACTCGGTGATTTCCTTGTAGGCGGCGGTGCCAGGAGTGTAGCTGCCACCGCGCCACTGGTCGGCGATCGTGGTGCCGTTGGCGGCCAGCAGCTTCACGCGGCAGACGACTTCGCCGGGCTTGCCGTTGACCACACCGGCGGTGTCGACCACGGCGTCAACCGAGTGCTTGAAGCGCAGGACGTCGACGGCGCGCTCATAGTTGACGTTCTCGAGTGAGCCGGCGGTGTAGCTCAGTTCGTAGCTCAGGTTCTTGACGAAGCTGAACTCGTCCTTGGTGCCGCGGGCACCCACGACATAGCGCTTCAGTTCCTTCTGGTTCAGCTGGCTGCGGCTCGGGCCGAAGATGCTGAGACGGGCGCGAGCGTCGGTGATCGTGCCCGTCTGGAGGCCGGTGACGGAACTGATCGTCGGGCGCGTGTTGGACATGATCGCGGCCTTCACGGTCGGATCCAGATAGGCGTTGTCGAGGCCGATATTGAAGGCCGAGGTGCCGATCCAGACACCGTTTGAGACGCTGTTCAGATTGACCAGACCGATATCGAAGAAGGTCTGCTGGCTTTCGTCGTAGGTCTCTTCCTTGATGTACTTGCCTTCAGCGAAGAGTTGCAGGTCTTCGGTGAGGTTGAAGTTCAGGCCACCCTGGACGCGCTTGTTTTCCGATTCCGGCAGACGGCTGAACTGGCTGAACTCGGTGTTGATGTTCAGGCCGTCGCCGCCGACGTTCAGCGAGCGGGCCCGGCCGACGTTGTTGCGGATCGTGCCGAAATTGGCCAGACGGCCCTTGCCGGTCGAGTCGAACTGGAAGGTCTTGCCGGGTTCGGCGAAGATACAGTTGGCGCTGATCGAGCCGGTCGAGGCCGAGGTGCCGGAGCAGGTCTGCAGCGTGATGTTGCGGCTGGCATCCGGCAGGATGTCGTTGGTCAGGATCAGGGTGCCGCCGCGCGAACGCGAGATGTTGCGCACGTCGCGCAGCAGGACGCTGTCGAAGATGCCGTCATTGTTGGCGTTGGCCGGGTCGAAGTCGACGGCGACCAGCGAGAAGGCGTCACGACGCCAGTGCATTTCGCTGTCGAGAACTTCGTCGTTCTTTTCGTATTCGGCCGACGCGTAGACGTTCAGCTTGCCGTCGAAGAAGTTGTGACCGACCAGGGCCGAGAAGCGGCGGTTCAGGTCGCCACCGACCTTGGCGCTCTTGTTGATCTGGGCGACGGTGCCGTCGACCTCAACGCCTTCAAAGTCACGACGCAGGATGAAGTTGACCACGCCCGAGACGGCGTCGGCGCCGTACTGGGCCGAGTTCGCACCGGTGATGATTTCAACGTTCTGGATCAGCAGGCGCGGAATGGTGTCGACGTCGACCGACAGGCCGCCCGAGGACGAACCGACGTGGCGACGGCCGTCGACCAGGGTCAGGGTGCGGTTGGAGCCCAGGTCGCGCAGGTTCAGCAGCGACAGACCACCGTCGTTCAGGCCCGAGCCCGTGGTGTCTTCAGGAACGATCGAGCCCGACAGGGCGGGGATGTCGGCGAGCACGTCGATGACGCTGGCCTGACCGGTCGACACGACTTCGTCGCGCGAAACCTGGATCAGCGGGGTCGGCGAGTTGGTGGGGTCGCGGCGAATGCGCGAACCGGTCACGACCACTTCTTCGACCGTGGTGTCTTCCTTGGCAGCCGCGGGGGCCGTCTGGGCGAAAGTTACCGTCGGGGCCAGGAGCGCGACGCTCCCCAGCATCGTCGTGGCCAGGAGAAGCTTGGTCTTCAACGCCATTGTTCCGTTGTCCTCTAAACTAACAACGCCCCCTACGCGCACGGCGCGGGGGGCGAGAGGTCCATTCCTCAACGCCGACGTTATCGGCTTTGGCCGTCGCAAAAAGGGAACATGGCGCGATTGCGCCGCTACGGCGCCGCTCAGTTACAAAAAAGTCACGATTTGGGCGGGTTTGTGGCGGTAGGGGCCAAATTTGCCCCAATGCGAGCCTGAGCCCTACGTTAACAACCGGTAACAAAGGGTAAATTTCACCTCGCCTCAGGGCGGGGTTCGCTGAAATCTACAGCTCTAAGGCGAGTTTGGGTGAGAATTGGCAAACTTCGGGTGGAAAATTTTCGTTTCTGACCGGAGCGGGCATCTGGGGTTGTGCCCAAATCGGGGGCGCATATGCCCTGATTGTGAGCGCAGCAGCGCTCGGGAGGCGCCAGATCTAGGCGGTCTGGCTGGCCAGTTCTTCCAGAACGCGGCGCAGATCGGCTTCCCGGAACGGCTTTTGCAGCACGAGGGCCCCGCGGTGGCCTTCCGAGAGTCCCGCCTCGCCGTACCCGCTGGCGAAAGCGAACGGAACGCCGCGCGCCTTGAGGGCATCAGCGACGGGGAAGATCGGCCGGCCACCCAGGTTCACATCCAGAAGCGCTGCATCGATCTCCGCAGAGCCTGCAAGGCGCAGGGCCTCCTCGATTTCAGCCGCAGGCCCGACGACGGTACAGCCCAGGTCGCTGAGCATGTCCTCGACGAGCATCGAGACGAGGGCCTCGTCTTCGACAACGAGAACTTTCAGGTCGGACAGCTTGCTCATGGTCGCGGCTCCGGGGTGCGCATCGGAAGCCCCATGCGGCGGGACATACTGACGCTACCGCAAGTTATCGCAAGCCCCCGCAACAGGTCTGGCGCGAAGCGTTTTTCTCAAGGCGTCTCAATACTTAAGGCCAAGCTTGCCGCGCGGCGGTCAGGCCAGGGCCCCTTCGTCCTCGACCAGGAAGGCGTGCAGGGCCTGCCGGTCGACATCGCGGGCCACGAAGGCCTCGCCGATCGCGCGGACGAGAACGAAGGTCAGCTTGCCGCCTTCGGCCTTCTTGTCCTGGCCGCAGTGGGCGATCAGGGCGTCTGCGGAGAAGGGCTCGGGCCGGACATCGCCGAGGCGCGTCGGCAGCCCCGCCGCCTTGATGGCGGCCTCGGCGCGGACGGCGTCCTGAGCCGGGCACAGGCCCATGCGGGCCGAGAACCGGAAGGCCTGGGCCATGCCGACCCCGACGGCCTCGCCGTGCTTGAGCGCGTCGCCAAAACCCATCTCGGCCTCGATGGCATGGCCGAAGGTGTGGCCGAGATTGAGCAGGGCCCGGCGGCCGGCCTCCTTCTCGTCCTCGGCGACGATCTCGGCCTTCATCTCGACGCTGCGACCGACCGCATGAACGAGAGCGGCGCTGTCGCGGGCCAGCACGGCGGCGACCCGAGCCTCGAGCCAGTCGAAGAAGGCAAAGTCGCCGAGCAGGCCGTACTTGATGATCTCGGCATAGCCGCAGGCCATTTCGCGGCCGGGCAGGGTGGTCAGCACATCGAGATCGGCCAGGACCAGGCGCGGCTGGTGGAAGGCCCCGATCAGGTTCTTGCCGCGCGGCGTGTCGATGGCCGTCTTGCCGCCGACCGAACTGTCGACCTGGGCCAGCAGGGTGGTGGGGATCTGGATGAAATCCATGCCGCGCTTGTAGATCGCGGCGGCAAAGCCGGTCAGGTCGCCGATGACCCCGCCGCCGAAGGCGATGACGAGGTCGCCGCGTTCCAGGCCCAGGGCCAGCAGCCGGTCAGACAGGTCCTCCAGTCCGGCGAAGCTCTTGGTCTCCTCGCCCGGCGGCAGGACGATCAGATCGACGGCGATCCCGGCCTGGCGCAGGGACGCCGACAGGCGCTCGCCGTGCAGGGCGGCGACATGACTGTCGGTGACGACGGCGGTGCGCTTGCGCTTCAGCAGGGGCGCGATCCGCGCGCCGGCCGCGTCGATCAGGCCGCCACCGATGACCACGTCATAGGCGCGCTCGCCCAGTCCGACAGAGACGGTCTTGATCATGGCTGGAATGCTTCCTGGTCGTAGCGGTCGCGCAGGGCCCGGATCACGGCATCGACGGCCACGGCGTGCGGCGTGTCGCCGGTCTGGACGTGCAGGTGGGCCTGGGCATAGGCGGGGGAGCGGGCCTCGGCGAGCTCGGCCAGCACCTCGACCGGATTGCGGTTCTTGAGTAGCGGCCGGTTGTCCTTGCGGCCCACCCGGCGGGCCAGGAGCTCGATATCGGCCTTCAGCCAGACCGAGATCGCGTGTTCATTGATCAGGGCCCGCGTCTCGTCATTGACGAAGGCCCCGCCGCCGGTGGCCAGCACGTGGGGCGGCTCTTCCAGCAGGCGGGCGATCACCCGGCGCTCGCCGTCGCGGAAGGCCGGTTCGCCCAGATCCGCGAAGATTTCCGGAATGGAGCGCCCGGCGGCGTTCTCGACCTCGGTGTCGGCGTCGCGGAACGGCATGTCGAGCGCTGTCGCCAGCCGGCGGCCCACGCTGGACTTGCCCACGCCCATCAAACCCACCAACACGATGGTGCGGTTGCGCAGGGCCTGGAGCGGAGAAACAGTGTCGTCGGTCATGATGCGGTCGCGGGTTTACACGAGGCTTGCCCGATGCGCCAAGTTTCCCTGAACCTCCAGCTGCGGCATAAGTCGGACATGGTGTCTCGCATGCGTTTTTCCCGTCCTTCGGTCCTGGCCTGCGCGCTGGCGGCCGCGATCACGACTCCCGTCTTTGCCCAGGTTCAGGTCCAGACCCTGGCTCCGCCGGACCTGTTCTCGACCCCGGCCGGTCCGACCGATCTGGGCCCGGACCTGTGGACGGATACCGCGCCGGGGATCGCCCGCGACGCCCTGCCCAAACTGGCGGCCAAGCCCCTGTCGCCGGCCTTTGCCGCCCTGGCTCGCAAGGTTCTGGCGACCGGAGCCCATGCGCCGCCCGGTATGGGCGATGCGCCCGACCTGGGCGCGGCCCGGGCCATGGCCCTGATCGCCTTGGGTGAGGCCGCCGGGGCGGATCGTATTCTGGACCGCGTGCCGGGCCTCTCGACCCAGGCCGGCCTGTCGATGGTGGCCGCCGAAGCCGCGCTGATCCAGGGCGATGACGACAAGGCCTGCCGGCTGGGCGAGGCGCTCACGGTCGAGCGCGGCGCGGCCTACTGGCTGCGGCTGCGGGCCTTCTGCCAGTGCCGGGCCGGCCAGACCGAGGCCGCGCAACTGACCTTTTCTCTGGCCCAACAGCAGACCCGCGATGCCGACTACGGGCGCCTGATGACGGCCCTGCTGGCCGCGTCCCCCACGCCCGGTGCCGCCAACCTGCGCAATGGCATCAACTACGCCCTGTCGCGGGCCCTGAAACTCGATATCCGCGCCGCGGCCGGTACAGCCTCCCCGGCCGTGAAGCCGGTCATGCAGATGCCGCCGGCGGCACCGGGTGCCGATCTGGCGGCGGCCGAGACCTCGGATCTGGCCTTCCTGCGCCAGGCCAAGGGATTGGCCGCCTTTATCGAGGCGGCCCGCGCCGCCTCGCCCTCGATCGCGGCGCTGGCCCAGTCGGGACAGGCTTTGCAGGACCCCGTCCTGCTGGCCCGCGCCGCCCTGGCCGCCGGCGACGCGGCCTCGGCCCGGGCGCTGCGGGCGAAGGTCCCGGCTGATGCGGTGCCGGTCCTCGATCTGGCCCTGCTCGATGCGATGCTGGCGGCCGAGGCCGGTCAGGCTGATCCGGCGCTGCTCTCCCGGCTGGCCACCCTCGGGGCGGAGGGCGGAGCCAGGTCGCCGGCCCAGCCCGCAACCCTGCTGCTGGCGGCGCTCGGTGGCGCGCTGGATGCCGAGACCCGGGGTCGCGTGGCGGGCTTCGAGATTGCCCGGTCTGCCGCCGCTCCCGCCCGGATCGTGGTCCTCAATGCTGCCGCTATGGCCGGTCGCAAGGGTGAGACGGCGCTGATGGCCCTGTCGGTCGCCGCCGAGGCCGGCGCCGCCGGGCCCTCTGCCGCCGACCGGGCCACGCTGGCCCGGGCCCTGCTGGCGGCGGGCCTCGTCACCGACGCCCGCGCCGTCGTCATCGAGGGCCTGCTGGCCCTGCAGGTCAAATGAGCACCGCCGGCTGGGTCGAGGCCTTTCTGGAAATGATGGCGGTCGAGCGGGGCGCGGCCCGCAACACCCTGACGGCCTATGGCAAGGATCTCGACGATGCGCGCGCCTTCCTGGCGGGGCAGGGCCTGGATCTGGATGCGGCTGCTGCCGAAGACATCGAGGCCTGGTTCCAGGATCTCGGAGCCAGGGGCCTGTCGCCGGCGACTGCCGCCCGTCGTCGCTCCGCCGTGCGCCAGTTCTACCGGTTCGTGCTGGGCGAGGGCTGGCGACAGGATGACCCCTCCCGCCGGGTCGTCGCCCCCAAGGCCGGGCGGCCCCTGCCCAGGGTGCTGTCGCGCGAGGACGTCAATGCCCTGATCGCGGCAGCGGCCGAGAAGGACAACGCCCTGGGCCTGCGACTCGCGGCGATGATCGCGCTGCTCTACGCCTCGGGCCTGCGGATCAGCGAACTGCTGGCCCTGCCCGTGACGGCCATGGCCCGCGATCCGGCCTTCCTGATGGTGAAAGGCAAGGGCGGCAAGGAGCGGCTGGCCCCGCTGAACGCCTCGGCCAAGGCCGCCGTCAGCGCCTATCTCGCCGTCCGTCCCGGCTTTCTGGCCCGGGGGCTGAAGGACAGTCCGTGGCTATTCCCCTCGCGCTCGGCCTCGGGACGTCTGACCGCCCGGCGGGTCTCGCAATTGCTGGAGGACGCCGCCATTGCGGCCGGGATCGACCGCGCGAAGGTCAGCCCGCACGTGCTGCGCCATGCCTTCGCCACCCATTTGCTCGAGGGCGGCGCCGACCTGCGGGTGATCCAGACCCTGCTGGGCCATGCCGACATCGCCACGACCCAGATCTATACCCATGTGGCCAGCGATCACCTGGCCGAGGGGGTGAAGTCCAAGCACCCGCTGGGCCGAAAGGGCTAGGCGACGGCTTGCAACGGCGCGCCGGTCTCTCTAGGAAAGCCCCTCAAAATTGTGTGGATTTGCCCCGGCGATCCACGTTTCGAGCGAGACCCCCATGTCGGACGAAACCCGCGTCAGCAACGGCACCATCCTGGCCGACGGCGACAACGTCACCCTGATCAAGGACCTCAAGGTCAAGGGCTCGGGCGGCGTCACCCTGAAGCGCGGCACTCTGGTCAAGAACATCCGTCTGACCGGTGATACCGACGAGATCGAAGCCAATGTCGAGAAGGTTCGCGGCCTGGTGCTGCGGACGGAGTTCGTCAAAAAGGCTTGAATGCCCGGCGCTTAGCCTTTGCTAACGCCCTTGCGCTAGGCTGCAGGCTCGTCTGGCAGAACGCCGTTCGGAGCCTGGGTCCATGCTGTCGATTGTGCCGTCCGGGGCCCTGCGCCCCCTGACCGTTCCGGCGTCCGCGCCGATGGCCGGACAGGCCTATGCCCTGGCCAAGGCCACGCGCACGCCGCGCCCCGGAAGTGCGCTGCCGGATCTGGACAGCCTGAAGAAGCAGATGAAGGCCAGCCGCAAGGCGCTGATCGGTGACGCCAAGGGCCGGGTCCGCGAAAAGATCAACCAGCTGCGCGACCAGTTGAAGCTGATCAAGAAGCTCTATGCCGAGGATCCCCGCAACATGGCCCGGCGGCTGGCGGCCCTGGCCAAGGAGCTGAAGGTCGCGGTCAAGGACTATGCCAAGGCCGCCAAGGAAGGCGGGGAGATGGTCAACCAGGCCATCGCCGCTGCCGATGATGCCGCCCTGCCGGCCGAAACACGCGCCAGCGAGCGCAAGACCGCCGAGGACGAGGCCAAGCAGGAAGCCACCGGCGACATGGACTTCATCAAGGAGGTCCGGGAGTTCAGCCGGACCCTGAAGGAGCAGCTGCAGACCGCCCGGATCAAGGCCACCCTGACCGTCGAGGGCAAGTTCGAGGAGTCGGAGGACTACAAGGACGCCGAGGAGGGCCTCAAGGCGGTCGATGAGTCGACCGAGAGCCTCGATCAGCAGATCCGCACCGACATGCCGCCGGGCAGCCTGATGACCCTGGAAGCCTGACGGCTCAGGCGGTGGCCGGAGCCCTCGCCAAAAGGTGCCGCTCGGCCAGCATGAAGGTCGCGGCGGCCAGGATCAGCAGCCCGAACGCCAGCGAATAGAGCCAGGCGATCTCGTGATGGACGAGATAGGGGGCCTGGGTGGCCTTCATGGCCAGGGCATTGCCGGTGTTGATCGCCAGACCGGCCCCGGCGGTGAGGATGAGCGCCCTGAAGTGGCGATGGGCCAGCATCCAGGCGCAGAGCGCAAAGCCCAGGGTCATGGTGACCAGCGCCGCCACATGCCAGGCGGGGATCAGGCCGATGCCGGCCAGGGCCTGTTCGGCGCTCATGCCCCTGAACACCGGGAACCGGCCGACCCAGCCGGTCATGCCGTGGGTCTTCAGATCGTTGAGGATGGCGACCCAGTAGAGCAGGAAGGCGGCATGGACCCCGGCGGTCAGCAGGGTGACGGCCATGGTCCCGAAACGTCCGAAGGCGAGAGCGATCCGCATGGGCGAGATCCTTTGCTGATAGGCGGCCAGAACGCAGCCGCCTGCGAAGGCCAGGGCCTCGCGGGGCTGGTCGATGATCAGGAGTTCCGCGGCCATGCCGTCGGCCCAGTCCCGGCGGCCGGCCGGCATGACGGCGGTGGCGTGGCGCAGCAGCAGCCGGGCGAGGGTCACAGGGCCGCTCCGCGGGCTTGCGGCTGAAGGGATGAGGACTCGCCGGACGCCGTGGCCACCGCGCCGAGGCGCTGCCGGGCGAGGGCGGTTCCGGCCTCGGTCAGGCGGTAGGCATGGCGGGCCGGGCGGCCGGGCTGCAGGGGCTGGCGCCACTCGGCCTCCAGCAGGCCCTGATCACTCAGCCGGATCAGCAGCGGGTACAGGGTGCCCGACTTCAGGCCGGTTTCCTTCGACAGGTCATAGCCGTAGCGCCAGGCCTGGGGCTGCTCCAGCAGCGCGGCCAGGACGGTGCAGGTCTGGCGGGAGATGTTCGGCGGGCGGGTCATGGCCCTATAAGCGACATATGTAGAGTTTGAGTCAAGCCTTGTCGCTCAAGGTTGGTGGCGGCCTTTTCAGGCGGTTTCGTCTGCTGCCGCTTCCAGCATTGCGATGTCCAGCTTGACCATCTGCATCATCGCTCCGGCGACGCGGCCGGCCTTCGCCTTGTCCGGATCGGTCATCAGTTCGATCATACGCCGGGGTACAACCTGCCAGGACAGGCCGAAGCGGTCCTTCAGCCAGCCGCATTGCAAGGCCTTGCCGCCATTTGCCAACAGGGCATCCCAGTAGTGATCGACCTCGCCCTGGTCAGAGCACTCGATCACGAACGAAACGGCCTCACTGAACGTAAAGTGGGGCCCGCCATTCAGGGCGGTGACGGACTGGCCGTCCAGTTCGAAGCCAATGGTCATGACCGAACCGGCCGGGCCGGGACCGCCCTCTCCATAACGGTTGATGCTGGTGATCTTCGAGTTGGGAAAAATCGAGACATAGAGGCCGGCTGCCTCCTCGGCCTGGGTGTCAAACCACAGGAACGGGCTGATCTTGGGCATGGTCTTCCTCCGCGGATCGGGCGAGGCGGCTCGCTCCCGGAGCCTGGACGGCCGCCCCGTCGCCGGTCGGCACCTTGCCGCGAATTTTTCGTCCGCGCATCAGGGCTGCGCCGGAGAGGAATGGTGCCTATATGGCGTTAACCCGAAATCAGGAGCAGCCCCATGAAGACGCGGAAACTCGGCGATGGTCTGGAGGTCTCGGCCCTGGGGCTGGGCTGTATGGGGATGAGCTGGGCCTATGGGCCGGCTCCGGAAAAGGCCGAGACGTTCAAGCTTCTGGCCCGGGCGGTCGAGCTGGGCGTGACCTTCTTCGACACCGCCGAGGTCTACGGGCCCTTCGTCAATGAGGAACTGGTCGGGGAGGGGCTGAAGCCGTTCCGCGACAGGGTGGTGATCGCCACCAAGTTCGGCTTCAAGATCCTGCCGCCCGACGACAAGGGCGTGCGCCGGATGGTCGGGGTCGACAGCCGGCCCGAGCACATTCGTGAGGTGGCCGAGGCCTCGCTGAAGCGGCTGGGCGTCGAGGCCATCGACCTGCTCTACCAGCACCGGGTCGATCCGTCGGTGCCGATCGAGGATGTGGCCGGAACGGTGCGCGACCTGATCGCCGCGGGCAAGGTCAAGCATTTCGGCCTGTCCGAAGCCGGGGCCGAGACCATCCGCAAGGCCCATGCCGTCCAGCCCGTGGCGGCCCTGCAGAGCGAATACTCCCTGTGGACGCGCGATGTCGAAGCCCAGATCCTGCCGACCATCCGCGAGCTGGGCATCGGCCTGGTGCCTTACAGCCCGCTGGGCCGGGGCTTCCTGACCGGGGCCCTGACCAGCAATGAAGGCCTGGCTAAGGACGATTTCCGCCGGGGCCTGCCGCGCTTCCAGGGCGAGGCCCTGGCCAGCAACCTGTCACTGGTCGAGGCCCTGACCCTGATCGCCGCCGAAAAGGGCATCACCCCGGCCCAGCTGGCGCTCGCGTGGCTGCTGCACCAGGGCGGCGACATTGCCCCGATCCCCGGCACCACCAAGATCAGCCGGCTGGAGGAGAACCTCGGAGCGGTCGAGGTGGCCCTGTCGGCCGACGACCTGGCCCGGATCGCGGCGGCCGTGCCGGAAACGGCGATCGAGGGCGAGCGCTACAGCGAGGCCGGTCTGGCCATGGTCGGGCGCTAGGGGACTTTCCGGCTTCCGGCCCGCTGGATGTCGGCGCGAGGTTGAGCCTTGCCGCCGACTCCCGCACAGTGCCGTCCATGGCCGATAATCCGCTGCAACGACTCGACGCCTTCGAACTGGTCCGGCTGGGTAAGACCTCGGTCACCGTCGGGGGGCTTGTCGCCGGTGTGCTGATCGTCGGGGCGGCCCTGATCGCCTCGCAACTGGTGGCGGCCGGCCTGCAGCGCCTGCGGGCCCGCGCCGCCGGCAGCGCCGCCTCGCTCTATATCGTCGAGAAGGTCGTCACCTATGGTCTGGTGCTGATCGGCTTCGTCGCCGGTCTGTCGACCATGGGGCTGGACCTGACCTCGCTGGCGGTGTTCGCCGGCGCGCTCGGCGTCGGCGTCGGTCTGGGCCTGCAGGGCATGGTCAAGGACTTCGCCTCGGGCATCTCGCTGGTGTTCGAACGGCTGGTGGCGGTCGGCGACTTCGTCGAGCTGCCCGGTGGCCAGCGCGGCGTCGTGCAGGAGGTCGGCCCGCGGGCCACCCGGATCCGGACCAATGACAGCACCGACCTGATCGTGCCCAACTCGGTGCTGGTCAATGACCTCGTGATCAACTGGACCCTGCGCAACACCAACCGCCGCATCCGGGTGCCGTTCGTCACCGCCTTCGGGGTCGACAAGCAGAAGGTTCGCGAGGCGGTGCTGAAGGCCGCCAGGTCGGTGTCCTTCACCTCGCCTGACGACGCCGTGCGCCGCACCCAGGTCTGGCTGGTCGGCTATGGCGAGCACGCCCTGAAGTTCGAACTGATCGTCTGGCCGACCGTCGAGGCGGTGCGCCGCCCGGCGGCGATCTTCGCGGCCTATACCTGGGCCATCGACGATGCCCTGCGCGAGGCCGGGATCGAGATCCCCTATCCGCAGCGCGACATCCGCCTGCGTGGCCTGTTCGGCGAGGAGGGCGACGAGGCCCTGACCAGCCTGCGCCTCGAGCCCTCGACCCGCCGCCGCAAGGCCCGGGCCGGCAAGGCGGCGTCCAACAATGACGCGGCCCACGACCTCGAGCTCGAGGATCCGGAAGACGTTCCGCCGCCGGCCCCGGGCGGGCGCAGCTGACGTTTCTGAACGTTGATCACCTTGGGTGGCTTGACGCCCATGCCGCGCCGCCGCAATGTTCTCGCAATTGCGAAAAGCAGCGGCGTGGTCGCCGGGGCGGAGCGGGCGAAGTGCCCCCGTCGCGGGCCAGGCTGAACACAACGGGGAGACGCGCATGAAGACCGCACGAGGCTTTTTCAAACCCCTGGCCATCGGTGCGCCGACGCCCTACCGCGAGCTGCCGGCCCGGGTCGAGCGGATGATCCACTTCGTGCCGCCGCACCTTGAAAAGGTCCGCGCCAAGCTGCCCGAGATCGCCCCGACCGTCGATGTGATCCTGGCCAATCTCGAAGACGCCATCCCCGCCGACGCCAAGGGCGCGGCCCTGGCCGGCACGATCGCGATGTCGCGCGAGGTCGATTTCAAGGCCCTCGATGTCGGCCTCTGGGTGCGGATCAACTGCCTCAACTCGCCCTGGCACCTCGACGAGGTGGCGACCCTGGTCGAGAAGGCCGGCGACAAGATCGACGTGATCATGGTGCCCAAGGTCGAGGGGCCATGGGACATCTTCTACATGGACCAGCTGCTGGCCTCGCTGGAGGCCAAGCACGGGGTCACCCGGCCGATCCTGCTGCACGCCATCCTGGAAACGGCCGAGGGCGTGATGAACGTCGAGGCCATCGCCGCCGCCAGCCCGCGCATGCAGGGCATCAGCCTGGGCCCGGCCGACCTCGCCGCCAGTCGCGCCATGAAGACCACCCGGGTCGGCGGCGGCCATCCCGGCTACCGCGTCATTGAGGATCCGCATGCCGACGGCGCGGCCCGCGCCTCGGTGCAGCAGGACCTCTGGCACTATACCTTCGCCAAGATGGTCGACGCCTGCGCCGCCCATGGCATCAAGCCCTTCTACGGCCCGTTCGGCGCGATCGATGATCCGGTCGCCTGCGAGCAGCAGTTCCGCAACGCCTTCCTGATGGGCTGCGCCGGGGCCTGGAGCCTGCACCCCAGCCAGATCGCCATCGCCAAGCAGGTCTTCAGCCCGGCCCCGGACGAGGTGCTGTTCGCCAAGCGCATCCTCGAAGCCATGCCCGACGGCACCGGCGTGGCCATGCTGGACGGCAAGATGCAGGACGATGCGACCTGGAAACAGGCCAAGGTCATGGTCGACTGCGCGCGCCAGATCGCCGCCAAGGATGCGGAGTACGCGGCGCTGTACGGGTTCTGATACTCGCCCCCTCCGCGCTTTGCGCTCCTCCCCCGGAGGGGGAAGATGAGATCATCCGCCCCCTTTGGGGGCGGACGTCCGGCGAAGCCGGTCAGGTGGGGGCGAGTGGCTCAGCCTCACCCCACCGTCGTCACCACCCGCGCCCCCTGGGTCAGCAGCTTGTGGATCGGGCACATCTCGGCGATGGCCAGCAGGCGTTCGCGCTGGTCGGCGTCGAGGTCGCCGTCGAGGGTGATCACCCGGTCGAAGCGTTCGGGCGGGCTCATGTCCGGCTCGCGGCTGCTGCGGACCTCCACATGCACCGCCCCGAGCGCCCAGGCCTTGCGCCTGGCGTAGAGGCGCAGGGTCATGGTGGTGCAGGCCGCCAGACCCGCCGCGACCAGATCGTGCGGATCCGGACCCAGGTCCAGACCGCCGGCCTCGACCTTGACGTCAGCGACCAGGCTGGTCGGGCCGGCGGTGACGAACATCTGCAGGCCGCCGTGGCCGCTGTCATCGGCAATGGCGGAAGGGCGGGGAGCGTCGGTCATGGCGGGGGTCCTCGTGGGCTCGACCCAAGCTCGGGTGTCCGGGCGGCTTCCGCAAGGGGCCATTGCCGGGACAGGCTCAGGCTGGTGTCAGACGGAACCAGGGCTCGACGCTGGGCGACGTCGTCACGCCACCGACCGGTATCATGGGGCGTCGATCGTCCAGGCCGATCTCGAACCGGGCCAGCAGCCGGCCGAGGATCACCTGGGCCTCGGCCAGGGCAAAGCTGGCACCGATGCAGATCCTCGGGCCGCCGCCGAAGGGCATGAAGGCCCCGCCGGTCCACGGCGCGGCCCGCCCCGCGAAGCGGTCCGGCCGGAAGGCCGTCGGCTCGTCCCACAGGGCGCGATGCCGGTGCATGACCCACGGGCTGACCGTGATCAGGCAGCCCGGCGGCAGGGTGTGGCCGAGGATCGTCTCGGTCTCGAGATTGGTGCGCAGGATCAGGCTGACGGGCGGATACAGCCGCAGGGCCTCCAGCAGGCAGGCCTTCAGGCGCGGCCAGGCCTGCAGGGCGGCGAGGCTGGTCATGGTCTCCGGCGGGGCGGTGGCGAGCTCGGCGCGAACCCTGGCCTGCTCGGCCGGATCGCGGGCCAGCAGATAGGCCGTCCAGAACAGCAGCCGCGAGGTCGTCTCAAACCCGGCGGCGATCATGGTCGCCGACTGCTCGCGGATCTCGGCATCGGTCAGCGGGTTGCCGGTCTCCGGATCGCGGGCCGCCAGCAGCAGGTCGAGCATGTCGCCGGCCGCTGTGCCGTCTGCCCGGCGGTCGGCGATCACCGCATCGACTTCCGCAAACCAGGCCCGGGCGAAGCGCCGCCGGGGGCCGAGCGAGAAGGCGAAGTCCTGCTCCTGCTTGGCCAGGCCGTCCCACAGCTGGGCGCGGCCCGGTCCGGACACGAAGGTCCGCACCATCCGGGCCATGCGGGCGCGGCGCGCATCGGCCGGCAGCGAGAACAGGGCCCGCAGCACCGCATCCAGGGTCGCCTCGTGAAACAGCGCCGACAGGTTCACCCGGGACTGGGCCGCAGCTGCGGCGATCAGGCTCTCGGCGGCGGCCGCGAAATGCGGCAGCAGGCCGCTGACATGGGCCGGCGTGAAGACCGGGGCCAGCATCCGGCGCTGGCGGCGCCAGGCCTCGCCCTCGGCCAGCAGCAGGCCCCGGCCCGTGAAGGGCAGCACGGGGCGAACGGCCGCAACGGGGCGGACATGGCTGCCCAGCGGGGCCGAGAGCAGGGCGTGGGCCGCGTCCGGGTCGTTGATCAGGAAACTGTCGATCCCGAGGATGCGGCGGCGCATTGCGGGCGCTTCGAAGGCCCGCTCGCTCCAGACCGCCAGGCTGTTGGCGGTCATGCCCGCCGCGACGCGCCAGTCCGGCAGATCCCGGGCATGGACCCTGGGGGCAGGCGGGATCAGGGCTGGGGAAACCTGGGCGTCCATGGCGGGCCTCCGGAAGCGGAGTCGTCGGGGAGAGCGCTCCGTCCGGAGCCATGGGATAGCACCGGATTCCGGGTGTCGCAATAATTCATCGAGTGATGAAAATCAGGCTGCGGCGGCCCTGCGCTGGGCGGGGACGTCGAAGACGCGGGTCGCGCCGCGCCAGACCTCGATCAGGTCGCAGCGGTGGTGCATGTCGATCAGCTCGAAGGCCCGCCGGCGTGCAGCATCATCGTCGAGACAGGGCGAAACGTCGAAGCGGGGAACCGAGCCGTCCGGCTCAACGCAGAAAAACGTGAACACCTGCATGGGAACATCCGTTCGCTACAGGCGGGTCCTGCCCATGTTCGATGGACGGGGGCCGCAGGCGCCGGTGTCATTCGTGACCGGCCAGATCTTAACCATAGGACCATATGTCGCGATTCACCACCGAAATGAGTCTTCAAAAGAGACTCTCTCGGACGACAGCTGGGGACGGTCATGTGGATGAATCCGTCACGGACCGTCCGGTTCCAAAGCCGGTTCCCTTTTGTCGCGTCTGCCACTAGGTTCGCACCCTTTCCGCAACGGCGACGTTCAAGAGACCATGGCCGCACATTATCTCGATTTCGAACGCCCGATCGCTGACCTGGAAGGCAAGATCGAGGAGCTGTCCAAGCTCTCCGAAACCGCCGGCCCGGGGGCCTTCGAGCTCGAAATCCAGGCCCTGCGCGATCGCGCCCAGGCCCTTCGGGTCGAGGCCTATGCCAATCTGGATGCCTGGCAGAAGACCATGGTCGCGCGGCATCCGCAGCGGCCGCACCTGCGCGACTATGTCGCCGGCCTGATCGACGAGTTCGTCGAGCTGCGCGGCGACCGCAAGTTCGCCGACGACCAGGCCATTGTCGGTGGCCTCGGCCGCTTCCGGGGCCAGCCCGTCGTGGTCATGGGCCACGAGAAGGGCCATGACACGACCACCCGCCTGAAGCACAATTTCGGCATGGCCCGCCCCGAGGGCTACCGCAAGGCCGTCCGCCTGATGGACATGGCCGAGCGCTTCAACCTGCCGGTCATCACCTTTGTCGACACCGCCGGGGCCTATCCGGGCCTGGGGGCTGAAGAGCGCGGCCAGGCCGAGGCCATCGCCCGCTCGACCGAGCGCTGCCTGACCCTCAACACCCCGATGATCGCCACCATCGTCGGCGAGGGCGGTTCGGGCGGGGCCATCGCCCTGGCCGGGGCCAACAAGGTGCTGATCCTCGAGCACTCGATCTATTCGGTGATCAGCCCCGAGGGCGCGGCCTCGATCCTGTGGCGCGACGGGGCCCGGGCCAAGGACGCCGCCACCCAGATGCGCATCACCGCCCAGGACCTGATCAAGCTGGGCATCGTCGACCGCATTATCGACGAGCCGGCCGGCGGGGCCCATTCCGATCACCCGGCCGCCCTCAAGGCCGTCGGCGATGCGATCGAGGACGAGCTGAAGGGCCTGCTGGCCCTCGACGTCGCCGCCCTGCGCAAGCAGCGCTCGGACCGCTTCTACGCCATCGGCCGCGTCGGCCTGCAATAGCCTGACGAGGATGAGCCGATGCTGCTCCGGACGCTGCTGATCGCCGCTGCCCTTCTGACCGTTGCCCCTGTCGCGGCCCGGGCCG
>Ga0187845_1000738_pt1 | contig 19182 bp, 20 predicted proteins | sample SpaLakP09_SKY_68_FD_134515 | JGI IMG/M metagenome (GOLD analysis project Ga0187845, IMG submission 134515) | Oligotrophic lake water microbial communities from Sparkling Lake, Wisconsin, USA - SP09_SKY_68 | ecosystem: Environmental > Aquatic > Freshwater > Lake | place: USA: Sparkling Lake... | reverse complement strand
CATTATGATTGTTTATATTTAATTGGACCATTAATTTCTTTTAGTCTGCCCTTTTGAAAACCAACTTGATAACTTATGTATAATGAAGATGCAAATCCAACAAAAAAAGAACCAAATACAATTTTCTGCATATATTACTTAATATATTATCTTTATGTATTTTTAATAATTTAAATACTTATACATTTGAACCCTTGGTTTTCTCGAACGTCGCAATAATCTATGTAAGCCTAACACGGTTAAAAAATAGTTTATTTTATACCAAAAGCTGTGTCAGTTAAAATGAGGGAACTTAAATTTATTTAAATTTCTCTCTAACATTATAATATTAAACATTTCTATTTCTATATTCAGATGTATTTTTAACCCAATCAGCGTCATTTTTATAAATTATGGCTTGTGTGTGATTTTTATTTTTATTTAATACATAAAGAGCGTTAATCTTTCTATAAACCGATAATGGTTTTATATGTTTAAGGGCTTTATTAATTGCTGAATGTCGTTCTGTTTCAGATTTATTAAAATGATAACCATATTTAGTTAATAATCCTTTTTGTAAAACGAATAATTGTTGTCCTTTAACTCCACGTTTTTTACTTAATCCAACAGCTTTAATGCAACCAGGCGGAACTATAGTAGAACGTACAATTTCTCCATTTTTATGCTTATAATTTCTTCTTGTATAACCTTCTCTTACAACTTCATCATTTTTACATTTTGGAGTTTCAAATTTTTTACGAATTAAACGATACGTTTTGTTTTTTTTTCTGATAATTGCTTTATCAAGAGTAGAACGTTTTATTCCAAATTGTGATTGCGATTTAATACAACCGCTTTTAACGCGAATATTCTTTTTTTTAAGATGTCGTGTGTATGCATTTCTTAAAATAAAACCTTTTCGACACGTTTTGTTGTATTTCATATAATATATACAAACTTTTTTAACTTAAACATACAACATGTAGAATATGTAAAAAAATGAATACACAAAATATAACAAATAATGAACAAAATAATATAACAAATAATGAAACTAAAAATGTAGTGAAAAATTTGTTGAATTATGAGTATACACCACCAATTATATCTTTTGATATAAAAAAGACGGATAATAAACAAATTAATATAAATAATGGTCTAGGTTTTTGGTCAGGAGGTTTTTGTTAAAGAAAATTATTTTTAATTAAAAAATGTAAATGATTAATTAAAAATATATTTAAGATGCGGCACGACCTGCGGAAGCTGCACGTGAAGCGGCAGCGGCAGCGGCGCGTGAAGCAGAGGCAGCACGAGAGGCTGCAGCAGAAGCTGAGCGTGTAGCAGCAGCACTACGAGAAGCAGATGCTGAGCGTGATGCAGAGGCTGCGCGGGAAGCGGCAGCAGAGGCTGCGCGGGAAGCAGAGGCCGCACGGGAAGCGGCAGCAGAAGCAGCGCGAGATGCGGATCTAGATGCTGCTCGTGAACGACTGCGAGACATACTTCTTGATCTTGATACTGAACGACGACGATGGGATTTTGCCATTTATATATATATCTTATAAAAAAAAAAATAAACGCTGTATTTTTAAAATATTCTTAATTAATTATATATTAAAAATTCCTAAATTATTAATTTTTCTAAATAAACTTATCTTCAATTTTATTTAAAAGTGAATTATCATATATTAAATTTCCTAAAGGTTTATATGATTTTATTGGAGTGTATTCTTTTTTTGGTTGTTTTGCCTTTTGATTTTGGTCTTGCATTTTATTATTTAAGACATATTCATTTTTTATAGAATGAGTACTTAAATCAACTTCTACATCATCCTCTATTTTTTTTCCATATTCGTTTATGACGATGCCTGTTTTTTTTTTAAGTTCATTTCTTACGTATGATGGTACAAAATGTATCCATGATATAAATAATAAATTAGGATGAATATACCTAACATTAAACCCATTAGTTTTTAATTTATCTATTAAATATGCTACACAAGCTGCGTGATCATATTTAGGTACACCAATTATTATTTCTGGCACTAAAAACCAGCAAAACTGTTCATCTATTTTTTGTCTAGATACATTTTTAATTTTTATATGGATCCTATTTAAAATTTTATTAAATAATGCTAATTTGCTTAAATCTTGTTGATGTTTTTTTTCATAAAGTTCATCAATATTTAATTTCTCAGAAAAATCATCTATATTTTCTAATGTAAATATATTTGCCATTTAAATTATTTCAGAAAAAAACTTAATACATATTAACCCATTTTGTATGTGAAAATTGTAATACGGTTTCGCTTAGATTTTATTTTAGTGTGATATAAATATATTTAATGACAATTAAACATTTAGTTATTTCAGGTGGCGGACCAATAATGATTCAGTTATTAGGAACTATTCAGCATCTTGAACAAAATTCTTTTTTTGATATAAAAAATATTAAATCAATTTATGGAACATCATCAGGCGCAATTGTAGGTATATTAATTTGTCTTAAATTCGATTGGGAAATAATAAATGATTACATTATTAAAAGACCTTGGCAAGATGTATTTCCAATTAAAGTTCATAATGTATTTGATATATATACTAAAAAAGGTTTTTTTGATATAAAAACAGTTGAAAAATGTTTTAAACCATTGTTTGCTGCTAAAGATATTAATATAGATATAAATTTGGAAGATTTTTATAAATTAACAGATATTGAATTACATTTATTTTCATTTGAAATTAATGAATATAAAATTGAAGATATATCTTATTTGACACATCCTAAATTGTCTCTTATGACAGCTATTTTAATGACAATCTCTATTCCAATTATTTTTACTCCTGTTTGTGTGGATAATAAATGTTATATTGATGGCGGTCTGTATTGCAATTATCCATTAAGTTATTGCATTGATTCGGGTAAAAATCCAGATGAAGTGCTTGGATTTAAAAATAAATACAATAATAAAAAAAAAATTATAAATTATGAATCAACATTATTAGAATTTTTATTAGATTTATTATTTAAAATTTTATTCAGCATAAGTACAGATAATTCTCAAAAAAAAATTAACAATGAAATAATATGCGATACCGAATGCATTAATTTTGAGAATTTTCGAACAGCATTGAGTAATATAGAAGTTAGAAAAGAATTATTCAATTTTGGGATTATCAATGCTGTTAATTTTTTATTAAATTTAAAGGACAGTGTTCAAGAATTGAGTTAGTGTTTCCTTTGATGGCTTTGCATCATATTCTATAACTTGTCCATCTTTTAATAATTTAATTGTAGGATATCCTTCAACGTTATATTGATTCATCATTTTTTCTACTTCGGCAGATTCCTCAGAGCAATTTATTTCTGTGAAAACTATGGTATAACCATTTATTGTTTTATTTTGATATTCATCTTTTAAATCATTCCAAATTGGTTTCGCTGTTTTGCAATGTGGGCACCAGTCAGCATAGAAAAATAATAATTCAGCACTATTACCGTTGCCACTTCCACCTCCACTACCATTTTTAGAACTACCTGAAACTATTTCACTATTTGGTTTATATTTTGCTTTCATTTGAGGTGAAATGTAATAATAATAATAATAACCCGCAACGCTTAAAAATAAAATTACTGAAATTATAATTATAATAGTTGTATTATTTAATCTACTTCCAGCAGTTTTAATTCTTGAAAAAATACTTGGTGTATCTTGAGGAAGAGATAATGATTGGTTAAAATTTATGTATTTTTGGGTACTCATTTATATATATAATCAATAAGAAATTAAGATTATTTTTTAACGAATTCAACACAAATAAATAGTATTATATTAAACTTTCTCTAAATTACAAAAAACTTTTACCAACAAAAATAATTAATAAACCAATAAATATTGTAAAAACATAACTGCACACTATATTTATATTTAATTGAGAGTTTACTTCTTCTGTTGTCATATTTTGTTTAGCTCTTCTTAACAAGTCTGTTTGTTTATTATTTAAATATAATGTATATACCAATAATATTAAAGATATTACTTTCATAAAAATAGATGTTTTAAAGAACTGGCTTAATGGACTAATAATAAAAAGTATAATGATAAAAATTGATACAGCCGAACACATACACACGTTTTTTGTTGTATCAGTAAATATTGTTAAATTAAAAGGCTCGTTATTATTCATATAAATTTACATATATTATTTTATGAATACTTATTTTTTATTGAAACTTTCTAAATATACCGTAAATAAAATAATATATAAATAATATATAATGAACCAAACTCGTAAGAATAATAGAAATACACACAGTAAAACAAAAAAGCGTGTATTTAAAAAAACCGATTATTTAGCTGGTGATGGTATGGTGACGAAAATTTGGGGTCCGTTAGTGTGGACCTTTTTACATACAATTAGTTTCAACTATCCAGTAAATCCTACACCTAAAGATAAAAAACATTACAGAGATTTTATTATAAATCTTCAATATATTTTGCCTTGTAAATATTGTCGAATAAATTTAAAAAATAATTTTAAGAATAAACCTTTGAAAATGTGTCATATGGATAACAGAGAAACTTTTTCTCGTTATATTTATGAACTTCACGAATTGGTAAACAAAATGTTAAACAAAAAATCAAATATGACATATTGTGATGTAAGAGAAAGGTATGAACATTTTAGGTCTCGTTGTACTGAAGAAAAAGATAAACAAAATATTTTTACATTTCCAAAAAACTCAACAATAAAAAAAAAGGAAAAAGGATGCACAGAACCATTATACGGAAAAAAATCTAAATGTGTAATAAATATAGTTCCGCAAGAAGATAAAACAGCAACATTTAAAATGGACAAGAAATGTATTACACGTAAAAATAATTTATTACATTCCAAATTGAGAGAAATCGTTTAATACAGGAATAGGAAGCGAATCATTATTAATCGCGTTATAATTAGGAACTTTTTTACATTCGAAAGAAGGCTCTGGGCATCTAGCACAAGCAGGGCATGGAGGGCATTTTTCTTGCCTTGGACAAGCCGCAGATGTTGGACAAGCTGGACAAACTGGCGGAACAATTTCAGATTTAAGAATATAAAGGTGTTCTTTACCTTGTGGAATTTGACTTGTTGGTATTCCTGCTGGCAATGAAGTAGAATATTTATTTCCATAATCAGTTGTTAAACCGTTGTTATATTTGCTTAAACTCTCTGTATTAGGTTTAAATGTATCATCATTATACCCGCTATATGCCAAAGTGGAATTGCTTTTCTGAATTGGATTACCTGTACTTCCGTAATATTGTGTAGAATTTATATTATCCATATTTGTTCCTGATTGTGTAAAAATAACATTTTGACCATTAGGTAGATTAAATTGAATTGCGAGTTGACCATTATTATCAGTAATAACATTAGCATTCACATTACCAAAATAAAATGTATTTGGTAGAGCGTTATAACTTGAATTTAAATTTGATGGAGGCATCGATGAGAAGGTGACTGGCGTGTTTTGTCCTAATTGTAATAATTGTAAACTCTTTGTGCCATCACTATTAGATATTACAGTCATAGTATTACCACTAATGTCAGTAAATGTTAATCCAGACTGAAGTTGACTTGATGACCCAGTGCGATTATAATGATCATAATTATCATAGTTATTATATAATGTATTTGACATATTGTTAACTGGAATAACACCAGTGTTTAACATATTACTAGTAGTATTTTCTCCAGTAGTATTTTCTGTTGAAGATGCGTCAAAACCTTCTCTACTACATTTATTACTTAAAAATGAAAATAAAACAAGACCTAATAATAAAATCAAGAAAATAAATAATGCTTCAGTATTCATTGTATAATTTATATAGTGAAAAAAGTTTATAATTATTTATATTTAAAATTGATTAGATTTAAAATATAAAAAATATATTATATTACTTATAAGATGAAAACAAACTATGTATTTGCTGAAATTATAGATGATTCTAAAACAGATCTAGAAACCAAAAATATTTTTAATGAAAAAAAAAATAAAACTATAAAACCCAAAATGCCTCAACCTATATTAAAGAGTTGTTATAATGAAGATTGTAATATATACGAAATAGGAGTTGATGAAGTAGGAAGAGGACCATTATTTGGTAGAGTTTATGCCGCTGCTGTAGTTTTACCTAAAGATAATAGTTTTGATTTTTCAATTGTAAAAGATAGTAAAAAATTTCATTCAAAAAAAAAAATAATAGAAGTTGCGAAATATATTAAAGAAAATGCGTTAGCTTGGTACATAAGTTTTGAAGACGAGAAAGTAATTGATGAAATAAATATATTGCAAGCAACTCAATTATCTATGCGTAATTCTATATTAGAAGTCAGGAAACAATTTAATAATATTCTTAGTAAAGAAGGAAAAGAAGAGGAAAAAGATTATTCATATAGTTTATTAATTGATGGTAATTATTTTAAACCATTATCGTATTTTGATAATAAAACAAGTAAAATAAAAACGTTATCTCACGTAACAGTTGAAGGAGGTGATAATAAATATGCTTCTATTGCTGCTGCTTCTATATTGGCAAAAGTTGAAAGAGATCGTTATATAGATGAATTATGTGATAAAAATCCTACTTTGATTGAGCATTATGGCATCGATTCAAATAAAGGTTATGGTGCGAAAAGGCACATAGACGGCATAAAAGAACACGGGATTACTATTTGGCACAGAAAAAGCTTTGGAATTTGTAAAAATTTTAGTTAATAAAAAAATTGAAATAAACTATTTATTAATATTATTTAGTATACTTATTTGACAAGGACTTAAAACCATATTTATAAATTATTAAAACGTAAAAATGCGTGTTTTAATATTTGATACAGAAACTACAGGTCTTCCTAAGACAAAATATATAAACACAGATACATTAAAATTATGGCCATACATTGTTCAATTTAGTTATATAATTTTTGACACTACAAAAAATGATATTTTGGAGACATGTGATAATGTAGTAAAGGTCTATAATGGGGTAAATATTCCTGAAGAATCAATCGTGTTTCACGGAATAACAAATAAAATGTCTCAAGAAAAAGGTGTTGATATATTTAAAATATTAAATGAATTCTGTTGTCATTTAAAAAATGTGGATATGTTAGTTGGTCATAATATTTCATTTGATATAAATATGGTAAAAGTAGAGTTGCATAGAATAATTTATGAGAATAGTTCAAATATTTCAGAAAATGAAATTAATTCGATAAAAAGTAATTTAATTTTATTGACTAATTTTAACAATGTATATTGTACTTTACAAAAATCAATAAATTTATGTGATATAATAAAAACAAATAAATTTGGTAAAACCTATAAAAAATTTCCTAAATTGGTTGAGTTGCATCAAAAATTGTTTACAACTACTCCAAATAATTTGCATAATTCATTTAACGACATTCTTGTAACTTTGAGATGTTTTATGAAATTAAAATATGATGTAGATTTAAATGAAACGTGCGAACAATTTAATCAAATCGCTAAAAATATTAATTTGTTATAAATATAAACACGTATAAATATAATAAAAATTATAAAGTAAAAATATTTTTTATTATATAAACCTAAATTTTATACCTTTTCAAACGCCGATTGTAAAGCTTTTTTGAAAATCTAAATTGCTATTTTCATTTGGATAACCAATTGGATTACATATAAATGGAATATCATTTATAATAACATTGGATGGTGTATGAGTATGTCCGTATATCCAATATTTTATTTTATTTACATTTGTTTCAATCAAATCGTCCATATTGCAATAAAACCATTGATTATAAGGTAGCATTTGTTGAGTTTTATATTTTACATCAATCAATGAACCAGAAGGCACGTGATGTGTTATAACTATACAATTTTCGTTTTTTTGTAATGCGTCTTCTAAAAAATCAACACTTAACATATTTAATCTGTTATATTGAATATAATCAAAATTAGGAATACTATAAATATCATTTATTTCATAATTGGGATTCGTAATTTTACTCCATAAGGTAGTACCAATAAAACAATAATTATTATAAATTTCATAAGTATTATTCAAAAAACTAATATTATTAAATTGTTGAAAATAACCTTCCATAAATTCATTTGTTTCCTGTATCGTTTTTGTTTTATTATAATATTCGTGATTTCCTGTAATATAAAATGTTTTTATGAAATTTTTACTTATAAACTTCATAAAAATATCGTATTTTTTTTCATATGGATTACCAATGTCTCCTGCTAATATACATATTTCATCAATCCCATATGGAATTTTTTTAATGAATTCTTCTATTTTATTTGGTTTAATAAATTCTAAATGTAAATCAGAAAAATATCTCACTTTCATATTATTTATAATATAAAATTTTCTTTAATATCTATTTTATATATAATATTCGGCGTTCGAAATGATAAAAGGTGTAAAATTAATTATTTATGCGGAACACATCTCGCAAATGTCCTCTTTTTCAGATACATTTTCTTTTAAATCTGGTTCAATTGTAAATTGTTGTGCTTGATGCTTTGCTTTTCTTCTTAAATAATAAATTCCTGTTTTTAAACCTTTTTTCCATGAATAAAAATGCATAGAAGTTAGTGAACCATATGTTGGATCTTCCATCCAAAGATTTAAACTTTGACTTTGACATATATAAGCACCTCTATCGGCTGACATATCGATAAGGTGTTTCATAGGTATTTCCCAAACAATTTTATACTTATTTTTAATATGTTCTGATAATACTGATAATTGCTGAACAGAACCCTTATTCGCGATAATATTATTTTTAATTTGCTCATTCCACAAACCTAAATTAATTAGTTCTTTCATTAAATATTTATTAATAACAACAAATTCTCCTGCCAAAGTTCTTCTTGAATATAAATTACTTGTAAATGGTTCAAAACATTCATTATATCCGAGGATTTGTGAAGTAGATGCGGTTGGCATTGGTGCTACCAAAAGAGAATTTCTTAATCCATTTTCAATAATTGATTGTTTAAGTTTATTCCAATCATAACGTTCACTAGGAATTACATCCCACATATCAAATTGAAGAATTCCTTTAGAAGCAGGCGAACCTTTAAATGATTGATACGCTCCACAGTATTTAATTGGTAGACCGTATTTATGTAATATGTCAAAGCTATTATATAACATTTGTGGTTCAAAGCCATTATCAAAAGAATATTGATTTTTAATTTCAATTGCGATTTCATTACTTTTTTCTAATGCGGCATGATAAATCGTTTCAAAAATATATTTATTAATTTCTTTTGCTTCTTCGCTATGAAAAGGTATATCCAACATAATAAATGTGTCAGCTAATCCCTGCACTCCTATTCCAATTGGTCTATGTAGTATATTACTACGTTTTGTTTTTTCTGTAGGATAAAAATTAATATCAATAACTCTATTCAAATTATTAGTTACAACTTTAGCTACTTCGTGAAGTTTTTCATAATCAAATTGTTTTGTTTCTTCATTAACAAAAGAAGGTAAAGCAATAGAAGCCAAATTGCAAACAGCCGTCTCTGTATCATCTGAATATTCTAATATTTCACAACACAAATTCGAACTCTTGATTATACCTAGATTTTGCTGATTTGATTTTTTATTTGATGAATCTTTATAAAGAATATATGGTGTTCCTGTCTCCATTTGAGCATCTAAAATCTTAAACCATAAATCACGAGCATTTACAATTTTCCTTTGTTTTCCTTCATTTTCATATTTTTCATATAGTTCCTTAAATTTTTCACCATATACATCTTGTAGTCCTGGACATTCGTGAGGACAAAATAAGGTCCATTTTGCGTTTTCCTTTACACGCTCCATAAAAAGATCTGAAACCCATAAAGAATAAAATAAATCACGAGCTTTAAGTTCTTCGTCGCCGTGGTTCTTTTTCAATTCTAAAAAATCTTCAATGTCAGCGTGCCACGGTTCCAAATAAATCGCAAAAGAACCATTCCTTTTTCCTGATTGATTGACGTATCGTGCAGTGCTGTTAAACACTCGCAACATAGGAACAATTCCATCGGTGATACCATTTGTACCCTGAATATGGCTTCCTTTAGCCCTAATATTATGAATATGTAGACCAATTCCGCTAGAGTATTTTGAAATTTGGGCACAATCTTTTAATGTATTATAAATGCCATCAATGCTATCATCTTCCATAGCAATTAAATAACAACTTGACAGTTGTGAACTGGGTGTTCCAGCATTAAAAAGAGTAGGTGTAGCGTGTGTAAAATATTTTTGAGACATTAAATCATATGTTTCTTTTACTAACCTAAGACATTCTTTATAATTCTTACAATCTAAACTGTAATGAATTCCAATAGCTACACGCATCCACATATGTTGTGGTCTTTCAATTACAACATTATTCAATCTAAATAAATATGCTCTTTCTAAAGTTTTAAAACCAAAATAGTCAATTAAATAATCTCTATCATGATTTATCATCTCGTTAATTTGTACCGAAAATTTTTGCGTAAATTTCCAAAGAGCATCAGATACAAGAGGTTTATTTATACCTTTAGAATTAATAAAATTATACAACTTCATAATAACATTTGAAAATAATGGATCAGTATTTTTTTGATGATTGGAAATCGTAATACGAGATGCCAAAATTGCGTAATCTGGATGAATTGTAGAAAGAGACGCGCATTGCTCCGCAGCTAATTCGTCAATTTTTGTTGTAGGTATTTTATCGTATAATTGATCAATAACTTTCATTACAAAAGATGAATAATTAATGTTAATTCTTGCCTCTTGACCTATTTTTTTCATTCTTACTAGAATTTTATCAAATGCTACTTCTTGCAATTGATTATTACGTTTAGACACGCGCATTTCTGCTAAGTTATCCATTCTTATATACTATATAATGTTAGTTTTAAATTGGTTGATAATTTAATAAAATATAAATTATATATATATGATTAAATTTATATTTTTATTTCTTATTATAGGGGTAATAATTTTTCATATGTTAGGAACATTTAAGAATATAGAGAATTATACAAATTTTTCTTTAAATAATAGTTTATTTCCAGAATCTCAAACAACTATATTAGTTCAAGATACATATCCGCCAATTGGTAAAAACCAAATATCAGATAATACATCAAATGATATTTGGTGGCATTATCCAACATTCCAATTAGGTTCATATAAACAAATAACAAATAACATCAGGTTTCCAAATAATCCAGATGAAGGAAGATGTATGCCTGCGTCTATGTGCGGCGCATTATATCATGAAAAAAAACTACATAGTAATTATATTAAAAATTTACCTCCTGTAAATAATAATAATGGAACCCGTGTAGGTTATTTTGATACTTATATAAATTTATTACCATTCAGAACAGATAACACAAATATTTTATATTAATTTAGTTTTATTACAAGTAAACAACCTTCAGATTGCTTTTCTACATAATTTTTTATATTATCGTTCTTTTGTTTTTTAACTGGTGCTCTATGTTCATATCCTGTTATTCTCTCTGTTTCTATAGTTTTCCATATTTTTTCTAATTGATAAATATTATTTTTAAACCAATCACGATTTCTTAATACAAGAACACAACTAAATACTTGTAATTTCCAATAAATAAACTTTAAAAATGTATAATTATATTTTTCTGATTGATAGAGAGAAATAGTATACTCTTCCCAATCATTAATTTCTTGGGATGTTTTTATATTAAGTGGTTTGTAAGCATAAAAGGGGTTTCCTTCTTTAGTATAAAAATAAATTATAATTCCTTTTAATTTCCCATCAGAAGATACAGTTTTATCTGTAGAATGCTCATCATAAAGTAAATCATTTTTATAAATATTACTATCAACATATTCAATAAACTTAGTTTCTAAAAAATCGCATTCATCAAGGTCACAAACTTCCATTTGGAGTTGCATTTGTGTCAAATATTCTTTTTTAGGAATCCCTGTAATCTCACGACTAACCACATTTTTTATTTCCAACATACGCCCATAACGTTCACAATCTTTATTAACAACAATTCCATCAGGAGATGCTCCTAGAAATGAATATTTTGAATGTTTAATACAACCAAAATCTTCTACCTTAGCTTTATATTTATTCTCATAAACCATTACGGATAGTTGTTCGTATTTTTGTCCCCAATGCATAGGCGTATTGGTGTTTACCATTTTAATCTCTGTTTGTTCGTCTAATATTTTTAGTGGAAGGCATTTTTCATAAATAAGTTGATTAATAGCTGATTGTGTTTCGAATGCTTTCCAAGCATTACTTGCAGTAATTAAATTCCATCTAAATTGATACCATTCTGGGGTTCTTTGGATAGGTTGAGGAATTTCTCTAAGTTTTTGTATTTTTGATTCAATAATATCAATTTCGTCATCTGTGTAATCTTGAAAATCTGCTTCTTTTTTATGCGTGATGTCTAGATAAAATGTTGTGATAAAGATATTAAGAGCATATTCAAGAAGTTCATCCAAATCGTCTTCAATATCATCACCAATGTTTAAATCTGAAATATGGTCTTCCATTTGAACGTAAAATAAATCTTTAATTTCTTCTAACAAAATATCATATAAATTTTGGTCTGGAATAGTGTCGTAATGAATCATTAATTCATCCATTAAAATTAGCACTGTTTCAACTAATTCAATAGCACTCTCCTCTGTAAATATGTATGGATCGTCTTCAAATACTATTATATCCGTAATATCTTCTAATTCATCAAGCTCATATAACATATATATATATAATGCTTAAATGTTTTTAAATCTTTTATACTTTGTACATTTCAAAACCTTCATTTGTTCAATTATTTTTATTTAGTTTATTAAGTTTATTAAGTTTCCGTTTACGTATGTTCTACTATTTTGGGTTGTGGTATTATCATAATAAAAATCAAAACATTTTATTTCAGTATAACTTGAATATAATGGAATGTATTTATTGGAAGAAAATGATAAGATTCCTATATAAATATTTAATGGTTCCAATTTTGGAAGATTTTTCTGTTTTCTATATGAGTTTATTCCACATAACAAATATGGTTTAATTTCAATATCCAACCCTTCGTGGTCATCTGATATATAATCGAATACATATTTACCATAATATGTTTTATTATTATTTTTTATTTTGTAAATAAAAGTAATGAATGACATCAATAATTACATATAAGTTATTATTTTATATTGTATTTAATAAATACTTATTATTTACTTGTTTATTTTACACCCTTGAAGATTTAAAACCGCACCCCTAATTATTTTTTATATTTTTCTCAAAATAATATAGATGAATAAACATAAGACAGAAGATTATAAAATTTCTGCTGTTAAATATTACTTAAATAATGACAAAGGAGATGGATATAAGAAAACATGTAAAATTTTTGATTGTAAGAAATCTACTTTACGAGATTGGATTAAAAGATACAATACTTCTAAAAATCTTACACGAAGAAACAGAAAATCAATATCTTATAAAATTACTAAACCACAAGTAAAAACTGCGTTAGAATTATTGAAGAAAAACGAACAATTGACTATGAATGAATTAGCGTTTGATATGAAACAAAAATATCCTACTTTTGATATTACACCTCAACATTTAGGGCATGTTATTAGGGATAATAACCAAACAAGAAAAAGAACAAGACACGAGCATTTCCCAAAGGAAAGATATAAGAAACCAATTGATAAACAAACCGAAATGAATTCATTTTATCAAAAAATAAAACATTATCCATTAAACAAAATTATTTGTTTAGATGAAACAAGTGTAGGTTCTGCGTTGCATCCGACTTATAGTCGTTGTTATTTGGGAAGAAGATGTAGAATAAAAACCAGTAATCAATTTGTATTTCGTAAATTTACATTATTAGTAGCAATAAGTAATTCAAAAATAGTAGGAAAGGAAATGTATGAAAAAGGCGGTATGACTGCTGAAAGATTTTTGGAATTTTTACAAAAACATATTTTTCCAAATTATAAAGAGTATTTGATAGTATTGGATAATGCGAAAAGTCATAATAACGAATTGATTAAAAATGCGATTACAAAAAGTGGTAATGAATATTTATTTGCGATACCTTATACACCTAAAACAAACAATCCAATAGAGGCATACTTTAATCAAATCAAAACTTATATGAAAAAGAATAGAAATGTGGAAAATTATGAACAATTAGAAAAGAATGTAGAAAATGCGATAGAAAAAGTAAAACCTGAAAATTATAAAAATTATTTTCAACACGCATACGGAATGAATGAAAAAATAGAATTTATAAAGAAACCATCTACGAGAAAACGGAAATTAAAAATTTATAAATAATATACTTAAAATTTATTTGTTATTTTAAGTATATTTAAGATGCCTATGCGATTAAAGAGTGAGTTATACAAAAAGGAACAAGAAGAAATAATAGAAAAAATTATATCCATATTAGATTTGAAAAACAAGAATATATATACACTTTATGAATTAGATAAAAATGAAGAAATACAAAATAAAATCATGGAATTAATACCTGAAATAAGAAAATGGTTTTCGTTTAATGGATTAAAAGCAGTTGGCGAACCAAGTAAAATAAAAAGACCTTGGTTAAGTATTATAAAACAATTAACCAAGACAAAATATAATATTGAAAGTAAAGATTTCCAATTTACAGAAAATGGTAAGCATATTAGAACACACATTTATAGTTTTAATAATCTATAACTTCATCTTCATTCATTTCTAAAAATATATTAACATTTTTTTCAAGGTATATATTCAAATTATTAATAAATAATTCCATATCATTTACTTTAATTAATACACGCTCTATTTTAATTTTATCATTACCACATATTTCTAACTCTTTACTAATGTCGTAAAAGTAATCTGATATATATTGTGGCAGTTTTTCATATTTATTTAATTCTTCCATAGTAAAATTTATACTATTTTTATTTTTGGGTTTATTTTTATAACAATATTTATAAAATTTATATATTAATTCGTGATGTTCTGAGTATGTTGTAAATAAATAATTTTTTATGGATTGTTTCATTGATGTATCATTTTTATCTATATTTAATTCATAAAATATTGGTTCTACTGAATCTAATGTTAAAATACAAGTATATATTTTTTTATTATTATATCTTTTATAATTATTTTCATAATCAGAAGTGCAATTTAATATCATAAAATTATTTAATATTGATTCACACATTATATTATTAAAATTTAGTTCGTTAAATTGTGGTTTAATTATAAAATAAATGACATGATTTGTAGAATGTCCTATTATAGTATATTCATTCATTATTGTAAAATTTTTATTTTTCTTTCCAAAAGATATTTTATGAAATATATTATATTTCATATTTTCAATTTGTAATTTGTCAGTTATGTATTTTTTATAATTGTAGTATGTTGTATTAATATGTTCTACATTATTGTAATGATTTTTTATACTTTTTCTTATTTCATCATATGAATTATTATTAAAATTACATTCATTAAAACAATTATGACAAATGCATTTATTTTTTTCTGTATGTTCCATATCTATTTCATTGGAACAAGAATCATAACAATACATAATAGAATAAATATCCATTATTGATATATCAGAATAAGAACCGTTGTCAATTAATCTAATCATAAATAATAATACGACGCATTCCAAAGGACATAAAGGAGGTAATCTATTTATTTGTAAATATTCTATTATTTTACTTTGAATATTCAACATAATATCTTTAAGGATATTTGTATATTTATAATATTTTGTATTTTCATTCGTATCAAACATCAATAAAGGTATTTCACTATTATTTAATCTTTTTTTATTGTTACCATCTATTTCTCTTAATTTTTTATTGTAATTTCCATACTTATAATATGAAATAGTTTTGTTAGATAAATTTTTTAAAATAGTAATAAACTGGTCTTTATATTCTTGATTTTCTATTACTTCATTTTCTATAATATTTAACATAAGATTATATATCAAAACCCCATAACGAACTATATGATGTCCCCAATCTATTATAGATTTTTTGTCTTCATTATCAGGTAATAATTTTTTATAATTGTTTGGTTCTATAATTTTATCGTTTATTTCTGTAAATATATCATCATTATTATTTATGTAATTTTGTACTTTTGAAAATTTATTATGACACTTTATACATTCTAATCCTGGTTGTATTTCTTCATCTTCATCAATACCTAATTTTGTAAATCTATTACAAATATCATCATTATTTTTTTCAATACCTATATAAATTGATTTTTTCTGCCTTGTTATTGCTACATGTAATAATGAGTCATAAACTAAATTACATTTTTTTTTACTAAATATCGTAAGTGTTTCTTCTGTAATTCCTAATACAAACACTACTTCACAACCATTTCCTTTTGATGCATGTATAGATAATATCCTTGATGCGTTTTCAGATTCTTTCAAATTTATTGATTTACCTTTATCTGATTTATGTAAATATATATATTTATAAAATTTATTATCGTTAATTTTATCTTTCCAAAACTCATTTTGTTTCAATACTTCTTGATAATCAATATCATTAAATTTATTAATCCAATAATTTTGGATTCTTGTTTCTAACATAGTTGCGAATATATTTTTTGATAAAATTGGAAATATAAACATGAAATTATTTGGGAGATAATTATACTTGTTTATTTCTTTATCCATAAATGATATAATTTTTTCAATAACTCTATCTATTTTAGGATAGTCAAATTCAGTTGCATATATTTTAGGAACTTCAAAAATATTATAAGGAATAATACTATTTTCATGAGTATATTTACAACACCCATCACATATTTCGGTAATTGGGGGTAATTCGTATTTTTCAAAAGGGATAACATCATTTACAAAATTAATAAAATGTTTATTATGAAAACGCATAACTTTATTTATACCATTACTTCTTTCAATATGAGAATCTAAATTATTTACATCAATATATGTGTGAATATTATGTTCTCCCCATATACTTTGTAATTTATCTCCAATAACATAAACATCAATATTTGTATGCGTTATTATAGTATTAAATGCTTCAATATATTCTTCACCTAAATCTTGTGCTTCGTCAATAACAATTAAACATTTTTTATTAAGAGATGGTCTTTTACCAGCATAATTTATTTTACTATCTTTTGTTGAAAGAAACCCATTTCTAATAGTTTTAACAATTCCCTTAAAATAATCATTATGTTTTATAATTTTATTTTTATCAACAACAGCATAATTAAATGAATCTATCGTCCCAATTATAATTACTATTTCCTTATTTGTTTCCTTATTAAGATAAGATATTTTATATTGTTTTCCATTATTATTATCATTTTCTAATACTTCTAATATATTTAATTGTCCTCTTATTTCTTGTTCTTTTAATTCATTATAAATAACTTCTTTTGCGGAATGCATTTTTGTAAGATAAATATATGTTTCTTTTTCAATAAATCTTTTATCATTTTGTATAAGTTGTATGCTTTCATATGTTTTTCCGCAACCTGCTCCTCTCTGATTAAAATATATAATACCCTTTTCTAATTGTTTTTCAAGAGTAATTGCTTGATTGATACAATCATCACATGTTTTATTACGAATACATTGTAATTGTATTTTTTGTAAATCATAATTATTAAAGGATTCTATTATATTTTTAGCATCTAATTCAAACCATGGTTCAGGTCTATTCTCTGTTTGTGTTTTATGTGTATTATATATTTCAAATATACATAATATTTCATTATCTTCTATGTATGCTATATCTGCTATTTTTACACCATTATAATCAAATCTATATTCAACTATAATTGACGAACTTTCTGAAATTTCTGGAATATCATATTCGTCTATATTATTACATTTATTACATTTACTTTTAATTGTTAATTGTATTTTATTTTCAAGAATATATTTTAATAATATTTTTGCGTTTTTATGAATTTGTGATTCATTTGGACTACTATAAAAATTACATTTTATGTCTTCTTTACAATGTGCGAAATGATGAATCCTTATTTTTCCTTGACGAATAATAACATCATTTCCACAATCAATACATATAAACTCATCCTGTTTATTTGCGTGTGATGGGGTTGTATATTGACTCGTTATTTTATTAATTGCACCTAATCTTATGAGTTCGGACATCTTATATTTATAGTTATTGTTAAATAGATTTTATATTATTTTGTTTCAATTATATAATTTATTCGTTAAATTACTTAAAAATAAAATATTTAGGAATATTATAAGGGATGTCTATAAAAGAAAAACCACCTGATGATTTTTTCAAAGGAATTAAAATTTCCTTGAAAAGTGTATTGAAACATCCTGATATAAATAGACCGAAAATAACTAATGCTGTTATTCTTTGTAATAAAATAGTAATTAATGTTTTACTTTTTATGAAATTATACTTATTGAATTACTATGAAACAAATAACACTTTACCTGTCATAGATAAGGTATTTGTAAATTCGTGTATGAAAATTATGTGTAATGAAAAACCACAAGGCAGACCAGCAAAGAAAGAAATTAAAGAACTCAAAGATAATTTAACAGCATTTTACAAAACCGATTTTGAACCACTTATTCAAAAGGAAACCCTTGAATATACACATATGAATACCATTTTGGATTATTTAACAATTGATATTATTACCATGTATGAAAATAACATTAAAAATCATTTTGTAGAATATGTAGAACGATATGTAAATGTGGTTTGGAAAAAGAAATTTATTATAAGTAAAATAAGAAAACTGAATATTACCAAAAAAGAAAAAGATGCAAAAATAAACAAATTATGTAATCAGTTAAGAAAAATCAAAAATGATTTACTGAATGTTGAAACAACGCAATACAAATCTCAGAATTCTTATCATACATGGATTAATCAACAAAAACAACATATTATGCCAGTTAAAACATTCAAGAAAAATTTATATTATGATTTAATGTGTAGTCCTATGGATTATTTCCCTTGTATGATTAAAATGATGAAACAAGTAGAAAAAGAAGAACAAACAATTTGTAATGTATTTCCTATGCGTAATGAAATTATACCAAAACATATAAGATTAGATACAACTACATTAGTGCAT
>Ga0187845_1000737_pt1 | contig 19193 bp, 12 predicted proteins | sample SpaLakP09_SKY_68_FD_134515 | JGI IMG/M metagenome (GOLD analysis project Ga0187845, IMG submission 134515) | Oligotrophic lake water microbial communities from Sparkling Lake, Wisconsin, USA - SP09_SKY_68 | ecosystem: Environmental > Aquatic > Freshwater > Lake | place: USA: Sparkling Lake... | reverse complement strand
TAGGCCTTGGCCTCGCCGCCGAACTTCTTCGACAGCACGGTTGCGATCGCAGCCGTCAGGGTCGTCTTGCCATGGTCCACGTGACCGATGGTGCCGACGTTGACGTGCGGCTTGGTGCGTTCAAACTTGCTTTTTGCCATTTCTGCGCTCCTGAGAAGGACTCGATCAGACTAGAAGAAGAAAAGAGGTGGTGCCCATGACGCGGATCGAACGCGTGACCTCTCCCTTACCAAGGGAGTGCTCTACCACTGAGCCACATGGGCATCGGCACAGGTTTGCAGGCAAGACAACCAACAAACCGGTAACGACACTACCAACAACACTGCGCTTTCCGCCGCTTCGCACCCAACACTGGAGCGGGAAACGGGAATCGAACCCGTGTCATTAGCTTGGAAGGCTAAGGTTCTACCATTGAACTACTCCCGCCCGGGAGCCTTGCGACCTTGCTTGAGATCGAGCTGCCGGACCAGCCGACAGCTCGAATCAAGAAAAGTTTTGCCTTGGTGGAGGAGGCTGGATTCGAACCAGCGTACGCGTAAGCGGGCAGATTTACAGTCTGCTGCCTTTAACCACTCGGCCACCCCTCCGAGGCAAGCCTGCTACTGTAGCACAGCATTTTTCACTCGCCAAGAACTTTTCTGGAATTTGAGACATCCAGCTCTTTTTGGTGAGCCACGGGCCGTGGCCGCACCATCTCGTCCCGCTACCGCTTGGTACCCAACCCTTAAGTGCCAATAGATCAAAGACGAAGAGAACTCTCCATCCAATGCACCGAAGTCAATGCCGCCCCGCCTGCCCTTGGTGTGCCCCAGACAAGGACTCGATGGGTCACCAGGCCTGACGCAAAGGCGAATTGAAACGCACCCCGCCTTAGCCACCCCAGTCAATACCAATGTGCTACCAAGAGCTGCCGCCATCGTCGCCACCTTACGACAGTCGACAGTCGCTCTAAAGCCCATTTGCAGAAGCAACACAAGTGCCCCAAAACATGGTGGCAACATCGCCACAGCAGGGAAAACACGAACCGAAAAGTGGTAGCAAAGTGGCACTACCGAGCCGTATAGTGGCATGGCATTGGTTGCATTCGTACGTCATAGGAGGCACCAGACACATGCCAATTTGCAGATTGGCATTGCACTGGTTCCACGTCGTAACAGGCCGACTCATCCATTCCGGCCAATATCGAGGAGCAGTTATGAAGGTCAAGAAGAATCCCGTCGCCGCGGCAGTCGCGCTGACGCTGTTGAGCGCGGCCATGTCGGCGCAGGCTCAGCAAGCCGCCCCGAAGCAAGACACCGCTCAGCTGGAGCAGGTGGTCGTGACCGGTATCCGTGCATCGCTGGAGACCGCAGTCAACATCAAGAAGAACGCCAGCGCTGTGGTCGACGCCGTGTCGGCAGAAGACGTGGGCAAGTTGCCTGACTCTGACGTTGGCGAATCCCTGGGACGCCTGCCCGGCATCACCGTGGGCCGCGCTTTCGGCCAAGGCGCCTCCGTGTCGGTTCGCGGTTCTGATCCGCAAATGACTTACACCACCTTGAATGGTCAGACCGTCGCTTCGACCGGCTGGTATGACCAGTCCACCGTGGATCGCTCTTTCAACTACTCCCTGCTGCCCTCCGAGCTGATCGGCGGCATGGAGGTCTACAAGTCCTCGCAGGCTGACCTGACCGAAGGCGGCATCGGTGGCACGGTGATCGTCAAGACACGCAAGCCGCTGGACCTGAAGGCCAACACCATCTTCGGCAGCGTGAAGCTGGGCAAGGGCACTGTCAGCACCGACCTTTCCAAGGACGTTGCTGGCCTGTACAGCTGGCGCAATGACAGCAAGACCTTCGGTGTCTTGATCGCTGGCGCCAAGGAAGACAGCCAGTACATCCGTCGCGGCATCGAGTCGGACGCAGGCTGGGCCGGCGATGTGGCTCCTGCTACCTTTGTGCAGGACCGCAAGCGCAGCTCGATCAACCTGACGGTGCAGGCCAAGCCCACCAGCAATGTCGAACTGGGCCTGAACTACCTGAGCCTGGACCTGACGGGCGATAACACGAACAGCAACCTCTACCTGTTCACCGGCCAGAACGACCCGAACCCCGACCAACCCAATGCGGTGACAAACTGCGTGCTGAAGAACGCAGCGGGCCTGTGCGTGAAGGCGGAAGCCGGCGCTAAGAACCCGGTCAATACCTTCATGCAAACCTGGGCTCGCCAGGGCAAGATGTCCTCGGACAGCCTGGTCCTGAATGGCTCGGTCAAGGGTGACAGCTTCAAGTTGGAAGCCGTGGTTGGCGAGACCAAGGCCAAGGGGGGCACCTCGCACACCATGAACTATGGCGTGGGCTGGTGGGACGCGGGTCAAAGCCTGCCGAAGTTCCAAGGAACGATCGACGGCACCGGCAAGCAGATCGCGATCACGCCGAGCGTGCCCATGGACGTGTCCGTGTCCAATCTGCCCAAGCAGCTCGCCCCGACGGGCTGGGCCACCGACCAGCAACAGCCGAACTCTGACAAAGAGCGCTTCGCTCAAGCAGACGCGACGTTCGATCTGGACTGGAACGGCCTGACTTCGTTCAAGGCCGGCGTGCGCAGCACCAGCCACAAGTACGAGCAAAGCGCCTTGCGCGGCAAGTTCTCGAGCACCGTGGTCGTGGGTAACACCAGCGACCTGTACAGCGGCTCCATCAAGATGGGCCCGAATGGCTGGGCCTTCCCGGAAGCCAATCTGAGCGGAATGGCCGCCCTGTACGACAAGAACACGGCTTCCTGGACACCGCAACGTTCGAGCTATGCCGCGATCGATGAAGACAATACCGCGGCCTACGGCATGTTCGAGTTCGAGCAAGGTGGCTGGCGCGGCAATTTCGGCCTGCGCTATGTGCACACCAAGGTGACCGGCAAGGGCTATCTGTTTGACGGTACCCCGCTTGCTGCCAACGATGTTCCCAACAACGACGGCTGGAGTAACAAGATCCGCGAAGAGAACTCGAGCTACAGCGACTGGCTGCCCAGCCTGAACGCCGCTTACAAGCTCGACCGAAACACGGTGCTGCGTGTGGCCGCTTCCAAGGCCATCACCCGCCCCAACTTCGAGTACATGTTCCTGACCAAGCAAGCCGGCTACAACGACGACCGCGTGGGCAACGAGTCCATCACCTTCGGTACCGTGGGCCTGAAGCCCCAGTCGTCCAAGCAGTTTGATCTGGGCATCGAGTACTACTACGGTCGCGGCAATATGGTGTCGGCTGCGTTCTTCCACAAGACGATCGACAACTTCGTGACTGCCAACGTCAAGACCAATCAAAAGGTCGGCGTGGTGGATCCGCTGAGCAAGGTCGACAACTGGACGATCAACAACTACGTCAACGCGGGCGGCGGCAAGATCAACGGCCTGGAAACCCAGATCAACCACAGTCTGGACAACGGCTTCGGTGTTGCAGCGAGCTACACCTACGCGGATGCCAAGGCTCCGGCCTCCAGCTACCCCGACAACCTGGCCCTGTTCACGCAGTCGTCCAAGCACACCCTCAACCTGGTGGGCTTCTACGAAACTGAGAACTACTCGGCTCGCGTGGCTTACAACTGGCGCTCGAAGTACATGATTCGTGAAACGGGCTACTACAGCTACCGTATGCACGATCCCTACGGCTCGCTGGATTTCAGCGCAGGCTGGAACATCAACAAAAACCTGCGCCTGAGCTTCGAAGCCATCAATCTGCTGAAGCAAGACGACATCCAGTACGGCGCCGCAGACGCCAAGAACGCCAACGTCAAGCCCAGCATGCGCGTCGGCTATCCTGCCTGGTCCTTCATGGGCGAGACGACCTACCGTTTCGGCCTGAGCGCCAAGTTCTGATCGAGCATCAAGCTCACAGCAAGACAAAAGCCCGGCTCTGCCGGGCTTTTTTTGTGCGCCAAACGTCCTGGCGCCGATCACCCGGCGAGCAAATCAGGCGGGCTGAGTGCCTCTCGCAGCAGCCGCGCGCAAGCCCTCAAGCCAGGCTCGGTGCCCGGGAAGCTCGCGGATCAAGGCCTGCGTGGCCGCGTCAACATGAGCCAAACGCTGGCGTCCATCCTTGTGCTCGGCTGCCGAGATCGGGAACCCACGGGTCGGATAACGCATGCCGTTCAAAACGTACAGATAGTTCTCCACACTGAACAGATCGAAGCGGCTGAAGAAATCCGTCTGATGCGGATGACTGGCCGACCATTTGGCGAGGCGTCCGCGCAGCACATCCGACAGATGGCAAGCCTGGCGGTTGTCACGCCAGAACTCGGAGTCGCTGCGATCGGAGATGTGATAGTGCAGCTGCACGAAATCGATGATGCGCTCCCAGGCATAGGTCAGCGCATCATTGACATGATCCCGCAAGGGAGGGGCGTCGCTGCCGAAACGAGGGAAGTTGCGCGCAAGAAGCCCCGCGGCAAAGTCAGTCAGCAGAATCGAAGTCGCCTCAAGCGGCTCGACAAAACCCTGGGCCAGGCCCAAAGCCATGCAGTTCTGTGTCCAGCTCTGTTTGCGATAGCCGATCTTCATGGCTATCTGGCGCGGTGCAAAGCTGTCAGCGGGCACGCCAAGATAGCGGGCGAAGGACGTGACCGCCTCCTCATGGCTCATATAGGCACTGGCGTAGACAAAGCCTGTGCCGCGACGCTCAGTGACGGGGATGTCCCAGATCCAGCCGGCCGCATGCGCGGTAGCCAGGGTGTACGGGGGTATCTCAGCACCGGCTTTCAGCGGCACCTGCTGCACAAGCGCCGTGTCAGTCAGTATCTGGTGAGACTTGTCCACGAAGGGCACCTTCAGCGCCCCCTGTGTCAGCAAGGACGCGAAGCCGCTGCAGTCGACAAAAAAATCAAAGACCAACCGTTCACCGGACTTGGTGATCAGCACTTCGATATCGCCATCGGGGGCGCGCTCGGCACCCACCACAGTGGCGCGAAGATGTTGAACCCCAAAGCGCTGCATGGCATTGCGAGACAGCAGGGCGGCGAACTTGTGCGCGTTGACGTGATAGGCGTAGTCCACCGCGCCCTCGTAGGCAGGCGATTCGATCCGCTTGGGTGAGCGCATCGCCTCCGCCAGGCGGGTGCTGCTCGACACATCAGTGAACGGGCGAACCGGCTCCGACAGCCAATGCGGCGTGACATCCACGCCGCCCGGATACGGTGAAGCAAAGGGGTGGTAATAGAAATGCTCCGCGCCAGGCTTGCCGGCATCCATCCAGTTCTGAAACTTGATGCCGTACTTGAACGTGGTCTCGCAAGACAAGATCAAATCGGCTTCGCTGATGCCGAACTTCTGCATCGAGGTCTTGATAAAAGGCACCGTGCCCTCCCCCACCCCAATGATGGGCACATCTTCCGATTCGATCAGCGTGATCTCAATCTCGGGATCGGCCTGCAACTCACGACCGAGATGGTTGGCGGCCAACCATCCGGCCGTGCCGCCGCCGATGATGGCAATTCTCTTGTTCTTCATGACACATACCCTTGATGCTCAACGCAAACGCAACGAAATCAAGGCCCACAGAAAAACTCATGGCCGTCACCTCATAAGGGTCGCCAGCGATTTCCTGCGATTGCCGATTTCGCCACTTTTTCGAGACTGCCATGATAGGGCGAGCTGAGCTGCCAAAGGGCTGAGGCAAAGCATTTCCAGGGGTTTCTCCTCGCCATGCTTCATCGCGCGCAAGCACACCAACGGCTCCCGGTCAAAACTACATGTTCGCACCCCGCTCAACGCCATAGGAAAAGCGCTCGAGCGCGCCCAGCGCAAGGTGACTCTCGATACTCTCGCAAGCAAGCACACCACTGGTTTTTAATTGGTTTTATCGAGTGTTTTGAGCAAGCGGGGCGCGGGCGGAATACCAAGATCAGCCAGGTCAATGACAGGTAGCACGCCATTGATGGAGCATTCATTCAAACCCGAGAAAATCTGGGCGCGCGCATGATTTCGCGCGCGAAGCAGCGAATACCAGTACTTAGCAAGCAGTATCGGCCGGGCCTGCCGCAAAGAGTATTTCAATACCTATGATCAGGACTTCGGTCGCAGCAGTTTTCGGCCATCTGACATGCTTTCAGAGAAAACCATGAAATTTGCATCCATGGCGATGGCACTGCTGCCTCTGCTGCTGACGGCAGGCTGTTCCACTCTTCCTTCCGGCGCGGGCCATGGTTTGGGCGTCGAGTCTCAGGATATTGAAGCTTGCAAAGCCTACAGCCTCGAAATGGTGAAGCCCCAAATGCGGGTGATCACGCCAGCACTGACCACGCCGGGCCGCACCGTCTGCACTTCAGGTTCGTCGCCGGGGTCGACCAATTGCTCCTACATTCCCGGCATCAGCTACCCCGCCGTCGAAGAAGACGTCAGCATCGAAGCGCGCATACAGGTTCTCGCCGAATGCTTGTTGGCAAAACAAGAAACCGCACGCATCGCGCGACTGGCGGCTCAAGGCGAAGCGACCAAACCGGACAAGTCTCAGAACACACCCGAGGCGGTTGCCGCCCGCTCTGCGCAGGCCGAAGCCCTTGCTCGCCAGTTGCTCACGGACAAATCGGGCCCGCCGCCCTCTTCGACCGTAAAGTCGGCGCAGGCCAGCAAAGACTGCGAGTTCTGCCCAGCGATGATCAAGGTGCCAGGCGGCAGCTTCAAGATGGGCAGCAACAACCACTCGTCAGAGCAGCCGATTCGCACGGTCTCCGTCCCCAGCTTCTTGCTGGGCAAGTACGAGGTGACTCAGGGCGAATGGAAGGCCGTCATGGGCAGCAACCCCAGCGCCAACACCTCTTGCGGCAATCATTGCCCCGTGGAGCGCATCAGCTGGAACGATGCCAAAACCTTTGTTCATCGGCTCAACGAAAAGACCGGACTGAAGTTTCGACTCCCCAGCGAAGCTGAATGGGAGTACGCCGCACAACTCAGCAGCAGCGGCCCCGGCACCCCCGAGGTCGAATCCGAGCGGCTCCACCGCAGCGCTTGGTTCAGCAAGAACAGCCGGGGCCAGGTACACCCTGTGGGTCTCAAGGCACCGAATCGGTTCGGTCTGCACGACATGCAGGGCAATGTCTGGGAATGGGTCGAGGACGCCTTTCACGAGAGCTACCAAGGGGCCGCCTTCGACGCCCGAGCGCGGTCGAGTGGCGCGGAACCGGTCAAGCACGTGCTCCGCGGCGGCTCCTGGTTCAATGAACAGAAGCAGCTGCGCCCCCAGCACCGCAACTCCGAGATGCCGGAGGCCAGCTATGTGTTCTTTGGCCTGCGATTGGCGCGTGATCTGAACTCCGAGGAGCCAGCACCGAGAGCAGATTCCACCGCCTCCGCCATCAAGCCGGCAAGGTCTGCTCAGGCATCAGGCCTCATTCCTTGACCATAACCTTGCTCCTGCGCCGATCCAACTCGCTCACCAGGACGAGACCCAAGGCTGCAAGAGCGACAGCGAATGCCAGCCAGGATCTCGAGTGCTCGGTTCACCACGGGTCGGCTTCGAGTTGGCCAGCCGCGCGCGAGACGGGGCGAACGCTCCACACGCATTGATCGAGCAGTCAGCGCCCGCTCAGGCCACAACAGGCGACCGCACTAGCGCAAGACAGGCAGCTTCTGCGCCTGCAGCTCAATCACGCGCCCCGCCATGGCGATGGTCTCTTGGCGATGCGCGATCACCACCCGCGTCAGCTGGAGCGAACGGATTGAGTCATTGACCTCCTGCTCGCGCTTGGCATCGAGGTGGCTGGTCGCCTCGTCAAGAAACAGGATTCGAGGTTGCTTGTACAAGGCGCGCGCCAACAAAAGGCGCTGCTTCTGCCCGCCGGAAATCGCCGCCCCCATGTCGCCGATCAGGGTTTGCCAGGCCATGGGCATGGCCAGCACATCTTCATCCACGGCCGCCATGCGGGCACACAGTCGCACACGCTCCATATCGACATCAGCTGCCCCAAACGCGATGTTCTCAGCGATCGTGCCGGCAAACAGTTGATCGTCCTGCATGACCGCACCGAGACAATCGCGCCAGGCTCGCAGGCCGATGGCCGAGAGCGGCCGACCCATCACCAGAATCTCGCCCTCGGTCGGCGTCAGCAGACCCAGCATGATCTTCAGCAGGGTGGTCTTGCCGCAGCCCGAGGGGCCCACAATAGCTACCGACTCGCCGGCGGCAACGCGAAGACTGATGCCATCCAGCACCCAGGGCTCATTGGCACCGTAGCGGAATCGCACCTCACGCAGTTCGATATCGGGCACGGTCGCTGCAGGCAAACCACTGCCGCCCGAAAGTTCCGGTTCGCTGAGCACAATGTCAGCCAGTCGCTCACGCTGGATGCGCAGCATGCGCACCTGGAAGGCCAGATCGACCAAAGCGCTGATGCGGCCGCTGAACTGCAGCTTGTAGGCGGCATAGGCAAAGCTCATGCCTATGGACAACTCTCCGCGCATCACCAGCTTCGCACCGAGGTAGATCACCGCGATGCTCTCGACGCCGAACACCAGCGCATTGGCGGATTGGTACAGCGTCGTCAGCCGCTGAGTCGCAAGTTCCCGGTTGCTGGTGTTGACCAACAGGTTCAGCCAGTGGGCGCGCCGCTCGTCCTCGCGATTGAAAAGTTTGATCGACTGCACGCCGCGCACCGACTCGAGCAGATGGCTGTCTTGACGCGCCGCATGAACAATTTGCTCTTCGTTGGCCCGCCGAAATGGCGCATAGGAAAGCACGCGAATCAGCACATAGATGAGCAAGGCGCTCAAGGTCACCAGCGCCAGCTGGACGCTGTAGACCAACATCATCGCGAAAGCCACGCCGGCCATCAGCCCGTCCAGTGCGGCATTCAAAGCGGCCGCTGTCAGGGTCTGACGGATGTTTTGAATGGCGCCGAAACGCGACATCACATCGCCCAGATGACGCCGCATGAAGTAGTCCATGGGCAGGCGCAACAACTTGCTCAGCACGCCAGATGCCCACTGCAAGTTCAGCTGGGTGGAGAAGTAAATGACCATCCAACTGCGCATGGTGCTGATCAAGAGCTGCAGCACCATCAGCAGGAAGAAGCCGAGCGCAAGCACCTGCAACAGATCCATGTCCTGCTGGACGATCACGCCGTCCAGCACCCATTGCTGGAAGAACGGCGTCACCACGGCCAGGAGCTCCAGGGCCAGGGACAACATCAGCACCTGGGCCAGCGAACGCTTGAGCCCAGTGACTTGCCCGACCAACTGGCCCAAGCCGACTGCCGGCTTGGGCTCGTTGCGCTCGAAGCTGGGCATGGGCGAGAGCTCCAGCGCCACGCCGGTGAAATGCCGAGAGGCCTCGGCCAGACTCAGCTTACGCACGCCATAGGCCGGGTCGTGGACCGTGAGGCGGCGCGCGCCGACCCGGCGCAGCACCACGAAATGGTTCATGTCCCAATGCAGGATGCAAGGCATCTGCAGCTGCCCGAGATCCTCCAATTCCAACTGCACCGCCCGCGCTGCGAAACCCAGTTCGTCTGCGAAGCCGATCAGCTGTTTCAGCGTCATGCCCTTGGCCGAGGCCTGGAGACGCTGGCGCAGATCGGGCAGCTCCTGCCATTGCCCGTGGTAGCTGCTGATCATGGCGAGACAGGCCAGACCACACTCAGCCGTTTCCGTCTGTTGCACCATGGGCAGACGCGCCCCGAAGCCGAACTGCAAACCTTGCATCAGGCTCATAGCCGCCCTTTCAGCGCCAACATGGGCTCGAAGATCCATTCGATCAGACGCCGCTCGCTGAGCATCACGTCGGCCTCCACCTGCATATCGGCTTGCAAGGCCACCGGCTGGCCATAGGCCATCACCGTCTGACTCAAGGGTCGAACCAGCACGCGGTAGCTGCGCTCACCCGCACTGCTGCTGCCCACTTGAGCCAGCAGGGCCGCCCGCGAAACCTCCTGCACCACGCCCTCATGCTGGCCAAACTTTTGATACGGGAAGGCCGCATAGCGCAGGGCCACTTTTTGCCCGGGCCGCACGAAAGCCGCCGCACTTGATGGCAGCTGCAGCTGCGCCTGCAGAGCAGCGCCAGCCGGCAACAAGAGCGCCAACACCTGGCCGGCCACCACCGTCTGTCCGGCATGAGCCTGCAGCGAAGTCAGCACACCGTCCACCGGCGCACGCAGCTGCCATTCATGCCGTCCCTGGGCTTCGGCCAGCTCTTGTTGCAAAGCCGCCAGCTGACGCTCAGCCAAAGCTCGTGGGCTGCCATCGCGCAGCCCCTGGGCGCGCAGTTCCGACTCCGCGGCCACCAGCTGGTTGCGAATCTCACGTTCATTGCGTTCCAAGGCAGCCAAGCGAGCCTGCTGATCCAGCACCTCGTCGGCACGCTGCTGCACCTGCAGACCCGACGCGAAGCCCGTGCCCTGCAAGGCCTCAAAGCGCGCCAATGCTTCTTGCGCCGACTGAAGGCGGCGCCGCAGCAGCAATTGTTCAGCCTGAGCGCGCGGCAACTCCGCCATGAGTTCGCGGCGCTTCTGGCGCAAGGCTTCACCCTGGGTGACGGCCAATGCATCCAGGCGAAGCAGCTCGGCCTGCAGGCTGCCACGCTGCTGCTCCAGGCTGCGCACCGCGCCCTGTGCCAGGTCGCCGGCCTCGGCCGGACGCTCGACACGCAGACGAAACAAGGCCTGGCCGCGGCGCACCGCAGCGCCCTCGCCCACCAAGGCCTCGGCCACCAATCCCGGCTGCAAAGCGGCGAGGTTGACCAGACCTCGGTCCGGCACCAAATGGCCACTGACCCGAGCTCGCTGGGTGTAGCTGACGAAAAACAGCATCAGCAGCACGCCCAGCCCCAGGGCCAGAGAAGCCATCGAGATCAACCAAAAGCTGCGTGGGCTGCGCAGCAAAACACGCCCCTGACCATGGCCATGACGCTGATGATCCAAAGCGGCTTGACGGAACTGCATGCGAATCACTCCGGCAAGGTTCAAAGCCCGAAAGGACAGAGCCTTTCGGGCCGACCTCGCAGGTCCGGGGCGACTCAGCGCCGCCGCCGGACCCGCGCGATCAGGGCTTCAGCACAGATCGCTGTTGGCGCCACCACAACGCGGCGTGCGGGACGCCGGCGGGCAGGCATTGCTGACGCAATTCGCGCTGGCCGGCGGGCAACCCTGCGTCTGAGGCACGCCGGTTGGGCAGCCAGTCGCGGCATTGACCGTGATGCAGGGGCGGTTGGTCGGATCGTCGCCACAGGCAGCGATCGAGGTGTAGCCGCCAGCCACATCGCTGAGCTCGGCTTGGCTGAGCTGACGCACCGAGGTGGTGGCCAGATGGAGATTGTCGATTTTCTTCATGGTCTTGATGGGATTGCTTGTTGAGCGGCCGGCTGGCCGCCCGGGTTACAGGTCGCCAAGGCAGGCCTCGTCAAGAGACCCGCACTCACTCACACGCACCAGCCTTTGGTGGCCCAAGGTGGGCAAGCCGTCGTGTGCGCCGGAGGGCAGGTGGCCGAGACCGGCGGCGGGCAGGTGTTGGTCCGGCACGGATCGTTGCTCGGGCACGGGCCGCAGTAGGCGTTGGACAGCGAGGTGTTGCCTGTCGGGCCGCCATCAGCGCCGACCACCTGGTCGACTTCGGCGGGCGACAGACTGCGCACCGAGGTGGTGCTCAGCTTCAGTCGATCTGATTTGCTCATGGAGTTTCCTTGTCGAGTTGGAATGCGGCCGGCATTGGCCGCAAACGAAGTGCAGGGCTGTTCACGGCAACCCCAAGGCGGCTCCTCTTCGCGCCCCGGGCTCCGTGCAGCCCCGGTCGCGGCCAAGGCCGCCGTCGCTGCTGCACCGTCAGGCCCGGCCGAGCCATCGGGTGCATCAGACGAATTCAAGTCATTGCTGTGTCCGGCTCAGCCACGGCCGGGTCCCACGCTCGGGCGTCACCCATCCACAAAGCCCTTTGGCCGGCCAGAAAGGGCAGGCTCCAGGGCAGCGCCAATGGACCGCTGCCTTGCTCCTCGAGGACCAGAGCAAGACCGGCATAGCCCTCCAGCAGACTGAGATTGGGGTCAGGATCCTGTTCCAGCAGCGTCAACAGACCGGCTTCACCGTCCAGCGGATGACACTGCTCGAAGCGGCCCGCCAACTCCTCTTGGCCCGGCGCCAGCTGGCGCAGCAACCAGGCTGAACCCACGCTGCCATGGCAGAGCCAGGCGTCGACAAAGCCCAGGCCCAACAAGGGCCGCTGGCTCAGGGTCTGCAGCAGGCGCTGGGCCCAGGCTTCCAGCGCGGGTTCGTCGAGGGCCAAGGCGGACAGTTGCAAGGCCGCCGCCGTGCCCAGATCGCCATAGCACCAGGCGCAGCGGGTCAAGCCAGGGGCTTCGACCGCGGCGCCGAAATGTGAGCGCCCGTCTTGTGACTCATGACGGCGCAGGTGGCGCAGTGCGCCATGCAGCAAACCTCGCGCTTCGCCCTGTCCGCTGCGGCCGCTGGCCACAGCAAAAGCCAATGCCGCCAGCACACCGGCCTGGCCGTGGGCCAGGCCCAGATCGGTGCAGCCGGTCGGATGCGCGTCACCCATGGGAAAGCCGCGAATCCAGGCCGGCGGGGTGAACCAGAAGACTTCCTCGCCGGCCGCGGTCTGAACTCGCGTAGCCCGGCTGCTCAGCCGGGCCAGACAGGCTGCGACCAAAGGCAACCGGCTGCCCTGGCGCTCACGGTAGGCTGCATAAATGAGCAAGCCGGCGAGGCCGCTGATGACGTCAAAGTGCTCGGGCAGATCGCGGTCATGTCGCAAACCGTCCAGAAGATGCTCGTCGGCCTCTTGGGCCGCATCCTCGGCCATGCCCAAGCCGTAAGCCCGGTCCAGCTCCAGAGCTGCGAAAAGCAGGCCTTGAGCACCCTGGAACAGTCCGTGCGGATAGCGCGGTAGCAACTCCAGCAAACGCATCAACGCCTCGGCCATCCAATCGGCTGCGATGCGCGTATCGGGCGCCGCGCGCGCGTCCAGGGCGGCCAGGCAAAGCAGCTGACCGGCGGCGCCGCAGGCATAGCTGGCATCCGTCCAGGGCTGTTCCAGTCGCTGCAGCAGGCGCGTCCGCAGGGCTGCGATCAGCCGCCCTGATGGGCTCGCTTCGGCCTTCATGCATCGCTCCCTTGCGCCACAGGACGGCGCGCCTGACGGGCCCGCTCCAGGCGACGGGCAAAGTCGTACAGCAGGGTCTCGTGGCGGCGTGGCTCGCTCGGCGCCAACCGGTTGCAATGCATATGGAGCAGGCTGTGCATCACGCTCTCACGCTGCACCCCGGGTAGAGCCGATAAATGCACATTCAACTCAGCCAACAGCGCCAGCCGACGCGGCTCACTGCGCTGCAGCTGCTGCTGCCAGGCGCCCAGGTGGCCCTGGCCCCTCTGCAAACCTCCCAGTTCACGGCGGAACTCGCGGAAGCGTGCGCCGATGGCCACGAGAGCGGCCGAGCGGCCACTGGCACCGGATTGTTCTTCCAGGAACTGCCGGGACAAGGTGTCGAGCAGTGCTTCGCGCTGCTGCGGTTCCGGGCTCAGCAATCGGGCATAGGCATCGACCGAGGCCAGAGCGAACAGCCAGCGCGGTGATGCACCGTCCGGGTCGGTCTCGGTCGCGACAGCCTCCAGATCGAGCAGGGCCAGAGCATCGTCGGAATCGATGGCGAACAGCTGCTCGCACAGCCGCAGGCCATGCGGGCCGCCATAGCGCTGCGACTCCGGCAGGTAGTCGTCGCCCTGCACGCGCCAGAGCAGGCCGGCACGCTGTGCGTCGGCCAAGCACGCCAGCAATTGCTCGTGCGCCAGGATCAGGGCCGCGCGATCTCGGCCTTGCAGACGCAAGCGCAGGTGCTCAAAACTGTCCTGATAGCGGACGAAGAACCACGTCTTGATCAGCCCTTGCGTCTGCAGTTGACGCAAGCAGGGCGCCACCCATTCGCGCAACACCCGGTCGGCATAACCGGCACCGGTGTAAAGGCGCAGATAGACCCAGTCCTCCAAGATTGGGCGGCGTTCACCCTCGCCCTGCAGACCGGCACGTTCCGGGTTCCAAGGCTGGGCACGGCGGGTCTTCGCTTGCCGCGGCCGGCGCAGCGGCAGCACCCATTCCTGGCTGCGCTGGCCAAACTCCTGCTGCGCAGCCGCCGTGTTCAGGGCCAGGCATTCATGCAAGGCCACTTGCGGCAATTTGATGATGTCATCGAGCAGCAGGCTGACCGAAGCCGGGTTGTCCAAATCCACCGGCAGATGGTTGTCGTGCTGATCCCAGGTGACAAAGCGGGGCAAATTCAGAGCCTCTCGCCAGGGGCTCAAGCCACCTTCCACCACGGCTTGATTCAAGGCCGCGATCTGCTTGGCATCAAGCAGGCAGCGTGCTCGCGCCAGGATCACACCCTCGAACTCCAAGCGTGGCAGCCACGGCAGGTGTTGGACAGCGGCCGGCCAGGCAAAGCCCAGCCAGGGCCCGTCCTCATCCTGCAATCCAGCCAAGAACTCGTAGGCGCCAAGCTGGCGCGCATGGTAGTTGTGGGCGCTGCTGAGGCGCGGGATGACCCGGCGCCCACTGCGCAGTTCACGCAGCACAAATCGATCACCGAGCAGCTGAATGCTCAGATCCGAGAGCCACAGCTGCTGCTCGCGCGGCCGGTCGCTGCTGCCCGCGAACACCAATTCGTGGCTGGCCAGCGAGGGCCGCCGCAGGATGTTGAGCAGGCGATCCTGCGGGTGGTGGATCAGCTCCGCGTAAATGCAGTCGGGGTTCTCGTCACGATGCTCGCGAGCGTAGTGGGAGGCGGCCTCGCTGAGCTCGGGGCTCAGGTGGCAGAAACGAGCGATCAGCTCCAGGCCATTGCGCCCACCCATGCCGCGCAACTCGAACTGTGGTGCCTGGCCAGGCGCCGTCGGCAACACGCCCAACTGGGCGTAAACGCCCTCGGGCAGGCTCAAGGACGCAGGTTCGCCCAGGCTTTGCAAATCCGCACGCGACAGGGTGATGCAAGCAGCACCCGGCCCCTGGGCAAACAGCCGGCTCAGCACCAGGCGCTCGAAGGCCAGCAGCGGTGCTTGCACGGCGCCGCCTTCGCCGGGACTTGCACCACCCAGGCGCAAGCCCTGCAGCAGTGGCGAAGCCAGAGCACCACGGTTCGGATAAGCAAGGCCCAGCTCCGGATGCAGGGCGAAGGCGAGATTGACCTCGCGATCCTCGAAACGCTCGCGGAACAAGCGCTTGTAGTCCTGCTGCACCGACGAGGGCCTTGCCGTGTGGCGCATCAGCAGTTGCAAGCGCCGCACCAGATCGGCGGCCAGAGCCGGGGCGACCCGGGCCGGGCGCGCATCCAAGGTGTCGATCTGCAGCACGCCGCGACCGAGATCCTCCGGGCCGATCTGACCCTCGATCGTGGCCCGCAAGGCCTGATAGGCCCCGACCAGTGAGGCCGAGCTGTCCGCCTGCGCACGCAGCTCGTGCAGCTGCCGCTGGATCTGGCGCAAGGGCAGCAGGGCAGGATGGTCCGGCGACTGGGCCAGCGCCTGGTCCAGGCTGCAGGCATTGCTGGCCGTCGGCGCCAGCAGGGGCAGGATCAAACGGCGCTCGATCAGCTGATGCAGAAACTCAGCGGCATCGTCGGCGTCGACCTCCAAGCCTAAAGCGAGCTCCTCCCGCAAATCGGCAAAGCTGCGCGGCGACTGAGCCAGCCGCTGCAAAAGCGCCAGTGCTTCGCTGTGAGCCAGTTCTACGGCCCGATAGCTGCGCTGACGATTGGCCTGGTACACCCAGTCGACGTAACTCAGGTGGGCACCGCAGCGGAAGGCCGTGTTGCTGAACTGCCAACGCAGGGCTTCCCGCCAGCTCCGGTCTTGCAAGGCCGCTTCGATCAGCCAAGCCTCGACGCCGCTGTCCAGATGAATACCCCGGCGCAGCGCCGGCGCGGCAGGGCCGGAATCGGCGACCCCGGGCGCCTCGGCGCTGATGCGAGCCAGTTGCACCTGAGCAAACAGGCCAAACGGCGTGCAGCGATAGGCCGCTCGGCTCACGAAGCGAGCCAGGCTGGCGATCAGCTTCTTGCGTTCGCTGGCACTTCGGCTGACATCGCCCGTTCCTTGGCGCAGATCCAGCAAGCGCGCATGCAAAGACGGGCTGGACACATACAAGGCTTCGTCCACCAAGGGCAGCGCGCATTGATCCAGGATGTATTGCTCGCGATCCGAGCTCCGGCACCAATCCTCGAACTGCCCCAGTGGCAGCAGCGGATGGCGCAGCAAGGCGAAATCGCCCGGCGCAACGAGTTCTTCCATGGTCTCCCTCCGGCGAATTCGCTCGGTTGCTGGGGTCCATGCCCAAGGGCCGGACCCATCCAGGGCGGCTCAGGGCGCAGACGCGGAACTGCAAAGCTGTACTGCTACTGCTGGAACTGCTACTGCTGGAACTGCTGGAAACGCGGGGCTCGATCGGCCGCGGCAACAAGGCCACGACCGAAGAAAACTTCGGGCGGGACCTGCGCACAAACCTCAATCAAGCGAAGCTGTCGCTCAGGAACGACTTGAATGCCGGGCGAGACCCGACCAGATCTTTCCCCTTTCTGACACTGCATCACGCAAATACCAGGAAGAGTCCAAATCGCCTATTTCGAATACCAATTTAATACCCGATGGGGATTCAGGTAATTGCCACAAACCCGTAGGCCGAACCGACCGCGTGGTTCTCAGACCCGCCGTCCGGCGACAAGAACAGGCGCTCAGACCTTGATATAGATCCGGCGCGCGTCCAGAACGCGGACGATCAGCGCCCACATCGCCACGAAGGCGATGGCAAACGCCAGTGAGGCGTTGAACGGCCCGGCCAGGCGGCCGATCCAGCCGAAGGCGCCGGCGTAGAGCGGGGCCATCAAGCCGAAGCCTTCGAGTACCACCGTGCACATCCAGGCGCCGGCGTAAGCAGCGATGGCGTTGACGCCGAAGCTGCGGCCCAGCGCCGGCCAGCCGGCTTGGTCGATCAGGCGGTGGGCCAGGGCCAGGGCCAATGTGCCAAGGCCGCCGGTCCAGAGCACGAAGCTCGGGGTCCAGAGTTGCTTGTTGAGCGGCTGGAACTCAGCCACCAACAGGCCCAGACAAGCACTACCCAGACCAAGCAGCCAGAGGCTTTGCCGCTGGGCGCGGCGCAGGTACTGGCCGGCTTGCAGGCCCAGCAGGCTGGTGGCCAGCGCGCCGAGGGTGCTGACCAAGCCTTCCGGATCGTGACCCAGGCCGGTAGCCGCATTCCACTCATAGCCAAAGCGACCGAACAAGGCGGCGTCCCAGCGCGAGGCGATATTGCCCACCTTGTCGAGGCTGCCGCCCCAGGCCAGCAGCGCGCCATAGCCCAGCAGCAGGGCGGCCAAGAGCCACCACAGCTGAGCCTGGCGGCGCAGGTGGAGAACGACGAGGCCCGTCACGGCAAAGCAGATGGCAATGCGCTGCAGCACGCCAGGGATGCGCAGCTCGGGCTTGCCCATCAGCCACCAGGCCAAGAGGTGCAGCACCAGACCCAGGGCCAGGATGCGCAGGGCACGGATCAGCACCGTGCGGCGCAGCGGCGCCAGCGGCGCTTGCGCATCGACACGCGGGCCAAGAGCCAAGGCCAGCGAGACGCCGACGATGAAGAGGAAGAAAGGAAAGATCAGGTCGGTGGGCGTGCAGCCATGCCAAGCCGAATGCTCGAGCGGCGCGTAGACATGACCCCAATCGCCGGGGTTGTTGACCAGCAGCATGGCCGCCACCGCCAGGCCTCGCAAAGCGTCGACCGACCCAAACCGTTGGCTAGCGCTCATCGCGGCCCGCCCTTTCCATCGCATGCAAACAAGAACACAGATTCACTCGACCCAAGAAGCGAACTCGGGCGAACGGTCACGGCGACCGGAATCAGAAATCACACAAGCTGCTCAAGGCCGGCTCGGCCGCCGGCACTGTGTCCAACTGGGCCACGCCGCCGGCGCGCAAACGCTTGACTTCCGCGTCCACCTCCGCCGGGCTCAGCACCTTGTTGCGGGCGTGAAAGACCCAGTCCACATCTTGCTCGTACGCTCGTGCCTGGCTGCTGGCCGGCAGCAAGCCGCCGGGCGAGAACCAGAGGTTGAAGTTGATCGACATCAGCGAGACCGGGTAGTTGCGCCCGCCATGGGTGGCCAGCTGCCGGCCATCGAGGAAGAGCTTGACCTGCCCGCCCGAGACCTGCATCAAGAGCTGGTGCCAGCCGTTCAGGTTCGTGAACTCTTCGTGCGACTGGTTGTAGCTCTTCCAGGGCTCGAGCTGCACAGTCTGCCAGGCAATGCCATAGAGCCGCGTCTTCTCGCTGCCCCAGCCGCCGTTGGGCAGGTACTCCCAGTCGATCTCGCTGAACTCGGGGTCGAAGTCATGGCGCAAGGGCGCCACCACATAAAAGGTCTGGATCACCGGGTCGCCATCGACGCCGCGCACGGGCGCATCGCTGAAGCGCAGGCGGGCCGCATACGTGCCTTCCAGATACTTGCGTTGGTGGCAGATCTGGGCCTGCGCCGTGCCGGCGCCATTGCCGTCGGTGTGTGCGGCCAGACGCAGCAGGCGGTTACCGGCTTGCTGCGGATCATCGACCAGGCTCAGCTGCTCGGCGCTCCAGCGCGCACCCGTCACGCCCGGGTGGCCCGCCTTGCTGCGCGGCGTCCAACCCTGGGCCCAGAGGCCACTCAGTTCGCGGTAGCTGAAGTCATCGAAGAACAGACCGCCAGGCGCAGGGCTGGCGGCCTGTGCCTGAACCGCGAGCAAACCCGCCACAACACCGGCCAGACCAAGGAAGAACCCGCGCATGACCTCAGCGGCTCGCAGCTGGAGCGGCATCACCCGCCGCTGGGGCAGCCTCTGCCGTTTGCGCGCCCGGGATCTTCACGAAGAACATCAGAACCAAGGCCGGTACGCCGCAAGCAATCGTCCAGAGGAAAAAGCTCTGGTAACCCATGGCCACCTGGATATCGCCGCTGATGGTCTTGGAAAAAATGAAACCGAGTTGCATGACGCCAGAGCCGAGCGCGTAATGCGCGGTCTGGAACTTGCCCGGCGCGACCGCCTGCATGATGTAGAGAATCATGCCGACAAAGCCGAAGCCGTAACCGAACATCTCCACGGCCACGGCCGCGCTGATGTGGAACATGTCCTGCGGCAGGCTCACGCTGAGGTAGTAGAAGGTCACATTGGGCACAGCCATCATCAAGATCAGCACCGGCATGGCGCGCTTG
>Ga0187845_1000733_pt1 | contig 19217 bp, 16 predicted proteins | sample SpaLakP09_SKY_68_FD_134515 | JGI IMG/M metagenome (GOLD analysis project Ga0187845, IMG submission 134515) | Oligotrophic lake water microbial communities from Sparkling Lake, Wisconsin, USA - SP09_SKY_68 | ecosystem: Environmental > Aquatic > Freshwater > Lake | place: USA: Sparkling Lake... | reverse complement strand
TGGGTGGTGCGCGGGGGGGGACTCGAACCCCCACACCATTGCTGGCGTCAGGACCTAAACCTGGTGCGTCTACCAATTTCGCCACCCGCGCGGTTCTACAACAAACAAACAGGCGGCAACCTCAGCTGCCGCCTGCGTGAAATCGGTCAACCTTCTATTTTACCCTGATGCGGGCTGGGTGGGAATCAAACCCCTCCAAGAACCTCTGGCGCGGGCCGTTTGACCCGGAACCAGGCGGCATACATCGCGGGCAGGGCGAGCAGCGTGAGCACGGTGGCCACAATGAGCCCGCCCATGATGGCCACGGCCATCGGCCCCCAGAACACGCTGCGCGACAGCGGGATCATGGCCAGCACCGCCGCAGCGGCCGTGAGCACAATGGGGCGCAGACGGCGCACGGCGGATTCGACAATCGCATCCCACGCAGGCACGCCCCGGGCGCGGTCCTGCTCGATCTGGTCGATCAGGATCACGGAGTTGCGCTGGATCATGCCCATGAGCGCAATCACGCCCAGCAGCGCTACAAACCCGAAGGGCCGGTTCAGCACGAGCAGCGCTGCCGCCACCCCCGCCAGGCCCAGCGGCCCGGTCAGGAAGACGAGCATCGCGCGGCTGAAGCTGTGCAGCTGCAGCATGAGCAGGGTGAAGGTGATGAACAGCATCACCGGCAAGCCCGCCGCAATCGAGGCCGAGCCCTTGGAGCTTTCCTCCACCGCCCCCGCCACTTCGATGCGGTAAGCGCCCTGCCCCGATGCCCGCCATTGCGCCTCGATCTTCTGCAGCGCAGGCTGCAGCGCCGCCGTCACCGTCGCGCCCTGCAGGCCCTCGGTCACGTCGCCCTGCACGGTGATGGCGTAGTCGCGGTTTTCGCGCCACATCACGCCGGGCTCCCAGGTGAACACGGGCTTGGCGATCTGCGTGAGCGGGATCGACTTGCCCGAAGCCGTGGGCAGATACGCGTTGGCAATGTCGGTGATGGCGTTGCGCTCATCCAGCGGCTGGCGCAGCAGGATGTCGATGAGCTTGTCGCCCTCGCGGAACTGGCCCACCTGCGTGCCCGAGAGGATGGTCTTGGACGCCTGGGCAATCGACTGGCTGGTGACACCCAAAGCACGCGCCTTGGCCTGGTCCACCTCCAGGCGCAGCACCTTCACGGACTCGTTCCAGTTGTCGTTCACGCCGCGCATATCGGGGTTCTGGCGCAGCTGTGCCTTCACCTCGTCGGCGCGCTCGCGCAGCACCAGCGGGTCCGGGCCCACCACGCGGAACTGCACGGGGTACGGCACCGGTGGCCCGTTGGGCAGCAGTTTGACGCGGCCGCGCACCTCGGGGAACTCCTCGGCCAGCAAGCCGGGCAGCTTCACGCGCAGCGATTCGCGCAGCTTCAGGTCCTGCGGCAGCACGATGAACTGCGACACGTTGCTCTGCGGGAACACCTGGTCCAGCGGCAGATAGAAACGCGGCACGCCCGAACCGACCCAGGTGCTCACGGCCGTCACGCCGGGCTCGGCCAGCAGGCGCTGCTCCACGCGCTTGGTGACTTCTTCGTTGCCCGCAAACGAGGTGCCCTCGGGGAACCAGATGTCCACCAGGATTTCAGGCCGGCTCGAATCCGGGAAGAACTGCTGCTGCACCTTGCCCATGCCCACAATGCCCAGCGCAAAGGTGAGGATGGTGGCGCCGATGGTGAGCCAGCGGTGCTGCACGCACCAGTCCACCAGGCGGCGGAAGGTGCGGTAGAACGGGCTGTCAAACACCTCGTGCGGGTCGTCCGTCACGCCCTGGTTCGCCTGGGCCGCCAGCACATGCGGCGGCACCTTGAGCAGCAGCGTGCCCAGGTACGGCACAAAGTACACCGACACGATCCAGCTGAGCACCAGCGCGATCACCGTCACGGCAAAAATCGCAAACGTGTACTCGCCCGTGGTGGACTTGGCCAAGCCAATGGGCAAGAACCCGGCTGCCGTGATCAGCGTGCCCGTGAGCATCGGCATGGCCGTGAGCTCGTAGGCAAAGGTGGCGGCGCGCACCTTGTCATAGCCCTCTTCGAGCTTGAGCACCATCATCTCCACGGCAATGATGGCGTCGTCCACCAGCAGGCCCAGGGCAATGATGAGCGAGCCCAGCGAAATCTTGTGCAGGCCAATGCCCCAGTACCACATGGCCAGAAAGGTCACGGCCAGCACCATGGGGATGGTGATGCCCACCACCAGGCCGGGACGCGGGTCGATGTACCAGCGCTTCCACAGCGGGTTCTTGCCGGGCCGCTTGTGCAACCCCAGGCTGATGAAGCTCACCGCCAGCACGATGACCACGGCCTCGATCAGCACCTTGACGAACTCGTTCACCGAGGTGGCCACGGCCGTGGGCTGGTCCTGCACGTTCACGAGCTTGACGCCCGCTGGCAGCGAGGCGCCAATGCGGTCAGTGACGGTGTGCAGTGCCTTGCCCAGCGCAATGATGTCGCCGCCCTTGGCCATGGAGACGCCCAGCGCAATCACCTCGCGCCCCTGGTGGCGCACCTTCACGGTGGCCGGGTCCACATAGCCGCGCTTGACCTCGGCGATATCGCCCAGGCGCAGCTGCGCGCCCGACGGGCCCCGGATCGGCATGGCCGCCAGGTCTTCCACGGCATTGAACTGGCCCTGCACCCGCACCTGCACCTGGTCCTGCGGCGTCTGGATGGCGCCCGCGCTCTCCACCGCGTTCTGCTGGCCCAGCTGGGCCAGCACCTGGTTCATGTCCAGGCCCAGCTGCGACAGGCGCTTTTGCGAGATTTCGATGAAAACCTTTTCATCCTGCACGCCAAACAGCTCGACCTTGGCGACATCGGGCACGCGCAGCAGCTGCTGGCGTGCGTCGTCGGCAAACTGCTTGAGTTCGGCGTAGCTGAAGCCCTCGGACTCCAGCGCGTAGATCACGCCGTACACATCCCCAAAGTCGTCATTGAAGAACGGCCCCTGGATGCCCTGCGGCAAGGTGTAGCGCATGTCGCCCACCTTCTTGCGCACGGTGTACCAGACGTTGGCCACATCGCCGGGTTTGGACGAGTCCTTGATCTGGAAAATGATCTGCGACTCGCCGGGCTTGGAGTAGCTGCGGATCTTGTCGGCGTAAGGCACCTCCTGCAGCGTGCGCTCGATCTTGTCGGTGACCTGCTCGGCCACCTGCTGCGCCGTGGCGCCGGGCCAGTAGGTGCGCACCACCATGGCGCGGAACGTGAACGGTGGGTCTTCGTCCTGCCCCAGCTGGAAGTACGCCGCAAAGCCCAGCAGCATCAGCACCACCATCAGGTAGCGGGTGAGTGCCGGGTGGTCGAGCGCCCATTTGGAGAGGTTGAACCCCTCTTTGGGTTGTTGTTGTGACATGCGTGCCCCTCAGTTGGCAGCCGAGGCTGGTTTTGCTACCAATTCAGGAGCTGCTTTCGCTTTACTAGCGGGCGGAGAAGCCGTTTTTGGCTGATAAACCATCACCTTCTGCCCGGGCGAAAGCACATGCACGCCCGTCGCCACCACCTGCATGCCGGGCGTGAGGCCCGCTGCCACCACGGCCTCGTTGCCGTCGGCTGTGGCGATCTGCACGGGCTGCGACTTCACGGTGCTGCTGGCCGGGTCATACACCCACACGGCCGTGGCCTGGCCCTCCTGGCGCAGCGCGCTGGTGGGCAGCTTGATGGCCGGGATGCCCGCATGGCTCAGCGCCTTGGGCGTGACGTACACGGTGGCGCCCAGCGCAGGGGCCTCTGCACTGTCGATGGCCACCTTGACCTGGAAAGTGCGCGTGGCCGCATCGGCACTGGCCGCCACCTCACGCACCGCGCCCGCCAGCGTGGCGCCGCCAGACCAGCCACGCACGGCCACTTCCGAGCCCACGGCCATCTGCGCCACCTTGTCCTCGGGCACCACAAACACCACATCGCGCGGCCCATCCTGCGCAATGCGCACCACGGGCGTGCCCGCGGCCACCACCTGGCCCGGCTCGGCGTCGATGCCCGTGACCACACCCGACACATCGGCCACCAGCGTGGTGTAGGCCGCCTGGTTGCCCTGCGACGAGAGCTGCGCACGCGCCTGGTCCAGCGTGGCCTGCGCGGCTTTCAGCGTGGCTTCGCGGCGCTCCAGCTCGGCACCGCTGATGAAATTCTGGTCTTTCAGGGTCTGGTAGCGCTTCAGGTCCGCCGCCGCCAGGTCACGCTGCGTGGTGGCCGATGCCAGCTGCGCACGCGCCGCGTCGGTTGCCAGCTGGTAGTCCTTCGGGTCCAGCTGCGCCAGCACCTGCCCGGCCTTCACATGCTGGCCCAGCTCGGCCTGGCGCTTGACGATCTTGCCCGCCACCCGAAAGCCCAGTCGCGACTCGACCCGCGCCCGCACCTCGCCCGAATACTCCAGGCTGGACTGCAGCGCCCCCACGCCCACCGTGAGCAGCTTGACGGAGCGCACCGGCTCCTCGGGCGGCGCGGGGCGCGAACAGGCGGCCAGCAAAGAGGCGGTGGCCAGCACCAGCAAGAACCGGGAGTGCCGTTGAAGGGGCCGCAGAGCGGAGGGTGTGCGCATGGGAAATCCGGTGAAAAAAAGGGCCACAAGGAAGAAGCGACGGAACAGCACGCGCAGCACGGGCCTCGCGACCTGCGCTGCAACGGGGTGGGGGCCAGTCTCCTTGTCCCTGAATGGATGCTTTTTGATTACTGACTGACCGGTTAGTAATCTATGAGAAGCGCCCCCACCTTGTCAAGCGACAATCCGGGGTGTGAACGACCGCCACAGCCCCTCCAGCCCCTCCAGCCCATCTTCCCCGGCAGCTGCATCCGTTGCCGCTCCGGCCAGTGCAACCGCCGCGCCTGCGCCCGCCACGGCCCTGGCTGCGCCTGTGACGCACTACGAAAACTTCCCAGTCGCCTCGCTGCTGTGCCCACCCCACCTGCGCCAGCCCATTGCCGCAATCTACGCATTTGCCCGCACGGCCGACGACATTGCCGATGAAGGCGACGCCACACCGGCCGCCCGCCTGGACGACCTGGCGGCCTACCTGGCCGATCTGCGCGCGATTGCCCAGGGCCAGACACCCTCCCCCCGCTGGGCGAATGTGTTCCTGCCGCTGCAGGGCGTGCTGCGCAGCCACCAGCTGCCCGTGCCGCTGCTCGAAGACCTGCTCAGCGCCTTTGCCCAGGACGTGGAAAAGACCCGCGATGGCGAAGGCTATGCCGACCGCGCCGAGCTGCTGGACTACTGCCGCCGCTCGGCAAACCCCGTGGGGCGTCTGCTGCTGCACCTGTATGGCGTGGGCGACGCGCAGGCGCTGCAGCAAAGCGATGCGATCTGCACCGCGCTGCAGCTCATCAACTTCTGGCAGGACCTGTCGGTGGACATCCCCCGTCACCGCCACTACCTGCCGCGCGCCGACTGCGCCGTTCATGGCGCCTGCCAGGCCGAGCTGCTGGCCCTGCAAAGCACACGCGAAAACGCGCGCCTGATTGCCGACTGCGCCGACTGGGCCCGCACCACCATGGACAGCGGCGCGCCCCTGGTGCACCGCCTGCCCGGCCGCGCGGGCTGGGAGCTGCGCCTGGTGGTGCAGGGCGGCCTGCGCATCCTCGACAAGGTCGAGGCCCTCAAAGGCGGCAGCCTGCACACCCGCCCGCGCCTGCATGCCTGGGACTGGCTGGTGATGCTGGGCCGCGCGCTGATCATGTAAGAAGAAAGATTCATGGGCCACAAGGCGCGCTCACATCTGCGCGTGATCTGGCTTTGAATTTGAGGCAAAAATGGCCTTCACCGCGCATCCACATTGCCTTGTTAGCTATTAATTTGTGAGCATCCGGCCGCCTGCGCCGGGTGGCAGACGGCGGGCTGGCCCTGGGCGGGGCAGGGATAGCGCGCATGGCGTCCTCTTTACAGCGCGCTAGTCTTGCGCCCCATGCGGCCCGCCGCCCGGGTCTTACCAGTTCCGGAACACAACAACAAAGACAACAATGTCCGCAAGCCAGTACCCGTGGCTTGCCAGGAGGGCCTTCCGTTGACCGCCAGACATCTCTTCAAGACCCTGCAGTGGGGCCTCATCCTTTTCTGCCTGGTGTTTTCCATCGTCGGGGGCGTGGCCGCAGAACGGGCGCTGGATGTGCTGCGCTGCCAGCCCCACGCCACCCCCACGCTGGGCACCTGCGGGTGGCTGACCAATGCCATCGGACTGCGGCTGATGCCGTTTCTGTCGGCGGGCAGCATCGTGGACTACCCCTTTGTGCTGCTGAGCAACTTCTGGGCGCTGCTGCTGGCGTGGGGGCTGGCGCTGTACGCCGCACGCTGGGCAGACCACCACCCAGCCGCCGCAGCGGACCTGCTGCAGCGCTGGAGGCCGCGCCGCAGCAACGCCACCCCGGCGGACGTACTGCGCTGGGGTGTGGTCGGCCTGTTCTGGCTGTTGCTGGCGGGCTTCATCGTGTTCATCTTTGCGCTGGGCCTGCCCATCGTGGGCAACCAGACCGCACGCACCATCCTTGAAAGCCTGGGCTGCTCGCCCGGCACCTTCGACCCCTTCTCATCCCCCTGCATGAGAGCCCCCGGCTTCTGGACGCCCCGCCTCTCGCTGTACGTCCTTCCCCTCGCAGGCCCTCTGCTGGCGCCCGTGTGGCTGGTCATGGGGTTCTGGGATGTCCTGCTGGGCTGGCTGGCACTGATCGTGGCCACCTATGCCCTGAAATCGCACCTGTCGCAGCCTACCCGGCCGCCAGTCCGTCCCCACCCATCGGCCAAACCACTGCGCCGCTCCTGAGCACCACCATGTCCGTCAGCGTTTTCGACCTCTTCAAGATCGGTATCGGCCCCTCCAGCTCCCACACCGTGGGGCCCATGATTGCGGCGCGGCAGTTTGCCTGCCATGTGCAGGGCACCCTGGGCCTGGACGCCGTGCACCACGTCACCGTAGAACTGTTCGGCTCCCTGTCTGCCACGGGCGTGGGCCACGGCACCGACAAGGCCGTGCTGCTGGGCCTGGCCGGGCACGAACCCGACCACATCGACCCCGACCAGATCCAGCCCGCCATTGCCGACATCCGCACCCGGCAAACACTGGCCCTGCTGGGCGAGCACCCGGTGCCGTTTGTCGAAAAAGAGCACCTGCTGTTTCGCCGCAAAAGCCTGCCGCTGCACCCCAACGGCATGGCATTTCACGCGTTCGACGCGCAGGGCAACGAAATTGCGGCGCGAGAGTACTACTCAGTGGGCGGCGGCTTTGTGATCGACGCAGCGGGCGAGCGCGTGCTCAACAGCGCTGCCACTGCAGGGCCCGATGCGGCCGGCCATGCCCAGGGCCTGCCCCACCCCTTCCGCACCGGAGCCGAGCTGCTGGCCCAGTGCCAGGCCACCGGCCTCACCCCGGCCCAGCTCATGGCGGCCAATGAGCAACACTGGCGCAGCAGCGCCGAGGTGCGCAGCCAGCTCATGGCCATCTGGAAAACCATGGCCGGTGCCGTGCAGCGCGGCTGCGCCAGCACCGGCACCCTGCCCGGCCCCATGCATGTACGCCGCCGCGCGGCCGAGCTGCACCACAAGCTCAGCAGCGCCCCCGAGGCCGCGCTGCGCGACCCGCTCACGATGCTGGACTGGGTGAACCTCTACGCCATGGCTGTGAACGAGGAGAACGCCGCTGGCGGCCGCGTGGTGACCGCCCCCACCAACGGCGCAGCGGGCGTGATCCCCGCCGTACTGCATTACTACGTCAACTTTTTGCCCGGCGCCAACGAGGACGGCATCGCCACCTTTTTGCTCACGGCAGGTGCCATCGGCATCATCTACAAGGAGAACGCCTCGCTCTCGGGCGCCGAGGTGGGCTGCCAGGGCGAGGTGGGCGTGGCCTGCTCCATGGCGGCAGGCGCGCTCGCCGCCGTGATGGGCGGCAGCCCCGAGCAGATCGAGAACGCCGCCGAGATCGGCATGGAACACAACCTGGGCATGACATGCGACCCCGTGGGCGGGCTGGTGCAGATCCCCTGCATCGAACGCAACGCCATGGGCGCCATCAAGGCCATCAACGCGGCCCGCATGGCGCTGCGCGGGGACGGCCAGCATGTGGTCTCGCTCGACAAGGTCATCAAGACCATGATGCAGACCGGCGCGGACATGAAGGTCAAATACAAGGAGACCTCGCGCGGCGGCCTGGCGGTGAATGTTGTGGAATGCTGACAAACCTGTCACCAATGTGACACAACAGCAGATGCCACAGCACAATGCGCGGCGTGCAGCCCGGCGCGCTTCCTGTGACGCCTGGCATGTATGGCCCCGTCACCTTTTCCGCTTCCTATGCATCTCTTCTCTTCGCTGCGAGCCCTGCTACTGATCCTTCCCCTGTGCTGCATGTCCCCTGGCGCCTGGGCGCAAGACACCCTGACCCACATTGCCAAGACCGGCGAATTGCGACTGGGGCACCGCGAGGCATCCCACCCCTTCTCCTACAAAGACCCAGCCACCGGGCAGGTGCGTGGCTACAGCGTTGATATCTGTACCAAGATTTATGAGGAGCTCAAGAAGGAACTCAAGCGCCCCGACCTGCGCCTGACCCATGTACTGGTGGACGGCAAGAACCGCCTGGCGGACCTGAAGAACAACGTAGTGGACCTGGAGTGCGGGACGACCACCAACACCCTGGAGCGCCAGAAGGAAGTCGCCTTCAGCCACCACATCTTCATCGCCACCACTGCGTTCCTCGTGCGCAAGGACTCGGGCATCAAGACGGTGGACGATCTGAACGGCAAACGCATTGCCGTCGAACGAAAAACCACCAATGACGGCCTGCTGGCCACCAACGAACGCACCTACCACCGAAAATTCATCTACGTGCCGGTAGACAGCACCGCACAGGGATTGGATGCACTCACGCGCAGGGAGGCAGATGCGGTTTTTGCAGACGATGCAGGCCTGTGGAGCCCCATGACCCGGCTGGGCAAGGCCATGGGGAACTACCAGTTTCTGGAAAAGCGCCTCTCGGTAGAGCCCTACAGCATTGGCCTGCGCAGGCAAGACCCTCGCTTCAAGGAGCTGGTAGACCAAGTCACCCGCCGCCTGATCCAGACCGGTGAGATGGCGGCCCTCTACAAAAAGTGGTTCCACTCGGACCAAGGCACGCTCCCCATGAGCGTCTTCATGCGCGAAGCGCTCAAGCGGCCTAGCGACGTGGGCGTGGAACAAATCGCCTTTTGATGCCCTTCGGCCTGCCCCGGAACAGGCAGACCAAACTTGGGGAACTGACACCTCCGCCAGCTGCCCGGTTGCCGTGGCGGGCCATGTCCGCCATGGGACAATCGCGCCCCATGACCCCACAGCAATACGTACAGCAAAAAGCCGTGGCCTCGGGCAGCAGCTTCTACTACGCCTTCCTGTTCCTACCGGCCCCGCGCCGCGCTGCGATCACGGCGTTCTATGCGTTCTGCCGCGAAGTGGACGATGTGGTGGACGAAGTCTCCGACCCTGGCGTGGCGCGCACCAAGCTGGCCTGGTGGCAGGCCGAGGTGGCCAAGGCCTATGCAGGCCAGCCCACCCACCCCGTGATGCTGGCACTGATGCCGCTGGCCGCCGACTATGGCATTGAACAACGCCACCTGCAGGCCGTGATCGACGGCTGCCAGATGGACCTGGAGCAGACCCGCTACCTCGACTTTGCCGGCCTCAAGGGCTACTGCCACCTGGTGGCGGGCATCGTGGGCGAAGTGGCGGCACGCATCTTCGGCCAGACCGACCCGCGCACCACCGAATACGCCCACAAGCTGGGCCTGGCCTTCCAGCTCACCAACATCATCCGCGACGTGGGCGAAGACGCCATGCTAGGCCGCATCTACCTGCCGGTGAACGAGCTGCAGCAGTTTGATGTGAAGGCGCACGAGATCCTCAAGCGCACCTACTCCGACCGTTTCACCGCGCTGATGCGCTTCCAGGCCGAGCGCGCGCACCGGCTGTACGACGAGGCCTTCGCCCTGCTGCCCGACGCCGACCGCCGCGCCCAGAAGCCCGGCCTGATGATGGCCAACATCTACCGCACCCTGCTGCGCGAGATCGAGCACGAAAACTTCCAGGTGCTGCACCAGCGCATCCGCCTCACGCCGCTGCGCAAGTTCTGGCTGGCGTGGAAGGTGCAAGCCCTGGGCCGGATGTCGTAGCCGTGGGCCCGCGTCCATGAAGGTCGCCGCGAACGTGGCAGTGGTGGGCGCAGGCTGGGCAGGCATGGCCGCCGCCATCGCCCATGCGCAGGCAGGCCGCCAGGTCACCGTGTTCGAGGCCGCGCGCACCGTGGGCGGCCGGGCGCGCGCCGTGCCGGGCGCGCTGCCCGATGGCACACCTGCCACGCTCGACAACGGCCAGCACATCCTGATTGGCGCCTACGCCGAAAGCCTGCGCCTGATGCGGCTGGTGGGCGTGGACATCGACACCGCCCTGCTGCGCCTGCCGCTCACGCTTCAATTCCCTGATGGCCAAGGCCTGCAACTGCCCGACCTGCCCCCGCCGCTCGATGCCCTGCTGGGCATTGCCCGCGCCAAGGGCTGGGGCTGGCGCGACAAGCTGGCACTGCTGCGCACAGCCACGGCCTGGCAGTTGCGCGGCTTTCGCTGCGCGCCCGCCACGTCAGTGGCCGCGTTGTGTGCGCCGCTCACGCCCCGGCTCATGGCCGAGTTCATCGACCCGCTGTGTGTATCGGCCCTCAACACCCCTGCGCGAGAGGCCAGCGGCCAGGTGTTTCTGCGCGTGCTGCAGGACAGCCTGTTCAGCGGGCGCGGCGGCTCCAACCTGCTGCTGCCGCGCGCGGACCTGGGCGCCCTGTTCCCCGAAGTCGCCAAGCGCTGGCTGGAGCAGCGGGGCGGCCAAGTCATCACCGGTCAGCGCATTCAGCGCCTGCAGCCATTGCCCGGCGGGCGCTGGCAACTGGCCGTGGCGGCCAACGGCACGGAAGACTCCGTGGCGTTCGACCACATCACCCTGGCCTGCCCGTCCTGGGAGGCCAGCCGCCTGGTCGAAGGCCTGGCAGGCACGGCGGGCCTGGCCAGCGCAGCCTGCTGGAGTGCCACCGCCAGCGCCCTGCGGTTCGAGGCCATCACCACCGTCTATGCCCATGCCCGAGGCGCCCACCTGCCCCAGCCCATGCTGGCACTGCGCAACACCGCTGCCCACCCGGCGCAGTTTGTGTTCGACCGGGGCCAGCTCGACGGCCAGCACGGGCTGCTGGCCTTTGTGGTGAGCGCCAGTGATGGGGACAGGGCCTTGATCGAACAGCAGGTGCTGCAGCAAGCCGCCGCCCAGCTGGGCCTGCCCGGCCTGCAGCCCGTGCAGACCGTGGTGGAAAAACGCGCCACCTTTGCCTGCACCCCCGGCCTGCAGCGGCCCGGCATGCAGGTGCTGCCAGGGCTGACAGCTTGCGGCGACTATGTGGACGGCCCCTACCCCGCCACGCTGGAAGGCGCAGTGCTCAGCGGCACTGCAGTAGCGGCACTGGCGTAACCCTCGCCCTGCCAGCGCGGGGAGCCTCGGGTAAACCCCAGGCCGACTGACAGCATTCCGAAAGCACGCTGCGCACACCATACGCCGGGCAACGCCATAACGGCTTTCACGGAGACACCCATGCTGTTCGATAACGACACCACCCCCAGCTTCCACCACGCCCTTCACCCCACCCGCCGCCACCTGCTGGGCGCAGGCAGCGCCCTGGCCCTGGGTGGCCTGCTGCCCGCCGCCGCGTCGGCCCAGGCCGCGTGGCCCGCCAAGTCCATCCGCTTCGTCGTGCCCTTTGCACCGGGCGGCAGCTCCGAGATCGTGGCGCGCTCCACAGCGGCCGAGCTGAGCAAGACCCTGGGCCAGAGCGTGTTTGTGGACAACAAACCCGGCGCCGCAGGCAACATCGCCATGCAGGAAGTGGCCCGCGCCGAAGACCAGCACACCCTCATCCTGGGCCACATCGGCACGCTGGCCGTCAACCCCTACATCTTCGACAAGCTGCCCTACGACGCGAATAAGGACTTCAAGCCCGTGAGCCTGCTGGCCAAGGTGCCCAGCCTGTATGTGGTGCACCCCGATGTGCCCGCCAAGAACCTCAAGGAATTCATCGCCTACGCCAAGAAGAACCCGGGCAAGCTCAGCTACGGCTCGGCAGGCAACGGCAGCGCGGGCCACCTCGCGTTTGAGTACCTCAAGATGACGGCTGAGATCTTCATGCTGCACGTGCCCTACCGGGGCACCGGCCCCATGATGACCGACCTGCTCTCGGGCCGCCTTGATGCCGCCTCGGTGGGCGCCGCCGCCCTGCTGCCGTTCATCAAGTCTGGCAAGGTACGCTGCATCGCCACCGGCTCCACCCAGCGCCTGCCCCAGCTGCCCGACGTGCCCACCGTGGCCGAACAGGGCTTCCCCGGCTTCGAGATGACGCAGTGGTACGGCATGCTGGCCCCCGCGAGCCTGCCCAAGGAACACCTGGACAAGCTGGCCGCCGAAACCATGAAGGCCGTGAAGGCACCCGAAGCCCTCAAGCGCCTGAACGGCGACGCGGCCGAAGCCATCGGGGGTACACCCGCGCAGTTTGCGCAGTTCATTGCGGCGGAGCAGGCGCGCTGGCAGAAGGTGATCAAGCGCGCGCAGATCAAGCCGGACTAGGAAGCCCCCCTGAGCCGCAACCCGCTCGGCGCCGCAGCCGGAGGCTGCAGCTCTTCGATGCCGTCCAAGCCTGCGCAGGCAGGCTTGGAGCCGCGGCATCTCAGCCCCCAGAGGGGAGACGCCACCGGTGGCCTGGCAAAGCCAGTTCCACGGTAGCGCTGGCGAGGCGTGCCAGGCCTGCGGCCCAGGCGCGCGGGCCTCGGCGATGGCACTGCTCAACGGCATTAGCATCCCCCCATGCGCATCCTCCTGGCCGAAGACGACCACAACCTGGGCACCTGGCTCAGCCGCGCGCTGGAGCATGCGGGCATCCAGGTGGAATGGGTGAACGACGGGCGCCTGGCCGACCGTGCGCTGCAGCAGCACGACAACTACGACGCGCTGGTGCTGGACCTCGGCCTGCCCGGGCTGGACGGCCAGGCCGTGCTGCAGCGCCTGCGCGACCGGGACCAGCGCCTGCCCGCGCTGATCCTCACGGCCCGCGATTCGCTCGATGAACGCGTGCGCTCGCTCAACGCGGGGGCTGACGACTTTCTGGCCAAGCCTTTCGAGCTGGCCGAGCTGGAGGCGCGCCTGCACGCCCTGGTGCGCCGCGCGCGTGGCAACGAGCACCCGCGTCTGGCCTGCGGCGCGCTGGTGTACGACAACCCGCGCAAGCAGTTCACGCTGCATGGCGAGCCCCTGGCCCTGTCGCCGCGCGAGCATGCCGTGCTGCGCGTGCTCGTGCAGCGCAGCGGCGAGCCGTTTTCCAAGCAGCAGATCCTGGACCGCGTGTTCTCTGACGACGAGGACGTGCACCCCGAAGCCGTGGAGGTGTTTGTGCACCGCCTGCGCAAGCGGCTGGATGGCAGCGGTGTGCGCATCACCACCCTGCGCGGGCTGGGCTATGCGCTCGAAGCAAGTGATGTGGCTCCCCCCTGAGACGCTGCGCGTCTTCCCCCCTGAGGGGGGACGCCACCCGTGGCCTGGCAAAGCCAGTTCCACGGTGGCACTGGCGTGGGCCACGCGCATGTTCAGGACCGCGCACTGTTCTTTGCGGCGGAGTCCGCTGCCATGTCTTTGATACAACGCCTGCGCCGCGCCAGCCTGTGGCGGCTGCTGGCCCTGCTGCTGCTGCCGCTGCTGGCCGTGGTGACGGGCGTGGAGCTGTGGATGACGCGGCACGACGCGCTGGAGGCCGCCAACGCGGCCTACGACCGATCGCTGCTCGGGGCGCTCAAATCCATCGACGCCAACATCTCCACCGCCTCGGGCGGCCTGTCGGCCGAGCTGCCTTACAGCATGCTCGAATTTTTTGAACTCACGGCCAGCGGCAATGTGTACTTCCGCGTGGCATCGTCCGACGGGCTGGTGGAGCTGGGCAACGCCGACCTGCCCCTGCCACCTGATCCGCTCACGCCCGGCGTGCCACGTTTCTATGACGCCACTTACTTCGGCGAATCCGTGCGGCTGGCCGCCTACCGCCGGGCGGTGGAAGGCGCCGCGCCCGGTGCCGATGCCAGCAGCGTGCTAGTGCAGGTGGCAGAAAGCACCCGCTCGCGGCAGGAGTTCACGCGCCGCTTTGTGCGCCGGGCCGCGCTGCGCGACACGCTGGTGCTGGCGCTCATGGTGCTGGGCACAGCCGCCACACTGGCCGTGGCGCTGCGCCCGCTGGCGCGCCTGGCGCGCGAGGTGCAGGCGCGCAGCCCCGACGACATGACCCCCATGGCCGACACCGACCTGCCCGCCGACATCCGCCCCCTGGTGGCCGCCGCCAACCAGCAGATGGCGCGCACGCAGGACCTGGTGGCCCAGCAGCGGCAGTTTCTGGACGACGCCTCGCACCAGCTGCGCACCCACCTCACCACGCTGCAGATGCAGATCGACTACGCCCGGCGCGAAGCCGACGCCACCCAGGTGCAGCACACGCTCGACGCCATCGGCGGCGAGATCGCGCGCGCCACGCGCAGCACCCAGCAGCTGCTGGCCCTGGGCCGCAGCGACACAGCGGCAGTGGAGCTGGCCCCGTTCGACCTGGCCGCGCTGCTGCGCGCTGTGGCGCTGGAGCTGCTGCCCCGCGCCCGCGCGCGGCAGATCGACTTTGGCATCCACACACCCACGCCCGAGTTCATGGCCGTGGGCGACAGTGGCCTGCTGCGCGAGGCGCTCACCAACCTCGCCGCCAACGCGATTGCCTACACGCCCGAACACGGCACGGTCACCGTGTCGGCTGCGGGCGACGGCCTGGGCTGGAGCCTCAGCGTGGAAGACAACGGCCCCGGCCTGCCTGCCAGCGAACGCGATGCCCTGGGCCAGCGCTACCGGCGCGGCTCGCAGGCGGCAGCAGATGGCTCGGGCCTGGGGCTGGCAATCGCGCGCTCCATCGCAGAGCGGCACCGTGGCGGCCTGCGGCTCGAACAACGCGCGGGTGGGCCCGGCCTGCTGGCCATCCTGTGGTGGCCCCGAGGCTGAAAACCCCCATCCCGCAGCACCCCAGATTCCGCCAGAATTCGCCCCGCCATGCAGTCCGCACCACCCGCCCTCCCCACCCTGCCCCGCCGTCGTGCCCTGCAGTGGCTGGCAGCACTGGCGGGCACTTCAGGCGCTGCGCACGGGCCTGCTGCGTGGGCGGCCGACGCATCGCTGGAGCCCGCCGAGTGCATCGCCCCCTCCCGCCCCGGCGGCGGGTTCGACCTGACCTGCGGCCTGGCCACCCAGGCGGTGCAAGCCGTGCGCCCCGCACGCCCACCGCTGCACACACGCTACTTGCCCGGCGGCATCGGCGCCGTGGCGTTTGACCAGGTCGCCACCGGACGACTGGGCGGGCCAGGCACGCTGGTGGCGTTCTCCAGCGGCTCGCTGCTCAACATCGCGCAGGGTCGCTTCGGCCCCCACCCGGTGAGCGCCGTGCGCTGGATCGCCACGCTGGGCACCGACTACGGCGTAGTGGCCGTGCACCGCGATTCGCCCCACCAGCGCCTGCAAGACGTAGTGGCCGCGCTGCGCAAGGACCCGGCCCGCGTGGTGTTTGGCGCGGGCGGCACCCTCGGCAGCCAGGACTGGATGAAAGCCGCCCTGCTGACCCGCGCCGCCGGGCAGGACCCTAAGCGCATGCGCTTTGTGTCATTCGAAGGCGGCGGCGAGGCGCTCAAGGCCCTGCGCGGCGGCCACATCGGCGTCTTTACCGGCGATGCCGCCGAGGCCCGGCAGGCTCTGGACAAAGGCGCGCCCCTGCGCTTTCTGGCCGTGCTGGCCCAGGCCCGCCTGCCCGGCGCCCTGGCCAACCTGCCCACAGCGCGCGAGCAGGGCGTGGACCTGGTCTGGCCCACAGTGCGCGGCCTGTACATGGCCGCCAGCGCCCCCGATGCCGCCGTGCGCGCCTGGGTGACGGCTTTTGCCGATGCGCTGGCCGCACCCGGTTATGCCGCGCTGTGCGGCCAGTACGGCCTGTACCCGTTTGCGCGCACCGGCGCGGCGCTGGAGGCGTTTGTGCAACGCAGCCTGGACGACTACCGCCAGCTGGCGCAGGAGCTAGGGCTGCGGTCCTGGCCGCGCTGAGGCGGCAACCGGCTCAGGCCCACCGGCCGCCCTCAAGCGGGGCGGATGGACAGCAAAGGCCAGCGCTCGGCAAACCGCTTGGACGCCACGCGCTCGCGGTAGGTTTGTGCATCGGCGCGCACCGGGTTGTGGCGCACAACCAGTTGGAACAAGTCGTCCAGCCCGTGGGGCGCCACAACGCCGATGGAGTCGTCAGCGCGCAGAAACACCCCCACACAGGTGGCAATCTCTGGCCAGGTGCTCACGCCGTCTTCCAGCGACTTCAATGGCGGCACCTGCAGCCCCAGGTGGCTGGCAAACCAGTGGTGCACGGTGGCCTGGTTGGTCACCTCCCATGCCACGGAAGGCATGGCGTGGCGCAACCGGGTTTCCAGCGCCGCGTCGTGCGCAGCACCTTCCACAGTGGGATCGAAGTAAACAACATCCACATCATCCAGCGGCGTGGGTTCTGCAAACCCGTGCAAGTCATCCCACACCAGCGAGCGCACGGCTCCGGCACCGATGCACCATGGGTTCAGCCCCAGCGCCCGCACGGCACGAAGGGCCTCCATCAACAACGGCGATGCGCGCACCAGACCGGTCAGCCGCTGGTGGTACTCAGACAAGGAAAGACTGTGGGACTGACTCACAAGGCAAGCCCTGTGACCCGATGGCCTGGCGCACAAGGAGGGGTCGGGGCGACGCCACCCCTTGCACAGACAGGCCCCTTCACTTCTCCAGCCACCACTGGATCACCACCTTGGCCAGGAACCCCAGAAACCCCACACCCAGTCCCAGGAAGAGCACAAAGGTGCCAAACCGCCCGGCCTTCGATTCCCACGCCAGCTGCCCGATGATGAACAGCATGTAGGCGATGAACGCCCCCACGCCATAGGTGAGGAAGAAGCCCGAGATCTGCGCCTCGGTGAAGCCAAAAATCACGATGCCCCTCCAGGCGAGCGCGTGGGCGCAGCGGGCGCAGCCAGGTCGCGCTCGGGCAGGCTGGATGCGTCCACCAGGTCACGGTAGGCGTGCCAGCTGGCGTGGCCCAGCATGGGCATCACGGCGATCAGGCCCAGCAGCAGCGAGCCCAGGCCCAGCAAGGCAAAGCCCAGGATGATCGCCGCCCAGAACGCCATGGGCAGCGGGTTGACCACCACGGCCTGCCAGCTGGTGAGCACCGCCTGCAGCAGCGTGGCGCGGCGGTCCAGCAGCAGCGGCATGGCCACCACGCTGGACGCAAAAATCGGCGCAGCCATCAGGCTGCCCAGCGCCAGCCAGATTTCAAACAGCCAGCCATCGCGCGCCATGACCACGTGGCGCAGAAAGTCGAGCGGTGTCTCGATCGGCACCGGTGCCAGCAGCGTGATGAGCGCCGCCGAAGTCATGACCCAGCCCGAGGCTGCCAGCGCCAGCAGGGCGCCAAACTGCACCATGCACCAGTAGTCGTTGCCCCATTTGTTCACATGGCTGTTCTGCCAGTTGAACCAGGTCTTGAGCACCACGCCCAGGTTGGCGCTTTCGCGGCGCTCCAGCGCGCGGCTCAGCGCATACAGGCTGGTGGCCAGCACCGGCGCCACCACCAGAAAGCCCGACAGCGCCCCCGCCAGCAGCCAGAAGCGGTGGTGCCCCACCGCAAAGATCGCGGCACCGAACAACGTAAGCGCCAGGCCATGCGCAAAGCTGATCCAGCCCGCCCGCGCCATGTCGCGCCAGGCCAGCACCAGCCAGGTCATGGGCTGCATCAGGCCGATGGTGCGGATGGCGGGCAACGGGGGGGGATTACGGGGCATGGTGGGAAGGGTCGCTCAGCGACGGGTGAGTGTGACTTCATCGGGCAGCGGCTTCAACCACCGCACGCCCAAACCTTGACCTGAGGCAAGAAACCGAACCGAGGGAAGCCCGTCAGGCCAACAGCCTGCACAGCGCAGTGAGGCTGTCCACCGTGGCATGCGGCGGCGTGTCGTCGTGCGGCCAGGGGTGGTTGGCGCTGTTGATCCACACGGCCTGCATGCCCGCGTTCAGCGCGCCCTGCGCATCCAGCGTGGCGTCGTCGCCCACATGCAGCACCTCGTGGGGCAGCACATCGGCGGCGGTGGCGGCAGCGTGAAAAATGCGCGCATCGGGCTTGGCCACGCCAAACTCCGACGCGCTGATGCTGTGGCGAAAGTAGTGGCCGATGCCGATGCGGTGCACGTCGGCGTTGCCGTTGGAGACGGCCACCACCGGGTAGCGCGCCGACAAGAAGGCCAGCGTGTCGTGCGCGTCGTCAAACAGCTCCACGCGCATGCGCTCGGCAAAGAACAGGTCAAACGCCGGTTCGGCCAGCGCGGGCTCGTCGCCCGCCTGGGTCAGCGCCAGGCGGATGGACTCGCGCCGCAGCGCGCTCAGGTCGTGCAGCAGGTCGGGCCGCAGCGCCACCATCTGGTTGCGGATGGCACGCAGCGATTCGGTGCTGGAGAACAGGGCCGCCGTGGCGGGCGCATGGTGCGTGAGCCAGTCCAGCAGCACGTTTTCAGCCCGCGTGATGGTGGGCCAGATGGGCCAGAGCGTGTCGTCCAGGTCGATGGAGATGGCGCGGATGCGGGCGATGTCCAGCTGCGGGGCGGATGCCTGCGCAGGCGCGGTGGGTTGAGGCTGGGGGGCGGTCATGGTGCGGCAAGAATACCCGACGGTAACCAAAGGATGTGCCGCAGATCCCGCGTGCCCGCCAAGGCCCGGCCCATTTGCCACAATCGGGCCATGCCCTCCACCTTTGCCCCCGAACCCCCATACACCCACGGCCAGGCCGAGCGCACCGCCGTGCTGCTGTGCAACCTCGGCACGCCCGACGAACCCACGGCCCCCGCCGTACGCCGCTATCTGGCGCAGTTCCTGGGTGACCACCGCGTGGTGGAGATCCCCAGGCTGCTGTGGTGGCCCATCCTGCACGGCATCATCCTGCGCACCCGCCCGGCCAAATCTGCCGCCAAGTACGCGAGCATCTGGACGCCCGAGGGCTCACCCCTGGCCCACTGGACGGCCAAGCAGGCCACGCTGCTGCGCGGCTGGCTGGGCGAGGCAGGCCACGCGGTGCTGGTG
>Ga0187845_1000731_pt1 | contig 19237 bp, 19 predicted proteins | sample SpaLakP09_SKY_68_FD_134515 | JGI IMG/M metagenome (GOLD analysis project Ga0187845, IMG submission 134515) | Oligotrophic lake water microbial communities from Sparkling Lake, Wisconsin, USA - SP09_SKY_68 | ecosystem: Environmental > Aquatic > Freshwater > Lake | place: USA: Sparkling Lake... | reverse complement strand
TGCCTGTCGCCGCACCGGTCACCGTGCCGGCTACTGCACCGGCCATCATCTATCTGCCGGCATCCGCGATACAACCGCCCCGCTAACTTTCAGGCTTACGCCGCTTCGGCCAGCACGTGCAACTCGACGCGGTCGCGGCCATTGCGCTTGGCCTGGTACAGACAGCTATCGGCGGCGGCCAGCAGGCTGGCGGCATCGGCCAGATGTTCGCGGTGGAAGCTGGCCACACCTATGCTGAGCGTAACGTGCGGGCGGGTGGCGGCTGGAGCGTGCGGCAGATTCAGGCTGGCGACACGAGCGCGGATGGCTTCGGCGTGCAGGGCTGCCTGTTCGGCGCTGGTGTCAGGCAGCACGGCAGCAAATTCTTCGCCGCCGTAGCGCGCTGCCAGATCGGCCGGACGCTGCAGCATGGCGGCAAAGGCTTCCGCCACGGCGGTCAGGCAGGCGTCGCCCTGCTGGTGGCCGAAGTGGTCGTTATAGGCTTTGAAGGAATCGATATCCATCAGCAGCAGCGACAGCTGGCCGTTGTTGCGCTGGGCGCGGCGCAGTTCGCGCTCCAGTGCCACGTCGAAGTGGCGGCGGTTGGCGATGCCGGTCAGTCCGTCCACATACGATTGCGCGCGCAGGGCTTCGGCCTGTCCGCGCAGCTGTTTTTCCTTATCCACCGTGGTGCTGATGTCGCTCACTTCGATCAGGCAGTAGTGTTGCTTGCCTTCCGTGAAGGGCGTGACGGCAACCGCCTGTTCGATGCGCTCGCCACCCCAGGTACCGCTGGCGAACAGCGGGAAAGGTGCGCGCTGGCTGGCTGGCGACAGGCGTTGCGGCAGCTTGCTCTGCAGGGCGCTCTGCACCAGCTGTTCCAGCCGCTGTCCGGCCAGCTCGGGGAATACTTCGAACAGCGGGCGGCCCAGCACGCGGCTAGCCGACAGGCCGGAGTGGCTGGCCAGCCACTGGTTCCAGACGACGATGCGCTGCTCATGATCGAGCACCATCAGTCCCATGCTGGCCAGCGCCAGTATGCGGGTGGAGAGATGGCCGTGGCCGCTGGCGGCGGCGGGCGTGGCGATAGTGCTGTCGGTCATGCTTCAATTCCTGGCTAGGCATGGAGGATGCACCGATTATAAGCGTTCGCTGCTCCCCGCAGGAGTGTAGGCGAGGCGCGCGTCTTGCCGCAGCAACTGCGTCATCATGTCGGCCGGAATGGGGCGGCTGAAGTAATAGCCCTGAATCAGATCGCAGCCATGTTCGGCCAGATAGGCCAGCTGTTCGGCCGTTTCCACGCCTTCAGCCACCACCTTGAGTTTCAGGCTGTGCGCCATGGCGATGATGGCGCGCACCACGGCGGCATCGTCGGCATTGTGGGGCAGTTCACGGATGAAGGCGATGTCGATTTTCAGCGTATCGACGGGGAAGCGGCGCAGATAGGCCAGACTGGAATAGCCGGTGCCAAAATCGTCTATGGCTATCCGCACCCCCATCGACCATAGCTCGGACAGAGTGGCGGCAGTGCGGCTCAGATCTTCCATCAGCGCAGTTTCCGTCACCTCCAGCGACAGCAGGGCCGGATCGATCTGGTGGCGCTGCATGGCCTCGGCCACGGTGGCTACCAGCGTGTCGGTGCTGAACTGGTGGCTGGCTACATTCACCGCTACCGGCAGCGGGCCGGCCTCGTCATTGGCCCACTGGGCAATTTGCTGGCAGGCCTGCTCGATCACCCACGCGCCGACTTCCCGGATCATGCCGGTTTGCTCCAGCAGGGGAATGAATTCGGCCGGCGCGACGATGCCGTGGCCGGGGCGGTTCCAGCGCAGCAGCGCTTCCGTACCCACCATGCGGCCAGTGCGCAGGTGGACTTTGGGCTGGTAGTACAGTTCGAATTCGTCGCTGGCGTAGGCATGGCGCAAGGCTTGCTCTAGCTGGTAGCGGTGTTGGGCTTGTTCGTTCATGGCATAGGTGAAATAGCTGCACTGGTTACTGCCGGACTGCTTGGCCTGATGCAGGGCGATATTGGCGTAGCGGATCAGGGTGGCGGCATCGACGGCATCGTCGGGGTAAAGCGCCACGCCCATGCTGACGCTGAGGGCGCGCCGGCCGTCCGGCAGGGGGAAGGGCTCATGCAGCGCTGCACGGATCATGCCGACGATGTGGGCGCAGTCGCCGCCGTGTTCCAGCGCCGGCAGCAGCAGCGCGAATTCGTCGTTGCCGAAGCGGGCCAGGCTGGCGCGTGGCGGCGCCAGCCGGTTGAGCCGCTGGGCCAGCAGGCTCAGCACGCCATCGCCAGCCGGATAGCCCTGGGTATCGTTGAGCGTGGTGAAGCCATCCAGATCGATCAGCAGCAGCGCGCTGGGATGCGGCTGGGCCGCCGCCAGCTGGGTGGCCAGCGACTGGGAAAACAGCTGGCGGTTGGGCAGCCCGGTCAGGCTGTCGTAGCTGGCCATGCGCAGGCCGTAGGCGCGGGTATCGTTGTACAGCAGCCGCACTTCCAGCAGATTGCGGATGCGGCTCAGCAGTTCGCCCGGATCGTAGGGTTTGGCGAGAAAATCCTTGGCGCCCGCTTCCAGCGCGGCCAGCTTGCTGTCATGCTGGGCCGAAAGCACCAGTACCGGCAGATACTGGTCGGCTTCGATCTGGTACAGCGCTTCCAGTACCTGAAAGCCATCCATGCCCGGCATCTGCAGGTCCAGCACGATCAGGTCATAGGCATTGCGTCTGTGTAGCACGGCAACGTTGAGTGCGTCGCAAGTGCTGCTGACGGCAGTGTAGCCTGCAGTGGTGAGCAACTGGGTCAGCACATGGTTGCTGAGCTCCTGATCGTCGACCAGCAGGATACGGGCACGGTGGAGCAGGGCGGCGGCTATCATGGCAGCGAACCTTGGGGATAGACTTGTGCGATGGCGTCCAGCAGCAACTGGTCATTGACGGGCTTTTGCAGATAGGCCAGCGGTAATTGATGCAGGGCACGGAACTGTTCCTGCGGTTTGGGGTGGCCGCTGATCAGGATGACGCCGATTTCCGGCGCCAGCGTGGCCAGCCTTGCCTGCACATCGAGGCCGGTCATCTCCGGCATGTGGACATCGAGGATCACGCAGCACGGGTGCGGCCCGGTAATCGCCTGCAGAAAGGCGGCTCCGCCAGGGAAGGCGCGCGCACTGAGCCCGGCTGAACGCAGCAGCCGCACCAGCGCACGGCAGATGGCGGCATCGTCGTCGACTACGGCTATCCATGGTGATTTCGTTTCCATGAGGCCACGTTAGCCCTCTGCCGGCTAGCTGCCTATGGGACTTTGGGCCTATAGCGCCGGGTGGCTAGCTCTGGCGTACCCGGTCCACCATGCGCACCAGCGCGGCCAGCGAGCGCACTTCCATCTTGGCCATGACGCGGGCGCGGTGCACCTTGATGGTTTTTTCGGCTGCCCCCAGCGTGGCAGCTACCTGTTTGTTCAGCAGGCCTTCGATGATCAGGTCCAGCACTTCTGTTTCGCGCGGGGTGAGGGTGGCCAGCCGCTGGCGGATGGCAGCCAGTTCCTGGCCGGCGTCGCGCGCCAGGCGGTTGCTGGCGCAGGCCTGCTGCACGGCGGCCAGCAGGCGTTCCGCATCGACCGGTTTGGTGAGGAAGTCGGCAGCGCCCAGCTTCATGGCGCGCACACCGGTTTCGATATCGCCCTGGCCGGTGAGGAAAATCACCGGCAGCAGGCTGGCGCGTTCGCCCAGTGCCTGCTGCAGCGCCAGTCCGTTCATTTCCGGCATGGCCAGATCGAGGATCAAACAGCCTTGCGCCTGCGCGTCTACACTGGCCAGAAATTCGCTGGCGCTGGCAAAACTCTGCACCGCATAGCCGGCCGAATTCAGCAAGCGGGTCAGCGCCTTGAGGATGGCCGGCTGGTCATCCACCAGATAGATCTGCATGGCGCTGCTCATGCTTGGGCCACCTCGGCCAGTGGCAGGCGCAGGTGGAAGGTGGCGCCGCCGTGGCTGTTGTTTTCTGCCCAGAGCCGGCCGCCGTGGGCGTCGACGATGCTGCGGCAGATCGACAGGCCCAGCCCCATGCCGCGCGCTTTGGTGGTGTAGAACGGCGTGAAGATCTGTTCCAGCGCTTCGGCAGGAATGCCGCCGCCGCTATCGCTGATGCTCAGCTGTAGCGTCTGGCCCACGCGGGCGCTGCGCAGCACGATCAGGTTGCTGTGTTCGAGCTGCTGGCTTTGCGCGTCGCAGGCATTCATCAGCAGGTTGAGCAGTACTTGCTGCAGCTGCACGGGGTCGGCTTCCAGCGTCAGGGTTTCCGGACATGGTTCGGTACGCAGGGTCAGGCGCTGGTGAATCAGGTCGTTGCTGATCAGGTGTAGTACGCTGTCGATCAGGCTTTGTGCGCTGATGCGCTGGCGCTGGGCGTCATGCTTGCCGAACAGGCTGCGCAGGCGGGCAATGATGGCCCCGGCACGCTGGTCTTCCGTGACGATGTCATTGAGAATTTCCTGTACTTCGGCCAGATCCGGCGCCGGTTGGCCGAGGAAGCGCTGGGCCGCCTGCGCGTTGCTGAGGATGGCCGTGAGGGGCTGATTCAGTTCGTGCGCCAGCGCGCCCGAGAGTTCGCCCAGCATGGCCACCCGCGCCAGATGGGTAACTTCCTTTTGCTTCTGCTGCAGATCGAGCTCGGCCTGTTTGCGGCTGGTAATGTCGAGCGATACGCCGCGTACCAGCGTGGGGCGGTGATGACGGTCGAATTCCACGCTGCCATGCGAGCTGATCCAGCGCTGGCAACCGCTTGCCAGTTCGATGCGGAATTCCATGTCGTAGCGGGTGGCGCCATACAGCGTGCTATCGAGCGTGCGCTGTACGTGCTGGCGGTCGGCCGGATGTACCCGCGCCAGCAGGTCGTCCAGCGTCAGGGCCTGGTCTTCGCTAAAGCCGAACAGTTCGCGCCAGGCGTGCGACACCCAGATGTGTTGCTGGCGCAGGTCGCGCGTCCAGATGCCCAGATGGGCGGCCCGTGCCGCCAGCGCCAGACGCTGCTCGCTTTCAGAACTGTCGGCGCGGGCCCGCAGCAAGTCGCGCGCGGCGATCTGCAGGGCCTGTCCCAGTTCACGTGCTTCGCTGAAGTACAGCCGTGGCAGGGGCAGCGGCACGGCCTGCCCTACTGCCAGTGCGGGCGCGATCAGGGCTTGTATCGAACTGGTGATGCGGCGCGCCAGCCACAGGGCGCAGCTGGTACCCAGTGCCAGCGCAATCACGCTCACAGTAATCAGCCAGAACAGGCTGCGCCGCAGCGGTGCCGTCAGCTCTTCCTGGGGGATGCCGAGAATAGCTGTCCAGCCCGTCTGCGACGAGCGGTGGTAGACGAACAGTGAATGCTTGCCCTCCAGCGTGTAGGAATCGAACATCGATTCGCGCTCGCGCGACAGCGGCTGGCGCAGTTCTGCCGGCAGTTGCTGGCCCGCCAGCCGTGCCATGTCATGGCTGCGCGTGATGATGCGGAACTGCTGGTCGACGATGCCGGCGCGCCAGCTCTCGGGGAATTTTTGTTCGAACAGCAGCGGCTGCAGCGTGGCCGGCGTCACGGTGGCATTCAGGCTCATTGCTACTTTGCCGTCTTCGATGACGGGGACAGCAATGGTGACGATGGGCTGGCCTACCAGCGGGCCCGTAAAGATACCGGAAACACCGGGCAAGGCAGTGTTGCGGGTGCGCTGCAGCAGCGGGCTATCGGCCAGTTGCGCCAGCGGGCTGCCGTAAGGGCGCAAGGTGGAGAGCAGGATGCGGCCATCGGGATCGAGCAGCAGGATGCTATCGACGTGCAGCTTGTCCACCACGGCGCTGATGCGCGCGTGGAAGGCCCGCAGATTGCGTTGACGCAGCAGGTCGGAGCCGGCCAGCACCTGCAGGGCCAGCTGGGTACTGCGCACCTCGCGGTCGGCAGCAGCGCTGACATGGCGCGCATGATTGAGGGTGTTTTCTACCAGCCTGGCTTCTTCCTGACGGTAGAAATTGATAATTAGCACAGCCAGTACTAGCACGATGGGCACGATGCAGGCGGCAACCAGCAACGTCAGCACGCGGCGTACACTGGGGGGAGCGGGAGGCTGGGCAGGGCGGTCTGTCATCGGGCGTACAGAGGAGAAGCAGGCGCTGATGATTGTATTGAAGATTGCCGTACGTCACAACTTAGCGTTTGCAAGCGTGGTAGGCGCGCCGCACTATCAATTTCGGCTTTTTGATTAAAAAATATTTCCTCATTCGGACGAGTCCGTTTTAATCAGCCCAAGCCTCTATTCCGGTGGGGCAGCGCCACAGACAGGCGGAATGAACCTGCTATCATGGGTCGCTTGAGAATTCTCATGTAGTTGTAATTCCGCTGAAGTAATCTTGCAACGTTGACCTGAGCACGGCCCTGGAAAGGAGGCGATCGTGGATCCGATACAAGAGAGCGTACAGGATGACAACACCGGCGTGTCGCCTGCTGCGGCCACCGCACCAGCGCCCGTGCGCGCCCGTCAGTCATTGCCGCCCAAAGGGGCGTGCTGGTATTGCGATAAACCGCTAGATAACGTGCGCCGCTTCTGCGACAAGGAGTGTGCCGATGCGTTTGACGAGGAGAAGGAATACACCCGCTAGGGCAGCAGGGCATCGGCCGGCAGCAAGGCCAGCGCCGCCTCGTAGTCGAACTGCAGCACCTGTTCCCTCAGGGCTAGATAGCATGGCTTGCCCAGCGTGCGGCTGAGCGCCTCGGCCGACTGTTCCACCAGATCCACGGCAGCCCCGTCACCGATGTCCAGCAGGCTGGCTAGATGCTGCACCAGCGCCATCGAGGTCGGCATATGGATCAGCGCATACGGTGCCGGCGCCGCCTTGGCTTGATCCTCCCGCAATACCACTTCTATCTGCACCAGCAGGGCTTGCAGTGCCGCTTCCAGCGCGGCCAGCAGGCTGTCATTGCCGGCGCTTTCGAGTGTGTGGGCCAGGCGGGCAACCTGGCGTGCTCCGATCATGCTGGCCGCACCCTTGAGGGTGTGGGCGATGCGCGCCGCCACCACCGGATCGCCCGCTGTCCATGCGGCACGGGCCTGCTCCGGCGCATCCTGATAGCGCTGGCGGAAGCGCTGCAGGATTTGCTGGTAAAGGGCGCGGTCGCCCATCAGTTGTTGCAGACCGGTGCCGGTATCGAGTACGTCGGTGTCAGGAGTCGTCATGGCAGGCGGCAGGCTCAGTGGTTGGTCAGGGACGCTGGCTGTCATTTTATGCCAGATTTCAATTTGAAAGCAGGGCAGTATGGGGGCCACCTCGGGGTAGAATGGCGCTTGCCCGGGCGATGCCCGGTTTTTTCTGGATAGATTGCTTTGAAACCACACCACCAAGCGCGTGTACAGCGCGCCAAATTTGCCCTGCCCAGCATGGTGACGCTGATGTCGATTGCCTGCGGCTTCGGCAGTATCGTGATTTCTGTCGATAATGCCCGCATCGGCGCCGCACAGGACTACCGCCTGGCAGCCATTCTGCTGGTGCTGGCCGGGGTGTTCGATGCCCTCGACGGCATGGTGGCGCGGGCCACCAACACCACCTCCGAATTCGGCATGCAGCTCGATTCCATTGCCGATGTGATGAACTTCGGCTGTGCGCCTGGCCTGTTGCTGTACTGCTACGGCTTTGTCCAGCTGGGGGCCGAGCAGCCCACGCTGCTGCGTCTGGGCGGCATTGCCAGTTTTTTCTTCGTGGCCTGCGGCGCCTTGCGGCTGGCGCGCTTCAACGTCAATGTGGGGCGTACCGACCCGCGCTACTTTGTCGGCATGCCGATTACGGCCGGGGCCGCCTGTGTGGCCTCGGTGGTGGTGGCGTGGCCGCAGCCGCCGGTGACAGCGCTGCATGGCGGTCTGGTGGTGGCGCTGCTGTTTGCAGTGGGCAGCCTGATGGTGTCCAGCGTGCGCTTCCCCAGCTCGAAGCAGAAGAAGAGCACGCTGGCGCTGGTGCTATTGGTGCTCAATCTGGGCCTGTTGGTGTGGCTGCAGGCACTGTATTTTGCCCTGTTTTTCGCCGTCTACATCGTCCTTACGCTGGCGCTGAATCTGGCGTGGCAGCAGGGCTGGCGCGGCATTGCGCCGCCCCAGCTGTTCCACGACTGATCAGGCGACTTCGTGGCCGCGCGCCGCGCGCAGAATGGTGAACCACTGGCTGCGGCTCAGGCTGAACTGAGTGGCCTGCACGGCTTCAGCAATGGCGCTGATGCGGCCTGTGCCCGTGAGCGGAATGGGGCGCGACGGCAGCTGCATAATCCATGCAAACACTACGCTGGCAAACGGCTGCTGCAGCTCGGCTGCGACCTGTTCGATGGCGGCGCGCACGCGCTGGCCGGCTGCATCGTTGTTGCTGAACAGACGGCCACCGGCCAGCGGCGACCAGATCATCGGCGCCACGCCCAGATCCTGCAAGCCGTCGAAGCATTGGTCGAACATCGGGTCCACATGCAGCGGCGAGAATTCCACCTGATTGGTGGTGAGGGCTATGCGCCGGTTCAGGCACTCGAACTGGTGGCGGCTGAAGTTGGAAACGCCGAAATGGCGCACCTTGCCGGCCTGGCGCAGCGCGTGGAAAGTGTCGGCGATGACGTCGAAATCCATCAGTGGATCGGGGCGGTGTATCAGTAATAGATCAAGATGGTCGGTGCCCAGATTGCGCAGCGACTGCTCGACTGATGCCGTAATGTGGCTGGCGCTGGTGTCGTAGTGCTGGAGGGTGTGCTCGGGCCGGGCGGGATTCACCAGCTTGATGCCGCATTTGCTGACCAGCTGCATGCGCTGGCGCAGGCCCGGCTGCATAGCCAGTGCTTCGCCGAACAGCGCTTCCACGCCATAATCACCGTAGATGTCGGCGTGGTCAAAGCTGCTCACGCCCAGTTCCAGACACTGTTCGATCAGGCGCAGGCGTTGCTGCGGTGTGAGCTGCCATTCCTGCATGCGCCACATGCCGGCCACGATGCGGGACAGGGTGAGCCCATCTTTGCGGGTCAGACTGGCAGGACAGGACAGCGGATGCGACTGGGCAGGGGACATGACAGGCCTTGGTAGTAAATCAGGCGGTCATTATACCGAGCCGCTGTAATTTTATTACATCGAACGATGGAAAGTTGTTGTTCTGACTTGAGACTAGCGGTTTGCCTGTATCATCAGGGCTGCATCGTCGGGAGGGTGATCAGGATGGAGTGCGCGTAGTGGGGATCATGTCGTTGTTCAAGCGCTGGCTGAGTGCTGCGCCGACGGTTGCGGCGCCAGTGGCGCAGGCCGTAGCGGCACCGCCGCGCCCGCTGGCAGCCATGCCGGTATTGGTTAGGGCCGAGATCATAGACCAGCGCCACCGCCTGTGCGGTTACCGCTTCCATGCCGTGTCGCGCCAGCACGGTGCGCCGCTGGGCGAAAGTGCCATGATAGAGGCATTGCAGGAAGCCCGCGTGCCGGAATTTGCCGCGCAGCGGCTGGCGCTGGTGCCGCTGTCGCTCGATGCGGTGACGTTTGGCCGCCATCTGCCGCTGCTGGCGCCTCACACAGTGTTTTTGCTGGACCGGCGCCACAGCGAACTGCCGGCCGAACAGCTGGCCGGCCGCATGGGCGCCCTGCGCGAGAGCGGTGCCCAGCTGGCCCTGCGCGGCGTAACGCTGGCGGCCGACGAAGCACCCCTGCTGGCCCTGTGCGATATGGTACTGCTGTACCTGAATGAACATAGCCTGCCGGCGTTTCAGGCCCTGATCAAGCAGCTACGCCAGCGCTATCCTGCGCTCAAGCTGTGTGTGGACGGGCTGGAATCGTGGAATGAGCAGCGCATGTGCCTGTCGTGGGGCTGCGACTATTTCATGGGGCCTTTCCTGACCACGCGCGATGAAGCCGACAGCAAGGCCAAAGTCGACCAGAGCCGCATGACGTCGATCGAGCTGCTCAATCTGCTGCGCACGGAAGCCCAACTGCCCGCCCTGATCGATGTGGTCAAGCGCGATCCCGGCATGACTTACCAGCTGCTGCAATGGGCTAATGCGCCCGCCAACGGGCTGGGCACGCAGGTGACCAGTCTGCAGCAGGCGTTTCTGGTGCTGGGCCGTAACCAGCTGTACCGGGCGCTGACGGTTTCCATGTTCCGGCTGGGTGCAAGCGAGCATCAGGCGCGCGATGAATCGCTGCTGGAAGTGGCGCTGACGCGCGCCCGTTTTCTGGAAACCTGCAGCCATCTGCCTGCACCGCAGCGCGATGAACTGTTTTTGGTAGGGATGCTGTCGCTGTTCGATGTGCTGCTGGGTGTGCCGATGGCACAGCTGGTGGGCAGTATGCAGCTATCGGAGGAAGTGCGCGAGGTGCTGCTGGAGAATCGTGGGCCGTACGGACCGTATCTGATGCTGGCGCTGCTGTTCGAGCGCGACAAGGTGGAGCGTGCGCTGGAACTGGCCGGCCGCATGGGGCTCGATGCCGATCAGGTGACGCAGGCCGGTCAGGCCGCCTTCCAGTGGGCGCAGGAAGCCTTGCACCACACCGCTGCGGCCAGCTAGCCAGCCGCAGCACAGCGGGCAGGCGATCTTCAGAGCGCCCGCCCTGGCTGCATTTTGTCAACCGGCTTACTTCATCCAGAGGCGCAGCGAATCCCAGGCGCGGCCGAAGATGGACGCCTGATCCACGGTTTCCAGTGCGAGTACCGGCAGTTCCAGCAGCGGCTTGCCGTCTACCATCATCTTCAGCGTACCGACGCGGCTGTTTTCCGCCAGCGGGGCCACCAGCGGGTCCTTGCGCTCCAGCAGCGGTTTCATTTTGGCCGCCACGCCTTTCGGCACCGTCACCATGACGTCATTGGCGAAGCCGATTTTCACGCTACTATGCGAACCTTTCCAGATTTCCGGCGTTGCTATGGCCTGACCCTTGGAGTACAGCTTGACCGTATCGAAGTTCTGGAAGCCCCAGTTCAGCAGCTTCTGGCTTTCCTGCGTACGCGACTGGTCGGACGAGGTACCCAGTACCACGGAAATCAGGCGGCGTTCGTTGGCGCCATTCGGACGGTGAGCCGAGGCGATCATGCAGTAGCCGGCTGCTTCCGTGTGGCCCGTCTTCATGCCGTCCACGGTAGGGTCCAGCCACAGCAGGCGGTTGCGGTTAGGCTGGGTGATCTTGTTGTAGGTGAAGCTTTTCACCGAGTCGATCTTGTAGAACTCGGGGAAGTCCAGAATCACGCGCTTGGCCAGTATCGACAGATCCTGCGCGGTGGAATAGTTTTCCGGGCTGGGCAGGCCGTGCGGGTTGGCAAAGTGGGTGTTGGTCAGGCCCATACGCTGGGCTTCCTTGTTCATCAGCACCACGAACGCGCTTTCGTCGCCGGCTACGGCTTCGGCCAGTGCCACCGCCGCATCGTTACCGGACTGCACCATCAGGCCGTACAGCAAGTCGTTGATGCTGACCGGGGTGTCCGGATCGATGAACATCTTCGAGCTGCTGGAATCAACTTTCCATGCCTTGGTCGAGACGTTGACCATCTGCTTGAGGTCGATCTTCTTGTCGCGCAGGGCGCCGAAGGTGACGTAGGCCGTCATGATCTTGGTCAGCGAGGCTGGTTCGATGCGGGCATTGGGGTCTTGCGAAGCGATGATCTGGCCGCTGGTGGCGTCCAGCAGCAGCCACGAACGGGCGGCGATGTTCGGTGGCGGCAGGGTTTGCGCAACGGCGTTGGTCAGCATCAGGACACTGGTGGCGAGTGCCGCAATAATTTTCTTCATGGATGTCGGTCAGCTTTTACGGTTAAAGGCGGCTGCACGGTGAGTGCAGCGCGCCGGTCAGACAGGAGCAGGAATTATAGAGCTTCAATCGGCGCTTGCGGCGTCCGTTTCAGCAGCGTCTGCTACAGGCGGGCGGTGCCACAGTTGCGTGACCCAGCTCTTAATGTGCTGCAGCTTACGGTGGAAGAAGTGATCGGCGCCGGGAATCACGATCACAGGAATATCCTGCGGGCGCAGCCAGTCCAGCACGTCGATCAGGGGGATGGTGTCATCGTTTTCGCCGTGGATCAGGATGGTATCGGCCGGAACGGTGGCCATTTCCCATTTGCCGGCAGCGCTGCCCACCAGTACCAGCCGCTCGGCCGGCGTGCCCTGCGCGGCCAGCTGGTGCGCCAGATGCGATTGCACGAAAGTGCCGAAGGAGAAGCCGGACAAGGCCACGGGCAGGCCCGGATAGCGCTCGGTCATCCACTTGTGCAGGATGGCCATATCTTCCATCTCGCCTGTGCCGTGGTCGTGCACGCCTTCGGAGGCGCCGACGCCGCGGAAGTTGATACGGGCCACCACGTAGCCCAGCTGGACAAAGGTACGGGCCAGTGTCACCGCCACTTTATTGTCCATGGTGCCGCCATACAGCGGGTGCGGGTGGGCTACCAGCGCAATGCCACGCGGGGTGATTTTGGGGAAGTCCAGTATGCCTTCCATCTGGCCGGCGCCGCCGGTCAGGGTAAATTTTTCAGTCTTGATCATGGGTGTTTATACTTTGAGGCGCTCGACAACCTTGCCTTGCACCAGATGGGTGTCGATGATTTCATCGATATCGCTGTTGTCCACATAGGTGTACCAGGTGCCTTCGGGGTAGACCACCAGTACCGGACCCTGCTCGCACCGGTCCAGGCAGCCAGCCTGATTGATGCGCACTTTGCCCGCACCGTTCAGGTTCAGCTCCTTGCAGCGCTGTTTGGCATGTTTCTGGGCGGCGGCTGCGCCGTGATCGCCACAGCTGGCACGACCGTCGTCGCGCTGGTTCATGCAGAAGAACACATGATGTTTGAAGTACGGGGTATCGCTCATGGCGGCATCAGATCCGGAAAACTAAGGTGGCGCTATGATACCTCAGGGGGCGCTTGCCGGTGCACGGGCAGCCACAGGTACCAGACGGCGGCCAGCGGCCACAGCAGGGTGAGGAACTGGGCGGCGCCATTGAAGTTGAGGAATTTGCCCTGCACCCAGGACTGCAGGGTAACCACGAAGTATGGGTTGGAAGGCGTGGTGTTGATGATGACCAGGCTCAGCAGCAAGGAAGTCAGGGCCAGACGGCGCTGCGCCAGATGGGGCGCAAATGTCAGCCCGGCCAGCATGATGGCGCCGATCAGGAAGCCGCCTTCGGCGCCCGGCGTGACCCAGACAAACGCATTCTCCGGCGAGAACAGCAGCGCCGTCGCCAGCGCCTTGACGATGACGGCAGTGGCCACCAGTCCGCCCACCAGCAGGCCGCGCGGCGCCGGCCGGCGCAGCAGGCACAGCAGGGTGAGGGCGGCACCGACCATGCCGCAGGCCGTGATGATGGTTTCCGACAGCCAGTACTGCTCGACGGTCAGCACGCTGTCGGGGCGCAGGTACTGGGCCAGATCGATCTCGGTATCTAGCAGTTGCGAGAGCCATTCGGACAGGATGGGCAGCAGCTGACCCAGCCCGAACAGGAAGCTTTGCGGGTAGATCTGCGCCAGTGGCCACAGGGCCAGCAGCACCAGACCGTGGCTGGCGTGCGGCGCAAACCAGCTTTTGCGCAGCCTTTGCAGTTCGCTCTGGTCGAGCAGGCGGCGCACGGTCAGCACGCCGACCACGGCACCGAGCATGCAGCCCACGCTGTTGGTGTAGAAATCCAGATTCGAGGAAACCCGGCTAGGCAGATAGGTCTGTACGCCTTCCATCAGGGCCGACAGCAGCACCCCGCTGGCGCTGGCCAGCAGCAGGGCCAGCCAGCCTTGCAGGCGCGGATAAAGCGCGTAGACGATCAGGGTACCCAGCGGCATGTAGCCGACCACGTTGATGATGGCATCGAACTTGGTCCAGTAGCGCGGCATGTCGGTGTGTTCGAGGAAGATCAGCGGCGACAGGCCCTGATTGTGCCAGCCGGTGAAAGGGAACCAGCTGGCGTAGACGATCAGCAGCACGTACACCAGCAGCGCGCCACGGGTAAATGGCGACGTTTTGCTGGCGCTGCTGGGCTGATCCATCGGGCTGCCTCAGGGATCAGGGCTGGGCCACGCCGGCCAGCCATGCCAGCAGGTCGGCTGCCAGCGCATCGCTGGCTTCGGCCAGCGCCTGCGCGCCGCCCGCTGCATCAGGCGTAGGCGCGGCCACGCTGCGCTGGAAGGTGCGCTGGTCGAGCAGGCGGTGATTGCGGAACAGCGAGGCGCGCACATTGAGCACGCCGCGGCTGCTGGCGGCCGTATCGAAGTTCTGGGTGAATTCGTTCACTTCCAGACGCAGCACGGTAGGGTTGGTAATGGCGTCGGTGGTGGACAGCACCTGCACGCCAGCCTGCGCGAAGTTGGCGCGCACGCGCTGGCCCAGCAGCTGGAACGGCGTGGCAGCCCACTGGTTGTAGGCGTACGGGCGTGCCTGCCGTGCATCGGCATACAGCAGGCGGTATTGCATGTGTTCCGTATCGAGCGCCGTCGGGCCGGTGATATCGGCCACGATCAGGGTGCCAACCTTGCTGGTGCTGCCGGCAGCGGGCAGCGGGCCGAAGTCGTAGCGCGCCGTTGACGGAGGGGTGCTGGCGCAGCCGCCCAGCAGCAGGGCGCAGGTGGCAAGGGCAAACAGGTGGCGGAGCTGGGCAGTCATCGCGGTCTTCCTCATTTGGCACCTGCGGAAAAACCTGCTTCGCCGGGGCCGGGCGGCATGCCGGGAGCACCGAAAATCAGGCTTTGCGGGCGGTCGTTAATCTTGTTCATGGTCTTGCGCAGCGCGCGCATGGAGGCGCGGGTATCATCGGACAGCGAGTTTACCTGTGGCAGGGTGTCCAGTTCCAGTCCGCCGGCAACGGCTTCGACCGAACCGGCGATGCGTTCGGTGCTGTCGGTCAGGCGGGCGATAGGGCCGTTCGGCGCCTGCAGATTCTGCACCAGCTGGTCGGCGTCGCCGGCCAGACGGTTGAAGCTCTTCAGCGTTTGCTGGGTTTGTTCTGCCAGCTGCGGCAGGCGCTCCAGTGTAGGTTGCAGCTGTTCCGGCAGGGCGCGGTAGGCCTGCGCGGTGGCGCTGATTTCGTTAAAGGTGTTGAGGATGGCGCGCTGGTTCTGTTCGTTGAGCAGATTGTTCAGGCGCTGGGTGGCGATCTCGGTCTGATCCAGTATGGCTTTGCCGCGTTTTCCAGCACGTCGAACAGGCCGGGGCGCAGCGGCACGCGAGCGGGCGTATCGCTGTTGGTGGCCAGCCGCGGCGAACCGACGCTTTCGTCATCGAGCTGGATGAAGGCGATGCCCGTTACGCCCTGATAGCCGAGCGTGGCGAAGGTGGTGCTGGTAATCGGCGCATCCTTGTTAATGTTGAGCGTGACGAGAATCTGGCCGGTGACATTCGGATCGAAGGTAATGCTGGCGACTTTACCCACCTGCAGGCCGCGATAGCGTACTGGCGCTTGCGGATTCAGACCCGGTATCGGGCGGGTGGTGGCCAGCACGTAGGGCGCACGCTCCACCCGGTCGCGGTTGAACCAGAGGCCGAACAGCACGGCTGCGATCAGCAGCGTGATTGTAAAGAAGCCGGTAGTGAGGGCATGGGATCGGTTTTCCATCATTGCTCCTGAGGGTTTTTCTCGTTCAGTGCTTCCAGTGCGCGGCGGCCGCGGTCTCCCAGGAAGAATTCGTGAACGAAGGGGTGATCGACCTGCAGCACTTCTTCCAGAGTGCCGAGTGCAATCACGTGTTTTTCTGCCAGCACGGCGATGCGAGTGGAGAGCGCGAACAGGGTGTCCAGATCGTGCGTCACCATCACCACGGTCAGGCCCAGTTCGCGATGCAGCGATTTAATCAGGCTGACGAAAGCTTCCGACAAGTCGGGATCGAGGCCGGCGGTCGGCTCGTCGAGGAACAGCAGCTTGGGTTCCAGTGCCAGTGCCCGTGCCAGCGCCACCCGTTTGACCATGCCGCCGGACAGGTCGGATGGCATCTTGTTGGCATGCTCGGGGCCCAGACCTACCATATTCATTTTCAGCAGTACGGCATCGACGATCAGATCTTCCGGCAGCGCATGCAGCTCGCGCATGGGCTGGGCGATATTTTCCAGCACCGTCAGGGCGGAGTACAGTGCGCCCTGCTGGAACAGCATGCCCCAGTGGTTACGCAACTGCTGCAGCTGCTCGGCATCGATCTCGCTGATATCTTCGCCGAACACGCGCACGCAGCCGCGTGCCGGGGTTTCCAGCCCCAGCATCTGGCGCAGCAGGGTGGTTTTGCCGGTGCCCGAGCCGCCCACGATGGACATGATTTCGCCCTGCTGAATTTCCAGATTCAGGTCCTGATGCACCACCGTGCGGCCATATTTGGTCCACAGGCCGGTGATTTCCACGATAGGAACGCTGCCGTCCAGCGTCAGTTCGCCATCGCCGCGGCTACCGCCACAGCTGCGTTCGGGGACCAGTGCCGGATTTGCCATCAGAAGAACCCCACGCCGCTAAACACGATGGCGAATACGGCATCGGCCAGTATCACCACGGTAATCGCGGTGACCACCGAAGTGGTAGTGCCGCGTCCCAGACTTTCCGTATTCGGTTTGATGCGCAGGCCGAAGTGGCAGGACACCAGCGCGATCAGCATGCCGAACACCGTACCTTTGCCCAGACCTATCATGTAGTTCGCCAGTGGCACGGCATCGGGCAGCTTGGTGATGAAGTATTCGGGCGACAGATTGAGTTCCACCCGCGCCGACACCATGCCGCCTATGAGTGCCATGGTATCGGTCCAGATCACCAGCAGCGGCATGGAAACCGCCAGTGCCAGCACTTTCGGCAGCACCAGCCGGAAGCCGTGCGAAATGCCCATTACCAGCATGGCATCCAGTTCTTCCGTCACGCGCATGACGCCCAGCTGCGCGGTAATCGAGGAACCGGAGCGGCCCGCCACCAGAATCGCCGCCAGGAGCGGGCCCAGTTCGCGGATCACGCTCATGCCGAGCAGGTTGACCAGATAAATATCGCCGCCGAAAGCACGCAACTGCTGGGCGGATAAATAAGACAGCACCACGCCGATCAGGAAACCGACTAGCGCGGTGATGCCCAGTGCCTGAAAACCGGCATGGAAAATATTGGCCGAGATTTCCTTCCACGGTCCGCGCATGGGCGCGCGGACAAAGCGTCCGGCGTCGATGACTACCTGTCCTACCAGCCGCATGAAGCTGATGAGATGGGTGACGAACTCCATCATCATGAAGCCCAGCTTCATGATCCAGGTCAGTCGTTGCGGGCGGGTGGCGGGTAGTTCCAGCTTGCCGGTGGCTTCCAGCCGGATGAAAAACTCTTCCTGCGCGGGAGCCAGCTGCAGCTGGGCGGGGCGGGCTTTGCCCCAGGCGTTCCAGAATAGCTGGGCGCCGATGTGGTCCATGCTCTCGATGGCGCGCAAATCCCAGTGCGGGGTTTTGCCTTTGAGCGCCAGTAGCTGCTGCTTGATGCTCGCCATGGCCTTGCCTTGCGCCAGAGCGTGCACTTGCCACGTACCGCCCGCCGTGACCGTGGGGTCTGCGGCAGTCGCTTGTGAGAGTGTCAGAATAGGCTCTTTAGCAAGGCATGATGTCAGTTTAAGGGACTTTGGCCTTGACCGCTACCCATCCATGCTCGGCGTTGCGGTACGGTACCTATGCGGCCAGATGGCGCGCCTGCCGTGATGGTGCCGCCGTTTCGGCTCCGGCGGCGCCCCCTTTGAGGCGCGAGCCGGATTCATTGCGGCCTGCATAGTCGCTGGCCAGCAGGGCGTCAGCCTCGGTTTTGCTCATGCCGCGCGTCTGCAGCCAGCGTGCCACCATGGCGGCCAGCCGGTCGAGCGCAATCCGGTGGGTGGCGTCAGTATTCGCGTACAGCCAGTCCGAGAAGGCAATGAACTGACCGAAAGCATCGTCGCCCAGCAGCACCGGCAGGGTGTTGCCGAAACGGCCGGAGTTGGCCACCAGATCCCAGTAGCGCGCAAAGCGTACCAGCCGCTGCATGGTGGGGAAGTCGATATCGCGGTTGGCCAGGATGGTGTAGGGCGCATACGGCTCGAAGGTCAGGCCGTATTCCTGCGTGTGTCGGATGATGGGCGTGCCGCGCAGGCGTTTCAGGATGCCGAACTGGATTTCGTGTGGATTGAGTGACCACAGCTTGTTAAAGCCTTCGGCAAAACTCTCCACTGTCTCGCCGGGCAGGCCGGCAATCAGGTCCACGTGCATGTGGGCGGTGGAGTGATTGGTCAGCCAGCGGATATTGTCGGCCGCCTTCTGGTTGTCCTGCTTGCGGCTCACCAGCGTTTGCACGGCGGGATTGAAGCTCTGGATGCCGATTTCGAACTGCAGGGCGCCAGCGGGGAATTTGCTGATGCCCTCTTTTAGTGCATCGGGCAGGTGGTCAGGTACCAGCTCGAAGTGGGCGTAAACGGGATCGTCCGGATGCGCTTCCAGCTTATCGAGGAAGAACTGCATGATCTTCAGACTGGTCTTGATATTCAGGTTGAAGGTACGGTCGACAAATTTGAACAGCCGCGCACCGCGCGCGTAGAGCGACTCCATCTCGGCGAGGAAATCATCGAGCGGGAACGGCCATGCAGTCTTGTCCAGCGCGGACAGGCAGAACTCGCACTTGAACGGGCAGCCACGCGAAGCCTCTACATAGATGGTGCGGTTCTTGATGTCGCTGTCGCTATATAGTGAGTACGGCAGCTTGATCTGATCCATGGGCGGTTGTAAGCCCGCATGTATCTTCATTGGTGGTTTGGGACCATGCAGGATTTCGCCGCACAGCTTGGGGAAAGTAACATCGCCCCAGCCAGTGATCACATAGTCCGCCAGCTTGACGATCTCCTGCTCGTTCGATTCGTGCGAAACTTCAGGGCCGCCGAGTACCACCACCACGTCCGGCGCCACCCGCTTGAGCATGGCGACAACGCGGGTAGTCTCTTCCACGTTCCATATGTAGATGCCGAAGCCGACGATGCGCGGCGCGTGAGCCAGTATGCGTTCGACGATTTCGGTGGTCTTTGCGCCGATGACAAATTCCTGCAGCTTGGTTTGCTCCTGCAGCTCGCCCATATTGGCGAGCAGATAGCGCAATCCCAGTGACGCATGGGTATAGCGAGCATTCAGAGTCGTTAGCAGGATAGTCATGGTGCGGCTTAATGAACGGACAAAGGCAGTATTTTACTCTTGTCAGGCAGGGGCCTCCTTGCTATAGTTCGCCCCCTCGCAAAACAAGGCGCCCAGCGCTGAGTTGAGTGAGAAAAAAGTAAGACTTGACGGAATGTTTGAAACGCCTCATAAT
>Ga0187845_1000729_pt1 | contig 19254 bp, 18 predicted proteins | sample SpaLakP09_SKY_68_FD_134515 | JGI IMG/M metagenome (GOLD analysis project Ga0187845, IMG submission 134515) | Oligotrophic lake water microbial communities from Sparkling Lake, Wisconsin, USA - SP09_SKY_68 | ecosystem: Environmental > Aquatic > Freshwater > Lake | place: USA: Sparkling Lake... | reverse complement strand
TGGGTACACGCTCGAGGACCGCCGTTTCGGGGCTCTCGGGGGCATCGACCATCTGGCCGAGCTGGGTGACGTTGAGATCAGTCATGGGCGGGATTTAGGCGCGTCTCCGCAGCGAGACAAGCGCTCGCGGTGCGGCTACAACGGTCCAAACACGTGTTCGAACGCGGGAGGGACGGCATGAGCGGACGGGATTTCGACGGCTTTACGGTGGTGGTGACCGGTGGCTCCACTGGCCTAGGCCGGGCCATTGCGGTCGAAACCGCCCGGCGCGGGGCCGCTCTCGTGGTGATCAACTATGCCCGCAGCGCCGACGAGGCCGAGGAAACCGCCCGTCTGGTCGCGGCCGAGGGCTCCCGGGCCGTCACCGTCCAGGGCGATGTCTCCATCGACGAAGACTGCCAAAGGATCGCTGCCGCCGCCGCCCCAAGTGGCCGGATCGATGCCCTGTTCAACAATGCCGGCATGACCAAGTTCGCGCCCAACCATGCCGATCTGGATGCCGTGGACGCCGACGATTTCCTGCGGCTCTACGCCGTGAACGTCGTCGGAGCCTTCCAGATGGTGCGGGCTGCCCGCAGCCTGCTGGAAGCCGCCCCCCAGCCCGGGGCCGTGGTCAATACCAGCTCGATCGCCGGTGTGGTCGGCAACGGCTCCTCGATCCCCTATGCGGCCTCGAAGGGGGCCATGACCACCATGACCCTCTCCCTGGCCCGCGCCCTGGCCCCACTGATCCGGGTCAACGCCATCTGCCCGGGATTCATCGATACGCCCTGGTTCGGCAAGGCCATGGATGCCGACCGGGTCGAACGCCTGCGGACCGGCGCGGCAGCGGCGACGCCGCTGAAGGTTGCCTCGACGGCGGAGGATGTCGCCGGAGCTGCAGTCTTCCTGGCCTCCCCCGCATCGCGCCACGTGACGGGCGAAACCCTGCTCGTCGATGCCGGTCTGCACCTGGGCGGCGCGAGTCTGTCGATGCGCTGAAGACACGGGCAAAGGTAAACAAGTGTTCAGCATCTACTGTGGCCCAGCACGGTGAATCTGAAGCAAATTCGTCACACTTCGCCCAAACTTTAGCCGAAGAACGCCGTTCGCACTGGCGCTTTGTCTGCCTTGATTGCAACTACAGGCGTGTGAGTGGCTATTTGCTGCTGACGCCAATGCGCTTGCAGGCGCAGTCGGTCGCGGGGTTCGCCCTGACGGACGACACAGACAAGGGGATAAAACCAATGAAATTCGCAAAGATTGCTCTCGTCGCGGCTGCGGCCACGGTTGCTCTGAGCGGCGCGGCCATGGCTGATGAGCTGAAGCTGTCCTACAACGTCGGTATCGCCAGCGACTACGTGTTCCGCGGCGTCAGCAACACCCAGGAAGATCCGCAGATCTTCGGCGGCATCGATGCGTCCTACGGCATCGGCTATGCCGGCGTCTGGGCCTCGAACGTCGATTTCGGCACCGATGACCCGAGCGCGGAAATCGACCTCTATGCCGGTGTTAAGCCGACCCTGGGCGATACCTCGCTCGACCTCGGCGTCATCTACTACGGCTATGTCGACGACAAGGGCGCGACCCCGGGTCAGTACGGCTACCTGGAACTGAAGGCCGCCGCCTCGCGCGCTGTCGGCAAGGCCACCGTGGGCGTCGCCGCCTACTACTCGCCCGAGTTCCCCTTCGAGAGCGGCAATGCCTTCTACTACGAAGTGAACGGCTCGCTGCCGGTCGCCGAGAAGCTGTCGGTCAGCGCTGCCCTGGGTCACCAGGAAATCAAGCACGCCGGCGACTACAACACCTGGAACATCGGCGCGACCTACGCTCTGACCGAAAAGCTGGCCGCTGACCTGCGCTACTCGGACACCGACGAGCACGGCTACGGCGCCATCTACGGCGACCGCATCACGGTCAGCCTGAAGGCCGCCTTCTAAGAACGCCAGACGTCAACGACGTTGAAGCGAGCCGCCCCGGGCAACCGGGGCGGCTTTTTCTTTGCCGGCCTGGGGAGGGTTCAGTCGGTGACGTCGACCATGCCGGCCGGCGGCTGCGGTGGCCGCATCACGAGGACGGCGACAAAAACGATCGCAACCAGGGCCGCAAAGAGCTGGAAGGTCGGCGCAAAGCCGCCCAGCCGGTCGCGCATTGCCCCCCCGATAAAGGGCCCCGCCGCCGAAACGGCACCGACCAGGCAGGTCAGCGAGAAGAGCTCCAGATTGCTGCGCCGGCCATAATAGTTGAGCAGCAGGACCGTCACCGCCAGCACGGTCATACCAAAGCCCACGCCGGTACCGATCGCATAGAGCAGCATCATCGGCACCGTCGTCGCGGTCGCCAGGGCCAGCAGCCCCGCCACCAGCATGGCCTGGGCTCCGACCAGCAGGCCCTTGGGATCGATCCGGTCCCCCAGCAGCCCGCCGCCCAGCCGGGCCAGGGTCTGCATCAGGGACTCCAGACTCAGCATCTTGGCGGCCAGCGCCGCGGCCGCGACACTGGCGACCCCGGCGGCAATACCGATCTCGGTCAGGTGGGTTACGGACAGACTGGCGACGGTCACGCCCACCAGCAGATGGGTGAAATAGGCTGCGGCCAGAATATAGAACTGCGGGGTCCGCAGGGCGGCCGAGACCGGCCATTCCCGTGAGGTGCGGTAGACTCTCGGATGAGGCGGGGCGTCCCGGGCGGCCTGCTCGACCTCGAGATCGACGGTCTGGGCAGCCGTCTGCAGCCAGCGCGATCCGCCGACCAGGGCCGCGCAGGCCAGGCCGATCACTGCGACCAGAAGCGCCTGAGCCTGCCAGAAGCCGTGCCAGTCATCGCCGGTGGCGCGCATGAAGGTGTTGGCGATCAGCGGCCCCGCCGCGCCGCCCAGCGAGCCGAAGGTGAAATAGATTCCGAACGGCAGGGCCCGCTGCCGGTAGAGCGCCGACAGCACATGGGTCCCCGGGATCAGGGCCGCCATCTGGAATCCGATGCCGCACAGGGCCGCCCCGGCATAGTAGCGGGCGATGCTGTCGGCGCCGGCAAAGCCCAGCAGGCCCAGGGCGAGGATCGCAACGCCCCCGATCAGGGTCCCCCGCACGCCGATCCGGCGGATCAGGATAGCCGGAAGCCAGGACGAGGCTCCCGTGAACACGCCCAGCACCGAGAAGCCCAGAAAGGCCTTCTCGAAGCTCCAGTTCAGCTGTCCGATCATCGCCGGCAGGACCACGCCCAGTGACCCGTAGGTCGAGGCGGTGATCAGGAACAGCAGCAGGCTGAATGCAGCCAGCAGGCTGGTGCGGCGCAGATCGAGGGCTTTCACAGGGTCAGAAGGTCCGCTTGAGGGTCACACGCCATTCGCGACCCTTGCCGGGCAGCGCGCCCAGATTGGCATAGGTGTCGGCATCGGGGGTGAAATAGAAGGCGTTGAACAGGTTTTCGACGTTCAGAAGCGCCGTATAGGGGCCTCGGATCACATAGGCCGAGCCGTTGACGACCGCATAGGCAGGATAACGCACCGCATTCTGCACCGTGCCACTGGTTTCACTGACATGGGTCACGCCAAGGGTCGCCCCGGCCTGCCCCCAGTCTCTCGGTTTGGCCGTATAGGCCCCGTAGAGGCTGACCACCGATTTCGGCACCAGGGTATAGGCATAGTCGCCGCCCCGCCCGGGCAGGCCGGCGAAGCTCCAGACCACATAGGAGCCGCCATAGGCATTCGCGCCCGCCACCCCGGCCGTATAGGCCGGAATGTACTGGAACGAGGTGTCCGGTCCCTTGATCGTGGTGCGCTGGGCATTGCCGGTCAGGGTGAAGCTCAGTTGCTCACTGGCCAGCCAGCGGACCTCAAGCTCGACACCCTTGGCCCGCGTGCCCTGGACGGTCGGCGGCGAGGTGTTGGTCAACTGGGTCCGGTTCTGGCGATAGGCCGCCAGTGAACCAACCAGGGTGCCGTCCAGCCACTGCACCTTGACGCCCGCCTCGGCGAGGTCGGACCCGGAGAGCCACGAGCCGTTGGCCACCAGTGACGGGGCAATGTCACCGGCCTGGCTCATCTTGAGCGCCGAGGCCTTGGCATAGGAGGCGTAGGGCATCAGGCCGTACGGGGCCCGGTAGGTCAGGCTGGCGTTCCAGGTCGCCTTGTTGCGATCGGCCACCTGCTTGCCGGCCACGGTATAGCTGAGGAAGCCGGTGTCCTGGCTTTCCACCTCATAGTGATCGTAGCGTCCGCCAAGGATGAGGTTCCAGCGTCCGGCCTTGAGGTCCGAGGCCAGAAACAGGCCGGACTGGGTCCAGGTCGAATGGTTGTCGTTCTCCCAGCGCAGGCCGATCCCTCCGGCTTCGTCGGTAAAGGGGCTGTCGATCGTATCGGTCGGGGTGGCCCCGAAGGCCAGGTCACGCCGGTCCAGCGCGATCAGGCCGCTGTTGAAGCTTTCCCGCCGCCGGCCTTCGAACCGCCGATGCGACGCGCCCAGCAGGGTTTCGCCCTGGATCATCGCGACCGTGGTCGGCAGGGACAGGGAGATCCGCCCCTCCGACACCCTGGCATCCACCGCAGACGGATAGCCGTAAGAGACGAAGCGCTCATTGTCCTGGCGGTCGTGGAACAGTTGCAGCTTCAGGGTCCGGTCGCCGCCCAGATCGCGGGCGAGATCGAAATAGAGCGTCCCGGTGGTGGTCTTCGAAAAGTCGGCCGGGCTGACATAGACCGTGCGCCGGCCCAGGCGGGTCTTGCCGACGCCGGTGTCGAGCGTATGCACCGCGTCGCTGGCCGGAAAACCATAGAAGGGCAGATAGAGCGCGCTGGCATAGGGATAGAAGCCGACCTCATTGGGGGTCAGGCGACCATTGCCATCGCTGTCCTTCAGGCTGGTATCGCGGCCGGTGATATAGGTCCGGTTGTCGATCAGGTCCTGGGTCAGGCGGTTCCAGCCGGCCGTCTGAACGTCACCGTCCGAGTGATAGACCATGCCGCCGAAGGCCGTGCTCCAGCCCGAGCCGAGGTCGAAGTCGGCCGAGACCTCGGCCAGCTGGCGGCGCGGATAGATGCCCTTGTAATAGCTGTGGCTGTCTTCAGCCTCGCCATAGACATAGACCCCGCCCTCGGCGGCACCCAGTTGAACCGGCGCGCCGAACTGGCCCGAGACCTGCTTTTTGTTGTAGCTGCCGAAGGTCGCCGTCACCTCGCCTTCGGGTCCAGCCAGGAACCGGCCCTCATCACGGGCCGACTTGGGGATGAAATTGACGAGGCCACCGACCTTGCCCGCGCCATAGACCGGGGTCGGCGGACCGCGCAGGACCTCGATCCGCGCGGCACCGCCGATCGGGGTGGAGTAGGTTCCCCGGTTCTCGACGCGCTTGAAGCCCCGGAAGTAGTTCTCGGCCAGGGTCCCGCGGATGTTCAGCGCACCCGGGACCCCGTAAAAGCTGGCCGTGTGGGTGCCTGGTGACACCGAAGTGACTCCGTCGAGGGTCTCGATACCGAACCGCTCCAGGGTGGTGTCGCTGACCAGGCTGGCCGAGCGCGGCGTCTCGATCAGCGGCTTGGCAATGCCGAACACCGTGTCTGACGGCTGTTTCTCCAGGAGGCCGGCCTTGTCACGCGCCAGGACCAGCACGGCATCCACCGGGTCAGAGGCCTGATCTTGAGCCCGCACAGTCCCGGCGCTGACCAGCGTCAGAAGGCTGGCAGAGAGAAGAACAAGGCGAAACGACATGCGGACGAGCCCCGAAGACGCCCGGTGAAGTCGCCACCGGGCAAGTCCCGACACTCTTCGAACCTGACGCAACGTCCGTCAAAATGCTGCCTGACATTTTAGAATGTATTCTGAGGCCCTGTGGCGATCTGGTCTCACCCTTCAATAAGTAGGGTTTAGGTCGAACCGGTCGCCAGGTTGGACCTTTGCACCGCCTCGGGCGTCACATTCAGAACCCGCATCATGGCGGCGCGAGAGCCCTCGACGTCGCCGGTGGCGATCACCCGGGCAACCTGCCGGTGCTCCTCGATATCGGCCAGAAGTTCGGCCTCGGTCGCCCCGCCGAACGAGAAGACCCAGAAGCGCGCCGCCTTGTGCTGCAAGGGAATGAGGATGCGGGCCAGGGCCAGGTTCTGGCTGGCGCGGGCGACGGCGGCATGGAAACGCTGGTCCATGGCCACCAGGGCCGGAAGATCGCGCTCGCGGGCCGCCGTTTCGCCATCGGCAAAGGCATCAAGGATCGCCTCGGCCTCGGCCTTGCTGGCGTGACGGGCGGCCAGACCGGCGCAATGCGGTTCAATCAGGGCCCTGGCCTCGTAACCCTGACGCAGTTCCACCAGGTCGAGCGGCGCAACCAATGTACCGGAACGGGCCCGGCGGATGACCAGACCCTCAAGGGCCAACCGGCCCAGGGCATCCCGCACACCGGCAAGGCCCGCATCGTAGCGCGCCGCCAGCGACTGCTCGTCCAGCCGGGCCCCGGGCGCCAGTTCACCCAGGATCAGGTCCAGCAGGATCCGCTCATAGACCTTGGCCTTCTGCAGGTCCGGCGACCAGTCTTCCAGCCCCGACGACGAACAGACGTCGAGGACCAGCATCCGCGCGCGGGCATCCTGGACGGGGGCGATGGACACGGGAACAGCTCCGGCTGACGGGTGATCTGAAAGGTAGGCTGAAATGTCAGACCTGACCATAGCCCCGCGCCCCTCAAGCAGAACGCACGCGGCAAAGGCGGCCGGATCTGAGGCGCGGAACTCTGACTAGAAAGCGGGCACCACCGCGCCGTCGTACTTCTGCTTCATGAAGGTCGCGACCTCCGGCGAGGTCAGGGCTGCCGCCAGCTTCTTCACGCGAGGGTCGTCCTTGTTGTCCGGGCGACCGACCAGATAGTTCACATAGGGGCTCTTGCTGTCCTCGATCAGCAGGGCGTCCTTGCCGGGGTTGAGCTTGGCGTCGAGGGCATAGTTGGTGTTGATGATCGCCAGATCCACCTGATTGAGCACGCGCGGCAGGGTGGCCCCCTCCAGTTCCTTGAACTTCAGGCCCTTGGGGTTGGCCGCGATGTCCCGCAGGCTGGACAGCGGATTGGCCGGGTCCTTCAGGGTGATCACGCCGTTGCGCGACAGCAGCAGCAGGGCCCGTCCCTCGGTGCTGGCATCGTTGGGAATGGCCACGGTGGCCCCCTGCGGCAGGTCGGCAATGGACTTGAACCTCGCCGAATAGGCCCCGATCGGCTCGATATGCACGCCGATGATCGGGATCAGGTTGGTGCCCTTGTCGCGATTGAAGGTCTCCAGATAGGGCAGGGTCTCGAAATAGCTGACGTCGATCTTCTTCTCGGAGACGGTGACATTGGGCTGGACGTAATCGTTGAAGACCTTGATCTCGATCTTCAGGCCCTGGGCCGCCAGCTTCGGCTAGATGAACTCCAGCACCTCGGCATGCGGAATGGCTGTGGCGGCCACGGTCAGGGTGTCGCTGGCGCTGGACGAAGCGACAGGCTTCTGGCCGCATCCAGCCAGGGTCATGGCAGCGACGGTCATGGCGGCGAGGCTGAGGGCGACGAAAGCGCGGCGGGCGACCATGAACGGCTCCATAAGGCGATAATCCAAGTCGGGTTTTGCCCGCTTTCTGCCGCCGGGCGAAATCAGATTTCCTGATCGGGCTGGAGGGATCGCTTGACCCGCCGCCCGAACAGGCCGCCTGAGTGCGGATGGCCAAGGAAACCGTCTATATCGTGCAAGCCTATCTCGCCGGACGCGGCAAGGGGCTCAAGGCCGAGCAGCAGATCGGCTGCAAGGACGCCGCCGAGGCCCGCCGCAAGGCCGAGCGTCTGGCCCCGCTGCGCGAGGGCGTCGTGGCCTTCTCGGCCAGTGCCGATGTCGAGCTCGGCGACTATGACGAGACCCCCGAGATCCTGTTCAAGGCTGGACGCCTGCCCTTCCCGTTCGATCAGGCCTGATCGATATCCTCGTCATTGGCGGGTTCGTCGGGCGCGCCATGGATGGTCCAGTTGACCACGAAATCGGGACGATCTCCGGCCAGACTGGTCACGCCCGGCTCGGCCGCCTTGATCACCGAGGTCTGGGGCGGCAGGGCATAGGTGTCGCCGTCATGCTCGCCCAGCAGATCGAGCAGTATGCCGTCATGGGCGTCAGCCTCGATGACGCCGCCGAAAAACTGCTGCCGCTCCAGCACAACGCCCGCGTCATCGACGAGGGTCAGGCCGACCAGCAGGGTCTTGCCGATCAGGGCCTGGGCAAAGGCCTCATCCCAGTGGTCGGGCAGCGGGTCGGTGAGGATGGTGATGTCATCGGTCATGGCGCGCTTCCTAAAGGTTCAGCCGCGTGCGGCAAGACCTTCAGTCAGCCGGGCGACCAGGGAATGGGGGAGCAGATCCCGGCCTTCGAGGCGCGAAACGGCCCGCACCCCGATCAGGCTGTTGGTCAGAAACACCGCGTCTGACGCCTGAAGCGCCGTTCGGTCGGCGACGGTCTCCTCGATCCGCACGCTGAGGTCCGGGGCCATCTCCAGCAGCCGGGCTCGCGTGATCCCGCCCAGTACACCGCAGTCGAGGGCCGGGGTAAACACGGTCTCGCCGCTGATCCAGAACAGGTTCGCGGCCCCGGCACAGGCGACATGGCCGGCATTGTTCAGCATCACCGCCTCGTCGGCCCCGCCCCCCCGCGCCTCGGCCCGGGCCAGCACATTGTCGAGGTAGGACAGGGTCTTGAGCCGCGAGGCGGGCGAGCCCTCGTTGCGTCTGGCCCGCGCGATAATCAGGGTCGCGGGGCCCGTGGGAAGCGGCGACGGGGCAGAGGTAGCCCACAGCCGCAGCTCCGGCTCGCCCGGTCGGTCCAGGCCCCGTCCACCGGATCCGGCCGTCAGGGTCAGTCGGACGGCGGCCCGGCCCGCAGCCGGCGCAGCGGCGAGGCAGGCGGCGCGCGCGGCCTCACGGTCCAGCGACGGCAGGCCCAGCACGCTGCACCCGGCCGTCATCCGGTCGAGATGGGACTCGATCCAAGGCAGGGCTCCATCCTGGGCCAGCATGGTCTCGAACAGGCCATCGCCGAGCAGCAGGCCGCGATCATCCAGCGGGATCATGTGGCCGGCTCCGTCAGGGCCCGCTTGAGGGCGGCGATCTTGGTTTCGGTCTCCAGGCGCTCGGCCTCGGGCTCGCTGTCGGCGACGATCCCGGCCCCGGCCCGCGCCTCCAGCCGCCAGCCCTGCGCATCTTGTTCCAGGGCCACGGTGCGGATCAGGACGCTGGAGTCCAGGCTACCGTCAAAGCCCGCCCAGAACAGCGAGCCGCAATAGGGCCCGCGCGGCGGTTCCAGGCCGGCAATGACCTTCATGGCCTGAACCTTCGGCGCGCCGGTGATCGATCCCGGCGGGAAGGTGGCTCGCAGCAGATCGCCCAGCCCCCGCCCGGGGGCCAGCCGCGCCGTCACGGTCGAGACCAGGTGATGAACATTGACGAAGGTCTCGACCCCGAACAGGCCCGGCACCCTGACGCTGCCCGGCGGACTGACCCGGGCCAGATCATTGCGCATCAAATCAACGATCATCAGGTTCTCGGCCCGGTCCTTGGCGCTGGCCAGCAGGGCCGCGACCTGCTGCGCGTCCTCGGCGGGGGTCTGGCCCCGGCGTCGCGTCCCCTTGATCGGCTTGGTTTCGATCCGGCCGTCCTCACCGGACAGTTTCAGAAAGCGTTCGGGCGAGTTGGAGACCAGGGCCCGGCCCTCCAGCCGCCAGTAGGCCGAGAACGGGGCCGGGCTCTGGCCGCGCAACCGGCTGAACAGGTCAAACGGATCGGCCCCGCCGACCAGACGGCTGGTCCAGGCGCGGGCGATATTGGCCTGGAAGATCTCGCCGCCCAGAATGCGTCCGACCACATCGGCCACCGCCGACTCATAGGCCGCACCGTCGCTGACCATGAGGGTCTCGCAAAGCGGTCCGGATGGAGGCGACCGGTCATGCGCACGAGCATCGAGCCAGGCCAGGGCCTTGCTGGCCCGGTCCTGCGCCTCGGCTTCAGAGTCGCCGCGACCGACCGCCACCACCTGGCGCTCCTGATGATCAAAGGCCAGCAGGGCCGGATAGCGGGCGCAGGTCAGGTCTGGCCAGGCTGTGCGCCCAAGCCCCAGAGACTCGACCCGGTCCCCCAGTTCATAGCTGGCCAGTCCCACCACGCCGCCCTGAAACGGCGGTCCCTCGGTGTCGGCCGGATGGCGAGGTCCCAGGAGCTCGACAAGGGCGTCAAACGGATCGCGGGGATCCTCGGGAACCACCGTCAGGACGGCATCAGGATCGCGCAGCAGATACGACCACCGCTCGCCACCGCCCGACAGCAGGGCGCAGGCAAAGGCCTCGTCCCGGAAGGGCTGCAGGGCCCAGACCGGCTCGCGCCAGGGGGCGGAAAGGAAGGCGACGCGACGCATGGCGGCTAGATAGCATCAAAACCGCCGGCCTGAAGGGGCGGGCCTGCAAGATGCTACCGGCTCGGGCCTCGCCTTCAGGCGTCTTTTTCCCCGCCCTTGACGAAGAACAGCCCGGCCAGGCCGATCAGCAGCAGGGCCACGATCGGCAGGAAGCCGGCCACCTGGCTCTGGAAGATCTTGGTCGCCGTCGCCACCAGGAGCGATCCCAGCCAGACGGTGGCCGTGCCCGACAGGGCAAAGAGGCCGAAGAAGGCCGCCATGCGGTCCGGCGGGGCCAGGCGAACCAGCAGGGTCCGGCTCGAGGCATACTGGGCGGTGACGAACACGGCGATCAGCAGGCCCATGGCCAGGTAGATCAGTTCGGGGGCGGTGCGGAACAGCGGGCCGTCCCAAACGGGCGGGTGGGCCGCCGGATCGTAATGCCAGAAGAACAGGATGCGGTCGCGGCCCATGCCCAGGGTGGCGATCAGCATGGTCAGGGCCCCGAAGATCTCGATCTGCACGGCCCGGCGGGGACCGACCTTGCGGTCCAGCCACGGGGCCAGGAAGCCGCCCAGAACGCCGAAGATCGACAGTGAAATGCCGTAGGCCAGCATTTCCAGCTCGCCCCACTTCATCAGCCCGGCTGCGAACAGGCCACCGAACACCAGCAGGGCGGTCATGCCGTCGCAATAGAGCATCCGCGCGCCCAGGAAGGTCGCCACATCCCTGTGGCCCTTGAGGTTGCCGAAGGTGTCGGCCAGCAGCCGGAAGCCCTGGCGCAGGCTGGCCAGCATCGACAGCCCCGTGCGCGGTGCATCGCGCGTCCAGAGGAAGAACGGAATGGCCCCCAGCCCCATGACCAGGGCCGCCAGCGGCCCGGCCAGACGGCTGGGCTCATGATGCTCGGCACTCATGCCGAACAGCGGCACAGGCGGCACGCCGGGCCAGGTCACCGCGCCGGGCAGGACAAAGCCCCACAGCATGAAGATCAGCAGCAGGACCGACAGGAAATTGGCCAGGGCATAGCCCAGCCCCGACAGCACCGGCTCCTGTCCCGGTCCGGAGGCCCGCGACAGCAGCGAGTTGTTGAGCACGTCACCCCAGTTATAGGTCACGCCCAGGACGGTCAGGGCCAGGGCGACCGTCGCGACCGGCATGCCGCCGCTCGGCATCGCCCACCACAGGGCCAGCAGGGCCGGCAGCATGATCGCCAGAATGCCCGCCAGGAACGGTTTGCGCGGACCGTACTGCTCGATCGAAGCGCCGAGGAACGGGGCCGTCAGGGCGGTGATCAGGCCGAAGGTCGTGGCGATGTCGGCGACCGCCGCCTGCCCCTTGACCGGATCGCCGATCAGCACCCGCGAGAAGTAGGGCGCGAAGATGTAGATGGTGATCAGGATCACATAGGGGTCGCGAGAGCCCTGGTGCAGGATCCAGCTGAGCGCGCTCCTGGACAGACCCGGCTTGTCGCCTTTGGAAGATTCAGACGACACGCCCGTGAACTCGCTCATACCCGGCCCCGATCGGGCTCCCTCTGCCCGGGGAGCCTCTCAACCGAGCGTGGCGGTTAAACGGCTGTTTGTCACGGGGGATGTTCGGAAGCGGCGAGCCTCCGTCGCTCTAGGCGAGGATGTGTCCCAGCACCGCCTCGCGGGTCCTGGCATCGAGCCCGACGGCCTGTTCCAGATAGCCGTCCAGCGAGCCGTGCTCGGCCTTCATGACCTCGAAGGCTGCGGCCAGATAGTCGGCCTCGACGCCCATGGCGGCCCGGATCGCCGCAGCGCTGGGTTCGCGTCCCGTGGCCTCGGCGATCACGGCGATGAACTTGGGACCCCGGCGCTCGAAGCGGGCCTCGTCATTGGTCAGCAGGTAGTCGTCGATGACGTCATCGTCCGACACGCCGGCGATATGGTGCGTCAGGGCCGCCAGGATGCCGGTGCGGTCCTTGCCCGCCGCGCAATGGATCAGCACTGGACCCCGCCCCGCAGCAACCGCCTGGAAGTAGCGGCGGAACAGGTCAAGATGCCGGGTCTTGAACGGCGCGCGGCGGTAGTATTCGCGCATATAGGCCTGGATCGATCCCGGCGTCAGTTCGGTGGTGCGCAGGAAGGTGTGCCAGGGATCTTCCAGCGAGCCCTCGTCATTGTCGATGACCTGGGCGGCAAAGCCCTCCCAGCGCCGCGAGGGATCGCGCTCGCGCTCATTGGGTCGGCGCAGGTCGACGATAGTGGCCAGCTTCAGCCCGGCGAGCACCGCCAGGTCTTCGTCGGTGGCCTGGGCCTGGTGGGCGGCGCGATAGAGCACACCCTTCTTGAGACGGCCGACGCCGGCGGCATAGTCGCCGAAGTCGCGGAGGTTCTCGACGCCTTGCAGGGGGATCAGACGGGTCATGTCCCGCCTGTTAGCGTCAGTGCATGACGAAAGCGAGACTTCCCAAGCGGCAGCCTCTCCCCTTCTGCGACTCCAGCCGCTAGGTTCAGCCCAAAGGAGAGCCGCTTCATGCTGTCGAGACGTCACCTGCTGGCCACACTGGCCGCCCTGCCCGCCCTGGGCACCGCCGTGGGAGCCGCCGCCCAGCCCAAGGGCTTTGTGACGGTCGAGAATGGACGCCTGACCCTCGGCGGCCGTCCCTATCGCTTTACCGGGGCCAACCTCTGGTACGGGGCCTATCTCGGTGCCGACGAAGCCTTCGGCGACCGTGCCCGCCTGGGTCGCGAACTCGACCGGCTGAAAGCCCTCGGCGTGACCAATCTGCGGGTCCTGGGCTCGGGCGAGCAGTCGCCGGCCAAGGTGGCCCTGGACCCGGCCTTCCGCGGTCCTGGCGAGGACTACAACCAGGGCCTGCTGAAGGGCCTGGACTACCTGCTGGCCCAGATGGATGCGCGCGGCATGAAGGCCGTGATCTATCTGAACAACTTCTGGGACTGGTCGGGCGGCATGCCCGCCTATCTGAACTGGACCGGCAACGGCACCTGGTTCCAGCAGAGCGATCCGGCCTACCCCTGGCCGGCCTTCGCCGACTATTCAGCCCGCTTCTATGCCGACGAAAAGGCCAACACCCTCTGGCGGCACTATATCAAGGCTCTGGTCACCCGCCGCAATACCGTGACCGGCCGCCTCTATGTCGACGATCCGACGATCATGGCCTGGCAGCTGGCCAATGAGCCCCGGCCAGGAGAGAGCAAGCCGTTCGTGACCGGCAACCTGCCGATCTACAAGGCCTGGATCGACGGGACCGCCCGCTTCATCAAGAGCCTGGATCCCAACCATCTGGTCAGCTCGGGCAGTGAAGGCGACATGGGCTGCGTTCAGAGCGAGGCCTGCGTGGCCGACTCCCACAGCACCCCGGCCATCGACTACCTGACCCTGCACGTCTGGCCCAACAACTGGGGCTGGATCAGCATGACGGACCAGCCGTCGACCTATGAAGCCGGCGAGGCCAAGACCATCGACTATATCCGCCGCCACATCGCCCAGGCCCGGCTGATGAACAAGCCGCTGGTCATCGAGGAGTTCGGCCTGATCCGCGACGGCCGCGCCTTTGCGCCCAATTCACCGGCCACCTATCGCGACCGATTCTATCACACGGTCTTTGACATGGCCCTGGCTGACATGAAGGCCGGCGGGCCGGTGGCCGGCGCCAACTTCTGGGCCTGGAACGGCGAAGGCCGGGCCCAGCATCCCGATGCCTGGTTCAAGAATGGCGATCGCAGCTATGTCGGCGATCCCCCGCAGGAAGAGCAGGGCCTGTTCGGCGTTTTCGACGTCGACGCGCCGCTGATCGAGATCATCCGCAGCCACGCGGCGGCGGTGCAGGCGCTGGTCTAGTAAGACCCGCGCAGCCGCGCCAGGGCCCGTCGCCAGACCGGCGGCCGGCGCAGGGGCCCGGCAAAAACCTCGGCGGGACGGGCGGTCTGGCGCAGACCGTCCGGACCGTCGATCACCCGCTGGCCCCAGGGTGAGGGCCTGGCGGCGTCAAAGCCCTGGACCATGTCCAGGTCAGCGACCTTGCGGCTGTTGCCCGACCACGACCAGGCCAGCCAGCCGATCTGCCGCTCGGCCGAGAGCCGCATGATGGTCGCTTCGTCCACCGGTTCACCCGCATGGTCGGGCCCGAACTCGCCGACGATCAGCGGCAGGCCCGCGCCCTGGAAGGCGTCGAGATAGGCCCGCACCGTCTCGCCCTGGCCATAGACCTGGTACATGTGGACGCTGAACAGCGTGTTGTGCTGCGGATCGGCAGCCAGCAGGGCGGCGGCGCGGTCGCGCATCGTGCCGCTGGAATCCTGGCCATAGTCGTCACCATCGACCACGAGCACATGCCGCAGACCGGCGGCGCGCAGGGCCGCGATCGCGGTGCGATGGGCCTCGAACCACGGGCTGGGCTGCCCCCGCACGCTGAAGGGCTCGTTGGCGATATTGACCAGCACCCGGTCCTCGCGCCCCTCGATCAGGGGCTTCAGGCTCAGCCAGTAGGGGATCAGCGTCCCCAGATGCACGGCGCCCTTCGCATCAGGACCCGGATCACCGAAGCCGGTGGCGTCATGGACCTCGAGGATCACCACGAGTTTAAGGCGGTCGGCCTCGTTCAGGATCGCGGCCACCTGCGAGCACGGGGTCCGCTTCCAGCGCGAGCCGTCACTGAGCACCACGCGCACCGTATTGGCCCCGGTTGCGGCGATGTCCTTCAGGCTCTGGCGCGTGCGCTCGGGGGCCCAGGCATGGTGCACATTGACACCCCGGATCACGAACGGACGGCCGGAGGCTTCGACCAGATGCCCGTTCTGAACCTTGAGGTCGGCCCAGGCCGGTCCAGCCAGGGCGATCGCTGTCGCCGCGAGAGCGGCACCAAGGGTCAGGCGAAAGGGTGTCATGGGCAGGCCGCGTCGCAATTCCGTAAGGGCAGTCTCGCTACTTAGCGGGTTCTGCCCGCTCCGCGCGAGGCGTCTTGTGAATAATCGTTGCCACCGGTGTCAGGCTTCGTGCTAGCCAAGGCCGGAGCCGCCCGAAGAGCGCCCGGAGGACACCATGGTCGACCTCATCCGCACCGATCGCCGCCGCATGATCCAGACCGCCGGGGCCGCCGGAGCCCTGCTGCTGGTACCCCGCCCTGCCCCCGCCGCCACCGCGCGCTCGCCGATCGTGGCGACCTCGGCCGGCAAGGTGCGCGGCGCGACGGCCGAAGGCGTCCACGTCTTCAAGGGCCTGCGTTACGGAGCTGATACGGGCGGAGCCCGGCGGTTCATGCCGCCGGTCCGGCCCGAGCCCTGGACGGGTGTCCAGGACGCCCTGGCCTATGGTCCGGCCTCGATGCAGACCGGCAAGGGCGAAGAGGGCGAGACCCTCTCGGAGGACTGCCTGTTCCTCAATGTCTGGACCCCGGCCAAGGCCGGCAAGGCAGGCCTGGCCGACGGTGGCAAGCGGCCGGTGATGGTCTACATCCACGGCGGCGCCTATAACGGCGGCTCCGGCGGCAGTCCCTGGTACGAGGGCACCCGCCTGGCCCTGCGTGGCGATGTGGTGGTGGTCACGGTCAACCACCGCCTCAATGCCTTCGGCTATCTCTATCTGGCGCGGATCTTCAAAGATCCCGGCGTGGCCGACAGCGGCAATGCCGGCCAGCTGGACCTGGTCCTGGCGCTGCAATGGGTGCGCGACAACATCGCGGCCTTCGGCGGCGATCCGGACAAGGTGATGCTGTTTGGCCAGTCCGGCGGCGGGGCCAAGATCGCCACCCTGATGGCCATGCCCGCGGCCAGGGGCCTGTTCCACCGCGCCGCCACCATGAGCGGACAGCAGGTGACGGTCGGCGGTCCGTTCAACGCCACCAGACGCGCCCAGCTGTTCCTCGACAAGCTGGGCATCAAGGACCTGACCACCCTGCGCGCCCTGCCCGCCGACCAGCTGCTGCTCGGCCTCAAGGCCGTTGATCCGGTCGCCGGAACCGGCGGGGTCTATATGGGCCCGGTGCTGGACGAGCGCTCCCTGACCCGCCATCCGTTCTTCCCGGACGCCGCGCCCCAAAGCCTCGACATCCCGATGATGTGCGGCAACACCCATGACGAGACGCGCGGCTTTGTCGGCTGGGATCCCAAGGTGTTTGACATGAGCTGGGAGCAGGTCGTGGCCCGCCTGCCCGGCCAGTTCAATGCCCGTATCGACATCGATCCGGCCACCGTCGTGGCCGAATACCGCCGGCTCTATCCGCACTATTCGCCGGCCGACGTCTATTTCGCCGCCTCGACCGCCGGCCGGTCATGGAAGGCCGCGGTCATCCAGGCCGAGGAACGCGCCCGGGCCGGGGCCCCGGCCTATGTCTATCAGCTGGACTGGAAGTCCCCCAAGGACGGCGGCATCTGGGGGGCGCCGCACACAATCGACATCGGCCTGGTGTTCGGCACCCTGGACGCCAGGGGCTCGATCGTCGGCACAGGCCCTGACAGTGTGGCCATGTCCAACGTCATGAGCGACGCCTTCATCGCCTTTGCCCGGACCGGCAATCCCAACGGCGCGGCCATCCCGGCCTGGGAGCCCTATGACCTGGCCCGCCGCCAGACCATGGTGTTCGACACGACCTCGAAACTGGTCGACGACCCGCGCGGCGATGAGCGCAAGCTGTTCAACAAGGTGCCCTTCACCCAGTTCGGGACGTGACCGGCCCGCGATAAAGCCAGTCGGCGGGCAGGCCCATCCTGACGCAAGCCTCCGACGGCGGCGCGCCGGGCACAACGAGACGGTCGAGGGCCCGACCGGCGAGACGGATCGCCGCCGGCTCGAACGGGCGCGGCAGCCATTCCGGTCCGAGCCCCAGCACCGTCCGGACCTCCTCCGGCACCAGCCCCACCGCCGCGCGGATCAGCGGACGCTGCAGGCGGCTGAACGGCCCCGGCGCAAGGCGGGTCTCCCGCATCAGGGTGAGAAACTCCAGGACGATGGCCGAAGGCTCCACCTGCGGCAGCATGGCGGTCAGCTGAGCCTGCCATGCGGCGCGGGACTGCGGTGCGCCGAGGGCTCCGTAAAGCCTTGCCGCGGGCGCTGCCTCGGCAAACCCACGATCCATCTCGCTGCCGGTCAATGGCGTGACACAGGCGTCATAGGCCGACAGGAAGCCGAAACTGGCGGTCGCCTGCACCCAGTCCAGGAGGGCCACGTCGTCCGCGCGATAGGCCTGACCGTCGGGCGTGGTTCCGGCGACCCGCGCGTGCTGCCGGCCGATGCCCGCGATCATCGCCTCGGCCACCGACCGGGCGCCATAGACCGTGACCATCGCGGCCAGGCCGGTGCGTTTCAGGCGACCCAGCGGGTCGGTGCGGAAGGTCGAGTGCTCCCAGACGCCGGTGCGCACGCGCGGCTCGGCCAGTTCCAGGATCACGGCCGTGACACCGCCGACAAACAGCGCGACCGGGTTCTTGAACACCCGCCACGATACCGAGTCAGACGCCGCCAGAGCCGCCTCGCCGGGCGGCGCGGCAAAGTCGATGCGCGGCCCACCGGGCGTTTCGATCAGGTTTCGGACGGATCGGGCCAACATCGCCGTTAAACGCGCCGGGCGGGGTTGACGGGCAGGTCGCGGGTGGTCGTCATCAGGGGTCCGATCTTCGCGCGCGCCGCGCTTCCAGAAGGGTATGGCATGGCTTCCGATCCCGACAAGGCTGACGCCCGGATCATGCCGATGTCACCGGGCTCGATCATGCTGCCGGCGCGGCCCGAGCCCCTGCCGGTCGATCCCCGGACGACGGCGGTGATCGTCATCGACATGCAGAACGCCTATGCCTCGCCCGGGGGCTATCTCGACCTCGCCGGGTTCGACATCAGCGGGGCGGCGGAGGTGATCCGGCAGATCAGCGCGATCCTGCCGGTGGCCCGCGCGGCCGGCATGCAGGTGATCTATTTCCAGAACGGCTGGGACGACCAGTATGTCGAGGCCGGCGGCCCCGGCTCGCCGAACTGGTGGAAATCCAATGCCCTGAAGACGATGCGGGCCCGGCCCGAGCTGCAGGGCAAGCTGCTGGCGCGCGGCCAGTGGGACTATGAGCTGGTTGATGCGCTGAAGCCCGAGCCCGGCGACATCTGCCTGCACAAGACGCGCTATTCCGGCTTCTTCAACAGCCAGCTCGACAGCGTGCTGCGGGCCCGCGGCATCCGCCATCTGGTGTTCGTCGGCATCGCCACCAATGTCTGCGTCGAGTCGACCCTGCGGGACGGCTTCTTCCTCGAGTATTTCGGCACCGTTCTGGAGGACGCCACCCATCAGGCGGGTCCGGAGTTCGTACAGAAGGCGGCGCTGTTCAACATCGAGTCCTTCTTCGGCTGGGTCTCGACCACGGCCGATTTCAAGGGGGCGTTCGGACAGCTGGCGCCTCCATAAAAACTGTCATCCCGGGCAAGCGCGCAGCGCGCCGACCCGGGACCCAGAGCAACCGCACGGCGGTGACCCCTGGGTCCCGGCTCTCCCCCCGGCCTTCGCCGGGGTCCGGCCGGGATGACAAGGTTAGAAGATCAGGAAAGCAGGAGTTTCCCATGCCCAAGACCGTCATCCTCCCGCCCGGCACGGGCACGCCGATCGCCCCCTTCTCGCCCGGCACCCTGGCCGACGGGGTCGTGTATGTCTCGGGCACCCTGGCCTTCGACAAGGACAACAATGTCGCCCATGTCGGCGACGCCGAGGCCCAGACCCGTCAGGTGCTGGAGACCATCAAGTCGGTGATCGAAACGGCCGGCGGCACGATGGAGGACGTGACCATGAACCACATCTTCCTGACCGACTGGGCCAACTACCAGACCATCAACAAGGTCTATGCCGAGTACTTCCCCGGCGACAAACCGGCCCGCTACTGCATCCAGTGCGGTCTGGTGAAGCCCGACTTCCTGGTCGAGATCGCCTCTGT
>Ga0187845_1000728_pt1 | contig 19321 bp, 10 predicted proteins | sample SpaLakP09_SKY_68_FD_134515 | JGI IMG/M metagenome (GOLD analysis project Ga0187845, IMG submission 134515) | Oligotrophic lake water microbial communities from Sparkling Lake, Wisconsin, USA - SP09_SKY_68 | ecosystem: Environmental > Aquatic > Freshwater > Lake | place: USA: Sparkling Lake... | reverse complement strand
GACGATGGTGCGGATGGGGCGTTCTGGGGGCGACACGTGGGCATGAAGCTTGTCGTGGGCCTGCTGTGGATCTTGAGCTGGCTGCCGTTTCGCGCTCTTGCGGCCCTGGGCTGGCTGCTCGGCAATCTGATCGCCGCCGTACCAACCTCGCGCCGGCACATCGGCAACGTCAATCTCAAGCTGTGCCTGCCTGACTTGACCCCCGCCCAACGTCGCGACCTGCTGCGCCGACATTTCGTGGCCATGGTGCAGATGCTGCTTGAGTACGGCTACTGCTGGTTCGCCTCGCGCGAACGCATGGAGCGGCTGATGCGGATCGAGGGTCTGGAGCATCTGCGCGCCGCCGATGGTCGCAACGCCATTCTTTTGACGGCGCACTTCACAGGCCTGGACCTCGCCGGCGTGCGCGTCTCGCTGGAGGCGCCGGCCGTCGGCCTCTACTCGGTGCAGAAGGACCCGTGGCTCGACAAGTTCTTCCTAGACAAACGGATGCGCTTCGGCACTGCCGTCATGTTTGCCCGCCACCTGGGCATGCGGCCGGCACTGCGCGCACTGAAGGAAGGCCGGCGGTTCTTCTACCTGCCCGACCAGGATTTCGGCCACCGGGACTCGATCTTCCTGCCCTTCTTCGGCGTGCCGGCGGCCACCATCACCGGGCTGTCGCGCATGGCAACGGCGGCTGACGCTCTCGTACTGCCTTGTTACCCGCGACGGGAAGCAGACGGCTACACGCTGGTCATCGAGCCGCCGCTGGAGAACTTCCCGACCGACGACCTGGTGGCTGACGCCACGCGCATGAACGCCATCATCGAGGGCATGGTGCGCCATCAACCGCAGCAATACTTCTGGCTGCACAAGCGCTTCAAGTCCCGCCCGCCCGGCGACGCCGACTTCTACGCCCGCTGAATCACACCGCCCGGACGTGACGAACGGAAGAACAACTCTTCCTTCGTTAGCATCGAAGGCTTTGGTTTTCCAAACGCCCTCCTCCATGCCCCGTCTGACCGCCGCCCCTGCCCTGCTGCTGGCCGCAGCTCTCGCCGCCAACGCGCAGGACGCGCCCAAGCCCGTCCCCTGGAGCGTCAACGCGCCGCCCGGCGTCGCCAAGACGGCCACCATTGACGTGAAGACCGGCACCTGGATGAGCGTGGACGTGAGCCCGGACGGCAAGACGCTCGTGTTCGACCTGCTGGGTGACCTGTACACGCTGCCCATCGGGGGCGGCGAGGCCAAGGCGCTCACGCATTCCATTGCGTGGGAGCAGCAAGCTCGCTTCTCTCCCAATGGAAAACAAATTGCCTTTCTGAGCGACGCCGGCGGTGGCGACAACCTCTGGGTCATGAACGTGGACGGCAGCGGCGCCAGGGCCGTGACGCAGGAGGACTTCCGCACGCTGAACAACCCCGCCTGGCACCCCAACGGCAAATACCTGCTGGCGCGCAAGCACTACACCGGCACGCGCAGCGCGGGGTCGGGCGAGATCTGGCTGTTCCACATCGACGGCGAGGCGGCAAAGAACAAGGGCGTGCAGCTCAATGAGAAGCCCAACTGGCAGAAGGACCTGGGCGAGCCGGCCATCTCGCCGGATGGCAAGTTCCTCTACTACTCACAGGACGCCACGCCCGGCCGGGTCTTTGAATACAACAAAGACAGCAACGGCGAGATCTACAAGATCTACCGCCAGGATCTGACGGACGGGTCTGTCGAGGCCTTTGTCCAGGGCGCCGGAGGGGCGGTGCGGCCGACACCGTCGCCAGACGGCAAATACCTGGCCTACGTGCGCCGTGTCCGCAACCAGAGCACGTTGTTCCTGAAAGACCTGACCACTGGCGCCGAGCGCCCGGCGTGGAGCGGCCTTTCGCGCGACCTGCAGGAGATCTGGGCGATGTGGGGCGTCTACCCCAGCTTTGCCTGGCTGCCGGGCTCCAAGGAAATGGTGGTCTGGGCTGAAGGCAAGATCTGGCGCGTCGACCCGTTCAAGGGCACAGCGGCCGAGATCCCATTCCATGTGAGGGACACGCGTGAGCTGCGCGAGCCGATACGCGTTGCGCAGGACGTTGCGCCAGACGCGTTCGCCGTGCGCCAACTGCGCGGCGCGCAGGTTTCGCCGGACGGCCGGCGCGTCGTCTACGCGGCGCTGGGCTCGCTCTACGTCAAGGACTTGCCCGATGGCAAACCGCGCCGGTTGACGAAGCAGGACGAGGCGTTCGAGTTCGCACCGAGCTGGTCGCGCGACAGCAAGAACCTGGTCTACGCCACCTGGCGTGACGACACGCAAGGCACGGTGCGGCGACTCGACATCGCCTCGGGAAAGGACACCGTCATCGTCAAGGAACCCGGCAAATACCTGGAGCCGCGACTCTCGCCGGATGGCAAGCTCGTCGTCTACCGCAAGGTCAAGGGGGGTGGCCTGACCAGTCCTTGGCACAGCCTGGACACCGGTCTCTACCTCGCCGCCACCGACGGCACGGCCAAGCCCGAGCGCATCGCCAAGGAAGGCAGCGGCGCGCAGTTCGGCGCCCGCAGCGACGAGCTCTTCTTCACGAAGACGAGCAGCGCCAGCGAGGTCGAGCAGCGCTTCTCGCTGACGCGCCTGAACCTGCGCGACCGCAGCGAGACCGAGGTCGCACGCAGCGATGTGGCGAGCGAGTACAGCGTCTCGCCCGACGGCCAGTGGCTGGGCTTCGTCGAGCGCTTTCATGCCTATGTAACGCCGCTGCCCAACGTGCAGGGCCAGGCCGGCAAGACAATCACCGTCGGCGCCAAGATGGACGCATTGCCGGTGCGGCAACTGGACGTCAACGCCGGCTCGGGCCTGCACTGGAGCGGCGACAGCAAGCGGCTGCACTTCACGCTGGGCGACGAGTTGTTCACCGCCAATGCAGAAGGCAAGGACAAGGCCACCAGCCAGAAGATCGGCTTCGAACAGGCCAGCGACAAGCCGAGCGGCAAGCTGGCGCTGACCGGTGCGCGCATCGTGACGATGAAGGGTGATGAAGTGATCGAGGGCGGCACCGTCCTCGTCGACGGCAACCGCATCGTCGCCGTCGGCAAGGACATTGCCGTCCCGGCGGACGCCAAGCGCATCGATGCCAGCGGCAAGACCATCGTGCCCGGCTTCATCGACGCCCACTGGCATGGCGCCATGAACGACGCTGGTCTGATCCCGCAACAGAGCTGGATCAACCTCGCCTCGCTGGCCTTCGGCGTGACGACGCTGCACGACCCGTCCAACCACAGCGCGTCCATCTTCACGCAGGCCGAAATGCAGCGCGCCGGCATCGTGCTGGGCCCGCGCATCTACTCGACGGGCACCATCCTGTACGGTGCCAAGACACCTTTCACGTCCAACGTCAACAGCCTGGACGACGCACTGACCCACCTGAACCGCCAGAAGGCCGAAGGCGCCATCAGCGTGAAGAGCTATCAGCAGCCGCGCCGCGACCAGCGCCAGCAACTGCTGGAAGCCGCCCGCCGCACGGGCCTGATGGTCGTGCCCGAGGGCGGCTCGCTGTTCCAGCAGAACATGGGCATGGTGGTGGACGGCCACACGACGCTGGAGCATGCGCTGCCGCTCGCAGACGTGTGGGACGACGTCAAGCAGCTGTGGAGCCAGACGGCGGTGGGCTACACGCCGACGCTGAACGTCGGCTACGGCGGCCTGGACGGCGAGCACTACTGGTACGCCCGCACCGACGTCTGGAAGCACCCGCTGCTGAGCCGCTATGTGCCACGCGCCGTGCTGGAGCCGCGCGCCGTGCGACGGCTCACCGCGCCCGAGGAGGACTTCAACGTCATCCGCGTCGCCCGCACGGCGACGGCGCTGTCGCGCGCCGGCGTCAACACCTCCATCGGTGCCCACGGTCAGCGCGAGGGCCTGGGCGCGCACTGGGAGATGTGGATGTTCGTGCTGGGCGGCATGACGCCGATGGAGGCCCTGCGCACCGCCACCATCAACCCGGCGCGCAACTTCGGCTTCGACAAGGACCTGGGTTCCATTGAGCCCGGCAAGCTGGCCGACCTGGTGGTCATAGACGGCAACCCGCTGGCCGACATCCGTCAGACCGACCGCATCGCGCAGGTGATGCAGAACGGCCGCCTGTTCGACGCGATGACGATGAACCAGATCGCACCGGTGGCCAAGACGCGCAAGCCGCTGTTCTTCGAGGGCGCGGATGGCAAGACCATGCCCATCGACAGCGAGGCGCTGGAATCGGGGCATCTGGGCGACTGATGCAGACGGAGCAGGAACCACCGACGCCTGGTATCCGGCTAGCGGCGGCGCTGCTGGTCGGCGCGGCCCCGGCGCTGGCCCTGTTCGCCGGCGCGGTGGCAGTGATTGTCCACGAGGCCCTGGCGCCCTCGCCCGACAACTTGCCAGGCTCACTGGCATCACTGGCATCACTAGCGCTTGGCGCTGCGGCGCTGGTGTCGATGGCGGTCTACTTCGGCTGCGCCGTCGCCATGATCATCACGGTTGAATTGCTGGCGCTCTTCGGCAACCCGACCGCGTGGCGCGTGCACGGGTGGGCGTTGTTGCCCGGCGTCGCATCGATGTCCATCGTGCTCGACGGTGTCACGTCGTGGCGTCACCACGGCGTGATGGCGACGGCCCTGGCGTGCCTGCTGGCCTGGCAAGTCCTGCTGCGGCTGTGGTGGCATGTGGCCACTCGGCTCGCCCGTCGCTACTAGTCGGCTGGGCCGCTGCCGATCTCGCCCTAGAATGCGGCCCGTCAGGAGAGCGCCCCGGTGAAGTTGGGGGCCGCCGAAGGCGCAGGGCTTCATCGCTCGAACGCTCAGGCAAAAGGACTGACAAACGTCTTGAGTGGGCGCCCCCAGTGGCAGACACTCCAGGCGTTCCTCACTGGAGAGAGGCCGATCCTTGAGTCGGCCCACTGAAGGGGCAAGCGAACGCGGGACTTTCACCGCCTCGTCAATCTCTCAAGTACCAGGGACAGCGAGGACATCCAAACCCGAATTCCGTCGGAGCCCTTGATGTCCTCTTTGCTGCAAACGCCGCTTCACGCCCTCCACGTCGAACTCGGCGCCAAGATGGTGCCCTTCGCCGGCTACGACATGCCGGTGCAATACCCCAGCGGCGTGATGGCCGAACACAAGCACACGCGCGCCGCCGCTGGGCTGTTCGACGTGTCGCACATGGGCCAGGTGCGCCTGGTCGGCGCCGACGCCGCTGCGGCGCTCGAAACCCTGGTGCCGGTCGACATCATCGACCTTGGTGTGTTCAAGCAACGCTACGCCCTGTTCACGAACGAGCAAGGCGGTCTGCTGGACGACCTGATGGTCTGCAGGCGGCCCGACGACTTGTTCGTCGTCGTCAACGCCGGCTGCAAGGATCAGGACATTGCGCACATGCAAAAGCACATCGGTGCGCGCTGCGAGGTCATCCCCGTGCCCGAGCGTGCGCTGCTGGCGCTGCAAGGTCCACAGGCGGTGGACGTGCTGTCGCGCCTGAACCCCGAGGTCGCCAAGCTCACCTTCATGACCGGCGGCTTCTTCACGCTCGACGGCATTGACACCTTCCTGACCCGCTCGGGCTACACGGGCGAGGACGGCTACGAGATCTCCGTGCACCAGGGCGACGCCGTGGCGCTGGCGCGCAAGCTGCTGCGCCACGCCGAGGTCAAGCCCATCGGCCTGGGCGCCCGTGATTCGCTGCGCCTGGAAGCTGGCCTGTGTCTGTACGGCCATGACATCAACGAAAGCACCACGCCGGTCGAAGCGTCCATCACCTGGCCATCCAGAAGGTCCGCCGCGCCGGTGGCGCGCGTGCCGGCGGCTACCCCGGCGCGGCTGTCATTGACCAACAACTTGCCAATGGTGCAGCCCGCAAGCGCGTCGGCCTGGTCGGCAAGGAGCGCATGCCCGTGCGCGAGGGCGCCAAGATCGTCACCGCCGACGGTACCGAGATCGGCGTCGTCACCAGCGGCACGCTGGGCCCCACGGTCAACCAGCCGGTCGCCCTCGCCTACCTTGACAAGGCCCACACCGCCGCCGGCACCGAAGTCTTCGCCATCGTGCGCGAGAAGCGCACGCCGATGGTTGTTTCCGCCACCCCCTTCACCCCCAACCGCTACTACCGCGGCTAATCCACTCGGAGCCTGAACGATGAGCATCAAGTACACCCCCGATCACGAATGGCTTGAAGTCCACGGCGACGGCACGGCCACGGTCGGCATCACCGTGCACGCGCAGGACGCGCTGGGCGACGTGGTCTTCGTGGACCTGCCCGAGGTCGGCAAGACCTTCGCCGAGAAGGAAGTCGCCGGCGTCGTCGAGTCCGTCAAGGCCGCAGCCGACGTCTACATGCCCGTGGACGGCGAGATCACCGAGGTCAACGAAGCCCTGCGCGACGACCCGGCGCTGGCCAACTCTGACCCGCTGAAGGCTGGCTGGTTCTTCAAGGTCAAGCTGAGCAACCCCGCCCAGCTCGACGCCTTGATGGACTCGACCGCCTACGACGCCCTGCTCAAGACCCTCTGATCCACCTGCTGTAGACCCGCCATGCCGACGCCGCTTTCTCAACTCGAAGACGCCTCCGAATTCCAAGCCCGCCACATCGGGCCGGATGCCGTCGATGAATCCCTGATGTGCGCCGCCGTCGGCGTGGCCAGCCGCACTGCGCTGATCGACGCGGTCGTGCCCGCGTCCATCCGCCGGTCCGCCGGCATGAAGCTGCCCGCCCCCATCACCGAGGCGGGCGCGCTGGCCGAGCTGAAGGCGATTGCGAGCAAGAACAAGGTCTACAAGAGCTTCATCGGCCAGGGCTACTGCGGCACGCACACGCCGGGCGTCATCCTGCGCAACATCCTGGAGAACCCCGCCTGGTACACGGCCTACACGCCCTACCAGGCCGAGATCTCGCAAGGTCGCATGGAAGCCATCCTGAATTTCCAGACCCTGGTGACCGACCTCACCGGCATGGACATCGCCAACGGCTCCATGCTGGACGAAGCCACGTCGGCCGCCGAGGCCGTCACGCTGGCCAAGCGCGGTGTGAAGAGCAAGAGCAACACGCTCATCGTGGCCGGTGACGTGCACCCGCAGACCATCGAAGTCATCCAGACGCGCTGCGCGCCGCTGGGGATCGAGGTCAAGGTCGGCATGGCGCCCACGCTGATGGCCGAGAACGACTACTTCGCCGTCGTCTGCCAGTACCCGAGCACGACCGGACTCATCCATGACCTGAAGGCGTTTACCGAGCAGGCGCACGCCAAGCAGGCAGCCTTCATCGTCTGCACGGATCTGCTGGCACTGACGCTGCTGACCTCGCCTGGCGAGTTCGGTGCGGACATCGTCGTCGGCAACAGCCAGCGCTTTGGCATGCCCATGGGCGCCGGCGGCCCTCACGCCGCCTTCATGGCTTGCAAGGACGAGTTCAAGCGCTCCATGCCGGGCCGCCTGGTCGGCGTGTCCAAGGACGCGCAAGGCCAACCCGCCATGCGTCTGGCGCTGCAGACGCGTGAGCAGCACATCCGCCGCGAGAAGGCCACGTCCAACATCTGCACGGCCCAGGTGCTGCCGGCCGTCGTGGCCAGCATGTACGCGGTCTATCACGGGCCCCAAGGCCTCAAGCGCATCGCCGAGCGCGTGGCCAGCTACACGGCCATCCTGCACGCCGGGCTGACGCGCATGGGCGCCAAGGTCGTCACGCCGCACGTGTTCGACACGTTGCTGGTGGAGTGCGACGCGGCTGCCGTCATGGCCAAGGCCGTGGCGGCCGAGGCCAATCTGCGCAAGGTGAGCGACAAGCATGTGGCCATCGCGCTGGACGAGACGACGTCGCGCTCCGACATCGAAGCCATCTGGGGCTGGTTCGCACCGGCAGGCGCCTCCGTGCCGGCAGTGGCCGAGTTCGCGGCCGGCGTTGAAAGCCTGATCCCGCCGCACCTGCGCCGCAGCAGCGCCTTCCTCACCCACCCGGTCTTCAACACCCACCACAGCGAAACCGAGATGCTGCGCTACATCCGCAGCCTGTCGGACAAGGACCTGGCGCTGGACCGCAGCATGATCCCCCTGGGCTCGTGCACGATGAAGCTCAACGCCACGGCCGAGATGATCCCCATCACCTGGCCGGAGTTCGCGGGCGTCCACCCCTTCGCGCCGCAGGAGCAACTGGCCGGCTATACCGAGCTGGACCAGCTGCTGCAGAACTGGCTGACCGAGTGCACCGGCTATGCCGGCATCAGCCTGCAGCCCAACGCCGGTTCTCAGGGCGAGTACGCGGGCCTGCTAGCCATCAAGGCGTGGCATGAATCCCGTGGCGAAGCGCATCGCAATATCTGCCTGATCCCGGAAAGCGCCCACGGCACCAACCCGGCCTCGGCGCAGATGTGCGGCATGCAGGTCGTCGTCACCAAGTGCGACAAGGAAGGCAACATCGACCTCGTCGACCTGAAGGCCAAGTGCGAGCAGCACGCCGCCAAGCTGGCCGCGATCATGATCACCTACCCCTCCACCTACGGCGGGTTCGACACGCACGTGAAGGAAATCTGCGCGATGGTGAAGGCCCACGGCGGCCGCGTCTACGTGGACGGCGCCAACATGAATGCGCTGGTGGGCGTGGCGGCTCCGGGCGAGTTCGGCGGCGACGTGAGCCACCTGAACCTGCACAAGACCTTCTGCATCCCGCACGGCGGCGGCGGCCCGGGCGTCGGCCCGGTCTGCGTGGTGGAAGACCTCGTGCCCTTCCTGCCGGCGCACCGCACGGCGGGCCTGGGCAAGGCCACCAATATCGGCGCCGTGAGCGCCGCCCCGCTGGGCAACGCGGCCGTGCTGCCGATCTCGTGGATGTACATCCGCATGATGGGCGCCGAGGGTCTGAAGAAGGCCACCGAGGTCGCCATCCTGTCGGCCAACTATGTCGCGGCCCGTCTGTCGGACCACTACGACATCCACTTCAGCGGCGGCATCGATGGCGTGAAGGGCGGCGGCGTGGCCCACGAGTGCATCCTGGACCTGCGCCCGCTGAAGGAGACGAGCGGCGTCAGCGCCGAGGACGTCGCCAAGCGCCTCATCGACTACGGCTTCCACGCGCCGACGTTGAGCTTCCCCGTCGCCGGCACGTTGATGGTGGAGCCCACCGAGAGCGAGAGCCGCGCCGAGCTGGACCGCTTCATCGACGCGATGATCCAGATCCGCCACGAGATCGCCGATGTCGAGTCCGGCAAGGTCAGCCGCGAGGACAACCCGCTGGTCAACGCGCCGCACACGGCGATGGTCGTCAGCGCGACGGACTGGACGCACGGCTACAGCCGCGAAGCCGCCGCCTACCCACTGGCCTCGCTGCGCCGCCAGAAGTACTGGTCGCCGGTGGGCCGGGTGGACAACGTCTGGGGTGACCGCAACCTGTTCTGCAGCTGCGTGCCGCTGTCGGAATACGAAGAAGCCTGAGCCTTCTTCGCGAGAACAAGCATGCAGCGCCGGCACCATCGGCGGTGCGTGTTTTGCCGCTGGGTCGGGGCGGCCAAAAGCTGCCCCGACTTCTTCTACTGAATCGAGGTAGCCATGGCCGTCTCCGTCTTCGACCTCTTCAAGATCGGCATCGGCCCGAGCAGCTCGCACACAGTAGGCCCGATGCGCGCGGCGCGGCTGTTTGGCCTGCGGCTGCAGCACGATGGCCTGCTCGACCAGGTGGCCCGTGTGCAGGTCATCCTGTACGGCTCGCTGGGCGCCACCGGCAAGGGCCACGGCAGTGACAAGGCGGTGCTGCTGGGCCTGGCCGGGCATGAGCCGGACACGGTCGACGTGGAGGCCATCCCCGCATTGCTCGACGCGATCCGCGCCGGCGACCTGACACTCGTCGGCCAGCGCCAGGTCGCCTTCGACGAGGCGAAGGACCTCGTCTTCAAGCGCCGCGAGACCCTGCCGTTCCACGCCAACGGCATGCGCTGCATCGCCTTCGATGCCGAAGGTGCCGAGCTCACCTACCGGGTGTACTACTCCGTCGGCGGCGGCTTTGTCGTCAGCGATGAGGTGGCGGCCGATGGCAGCAAGCAGAAGGTGATTGCGCCCGACGCGACCGTGCTGCCCTTCCCCTTCAAGAGCGGCGACGACCTGCTGCAGATGACCAAGCTGCACCGCATCAGCATCGCCGAGCTGATGCGCCGCAATGAGCGCCACTGGCGAGAGGACGATGCCACGCGGGCCGGCCTGCTGCGCATCTGGCAAGTCATGCAGGACTGCGTCAAGCGTGGCTGCAAGACCGAGGGCATCCTGCCCGGCGGATTCAAGGTCAAGCGCCGCGCTGCCCAACTGCATGCCGACCTGACGTCCAACCCGGAAGCCGCCTTGCGCGACCCGCTCATCGTCATGGACTGGGTCAACCTCTACGCGCTGGCCGTCAACGAAGAGAACGCCGCCGGCGGCCGCGTCGTGACCGCGCCCACCAATGGCGCGGCCGGCATCATCCCCGCGGTGCTGCACTACTACACGCGCTTCCATCACAACGCCAGCGACGAAGGCGTCGTCGACTTCCTGCTCACTGCTGCGGCCATTGGCATCCTCTACAAGGAAAACGCCTCCATCAGCGGCGCCGAGGTCGGCTGCCAGGGCGAGGTGGGCGTGGCCTGCTCGATGGCGGCGGGCGCGCTGTGCGCGGTCATGGGCGGCACGCCGGAGCAGGTCGAGAACGCGGCAGAAATCGGCATGGAGCATCACCTGGGCCTGACCTGCGATCCCGTCGGCGGCTTGGTGCAGATCCCCTGCATCGAACGCAACGCCATCGCTTCGGTCAAGGCCATCAACGCGGCGCGCATGGCGCTGCGCGGTGACGGCACGCACTTCGTGAGCCTCGACAAGGTCATCAAGACCATGCGCGACACCGGCGCGGACATGATGACCAAGTACAAGGAAACGGCGCGCGGCGGCCTGGCCGTCAACATCGTCGAGTGCTGAAGGCATGTGCCTCGCCGCGTTCGCGCTGAACGCCCACCCGCGTTTCCCGCTCGTCATCGCCGCCAACCGCGACGAGTTCTTTGCCCGGGCCGCCACGCCGATGGCCTGGTGGGTCGACCGTCCCGACATCCTCGCCGGCCGCGACCTCAGCGCGGGCGGCACCTGGTTCGGCCTGACACGCGCCGGCCGCCTGGCGCTGCTGACAAATGTGCGCGAGCCCGGTCGCCAGAACCCCGACGCACCGTCGCGCGGCGCCCTGGTCGTCGACTGGCTGAATAGCCACGACAGTGCACCCGCCTTTGCGCAGCAACTGGCCAGCGGCTACAACGGCTTCAACCTCGTCACCGCCGATCTGGCGCGCAACGAATGGCATTGGATCAGCAACCGCGCGCAGGGGCGGGTCGCACTCGGCGCCGGCATCCACACCCTGTCCAACGCCGCGCTGGACACGCCATGGCCCAAGACCGTCAGCCTGCGCGCCGAGATGGCCAACGCGCTCGAACAGGCGACCGACGCAGACGGCCTGGCCCAGCGACTGCTCACCGCGCTGGCTGACCCCACGCCCGCAGCCGATGCAGCGCTGCCCGACACCGGCGTGGGCCTGGCTCGTGAGCGACTGCTGTCACCGCGCTTCATCCGCATGCCGGACCTCGGCTATGGCACACGCTGCTCGACCGTGTTCATCCGCGACGCCAGTGGGGCTACCCGTGTCATCGAGCGCAGCGTCACGGTCGACGGGCGCTGGCTGGCCCCTGTGATCCACGCAATGGTGGCTTGGCCCTGAAGTCGCTCAGCGCGTGGCGCACATGATGGCGTCCACGATCTCCGGCTTCGCCACCGCCAGCGTGCGCCGGTCGATGACGCCCATGATGTCGGTAGACGTGGCGCTCCAGTTCATGTTGCCGTTGTCCCACCAGAACGCCGGAATGCCGGCCTTGCGGGCGGCGCGCGCGAAGTAGGCCGCGTGCTTGACGCGCTCGGCCAGATTGTTCTTGTCGGTCGACGCCCACTCGCCCATGACGACCGGTGTTCCGGCCTGGATGAACTTGCTGTTCAGGCGCGTGAACATCTCGTCCAGCTCCGCCTGGCCGGTGAAGACCGCGCCGCCCTTCTGGTTGAGCGCGAAGTCATACGGGCTGTAGGCGTGCACCGAGACGGCGATGTGCTTGTCCTTGGGCAGCACGAGGGCGTTGGTCTGCTCGGCCGTCGCCGTCGCCGCGTAGCCCGGCAGCATCACCAGCCGGCGCAGGTTGTTGCCGCCGGTGGCGCGGATGGCGTTCAGCGCCACCACGTTGAGCCGGTTCAGCACGGCGTAGTACTCGGGCTTGCCCCACCAGTCGTCCACGCCAGCCACCGACACTCGCGGTTCGTTCATGGTCTCGAAGACGACGCGGTGGTCGTACTTCTCGAAGCGCTGGGCGATCTGCGGCCAGAGCTTGCCCAGCACGTCGGCAGCGCGAGCCTCGTTGGCCAGCGTCGGCGCCTCCCAGCCGCCGTTGTGGTGGATGTTGACGATGACCGTCATGCCGCTCGCCAGCGCGTAGCCGGCGACCTCCTCGACCCGGTCCAGCCAGGGCTTGTGGATGGCCCAGCCACTGCCGGAGACATGGTCGTCCCAGCTCACCGGCAGGCGCAGCGAGCTGAAGCCCGCCTTCTTGACGGCGTCGACGATGGCCTGCGTCGTGCGTGGGTTGCCCCAGTTGGTTTCGTCGGCCAGCGTGTCGGCCGTCTGGCCGGTCGCATCCAGCGTATTGCCCAGGTTCCAGCCGGCGCCCATCGCGGCGGTGATGTCGAAGCCGGTGCGCATCTGGCAGGCCTTGCCGTCCTCCGTGCCCCGGCCGTCGCCGTCGGGGTCGGCGCTCAGGGAGGCGCAGAACGGCAGCGTGGCGCCGCTCTGGTTGGGCATCACGGTGGTCGGGTTGGTGCAGGTGGTGGCGACCGGGCCGCCGGGGTCTGGTGCTGCCGCCTGCGCCGTGCCGCCGCCGCCACAGCCCGTCAGCAGCGCCACGGCCAAGCTCAGCACGGGCGCTGAAAGGAAATCGGGGGCAAGGCGAATCATGGTCATCCCTCAGGTCGGGCAATCATTGGCATTGGACAACGTTGTCTGCGCGCCGGCATCGGCATTGGCCCTCTCACGGGGGCGGTGCCAGGCTGACACACAATGCGCCCGCAGTGACTGTTGTAGCCCTCCGCCGCCCGCCGCCCGACCCCCGCCAGTTGCAGCGCTGCCTGCTGCTGGCCGTATTGCTGCACGTCTGGCTGGTGCTGATGTTCGGCAACGCCGCAGGCACGGCGGCCCCGGGCCAGGGCGTATGGGGCAGCCTGACCGTGAAGCTGCTCGGCCGCAGTGGCGCGCAGTCGGACGCGCCGCCCGGCGATGCTGGCGAAGCCGGCGCCACCAACCCGCAGCGCCCAAGCACGACAGCAGCGCCGGGCGCCGCCGAAGTCGGCCGCTTCAACCCGCAGGAGGTGCCGCCCGAGGCCGCCCGCACAGAAGAGCCCTCGCCCGCACCGCCCAGCACCGCCACGCTGGACCTGCCCGAAGGCTTTCGCCCCATCGAGCGCCAGGACCTGAGCCCGGCCCCGCGCAGCGCGCCGCTGCAGGTCCCCACGCCCGAACTGCCATCCGCCACGCTCGGCCGGCTGGAAGCACGGCCCGAGGCCGCTGTCGCGCCGCTGCAGCCCGCCGCCAACCTGCGCACGCCCAGCCGCCCTGCCGAGCTGCCGCCCGTGGCGCGACCTGCCCGCTCCAGTGAACCGGCTGGAGGCCACACCCGCCACGCCGGCGACCGCCACGCTGCCCCGCCCCGCCGACCTGCGCATGCTGCCCGCCCCCACTGCAGCCCTGGCGCCCGGTGCGGAGTTGCCAGCACCCGTGCGCCGCCTCGAAGCACCGGCCGCCGTGGGTGCGGCCACCCCCCTGCCCCGCCCCGCCGAGCTACGCGCCACCACCACGGCAACGCCCTCGCTGGCACCTGCCACGGCGCTGCCGTCGCCCGTGCAGCGCCTTGAATCGACAACGGCCGACGGTGGCACCGTCACGCCGCTAGCCCGCTCCAGCGAGCTGCGCACGGCCACGCCCGCCGCTGCCACTGCGGCGCTGCAAGGCGCGCAGGATTTGCCCGCGCCGGTGCGCCGCATGGAGGCAGCCGAAGGTGGCAGCGCCGTGGCGCCGCTGCAGCCCGCCCCCAACGCCCGCGCGGCGGCCGCCACGCCGGGCGGGGCGACGCTGACCGAGCTCACGGGTACCCTGCCCGGCCAGGTCAACGCGCCGGCCGGCCCGGCGCGTGGCGACCCCACGGCCAACCCCTTCGCCGCGCCCAAGGCCTCGGCCGGCTCGCCCGACGCGGGCTCTCGCCTCGGCCCCGATCTACCGGCACCGCCCATCCCACCCACGGCTGCCGCCAGCACGCCCGCGCGCACGCCGCTGAACCTGTCGCTGCCGCGCGGCGACATGTCGGCCAAGCGCAGCACCGGCCTCATTGATCTGATCCCGCCGCCGCCCGAGCGCAAGTCCAAGCTGGAGCAGGCCGTGGAAGACGCCACCAACAAGGACTGCCGCAAGGCCTACGCGGGCGCCGGCCTTCTCGCCATCGTGCCGCTGGCCGTGGACGCAGCGCGGGGCAAGGGTTGCAACTGGTGATTCCGTGCGGCAGCAAAAGTCAGGGGCACTCCGTGGAGTTTCGATTAGCATGACTTGCGCCACCACATACCCTTCAACGGGCCGGCAGTCACAGGCTGACTTGAGGTAATTCGGCCAATTTGGCGATGCAATTTCTGGTCACACAAGCTCAATCAACGCCATGCAGAGAATCGTCGCCACACATCCGCGCATGATGGCGCTGATTCTCGCCGTCAGCGGCGGTGTCCTGCTCTTCGCGGGTTGCTTGGCTGCGCTGATCATGAATCAGCAAAAAGTCGCTCTGAGCGATCTGGAAAGTAGCGCAGATCGGTTCATTTCGTTGCGCCACGAAATCAACTCCATTCTGGTTCGACTGAATGCGACGATCCCGCCAGGCTGTGACGAGGTAACCCTGGCAAAGTTGCGGTCCGAGCTGGTGCACACAAGATATGTGGCCGATCTGGCGGTCCTCGATGATCAGGGTCAAATCGTTTGCAACACGACCGCTGGCAGATTGGACGCGGCCGTGGCATTGGGCAAACCCGATTTCGCCGGCATCACTGCCGAAGGGCTGCGCGTTCGCAGCTACCTGGGTCGGGCGATTCCCGGAATTGGTTCAACCAAGAAGACAGTACTGACCTCACACGGCCGCTTTGCAGCCGCACCGCCGGCCGACGGTATTGCTGAATTGCTAGGCGATGGCATCAGTGCAATTCAATTGGCCCAGAAGGATGGGAGGGTCAATACCGCCTTGGTCCAGCCAGCCCTTTCAGACGAGTGGAGGCAACTGCTCAGAACTCCTTCATTCCTGCAGGTGTCTGAACGCCTACTTGATTGGCAGCATCGGGTTTTTTTCTGGGTGAAACCTGTGCCGGGGACTGCCTACATTTTCCAGACAGTCGTACCCGTCGATGCATTCTTTGCAAGCTATTTGCACCTCATTTCATTGGGAGCATGTTTCGCACTCGGCGTTTCAATGCTGGCATATTTTGCACTGTGCCCGGTATTCTTGTCGCGGCGCAAGCTGGAGTACAGAATTGAAGGGCTGTTGAAACCAGGCAATCTACTTTGTCTGTATCAACCCATCATGGATCTGGCATCGGGCAAGCCCTGCGGCTGTGAAGTGCTGATGCGACTGCGTGATGGGAATTCGATCATATTTCCTGACGTTGCCATCCCGGCCATCATTGAAAGAAACCTGACCTGGCGCCTGGACCAGATGGTAGTCCACGTCGCCATCGCGGAATTGGCAAAATTTCTCCCTGACGCGGTTGATTTCAAGGTGGCATTCAACTTCTTCCCAGCAAGCGTGAGCAGCGGGAATATCGGGAAGATGGTTCAAGCCGCGCTTGATGAATCATTGCACCGGGGGCTGAAAATAGATATCGAGGTGCTGGAGCAGGAATACAAGGACTCGATGGTTGAAGCCGTCGCCGACCTGCGGGCTCACAATTTCCTGGTTTCCATCGATGATTTCGGGACGGGGTTCTCAAATCTTGCAAATATCAAAAAGGTCATGCCCGACTTCTTGAAGATCGATCGAAGCTTTGTTTTCGACATGGAACATTCCTCGATTCGATCCTCCTTGATCCCGGAGATCATTGCCATTGGCCGGGCGGTAGGTGCAGAGATAGTTGCCGAGGGGATAGAAAATTCGAGCCAGTACAAACTCTTGAAGGATTTGGGAGTTGAGTATGGCCAAGGGTACTTGATGTGCAAACCCGTGCCCATCGAAGACCTTGCAGCCTATTTGCGCGGGTTTGCCGCCGAAGGCGGTTGAACCGGCGATTGCCCTGGCGCCGCGCGCGACCATGATCAGTACTTTCGCAGGCGTTTAACGCGACCTTCAGCCTATCGGGTTGTCGCGGACCTGCGAGCACCCGCTTCGGCATGTCCAGCGCGGGTCGCACCGTGGCTGGGAGGGCCGTTGAGGTCGGCTTGCTCCAGTTCGCCGCCGCTACAGGCCGCCAAATCGGCGAGTTGTACGACCTCTGGCAGGGCCCGGCCGGAGCGCCATACGCAACTCAGGCGCGGTCTCCAATCCCCATCAACGCAGGTGAAAACCCCGCTCTACTCCGGCGCGCCACAGTATTGAGCATCCGCGTGATTGTTTCCCGCGCAGCGTTGCGCAGGCCCAGTCGTCATACGACCATTCATGCCATGCGCTCGGCCAGAGACGCATCACAACAATGAAGGAGTTCAAATGACGAAGTTCCCTGGAGACAAGGGCCGCCAACAAATCCTGCGCAAGACCGCCATCGCGCTGGCCATCGGCGCCGCTGCGGGCGGTGCCCTCGCGCAGGAAGATCCGAACAAGCTGGACGCGGTCGTCGTGACCGGCTTTCGCGCCAGCCTGAACAGCGCGCTCAACCTCAAGAAGAACGCCGACGGCATCGTCGACGTGATCAAGGCGGAGGACGTCTCCAAGTTCCCCGACGCCAACCTGGCCGAGTCGCTGCAGCGTGTGCCCGGCGTGTCGCTGGCGCGCGGCGACGGCGGTGAAGGCAAGCAGATCACGGTGCGCGGCTTGAACGCCGGCTTCACACGCGTGCGCATCAACGGCATCGAGGCCATCTCGGCCACCGGCGCGTCGGACATCAACGGCAGCACCAACCGCAGCCGCGCCTTCGACTTCTCGGTGTTCGCCGCCGAGCTGTTCAACAGCCTGTCGGTGCGCAAGACCTCGCAGGCCGACGTGGAAGAAGGCTCGCTGGGAGCGACGGTGGACCTGCGCGGCGCCCGCCCGTTCGACTTCAAGGAACAGACGCTCACCTTCGGCCTCCAGCAAAGCTACAACACGCTGGCCCGCCATCCGGCACCGCGCATGACCGCGCTGTTCACGACGACGGCGAACTCCGAGATCGGCAAGTTGGGCTTCCTCGTCTCTGGCGCCTACTCCAAGCGCAACGCCACCGAAGAAGGCTACGAGGCCGTGGAAATGCTGAGCGCCAGCGCCGACGGTGGCTTCTGCTCGCCGCTGGGCTTCACGCCCCAGAGCCCGGCCGACAACGCCGTCAAGGGCGTCAGCGCGGCCAACTGCGGCAACGGCCAGCCACGCACCTCCACGCTGACGGCCTACAACGACGTGTTCAACCGCACCGACAACTACGGCGGCACCGTGGCGACGCCGGCCGCCGGCAGCGGCTCCTTCCATCCGCGCATCCCGCGCTACCGCCGCTCGGTGGCAGAGTACGAGCGCCTGGGCGTCACCGCCGCGCTGCAGTGGAAGCCGTCGGAGGCCACCGAGGTCAACCTCGACCTGCTGGGCGGCAAGTTCAACAACAACCGCTACGACAACTACATCTCGGCGATCTCCTTCGGCCGCACGCTCGCTGCGGCGAACGGCAAGCCGCAGACCTCCATCGTCGAGACCTCGTTCAACAGCAATGGCAGCTGGGAGTACGGCAAGTTCAACGGCGTGGACGTGCGCTCCGAGGGCCTGCTGGACGTCAACAACACCAACTTCCGCCAGCATGTGCTGACGGCCACGCACAAGCTGACCGACAGCATCAAGCTGGAGGCGATGACCGGCATCTCGGCCAGCCGGCTGAACTCGCCGATGCGCGCGACGGTGCAGTTCGACGCGCCCAACGTCAACGGCTTCTCGTTCGATTTCCGCCAGAACCGCAACGTGCCGAACATCAACTTCGGCATCGACGTGTCCAACCCGGCCAACTTCAGCTTCGCGCCCACCGACGCCGACGGCACCGTGCATGGCCAGTTCGTCGGCCGGCGCCTGAACACCGGCAACACGCTGAAGACCAACGCCCTGGGCGCAAGCTGGGACCTCAGCGATCACCTCACGCTGAAGGGCGGCTTCTCGTCGCGCAACAACACCTGGGACAACTTCGAGATCAGCTCCGGCGCGGCCAACGGCCTGGCCAACCCGCCCGGCTTCACCATGGCCAGCGTGTCGCGCCAGATCAGCAACTTCGGCAAGGGGCTGGAGGGCTCGGGCTACCCTTCGCAATGGGCGGCCGTGGACCTGGACAAGTTCCGCCAGGTCTGGGACATCGAGTGCAACTGCGCCGCCGTGCCGGGCTCGCAGCTGGTCACGCTGAACCAGTCCAACCGCACCGTCACCGAGAAGATCAACGCCGCCTATGTGTCGGCCGACTTCAACTACGACGTGGGCTCCATCGTCCTGCGTGGCAATGTCGGCGTGCGCGCGGCCGACACCAAGGCCAAGGCATCGGCGCTGGTCAACGTGGCCGGCACGCTGCAGCCGCTCACGTTCGAGAAGACCTACCGCGACTACCTGCCCTCGTTCAACCTGACGGCGCAGCTGCCCAGCAACGTCTTCGTGCGCTTCTCGGCCGGCAAGACGCTGTCGCGCCCCGAGTACGTGGACCTGGCGCCGTCGGCCTCCGTCAACACCAACGCGCAGACGGTCAGCATCGGCAACCCGCAGCTGGACCCGATCCGCGCCAAGACCTACGACCTGCAGACCGAGTGGTACTTCGCCAAGAACTCCATGGTGTCGCTGGGCGTCTTCCACAAGAAGATCGAGACCTACATCCAGCGCGTCAGCGAGCGCGTGCCCTACAACACGCTGGGCCTGCCGGACGCGCTGCTCACCGGCGGCGGCACCTGCTCCATCACCGGCGGCACACCGGCCTGCCCGACGCTGCCGTCGTCGGTGGTGACGGTCGGCCGCGCGGCCAACACGCCGGGCGGCCCGCTGACCGGCTACGAGCTGAACCTGCAGATGCCGTTCAGCTTCCTGCCGGGGGTGTGGAGCAACTTCGGCATGCTGGCCAACGTCACGCATGTGAAGTCCACCAT
>Ga0187845_1000726_pt1 | contig 19333 bp, 16 predicted proteins | sample SpaLakP09_SKY_68_FD_134515 | JGI IMG/M metagenome (GOLD analysis project Ga0187845, IMG submission 134515) | Oligotrophic lake water microbial communities from Sparkling Lake, Wisconsin, USA - SP09_SKY_68 | ecosystem: Environmental > Aquatic > Freshwater > Lake | place: USA: Sparkling Lake... | reverse complement strand
GCGATTACAACTGGAAGACTTTCATCGAAGTCTATCTGGAGGATTATCACGTCGAGCCTTTCCACCCGGGTCTGGGCAGCTTTGTCAGCTGCGACGATCTGCGTTGGGAATTCGGCGCCGACTACAGCGTGCAGACGGTGGGCGTGCACAAAGGCCTGCAAAAATCCGGCTCGGAGATCTATCAGCGCTGGCAGGAGCAGGTGCTCAAGTTCCGTGGCGGCGAGGCGCCGCCGTATGGCGCGATCTGGCTGACGCTCTACCCCAACATCATGGTGGAGTGGTATCCGCACGTGCTGATCGTCTCTACCCTGTGGCCGGACGGTCCGCAGCGCACCAAGAATGTGGTGGAGTTCTACTATCCGGAAGAGATCGTGCTGTTCGAACGCGAATTCGTCGAAGCCGAACGGGCTGCCTACATGGAAACCTGCATCGAGGACGACGAAATCGGCCAGCGCATGGATGCCGGCCGCAAGGCGCTGATGAAGCGCGGCCAGACCGACGCCGGCCCTTACCAGTCGCCGATGGAAGACGGCATGCAGCACTTCCACGAGTGGTACCGCGCCAACATCGAGCTGTCCAAGTAACTATTCAGGTCACGATGCAATCTCTGTGGATGCTGTTTGCCAGTTTCATGTTCGCCGCCATGGGGGTGTGCGTGAAGCTGGCGTCACAGCAGTTCTCCACCTCCGAAATCGTGATGTACCGCGGCATCGTCGGGGTCGTGGTACTGTCCCTCATCATCCGCCTGCAGGGCGGCAGCTTCCGCACTACCATGCCGGGCGCCCACCTGTGGCGCGGTCTGGTCGGCGTGGTGTCGCTGTGGATGTGGTTCTATGCGATTGCCAACCTGCCGCTGGCCACTGCCGTCACGCTCAACTACATGGCGCCGATCTGGATCGCGCTGTGGCTGTTCATCATGGGCTGGTGGCACGCCAAGAATCAGGTCAAATGGCCGCTGCTGGCTGCCATTGCTGCCAGCTTCGGCGGCGTCACCCTGCTGCTGCAGCCGGCCTTCCATGCCAACCAGCTGGGCACGGCGCTGATTGCGCTCGGCTCCAGCGTGCTGTCGGCCATGGCGTATATGCAGGTGCGCAAGCTGGGGCTGGCCGGAGAGCCGGAAAACCGCGTGGTGCTGTATTTCTCCGCCATGAATCTGCTGGCCGGCATCGCCGGGAATTACGCGCTGACACCAAATGGCGCCGCCGTCTGGCACCCCATCACTAGCTGGCACGGCGGCTTGCTGCTGCTGGGCATAGGCATTTGCGCCACCAGCGCGCAGATCGCCATGACGCGCGCCTACCGGCTGGGCCAGACGCTGGTGGTGGCCAATCTGCAGTACACCGGCATCGTGTTCTCCAGTGTCTGGGGCGTGCTGGTGTTCGATGACGCTTTCAGCTGGCATAGCTGGGCCGGTATCAGCGTGATCCTGCTGTCGGGCGTGGCCGCAACGTTCTACAATACCCGTAACACGGAGCGCGGTAAGGCGATAGCCAGTACCGATCCGATTGCCAGCGAAGTCTGATTCAGCCGCCAAACCCGCATTACGGCAGGGGCTGAGTCCGGGTTCGAAGCCGAATTCGTAGTCCCTCACCAGGAGCCCTGCCATGCACACTACCCTGATCAGCGCCGCCGAACTGGCGCGCCACGCCAACGACAGCCAGTGGGTCGTACTCGATTGCCGCCATGATCTGATGAACCCCGCCGCCGGACGCGACGCCTATGCTGCCGGCCATATTCCCGGTGCCCGCTTCGCCAACATCGATACCGACCTTTCGGGTGCCAAGACGGGCGCCGACGGCGTGTTCCGTGGCCGCCACCCGCTGCCGGAACGGGCCGCCCTGCTGGCCACGCTGCGCAGCTGGGGCATTAGCGACAGCACGCAGGTAGTAGCCTACGACGCTCACGGCGGCATGTTTGCGGCACGCTTGTGGTGGCTGCTGCGCTGGATGGGCCACGCCGGCGTGGCCGTGCTGGACGGCGGCCTGCCTGCCTGGCAGGCGCAAGGCCTGGCACTGGAAACGGCTGAACCAGCGGCTGCCAGCGCAGGCACACTGCGTGAAAGCGCAGCGCTGGTGCAGACGGTGACGGTGGACGATGTGCTGTTCAATCTGTCCACCCAGGACCGCATCGTGGTTGATGCCCGTGCCGCTGACCGCTATCGGGGCGAGAACGAGACCATCGATCCGGTCGGAGGCCACATTCCCCACGCGCGCAACCGCTTCTTCAAGGACAACCTCACTGCCGATGGCACTTTCAAGGACGCCACCCTGCTGCGCAGCGAATTCGCGCCGCTGTTTGCCACCGCCGCACAAGCCATCATGCAGTGCGGCTCGGGCGTGACCGCCTGCCACAATCTGCTGGCTCTGGAAGTGGCAGGCATGCCCGGCGCAGCGCTGTATCCGGGCTCGTGGAGCGAGTGGTGCGCCGATCCGGCCCGCCCAGTCGCAACCGGCATTTAAACGGCGCGGCAGGTACTGGCCCGCTAGGCGGGGCGCGCCGCAGTGGCATACACAGACAGCACAGACCAGCCCAGTGTCTGATACAGCGCCCTGCCCTGCTCCGTTGCGACGAGTAATTGCGGTAACGCGCGGGAGCGCCGCGCCCGTCCCAGGCTAGCCATCACCAGCCGCCCCAGTCCGCGCCGCTGATGTGCCGCTTCGGTACGGATACGGTCATAAACATAGGCATCGGCACTTTCTGCCGCATAGCCGCTGGCCGCCAACTCGCCGGCCAGGGTCAGCACGCTAACCTGCGTCACAGCGCCGTAACGAATGATCTGCACCTGATAGCCGGCCGGACATGCCGCCTGCGCGGGATGTTCCGGCCCCAACATCAGATACCCAGGTACTTCCACCTGCCAGCCGTCCGGCAGTGCGGCCAGTAACTGCTGCGGTGTGGCGCAGGCTTTGATCAGGTAGGCGGGTGCGTGGATAGACTGCGCCAGCGCCGTCAGTTCAGGCGTCACGCTGGCATACACCCAGCGCTGCTGTTCGACGGCAGAAAAAGTGTCGACGCGATAGGCGCCACGATCGGGTTGCGGCGGTGCCAGACCGCGCGCCAGTGAACGCCCTGCCAGCCAGCGGCGCAGCAGGCCGTGCGGGCCGTTCAGTGGTGGCTGTGGGTCAGCCACAGCACGACCAGCACGCCGAGGGCGATCAGCAGCACTTGCGGTACGCTTTCGCGCAGCGTGGCGCGGCGCTGCATCTGCGGCATCAGGTCGCTCACGGCGATGTAGATGAAGCCCGACGAGGCAAACACCAGCACGTAGGGAATCAGGCCGCTGGCACGGTCCAGCGTGTAGTAGCCGAGCAGGCCGCCGGCAATCGACAGCAGGCTGCACAGCAGGTTGTAGACATAGGCGCGGGTACGCGAAAAGCCGGCATTGAGCAGCACGATGAAGTCACCGATTTCCTGCGGTATTTCGTGCGCCACGATGGCCACACCCGTCACCAGCCCCAGCTCCGGATTGGCCAGAAAGGCTGCTGCGATCAGTATCCCGTCAGTAAAATTATGCATGCCGTCGCCCACCAGTATCATCCAGCCGGCCTTGCCCGCTTCATGCTTGTCATGGCCATGGTGGTGATGGTGGCCATCGCCTTCATGGTGGTGCGAGTGGCGCAGTATCGCCAGCTTCTCCAGCAGGAAGAAGGCCAGCAAACCGGCCAGCAGGGTGGCAAACAGGCTGCGCGCACTGGCCTGCGATTCGAACGCTTCCGGCAGGGCGTGCAGCAGCGAGGTCGAGAGCATGATGCCGACCGACAGGCTGACCATCCGTTCCACCATTTTCGACAGCAGGGTGAACGAAAACAGCGCGGCGGCAGATATGCTGACGACGCCGGCCACGGTGGTGGCTAACAGGATGGAAATCAGTACGGGATCGATCTTATCGCCTCTTCTTACGGGACAACCGCTGCCAAACTCAAGCGCGGGGGCGTTATTTTAACGCCCTGCCCGATTTTCTGCCGAAAACTGCTATGAATTGCCTGCTGCGAGCCTCAGGGTGCCACGCCGTATTGCTTGAACCAGTTCTGCAGACGCTGCCAGCCATCCCGCGCATCGGCCGCCACATAGCTGGGGCGGTAGTCGGCATGGAAAGCATGGCCGGAGTCCGGATAGATCACGAACTGCGAAGCGCTGCTGCCTTTGGCTAGTTCCTTCTGCATGGCAGCGATACTGTCTTGCGGGATGCCCGTGTCTTTCAGGCCGTACAGGCCCAGCACAGGGGTTTTCAGAGATCCAGCGATATCAATAGCTTGCCTGGGAGTCATGGCGCTACTGGTTCCCACCAGACGGCCATACCACGCCACACCTGCTTTGACTTTAGGATTGTGGGCTGCATACAGCCACGTGATGCGGCCGCCCCAGCAAAAACCGGTGATGCCCAGCTTGTCCGTATTGGCACCCTGCGCCGCCGCCCATGCCACGGTGGCATCGAGGTCGGCCATCACCTGCTCGTCCGGCGTGCGGCCGATGATGTCGCGCTGTAGTTCGGCGATGGACGCGACTTTTTGCGGATCGCCCTGACGCACGAACAGGTCCGGTGCCAGCGCCATGTAGCCGAGCTTGGCGAAACGCCGTGCCACATCAGCAATGTGCTCGTGCACACCAAAGATTTCCGATACCACCAGCACCACCGGCAGGCTGGTCTTGCCCTCCGGCTGGGCGCGATACACGGGCACGCGCTGGCCAGCCACTTCAATCTCGATGGTGCCCGCCACCAGTCCCTTGCTATCGGTGGTAATCACGTTCTGCGCCACCACCGGCATGGCGGCGGCAGCGAAGCCCGTACCCAAGGCCACCTTGATGAAGTCACGTCGTGCAAGCCCGTCCGACAGACTGGTTTTTGCCAGCAGACTCTCTGCATCTCTTTGAAGATCATTCATGCATTGCTCTCCCAATTGAAGGGCCACCTGCTACGCCGCTACAGGCGGGCGGCGCACGCTCCGTGCTCTCTCGGTGCCCGATATTTGACTAGTGTGCTTCTTCCTGATTAGTGTGCTTCTTCCCAATTATTGCCGACGCCGACTTCGGCGATCAACGGTACCTTCAGTTCAGCCACGCCTGCCATCAGCTTGGGCAGCATGTCCTTGACCAGCGCCAGTTCGGCCTGCGGCACTTCCAGTACCAGTTCATCGTGTACCTGCATAATCATGCGGGTCTGCAGCGCTTCCGCTTCGAGCCAGTCCTGCACCGCCACCATGGCCAGCTTGATCAGATCGGCCGCCGTGCCCTGCATGGGCGCATTGATCGCGGCGCGCTCCGCTGCCTGACGGCGCGGACCGTTGGGCGAATTGATCTCGGGCAGCCACAGGCGGCGACCAAACACGGTTTCCACATAGCCGCGTGCCTTGGCCTGCTGGCGGGTGTCGTCCATATACTGTTTGACGCCGGCGAAGCGGGCGAAATAGCGCTCGATGTAGTTCTGCGCGGCGCTGCGTTCTATGCCCAGATTAGCGGCCAGACCGAAGGCGCTCATGCCGTAGATCAGGCCGAAGTTGATGACCTTGGCGTAGCGGCGCTGTTCGCTGTCCACCTGTTCCGGCGCGACGCCGAAAATCTCGCCCGCGGTGGCGCGGTGAATATCCACGCCTTCGGCAAAGGCGCGCAGCATGGCTTCATCCTGCGAGATGTGCGCCATGATGCGCAGCTCGATCTGCGAATAGTCGGCCGAGACGATGTGGCTGCCGGCTGGCGCCACAAAGGCTTCGCGGATGCGGCGGCCTTCCTTGGTGCGCACCGGGATGTTTTGCAGGTTGGGATCGTTCGAGGCCAGACGGCCCGTGACCGCTACCGCCTGTGCGTAGTTGGTATGCACGCGCCCCGTAGCCGGGTTAATCCCTTTGGGCAGCTTGTCGGTATAGGTCGATTTCAGCTTCGACAGGCTGCGGTATTCCAGCAGCACTTTCGGCAGCGGATAGTCTTCCGCCAGCTTCTGCAGCACTTCTTCGTCGGTGGAAGGAGCGCCGCTCGGGGTCTTTTTCACCACCGGCAGTTTCAGCTTCTCGAAGAAGATTTCGCCGATCTGCTTGGGCGAACCCAGATTGAACGGCTGCTCGGCCAGTTCATGCGCTTTGGCTTCCAGCTCGACGATGCGCGCCCCCAATTCAGCCGACTGCTGCTGCAGCAGGGCGGCATCGATCTGCACGCCGTTGCGCTCTATCTTCTGCAGCACGATAGCTGTGGGCAGCTCGATCTGGCGGTAGATGAAGTTCAGCTTGGCGTCCGGCTCCACCTGACTGATCATGGCCTGATGCAGACGCAGCGTGATATCGGCATCTTCCGCCGCGTAGGCAGTGGCGCGCTCGATTTCGACCTGGTCGAAAGTGATCTGGCTGGCGCCCTTGCCGCACACGTCCACAAACGGAATGGTGGTGTAGTTCAGGTGGCGCAGGGCCAGGCTGTCCATATCGTGGCTGCGGTGCGATTCGAATACATACGATTCCAGCAGGGTGTCATGGACGATGCCGCGCAGCGTGATGCCTTGATTAGCGAAGATGTGCGCGTCGTACTTGAGGTTCTGGCCGACCTTCGCCTTGCCTGCGTCTTCCAGCCATGGACGCAGTTGCGCCAGCGTGGCAGCGCGATCCAGCTGCTGCGGCACGCCCGGATAGGCGTGTGCCAGCGGAATGTAGCAGGCCTTGCCCGCTTCCACCGACAGCGAGATGCCCACCAGCTGGGCCGTCATCGGTTCCAGCGAGGTGGTTTCCGTATCCACCGCCGTCAGCGCAGCGCTGTCGATCAGGGCTATCCAGCGATCCAGCTGTTCCTGCGTCAGCACGGTCTCGTATTCGGCCTTGAGTTCCGGCGCCGTGCCAAACATGTCGAGGTTGGCCGATACCGCGCCACCGGCGGCGATAGGGGCTGCGGTCTCGTTGCCACCAGCACGGCCAGCCGCTGCGGTCGTCCCTACAACTGCGCCAGAACCGGAGCCGCTGGCACCGGCGCCAGCCGCGCCGCTGCTCAATTCGCGCAGCAGGGTCTTGAAACCGTATTTGCCGAAGAAGGCCAGCAGGCCATCCCTGTCTTCCGGCTGTGCCACCAGCGAGGCGCTGATGCTATCCATATGGGCCGACAGGTCGCAGTCCAGCTTCACGGTAATCAGTTCGCGCCCTTTCGGCAGCCATGGCAAGGCATTGCGCAGGTGCTCGCCCACGGCGCCACCCACTTCCGCCGCATGGGCCATCACGCCATCCAGACTGTCATAGGCGGTCAGCCACTTGAGCGCGGTTTTCGGGCCGCACTTGGTCACGCCTGGCACGTTGTCGACGGTGTCGCCGATCAGGGTCAGGTAGTCGATGATGCGGTTAGGCGGCACGCCGAATTTGGCCAGCACGCCTGCTTCATCCATTTTTTCATTGGTCATGGTGTTAATCAGCATAACCTGCGGATTGACCAGCTGGGCCAGATCCTTGTCGCCAGTTGAAATCACCACATTCATCCCGGCCTGCGCGGCCTGCAGCGATAGCGTGCCGATTACGTCGTCCGCCTCCACCCCTTCCACCATCAGGATGGGCCAGCCCATGGCTTTCACCACTTCATGGATAGGCTCGATCTGCAGGCGCAGATCGTCCGGCATGGAAGCGCGGGTGGCCTTGTATTCAGGGTACATATCGTCGCGGAAGGTCTTGCCCTTGGCGTCGAACACGCAGGCAATGTAGGCGGCCGGATAGTCTGCGCGCAGACGGCGCAGCATGTTGACCATGCCGTGCATGGCGCCGGTCGGATAGCCGTCTGCGCTGCGCAGGTCGGGCAGGCCGTGATAGGCACGATAGAGGTAGCTGGAACCGTCGACTAACAGCAGGGTATTTTGCATAGCTTGAAATCTGGGATGAGGTGGCCTGGCGCCGCCATAAAACATGCATTATCGCAGGTTTTGCCGGGCCGACTGACCCATTAGACAACTTTTCAAAAAAACAAGCCGGACGCCGCATTGCAGCAAAAAGCTGCGTAGAAAAGCGCTTTTAAGCCAGTCTTGCGTGTCAGTTTGTTACAATGGATCATACAGAAAATTTTGACGGTTTTTTATCCCGGGTTTTATACCCAAGCACCCGATTAAGGCGATCCACCATGCTGCGCACTTCCACCCTCTGGCCTGCCCTGCTTCTGACCCTGAGCGCCCACACGGCGTTCGCCCAGTCCACTGTGAGCCAGGCACCACCAAAACTGGAAAAGCTCGAGGAAGTAACGGAAGACCCGATCACCGTGACTGCCAAGCCGGGCACGGAAACCAAGATCACGGAACGCCGTGACAACACAGGCAAGGTAGTGGAAGCTACCGTCAAGAGCGGCCCCAGCACCTACACGGTGCGGCCAAATCACCCCGTCGGCACAGCACTGCCCGGCGACGCGATGGGCGGCGCCAACCGCGGCCCGCAGTGGACGGTGATGGAATTTGATATCGGCAAGAAAAAGAAAAAGACGGCAGAGGAAGAAGGCGCAGCCGAAACGACCACGCCACCTCCAGCCACGAAGTAGCCAACTTCGAACGCGTACGCCCGCGCTAGCGGGCGCCTGCGGGCGCCGCCGGACGGCGGCACCGCTCACCGAACCTGATTTCTACCCATGGCAGTGTTTACCTCGGTCACGCTGGGCGATCTGACCCAGTGGATCAAACAATTTCCCCTCGGACAAGCTGTTGCCTTGAAAGGCATCGCCTCCGGCATCGAAAACTCTAATTTCTTCCTGACCACCGAACGCGGCGAGTTTGTCCTCACCATCTTCGAAAATCTTTCTTTCGAGCAGTTACCGTTCTACCTGAAACTGATGCACCATCTGGCCGCACGGGGCGTACTGGTGCCGGCACCGGTAGCCACCCATGAGGGCGAGCTGATCGTGCCGCTGCACGGCAAGCCGGCCGCCATCGTCTCCAAGCTGGAAGGCAGTTCGCAAATGGCCCCGCAGCCGGTGCATTGTGCCGCCGTGGGCAGCATGCTGGCGCATATGCATCTGGCAGCGCAGGACTATCCGCTGGAACAGCCCAATCTGCGCGGGCTGGACTGGTGGAACCAGACCACGCCGAAAGTGCTGCCCTATCTGTCAGCGGAGAACGCTCATTTGCTGCGCGCCGAAATGCACTTCCAGGAAGCCTTTGCCGGTTGCGACACCTACCGCCAGCTGCAGCGCGGCCCGGTCCACGCCGACCTGTTCCGTAATAACGTGATGTTTGTGGGCGAGCGCCTGACCGGCTTTTTCGACTTCTATTTCGCCGGCTGCGATACCTGGCTGTTCGATGTGGCGGTGACGATTAACGACTGGTGTATCGACCTGGCTAGCGGCGTGCTCGATACGGCCCGGGTGCGCGCCATGCTCGACGCCTACCACGCCGTGCGGCCGTTCACGCATGCCGAACAGACCGCATGGCAGCCCATGCTGCGCGCTGCTGCCCTGCGCTTCTGGCTGTCGCGCCTGTACGACTACTACCAGCCGCGCGAGGCGGAAATGCTGACGCCGCACGATCCGACTCACTTCGAACGTATCCTGCGCGAGCGTATCGCCACGCCGGCTCCAGGGCTGACGGGATGAACCGGCTCCCCATGCGCGCCGGCTTTGGCTGGGTAAAACAGGGCTGGCAGCTATTCCGCAAGCAGCCGGGCGGCTTGATGTCGCTGTTCTTCTGCTGCATGTTCCTGTCCATGTTCACGCTGTTCGTGCCCCTGCTCGGTTCGATCGCACCGACCCTGCTGGCGCCCATGTTCACGGTCGCCATCCTGCAAGCCTGCAGCGATGTCGACCAGGGCCAGCGGGCCCAGCCGCGCGTGCTGTTTAACGGTTTCCGCCAGCCGGCGCGCCAGCCCCTGCTGGGACTGGGGCTGCTGTACCTGCTGCTGATCACGCTGGCGCTCGGAGTGGTCTCGCTGCTCGACGACGGCAACCTGCTGCGCATCGCCAGCGGCGAGCTGCCCATGGACGAGGAAACGCTGGCACTGTCGCGCGGCCCGCTGTTTATCGGCTCGCTGATCTATATGCTGGGCTGGCTGCTGACCTGTCTGAGCGCTCCCCTCATCATCTGGCAGCATATGCCACTGGCCAAGGCGCTGTTCTTCAGCGTAGTGACGGTCAAGCGCGATTTCCGCGCCTTCTTCGGCGCCGCGCTGCTGCTGTTCATGCTGTTCCAGGTCGGCACGGCGCTGCCGGTTCTGCTACTGAGCTCACCGCAACTGCGACTGACCACCGTATTCGCCATCTTCCTGGTACTGGTGGTACTGCTGCACTGCACGCTATATACGTGCTACCGCCACTATTTCGGTACGCCGGCAGCGAGCACGCCGTCGGTGCCGCTGCGCTGAGTTACGCCAAACTGCGCGCCTTGCCCAGCCTTACCTAACGCCTGCCCGAGATCCCGCCCATGCAAGCACCCCGCACGCTGGCCAGCGCCATTGAGTCCAACGATAACAGCTTCAATCTGGTCAGGCTGATTGCAGCGCTGCTGGTGGTGCTGTTCCACGCGGGCGAGCACAATACCGTGGCGCCGGGGCCGGACCCGCTGAGCGCGCTGATGCTGCCGGTGGCCGATATCGGTGCGCTGGCGGTCGATGTGTTCTTCGTGCTCAGTGGCCTGTTCATCACCCAGAGCTGGATGCGCGACCCCGATCTGCTGCGCTTTGCCGTGCGGCGCGTGGCGCGGCTGGTGCCGGGCCTGCTGGTCTGTCTGGCGCTTACCACCTGCGTCGCCGTCATCTGCTTCTCGCCCAAGGGTATGGCCGGACTGGCCGATCCGGCGCCATGGCGTTACATTGTCAACGGCGCCATGCTGCACTGGCTGGTGTACATCATTCCGCCGTCCGAACTGGCTATCCCCGGCGTGCTGGGCGGCACGGCGCTCAACGGCTCGCTGTGGACCGTGTACTGGGAAGGCCGCATGTACGTGATGGTGGCACTGATCGGCGCTGCCGCGATCCTGCCGATGCGGCGCTGGATGATGGTGATGTCGCTGCTGCTGACGCTGGCCGCGTTGCAGTTCCCCAGTGTGCTGGCCGGTTATATCTGGGAAGCGCGTTTGTGGAGTCTGTTCCTGTGCGGGATGCTGCTGCAGACCCTGGCCGAACAGGTGCGCATAGGGGTACGCCCCTTCATCGTGGCCTGCCTGCTGCTGGCGCTGAATTCGACCCGCTGGCTAGACCTCGAACATCAGGCGCTGACGGTATTCGGTGTGAATCTGGTGGCCGTTACGCTGGCGCTATGGGTGGGCAGTTCGCGCCTACTCGGTTCGCGCCTGCTGCCGTGGCGCCATCTGCAGCGCCACGACTATTCCTATGCCATCTACATCTACCACTGGCCGGTGATGCTGATGCTGAAAGCGGCGCTGCCGCCGGTTGGCATCTGGGCCATGCTGGCCGCCACCCTGGCCATCGTGCTGCCGCTATCGGTGTTCAGCTGGCACTGCGTGGAAGCGCCAGCACTGGCCTTTGTGCGCAAGCTGCTGGCGCGCCGCAGTGCGGCCAGGGCCGGGGCCGGCGCCAATAGCACTGCCAGCAACGATCCGGCCTGACCCGCCAGGGCGCTTAAATGCGCTCCAGCTTGGCGATGCTCAGGTCGAGCACCTTCATGCCGACATTGCCGAAATTGATCTGCGCGCGCGCGCTCGGGCCGCTGCCTTCGATATTCACGATTACGCCTTCGCCAAACTTGGCATGCTGGACTGATTCGCCAATACGCCAGCCGCTGCCGGCCGATTTGTGCGCGATCTTCTGTGCGATGGCATTGTCGGAGCCCAGCACCGGCGCCGCATCCCACGCCGACTTGGGCGAGGCAAACCAGTGCGACTGCACCTTGGCCGACAGCCATTTCAGCGATTCTTCCGGCAGTTCGTCGAAGAAGCGCGACTTCATGTTGTAGCGCGTCTGGCCGTGCAGCATGCGGGTCTGGGCGAAGCACATGTACAGGCGCCGGCGTGCGCGGGTAATTGCCACATACATCAGGCGGCGTTCCTCTTCCACCCCGTCGTGCTCGCGCGAGCTGCTCTCATGGGGGAACAGGCCCTCTTCCAGCCCCGTGATGAAGACGTTGTTGAACTCCAGCCCTTTGGCCGAGTGTACCGTCATCATCTGCACCGCATCCTGTCCCACCGTGGCCTGATTGTCGCCCGCTTCCAGCGAAGCATGCGACAGGAAGGCCGACAGCGGCGACATCACCGCCGGCAGCGGCGCATCGGCGTCGAGGATTTCGATGCCGTCCTGATTGACAACAGCGGCACCGGCCTGCGCCTGCGCGGCCGGTCCCAGATGAGCCGGCGCACCCTGGCCATAGCCCTCCTCGGACACGAACTGGGTGGCGGCGCTGACCATCTGCTCCAGGTTTTCGATGCGGTCGGCGCCTTCTTTTTCCGTCTGGTAGTGGGTCAGCAGGCCGCTGTGTTCAAGCACTACGCGCACCAGTTCCGGCAAGGCCATCTGCTGGGTTTCGAAGCGCGCGCCTTCGATCAGGCGCACAAAGCCGGCCAGCGAAGAACCAGCCTTGCCTGCCACATGGGGTACCGCTGCATACAGCGAAATGCCATACTGGTCCGCTGCCGCCTGCAGCGCTTCGATGCTGCGCAGGCCGATGCCGCGGGTGGGGAAGTTCACCACCCGCAGGAAGGCCGAATCGTTATGCGGATTGTCCATCAGCTGCAGGTAGGCGATGGCGTGCTTGACCTCGGCGCGCTGGAAGTAGCGCAGGCCGCCATACACGTGATAGGGGATACCGGCCGAGAACAGCGCATGCTCGATCACGCGCGACTGCGCGTTGGAGCGGTACAGCACGGCAATTTCGCGCCGCTCGGCGCCATCCGAGATCAGGTTCTTGCTCTCTTCCACGATCCACTGCGCTTCGGCCAAATCGGAGCTGGCTTCGTACACGCGTACCGGCTCGCCCTGCCCCGCATCGGTACGCAAGTTCTTGCCCAGCCGTTTGCTGTTATTTGAAATCAGCTGGTTGGCGGCATCGAGGATGTGGCCGTGCGAGCGGTAGTTCTGCTCCAGCTTGATCAGATTCTTGACCTGGAACTCGCGCTCAAAGGCGCTCATATTGCCCACATTGGCGCCACGGAAAGCATAGATGCTCTGGTCGTCGTCGCCTACGGCAAACAGTGCGCTGCCATGCTGGCCCGGCACGCCGGCCAGCAGCTTGAGCCACTTGTATTGCAGGTCATTGGTATCCTGGAACTCGTCCACCAGTATGTGGCGGAAGCGCTGCTGGTAATGTTCGCGCAAAGGCTGGTTACGGCTTAGCAGCTCGTAGCTGCGCAGCAGCAGCTCGGCAAAATCCACCACGCCCTCGCGCTGGCACTGCTCGTCGTACAGCTGGTACAGCTCGACTTTTTTGCGCTCGTCGGCGTTAGTGGCTTCGATCTTGTCGGCGCGCAGACCCTGATCCTTGGCGCCGTTGATGAAGTACATGACGTCCTTGGGCGGGAACTTCTCATCATCGATATTGTGTGCCTTGATCAGGCGCTTGATGGCCGACAGCTGGTCCTGCGTGTCCAGGATCTGGAAGGTCTGCGGCAGCGCCGCATCGCGGTGATGGGTACGCAACAGACGGTTACACAGCCCGTGGAAGGTGCCTATCCACATGCCGCGCGTATTAATCGGCAGCATGGCCGACAGCCGCGTCAGCATTTCCTTGGCAGCCTTGTTGGTAAAGGTCACGGCCAATATGCCCGAAGGCGATACTTGCCCGGTCTGGATCAGCCAGGCGATGCGGGTGGTCAGCACACGGGTTTTGCCGGAGCCGGCCCCAGCCAGAATCAGGGCACTTTGCGGTGGCAGCGTGACCGCTGCCAGCTGCTCTTCATTGAGGTTGTGTAAAAGATTTTGCATGCCGTGATTATACCGGCACTGGCTCCTCAGGCCGGATCGGCATTGCTAACGGGCTGCGCCTTGCCGCTCTTTTTCGCCTCCCGGATCAGCTCGCGCACCACCCGCTCGGCCGCGCGGCTGGCCTCGACCTGTTCGCGCCCCAGCTCGCCCATCTTCTGGCCCATTGCTGCCATGGGTTTGTTGGCTTCAGCCATGCGCGCATGCAGGCTCTGCATGGATTGCTGCAGCGCCTGTTCCTGCGCCTGCACATGCTGCTGCGCCTGCTGCCGGGCCAGTTGTTCTATCTGCTGCTGCAAGGGTTGCATCTGGCGCTGCAGCTCGGCCTGACGCTGCTGGAACTGCTGCATCTGCTCGCGCGATGGCTGCTCGCCCAGCTTGCGGGCGGCCTGCTCGATACGGCGTGCAATTGCTTCCTGCTGGCGTGCCAGTGCATCGATCTTGCGCTGCTGCTCGGCCGACGGCGCAGCAAACTGGCGTTCCAGATCGCGGCCTACGGCGTCCATCTGCTTGCCGATGGCGTCCATGGCCTGGCCCTGCTGTTCCATTTTCTTGCCCTGCTCTTCCATGCGGGCGCCTATGCTTTCCACCGTCGCCCACGCTGCCTGGGCCTGCGCCAGCATGGCGGCATCCTGGATGACATAACCTTTTTTGCCATCGCGGAACCAGATGAAATCACCTTTGACGCGGGCGCGCGCAGCATCGATTTCCGCACGGTCCAGGCTGCTGGTGCGAGTCACCATGGTGCGATTGTCGTCACGCACCAGGGCAAATGCCGCGCCACGGCTCAGGCCCGGTTCGGCCACGGGAGCTGGCGGCACCGGCAAGACTGGCAGCGCTGCTGCTGGGGCTGCTGGGGCTGGCGGGGCTGGTAGTGCGGGCCGAGCAGGCAGGGCTGCTTGTGCGGGTAAGGGGGGCAGCGCGGCCTGGGCAGGCAAAGCCGGCAACGCAGGAGGCGACGGGACGGCTGACAACGCGCGTGGCGCCTTGGCCGACCTGGCCTGCGCAGCTTCGTTGGCTGGCACTGCGTCCGCGGCCGTCACCGCATCTTTTGCCGGCACTGCATCTTTAACCTGCGATGCATCCTTGGCCGGTACTGCGTCAGGGACAGATAAGGCATCCATTGCGCTGGCCGGTGCGAGCGCAGCCGCTACGGGCGCACCAGCGGCTGGCACACTGGCGGCGCCAGCCCCTGCGCCAGTATCTGCCGTGGCATGGGCATACAGCATGGCACCGGCAGCAAACAGGCCTAACAGAGGCAAGGCCAGTTTACGGCTGGCAGGTTCAGAATGGGGGCGCACAAGGCGCGAAATACGTGACATGAGATTTCCTCCGTGAGCCGCGTGGGCTAGTTGGGTACTGTCGAACTGGAACTGGTCCAGCTGCGCCAGAGCTTGTGCCAGCTTGTGCGGCTGGCCGAGCATGTCCACGGCAAGATCGTCGGCGATTTGTTCTCGCTCTATGCGTATCCTGCGTGACAAGGCCCAAACACTAGGGTGATAGAACAGCAGTATCTCGATCGCGCTTTGCAGCAGGTTGACCAGATAATCGTGACGGCGGATATGCGCCAGTTCATGTGCCAGCAGCGCTTCCAGCAGATCGGGCGGCATGCCGCTGATCAGACTGACCGGCACCAGTATGATGGGGCGCCAGCAACCGGCGGTGATGGGGCTGTCGATGCCTTCGGCCACGCCGAGGCGCACGTCGCGCCGCATGTCGCAGCGGCTGGCCAGCAGCGCCATGCGGCGCTGCCAATAATGGTTGATGGTGTAGGCGCTGCGCTGGGTGCGGGTGGCGACCCATTGCAGGCCCAGCACCAGGCGCAAGGTCATCAGCACACCGCCAGTCAGCCACAAGCCGACGATCCACGGCAGCTGCTGGCGCAGCACACGTTCGCTATCGTCCTGCAGGGCCCTGCCCAGCCGGCCCAGAGCATGCCAGCCGCCGGCACTGGTGCCAACAGCAGACGCGCTGCCCTTGCTGCTACCGCTAGCGCTGCTGCCGGCATCGATGCCGGAGGACGAAACGTCGTCAGAGTTTCCCGTCGTGCCGGCATACAGGGTGGAGACCAGACTGCCCAGGATTCTGCCGCTGGAGCTGCCGTTCTGGTTGCCGCTATGCAGGCTAGCGATGACGCTGGCCAATGGCAGCAGCAGGCACAGCAGCATGGCGCCGCAGGCGACGGCATAACGGGTTTGCGGACGCGCACGGCGCAACAACTGCATGGCCAGCGCCACGCTGCAGCTGATCAGCACGCCCTGCCAGACGAAGTTAAGCAAAGCCCAGCCGAGCGCCGCTACCAGAGCATCCAGCAGATTATGCATGGCGGCCTGCCTGCGGCGTGAAGTTGAATTGGCGTAGTAATGACATGCTGCGCTCCCGATGTGTGGATGTAGAATAAATTATCTAGATGACGATGTCTAGAACTTTTTATCTACATCGGGAGCGTGCCGGAGGGGCAGCAGGCGGCCGGCGCGCCGCCCCTCGCGTAGCGCGTGCCGCGTACTAGCTGGCTCAGTAGCTAAGTGGTGGCTGTGTGGCTGGCTGGCCGTCAGACCAGCCGGCTGGCTTAGTACAGCACGACGGAGCGGATGGACTCGCCGCTCTTCATCAGGTCGAAGCCTTCGTTGATGCGTTCGAGCGGCAGGCGGTGAGTAATCAGGTCGTCGATATTCAGCTTGCCTTCCATGTACCAGTCGACAATCTTCGGCACGTCGGTACGGCCACGGGCGCCGCCGAAGGCCGAACCCTTCCACACGCGCCCCGTCACCAGCTGGAACGGACGGGTGGAGATTTCCTGTCCCGCTGCCGCCACGCCGATGATGATGGACTGGCCCCAGCCCTTGTGGCAGCACTCGAGCGACTGGCGCATGGTGGTGGTATTGCCTATGCATTCGAAGCTGTAGTCGGCGCCGCCGTCGGTCAGCTGGAAGATGGCATCGACCACGTTTTCCACTTCATTCGGATTGATGAAGTGGGTCATGCCGAATTTGCGCGCCATTTCCTGGCGGGCCGGATTGATATCGACTCCGATGATCTGGTCGGCACCCACCATGCGCGCCGCCTGGATCACGTTCAGGCCGATGCCGCCCAGGCCGAACACCACCACGTTGGCGCCCGCTTCCACCTTGGCCGTGAACAGCACGGCACCGACGCCCGTGGTGACGCCGCAGCCGATGTAGCAGACCTTGTCGAACGGTGCATCGCTGCGGATCTTGGCCAGTGCGATCTCCGGTACCACGATGTAGTTGGAGAAGGTCGAGGTGCCCATGTAGTGGTAGATCGGCTTGCCATCCAGCGAGAAGCGGCTGGTGGCGTCCGGCATCAGGCCGCGGCCCTGGGTGGAGCGGATCGACTGGCACAGATTGGTTTTCTGCGACAGGCAGAATTTGCACTGGCGGCATTCCGGCGTGTACAGCGGAATCACATGGTCATCTTTTTTCAGCGACTTCACGCCGGGACCGACATCGACCACCACGCCCGCGCCTTCGTGGCCCAGGATGGCAGGAAAGATGCCTTCAGGATCGGCGCCGGACAGGGTGTAATAATCCGTGTGGCAAATGCCGGTGGCTTTGATTTCGACCAGAACTTCGCCCTCGCGCGGGCCGCCCAGTTCTACTTCTTCGATCGTCAGCGGTTTGCCCGCCTGCCATGCTACGGCTGCTTTGGTTTTCATGGAACTTTCCTCTGGCTGGTGTGTGCAGTACGTGCGGCGACTGGGCGCCGCACAGGTACGACATCATACCAGCGCAGAGTTTTCCGTGCCGGCCGAAGCGCCGCCGCGCAGCACCGCTCCGCTGCCGAGCAATTCGCTGATGGCGTGCCACAGCTGGCGCGGCGTGCTCCATGGTTTGGCCAGATAGAACAGTCCGCGGGCACCGGCTATCGTGTGCGGCGCGCGCGCCGAATACAGCAGCAGCGGCGCTACACCGTGATACTGGCGTACCAGCGCCAGCAGATCGAGCGGTGCTGCCGGCGCGGCAGCAGCATCAACGGAGGTGTCGGGCGCAACGACCACGGCGGCCACAGCATCGGCAGCATCGATATCCGGCACGGCCGGATCGAGCACTACCAGCGCAAATGCATTCTGCTGCAGCTGGGCCAGCGCAGCGGCGCGGCTGCTGGCGACGCACACCTGATTCTCCGGTACCAGCAAGGCGGTCAGCACCAGCACCGCGTCGGCATCGGCATCGATCAGCAGTACCCGCGGCACCTCGGCCGCGATACCGAGTTCCGGCTGTTCCAGTAACGACCATTCAATCTCGGCCGCCTGTTGATCGGACATAAATCGACTCATCTCTGTGTCTCCGCAAGGAATACGGGTGGCACTGCATAGCACAGGGCAAACGCGGCCATGCATAAGTCGGCGGAGTTGGGCCGGACGCTGGACGTGTCACCGCAGGGCGAAGGCGGTGACGGCACGTTAGGGGAGACTAGCGGGGTATGGCTAAACTAGCCCGTCGCACAATGTTGCTAGCAGGTATTTCATTCTGCTAACCAACAGTCTACATCAGAGATAGTTGTAAATTGAGTAAAACAGCGAAAAAAATCCGCCGGCGTTTACTTTTTCAGACGCTGATTGAATGCTGCATGCAAGGCATTCAGGGTTTCTTCCGCGCTCAGCAACTGATCCGCCACTTCATTGACTTTGCGGCGATTCGAGCGGGCGTGGTCGCGCAGCACTTCGAATGCGGTATTGCGGTCCGTCTGGAATTTGCACATCAGCAGGCCGACCGCCAGACTGGTTTCGCGGCCCGATGCCAGCGCGGCATTCAGATTGAGTTCGGTGCGGCGCAGCTGGCGAATTTCGTCGGCACGGGCCAGACCGGCGGCAAACGCCGGCATCAGATGCTTTTCATCCACCGGCTTGACCAGGAAGCCCACCGCGCCGAAGGCCGCAGCCTGTTTGCCGGCATCGGCATCGCCGCGGCCGGACAGGAACATGAAGGGCACCGAAGAACTCGCGTGCAGCTGCTTGGCCAATTCCAGCCCGTTCATGCCGGGCATGTGAATGTCGAGCAGGGCGAGATCGGGCTCGCGCTGGCCAATCAACTGTAGCGCCTGCTCTGCCGATAGTGCTTTCAGTACGTCGTAACCGGCATGGCCGAGCACTTCGCCGAGGAAATCAAGCAGCAACTGGTCGTCATCGACGATCAGTATCAGACGTTTGGCGCTGGAGGAACCATTCATGTGCAACAACCTTGGAGTAAAGCTAACGACCTATTATAAGGCCGAAAACTTCACCTACTGTTAGGCTTTCGTATGACTTTCCGCTCCACCCTAGGTTTTTTTGCTGCTTTGATGCGCGTTTAAACAACAGCAGCGCTGCCTAACAGCTGCAGAAATTCTGCCACAGCCCGGCGCACAGCCGGCTCGCCAGCCGCCAGCTGGGCCGCATCGGGCGCCACATCGTCGGCTGCCGGCCCTGCTGCCAGATAGATGCTGCTGATGGCAGCCACCATGTGCGCGCCGCGCGCCACCAGCGGCGCAGCCAGCGCGGGCGTCATACCGCCGATCACTACCTGCGGCAGATGGATCTG
>Ga0187845_1000724_pt1 | contig 19409 bp, 21 predicted proteins | sample SpaLakP09_SKY_68_FD_134515 | JGI IMG/M metagenome (GOLD analysis project Ga0187845, IMG submission 134515) | Oligotrophic lake water microbial communities from Sparkling Lake, Wisconsin, USA - SP09_SKY_68 | ecosystem: Environmental > Aquatic > Freshwater > Lake | place: USA: Sparkling Lake... | reverse complement strand
TTGATGTTCTCGGCCAGGCGCGAGATGGGCACGCAGGTGTCCGTCGTCACCGCGCGGCAGCCGGGGCGCATCTGCAGGCCGGAGAAATAGGCGTGGTGCCGCGCCGTCCACAGCCGCGTGCGGGCTTCGGGCGTGGTGGCCCATTCGAACTGCTCGCCGCCGAAGTCCGCCGCCACGTCCTGCACGGTGGCCGCCTGCTCGGCCACGCCGGCCTCGCTGCCATGGAACTCCATCAGCAGCATGGGCGCTTCCTTCAGCCCCAGCTTGTCGTGCGCGTTGACGGCCTTGATGGCGTTGGCGTCCAGCAGCTCGCAGCGGGCGATGGGCACGCCGATCTGGATGATCTGCATGGCCGTCTGCACGGCCGCGTCGATGGTCGGGAAGAAGCAGACCGCCGCCGACACCGCCTCGGGAAGCGGGTGCACCTTGACCGTCAGCTCGGTGATGACGCCCAGCGTGCCTTCGCTGCCAATCAGCAGCCGCGTCAGGTCGTAGCCGGCGCTGCTCTTCCTGGCGCGTGAGCCGGTGCGAACGACTTCGCCGCTCGCACTGACGAAACGCAGCGCCAGCACGTTCTCTCGCATCGTGCCGTAGCGCACCGCGTTCGTGCCGCTGGCGCGCGTGGCGGCCATGCCGCCCAGGCTGGCATCCGCGCCGGGGTCGATGGGGAAGAACAGCCCCTCGTGCTTCAGCGCCTCGTTGAGCTGCTTGCGCGTGACACCGGGCTGCACGGTGACGGTGAGGTCATCGGCATCAATGCGCAGGACCTGGTTCATGCGCGACACGTCCAGGCTGATGCCACCCTGCACGGCCAGCAGGTGGCCTTCCAGCGACGAACCCGCACCGTAGGGAATGACGGGCACGCGATGCGCGGCGCAAAGGGCCACGACTCGCGCGACCTCGGCTTCGCTTTCGGCAAACAAGACGGCCTGCGGCGGCGGCACGTCAAAGATCGATTCATCGCGGCCATGCTGCTGGCGCACGGCCATCGCGGTGGAGCAGCGGTCAGCGAAGGCCGTACGCAGCGCATCCAGCAGCGCCTGCGGCAGCGGCGCCGCGACAGCGTCGAAAGTGGCGGGCGCGTTCATTGGCGGCTCTCCTGATCCAGATCGCACGATTGTGTTGCAGTCCCTCGGCCCGCAGCCGCCCGCTCGAACCAGCGGGGCTTTCACCGCAGCGGGCACTGCCATTGAGCGCGCTTGCCGACAATGGCGGCTTCGCAACCCTCTGCAAGCCGCCACATGGGCAACCGCCTCACACAGATTGCCACTCGCACCGGCGACGACGGCACCACCGGCCTCAGCGACGGCAGCCGTGTGCCGAAGGACCACCTGCGCGTGCAGGCCATGGGCGACGTCGACGAACTGAACTCCAACCTCGGCGTGCTGCTGGCCGAGCCGCTGCCCGAGGACATCCGCGAACTCCTCGTCACCATCCAGCATGAGCTGTTCAACCTGGGCGGCGAGCTGTCCTGGCCCGGCGGCACGCTGCTGAAGGACGCCGCCGTGCTGCGCCTGGACGAAGCGCTGGAGCACTACAACGAGCATCTGCCGCGCCTGAAGGAATTCATCCTGCCGGCCGGCACCCGCAGCGCGGCGATCGCCCACGTCTGCCGCACCGTCGCCCGCCGTGCCGAGCGCATCGTCATCACGCTGGCCGCGTCCGAGCCCGAGGCCATTCGCGCTGCGCCGCGCCAATACCTGAACCGCCTGTCCGACCTGCTCTTCGTGCTGTCCCGCGTGCTCAACCGTGCCAACCTCGACGGGTTGGGTGGGGACAACGTCTATTGGCAGAGCGAGCGGATGAAGCGGCTGGACGCCGAGGGCTGAGTCAGCTCACCCGCCAGGCCGCCGCCCCCAGCAGGACCACCTGCAGCTGCTGCACGAAGCAGTCCATCATCTCGGCCTCCAGCAACGGCTGCTGGGGCGGCAGGTCCAGCATCTCGGGCGCGGCCGCCAGCATGGTGTTGACGATCAGCCCGCACACCATCTGCAGCGTGGCAGTGGGCATGTCGGGGTAGGCGCCGATGGCGCGGAAGTCCTGCGCCATCTCGTTGGTGAAGTGGCGCACCTCGTTGCGGATGGCCAGGCGCAGGATGCGGCTGCCGCCGCCGCGCTCGCTGCTGATGAACAGGAACAGCAGCCGGTGCTGCTGCACATAGCTGCAGTAGACCTCGACCGACGCCCGCACCCGGTCCACCGGTGCCGCACCGCCCTGGCGCGCCTCGCGCAGCAACCGGCGCAGGCTGATGCCCACCTCCTCCACCAGGGCCAGGCCCAGTTCGTCGGTGTTGCGGAAGTGGCGGTAGAAGCCGTTGGGCACCATGCCCGCCTCGCGGGCGATTTCGCGGATGCCCAGGCTGGTGAAGCTGCGCCCCTCGCCCATCAACGCCAGCGCCGCCTGGGTGAGGCTGGCGCGGGTGAGGTCCTTGCGCTCGGTGCGGGTGAGTTTGTCGGTGGCGGCGTCGGACATGGCGGCGGATTTGTGAGCACTCGTATCGTAGCCGCGCCGCCGCAGACTGCCAATTCGCGCACAGCGCCACCATGCAAACGAGCTGAGTGGCTTGCTTGTTTGTGTACGAACGTACACAATAAAGTCATGCAAACGCTCCGTCCGACCCGCCTCGAAACTCTGGCCAGCCCGCTGCGCGCCGCGCTGCAACACCCCTGGGTGGCGGCCATCGTGCGCGAAAGCGCGGTGGAGGACAGCCTGCAAGCCCTGCACCCGCTGCTGTCGCTGCACCAGGTGCGGGCCCGCGTGGTGAAGTGCATCGCCGAGACGGCCGACACCCGCACGCTGGTACTGCGCCCCAATGCGTTGTGGCGCGGCGCGCACGCCGGGCAGTTCGTCGGGCTGACGGTGGAGATCGACGGCCGGCGGCACGAGCGCATGTACTCGCTGACCTCGCGCCCCGGCTCGCGGCGGCTGGCCATCACGGTCAAGCGCCAGGGCCTGGTGTCCACGCATCTGCACGAGCGGGTGCGCGTGGGCGACGTGCTCACGCTCAGCCCGGCGATGGGCGAGTTCGTGCTGCCGGCGGTGCTGCCGGGCAAGATCCTGCTGCTCAGCGCGGGCAGCGGCATCACGCCGGTGATGGCCTTGCTGCGCGAGCTGCAGGCCCGCGCCGCGCTGGACCGCGTGGTGTTCGTGCACAGCTGCCGCAGCCCCGCCGAGCAGATCTTTGCCGCCGAGCTGGCCGCCATGCCGGGCCTGCGCCGCGTGCAGCATTTCAGCGCCGGCGCCGGCCACCTCACGCCAGCCGAATTGCAGTCGCACGTGCCGGACCTGGCCGAGCGCGCCACCTGGGTCTGCGGCCCGGCCGGGCTGATGGATGCGGTGCAGGCGAACTGGCAGGCCGCAGGCATCAGCGCGCCGCTGCACAGCGAACGCTTTGCCGCCGCCCCGCTGGCCGCCGAGCCGCTGACCGCGCCCGTGCGCATCCAGCTGCTGCGCAGCGCCACCGGCTTTTTATCGCTGGGTGCTGCGCCGCTGCTGGCCCAGGCCGAAGCCGCCGGCCTCGCGCCCAAGCACGGCTGCCGCATCGGCATCTGCCGTTCCTGCCAGTGCGTCAAGCGCAGTGGCACGGTGCAGCACCTGCACACCGGCGAGCTCTCCAGCTCGCCCAACGAACTCATCCGGCTGTGCGTCAGCGCCGCCCGCTCCGACCTCGAACTGGACCTGTGATGCATACCTTGACCCGCCCCCAAGTGGCCGAGTTCCAGGCCGAACTCGACGCCATCCGCGCCCGCGTGATGGCTGACCTCGGCCAGGCCGATGTGGACCACATCCGCAAGATGATCGCCATCTGCCGCGTCAGCGAGGTGGGCGGCCGAGCGCTGCTGCACTTCGGCGTCGGCCCGCTGAGCTGGGTGGCCGGCGTGCTGGCGCTGGCCCACGCCAAGATCCTGGACAACATGGAGATCGGCCACAACGTCATGCACGGCCAGTACGACTGGACGGGCGACCCGGCGCTGAACTCCCAGACCTTCGAGTGGGACATCGCCTGCGACGGTGAGGCCTGGCGGCATTCGCACAACGTCACCCACCACACCTACACCAACATCCTCGGCAAGGACCGCGACCTGGGCTACTCGCTGCTGCGCATGACGCCCGAGCAGAAGTGGAAACCCCGCCACTGGCTGCAGCCGCTGGCTAACCTGATGCTGGCGCTGGGCTTCCAGTACGGCGTGGGCTCGCACGACCTGGAGCTGGGCCGCTACAAGCACGGCGCCATCCCCAAGCCCGTGTTCAAGGAGCGCCTGAGGCGCTTCACCAGCAAGGTGGGCAAGCAGTGGTTCAAGGACTACCTGCTGTTCCCCGCGCTGGCTCTGTGGAGTGCACCGCGCGTGCTGGCCGGCAACTTCGCAGCCAACCTGATCCGCAACCTTTGGACCTATGTGGTGATCTTCTGCGGCCACTTCACCGAGCATGTGGCCATCTACCGGCAGGAGGACTGCCTGAACGAGACCCGCGGCGACTGGTATCTGCGCCAGCTGGCCGGCTCCAGCAACCTGACCGGCGGGCGTGCCTTTCACATCCTCACCGGCCACCTGAGCCACCAGATCGAGCACCACCTCTTCCCCGACATGCCAGCGCACCGCTATGCCGAGATCGCGCCGCAGGTGCAGGCCCTGTGCCGCCAATATGGCCTGCGCTACAACACCGGCAGCCTGTTCAAGCAGTACCTCACCGTGATGAAGCGCATCCTGGTCAACACCTTGCCGCCCAAGGCTGCAGTGGCCTGAGGCGGCTGGGCACGGCTGACCACCGAGATCAGCGCCGCCGCACGACCCGCCACACCAGCCACGCCCAGCGCAGGCCGCGCCAGAACTGGCCGCGCCGCTTCTGGCCGGCTGCAGCGAAGAAGGCGGCGCCACTGCTGGCCGCCGCCAGCACAACCGGGTCGGACAGCCAATCCCGCACCTTCAGCGCACGGCCGACAACGCCGTCGGCTCGCTGGCCGAGGTCGTCCACATCCCGTTGCGCCTGGCCACGCAGCAACTCCGAGGCCAGCAGCAGATTGGCCTTGCGCTCGGCGCGCTGCAGCGGGTCATCGGGGATGCGCGGGATCATGGCCGGCGGCCCAGCGCGTCTGCGTCCTCGCGCAATTCGGCGAGGCTGGACTGGAAGAGCGTCGCCGGCTGCGCCACCAAGCCCTTGACCTTCAGCACCGCAAAGACCGCCGCGCCGATGAGCACGACGGTGCTGCCACCCAGCGCCAGCAGCCGGTAGCTGTCCCACAGCGCCACGGTGACGAGCACCAGCAGCATCAACAGCCCAAAACCCGCCAGCAACGCCGCCAGGACGGACCACAGCAGCAGGCCGGCGATGCGGTCCTTTTCTTCCTGGACCTCGATGGCCAGCAGTTCGAGCCGGATGCGGCTCAGCGCCAGCAGCGATGTGCCGAGCCGCCGGAGCGGGCCGGAGACGGGCTCTTTCGAATCGCTCAAGACGGACTTCAGCGGCGGCCGATGAGCACGCCCAGAGCCAGGCCGACCGCTGCCGCCACGCCAATCGCCTGCCAGGGCTTGGCGTGGACGTAGTCGTCAGTGGCGACCGCGGCGTCCTTGGCGCGCTGCACGGCTTCGTGCTGTGCATCCAGCAGCTTTTCCTTGGCGCTGGCCAGCTGTTCCTGGATGCGTGCGCGCAAGGCCTTGGCCTCGCCATCTGCGTTGTTGGTCGTGGCCGTCATCAGGGCATCGATGTCGTCCATCACGGCGCGAAAGTCCGCCGCCAGCTTTTCCTTCGCCTGGGTTGCACCGCTCATTGCCAGCTCCTCGGTCGTGAATGATGGTTCAAGCCTAACTCGGTTGCCCGCCGCCTGAAATGACCCTACTCAAACGAAGCGGGCTTGTCCTACAGGGCAGCGACACCTTGGCGCAGCCGCTGCGCATAGGCCTCGCGCAACGCTACTGGCGCCACCACCTCGACCTGGCCGGCGTGGCGCAGCAGGTCCATCAGCAGCTCGGTGTCGTCGACGTAAGGCAGCTGCAGCCGCCAGCGGCCGTCGGGCAGGAACTCGCTGGTCTGCGCCGGGTGCCATTCCTCGCGCGACACCCAGGCCGCCGCCTCGGGGCTGAACAGCAGCTCGGCCTCACGCGGCGTGCCGCCGGCAAAGATGCCGTAGCCGCGGTCCAGCTCAGCCTCCAGCTCGCTCAGGGGTAGGGCTTGCGCTTCGGTATCCAGCAGGGTCGCCGCCTCGATGCCGTCCAGCGCAAAGCGGCGCAGGCCTAGGCTCTGGTGGCAGAAGGCGTCCAGATACCAAGCGTGCCGGTGGTGCACCAGGCGCTGCGGCGACACCTCACGCTCGCTGACTTCGCCCGCACCTGTCTTCTTGCGGTAGGTGATGGCCAGGCGCTTGCGCTTGACGACGGCGCTGCCGACGGTCTCGAAGCTGTCGCTGGCAATGCGCCGCCTGGCCGTGCCGATGAGCTTGACGCGCCGGCGCAGCTCCTGCGCCTCGCCCTGGTCCACACCCAGCATGCCGGTGATCTTGTCGAACATGGGCTGCAGGTGGCGGCCCACCACGCCCTGCTCATCCAGCCCGGCCAGCATCTGCTGCATGGTCAGCAGCGCATGCAGCTCAGCCTCGTTGAACCACACGCCCGGCAGCTCGTGCTTGCCGCCGCGCCACTGCTGGCCGAAGCGGTAGCCGTTGACGCCGGCGTCGTACTCGATGGGCGCATCCATGCGCTCGCGCAGGTAGGCCAGGTCACGCTTGAGCGTGGCGGGTGACACCTCCAGCGCTTCGATCAGCTCGGCAAACGACACACTGCCACGGGAGCGGATCAGGTGCTCGATCTTGTAGAAGCGCTCGGTGCGGTCCATGGGCTGCGTTCCTGAAAATATTCACAGTGGTTTTCCAGGTGGATCATCCCATGAGCCACCTGGCTCACAGACTGCTTGCAAGGCCCGCGACTCATCGGCGTGCCTCTCACCTCAGGAGTTCCGCAATGCAAGCCGTCGTCACCGCCCAGATCCACGCCCACCCCGCCCTCGTCCAGTTCGCGCTGGACATGGACGACACACCTTCGCCCATCAGCGCCCACGAGCGCGTTGGCCTGGCTCTGGGGCGCGACTACGCGCAGCACGGCGTCACGCCGCCCATCGCCCACCTCTACCCGCAGTCGCCGCTGCAGCGCGGCTGGATGGCCGCCCGTGGTCGCACCGTGCGCACGCCGGCCACACCGCAGGTGGAACTGTGGCTAGCGCTGCGAACTCATGCGTGGGCCAGGGGCCGCAGCTTCGAGGACATCCAGCTGACGCCCCACCACCTGGCCCAGCTCGACACCAGCCACTGCCCCATCACCCGCGAGCTGCTGGGCGACGACAACCGGAGCATCGACCGCATCCGCGACGACGCCGGCTATGCGGCCGGCAACCTCGCCGTCATGAGCCACCGTGCCAACCAGGCCAAGGGCAGCCGGGGCCACCAGGCCCTGCTCGGCATGGCCGAAAGCTGCGCCGCCGGCCCCATCACCCGCATCGGCGGCCTGGCTGAGGCCGACTGGCAGCGCCTGGCCGTGCTGGCCAGCTTCGTCACGCCACTGAGCCATGAAGAAGCCGCACAGATCCCGCTGCGCGTGCTGCCTCCCAATCGCCTGCGCCTGTTCAACCCCATCCAGGCGCTGCAGGCGCTGGTCACGCGCCAGCTCGCCACGCCCGGCTGGAGCGCCCGCCTGAGCCGGCTCGAAGCCCTGCTGCCGACAGACCAGTTGCGCACCGACTTCAACCGCTTCCTGCTGGCCCTGGCGCCGCGCGTGCTGGCTGCGGCCGAGCTGCAGGAGCCCCAGCAGATCCGCTGGGCGCTGGAAGATGCCTGGAGCCTGCCGCTGGTGCAAAAGCGCTGGGTGCGCTTCGCGCTGCAGCTGACGCCTGAACAGGCCGAGAACCTGGTCGAGCGCGCAGCTGCCAAGAAGCTCTGCCCGGTGCATGTGCAACGCCACGACGACGCCACCGACGGCTGGGCGCTGGCCACGGGCGGCTACGCAGTCTGACCCCTCGTTCACGGGGGCTGATCCGGGTGTTCATCGACGAGTCATCGGGGGTGGCGAGAGTTGCGGCAGCCTTCCTCAACCGCTCACCAGCTCACTCATCATGATCAAGACCGTCTTCACTCTCGCCTTGGCCGCAGTCGCCCTGCCGTCGCAGGCCCTCGTCGTTACCCAGTGGAACTTCAACTCGGTGCCCGCTGACAACAGCCTCACCACCGGCAGCCAGCTGACCAGCGTGGGCAGCGGCACGCTGAGCCTGATCGGCGGCGTGACCGGCGGCTTCGGCAGCGGCGCGGCCAACGGCGGTTCGTCTGACCCGGCGACCAGCGACGACACCGGCCTGCAGACCACCGGCTACAAGGCTCAAGGCACCGGCAACGAGACCGCCGGCGTGCTCTTCAAGGTCAGCACGGTCGGCTTCCAGGGCATCAGCTTCAGCTACGACCTGCGCCACAGCAACACGTCGGCCCGCCACGAGCGCGTTCAGTACACGCTGAACGGCACCACGTTCAGCGACATCGCTCTGTTCGCCGGCGCTGCTGGTGACACCTGGTTCAACAACCGCAGCGTGGACCTGAGCAGCATCGCCGGTGCGTCCAACAACGCCAACTTCGGCATCCGCGTCGTCTCGTCGTTCGCACCGGGCACCAGCGCCTACGCGGCCAGCAACTCCAGCAACACCTATGCCGGCACCGGCACGTGGCGCTTCGACTACGTCACCGTTTCGGCCGTGAGCGCCGTGCCGGAACCCGAGAGCTATGCGCTGATGCTGACCGGCTTGCTGGCTGTTGGCGCCATCGCTCGCCGTCGTCGCGGCTGAGCAGATTCAACGAGAATCGAAAGCGCCCTGCGGGGCGCTTTTTTCTTAGACCAGCGAGCGATGCAGGCGAATCTCTTCGACGCGTGCGCCACCGACTTCCGTCGTGCGTGCACTGCCCAGCTCGCGCTTGAAGCCGGCCAGTTCGAAGAAGCGAAGCGCGCGCTCGTTGCGCAGATAGCACCACAGCGTGGCCTTGGTGCAACCTTCTTCCTGAAGGCCGTCGCGCGTGGCGTCCCAAAGCGCCAGGCCAACACCCTTGTCCCAGTGGACCGGGTCGGCAAACAGGGCCCAGACCTCGCCAACCGTGGCGGGCGTGCCCTTGTCGCGTGAACGATCAAAGCCGGCGAAGCCCATGATCTTGTTGTCCAGATGGGCGACGACGACCTGCGGCTCGCAGAGGTCGATGGCTTCACGCCAGAAGGCCTGGCGCTTCTGCACCGACATCGCATCCAGCGCGGCAGCCGGCAGCAAGGACTTGTAGGCGTCCTGGCTGGAAGCAACGTGGATCTCGGCGATGGCCTTGGCATCGCGCAGTGTGGCGGGGCGAACCTGGATCACGGACATGGAACTCTTTGGGCAATGACGCGAGGACGAAAGGGCGAGATTGTCTTTGCCCAAAGCCGCGAGCAGGGGCCTTGACAGAATTTATTCCTGCGCTCAGGCACTCAATTGTTGAACGGCTCTCAGTGCCTTCACATGCTCGACCAGACCACGCCTGAGCCACCGCAGCGGCGTGCGCTGCAGCTGGGTCAGCAGTGCATGGTCGACGTCGGCATCGCCCAGATCCATGGCAAAACGGCTGGCGACCTCGGCACGCACCTTCAGCAGCAGCTCGGCCGTGACGCGTGCATCGGCCATCGCGCGGTGGGCGCGGCCGCTGAAGCGCAGGTCATGAAAGCGCACCAGCGAACCCAGCGAATGGCTCTTGGCCTCGGGCCAGAGCCGCCGCGACAGCAGCACCGTGCAGGCGAACTCATGCGCCGGGTCGGGATCAATGCCGGCGTGCGCCATCTCGGCCTGCCAGAAGCCCCGGTCGAAGGACGCGTTATGCGCCACCAGCGGGCAGCCCTCGGTGAAGCGGGCCAGCTCGCGCATGACATGGGCCGAATCGGGCGCGTCGGCCAGCATCTCGTTGCTGATGCCGGTCAAGGCCTGGATGTAGGACGGCACCCAGGCGCCGCTGTTCATCAGGCTGCTCCAGCTGTCCACGACCGCGCCGTCGCGCACGAGCACGGCTGCGATTTCGGTGGCTCGGCCGCCGCTGGTGGGCCCGAGGCCGGTGGTCTCGAAGTCGATGACGGCGATGGTTTCCATCAAGACTTCTTCGGCGGGTGCTTGACTGCATTCATCGCCAGCTTGCGCTCGACGGCGGCGTCCAGGTCCACGCCGCCGTGGTCGGCGATCTGAACCAGGTAGAGCAGCACATCCGACAACTCCCCGCCGAGGTGGCGGCGCTGGTCGTCGCTGAGATTCAGCGACTGCTCTGGCGTCAGCCACTGGAAGATTTCCAGCAGCTCGGCGGCCTCGACGGTCATGGCCATCGCCAGGTTCTTGGGTGTCTGGAAGGGTTGCCAGTCGCGCTCGTCGGCGAAGCGGCGCAGGCGCTGCTGCAGGGTCGAAATGTCCATGCCAAAGTGTCCGATGTATTCCTAAACGGTCTTGAAGATTTCAAGGTAGTGGTCGTAGTAGAGGGCGGCCCGCGCTGTGGACAAGCGGAAAAATTCTTTCTGCAACAAGGGCTTGGCTCACTCACAAGCCTGTGCACCAGGCCCGGTACGGCGGCGTTCGCGTTTGGGTACAACTCGGCCGATGGCCCTCGGCCTGTGGATATCCCATCGGTTGTCCCAGATCCATCCACAGACTTGCCCCGGCCTGCCAAGACTTGCTTAGGGTCTGCAACCTAAAGTGGTCTGCAGACCTTTCCGGAGCCCGTCCGCGTTGTTTCTTTACTCACCATCAGGGGAAAAACGAACGACCGTTCTAAAAAGCTGCGGCTAGAGTGGCCCTCCCCGAATTTCGTGCGACCGCCTACGAGCTGTCGCCTAGGAGACAACGATGAAACCCTTCCTCACCCGGATCGCTGCGGCCTCGGTCGCGCTGTTGGGCGGCCTGCTTGTGGCGGGCTGCGGCGGCGGTGGCGCAACGGCGGACACGACGCCCAAGGTCTCCATCACCTCGGTCAAGGTCTTCGGCGACAGCCTGCAGGACAGCGGCACCTTCGGCTTCAAGTTCACCGTCCAGGCTGCCAGCAACCCCATCTACGTGGAGCGCATCGCGGCCAACTACGGCCAGACGCTGTGCAACTTCTTCTCCTTCACGGGCACCACCTTCGCGGTGAACACCGCCAAGGCCGGCTGCACCAACTTCGCCATCGGTGGCGGCCGCATCACCTACACCGGTGCCGGCGGCGCGGCCAACCCGCTGAACGTGGGCACGCAGATGGCCACCTACGCGGCAGCCGGCAGCTTCACCGCCAGCGACCTGGTCATCATCGACGGCGGTGGCAATGACGCGGCCGACCTCGTCGGTGCTTACCTGAACATTCCCAAGGACACTGCCACGGCCTTCAGGGGCCTGCTCGGCACGCTGCTGACGCCGACCCAGATCGGCACCGCGCTGGCCGGCGGCGCCTCCACCACGGCGGCAATTGGCGGCACCTACATGACGGCGCTGGCCGACAAGTTCGCCGGCCAGATCAAGGCCAGCGTGCTGGACAAGGGAGCCACACGCGTCGTCGTGCTGAACATCCCCGACATCACCTTCACGCCTCGCTTCCAGATGGTGCTGGACAGCGTCGCCGCAGCCAGCGGCGGTGGCACGGCCGGCGCAGCGGCTCGGGCCCAGTCCCAGGCGCTGTTCCAAGGCTGGATCTCGGCCTTCAACGCCCAGCTTGCCACCAAGCTGGCCGGGAACGACGGCGTCATCCTCATCGACTTCTACAAGGCCTTCCAGGACCAGGTGGCCACGCCGGCCCAGTTCGGGCTGACCAACGTCAACACGCCCGCCTGCCCCATCACCGGCGTGGGCAGCGACGGCCTGCCGACCTACACCTTCCCGACCTGCACGGACACCGCCCTGTCCGCCAAGGCCGGCACGACCAGCGCCGACTGGTGGAAAAGCTATGCCTTCTCCGACAGCTTCCACCCCACGCTCTACGGCCACCAGCTGACGCAGCAGCTCATCGCCAAGTCCCTGGCCATCAAGGGCTGGCTCTAAGCCGCGGCCCCACCCCTTCGGAGACCACCCATGAAATCCAAGCTTCTCCTCGGTGCCACGGCTGCATTGACCACCCTGCTCGGCGCCGGCAGCGCCAGCGCGCAATCGGCCGGCAGCTTCGTCGTCTACGCCGGCGCGGCCCAGATCAGCCCGCAAGTCGAAAGCGGCGACCTCACCGCGCCCAGCCTGGCCGGCACCAAGGTCGACGTGAAGAAGGCCAGCTCCTTCGTCGGCGGCATCACCTACTACTGGACCGACAACATCAGCATCGACCTGCCCATCGCGCTGCCGTTCAAGCATGACGTCGTCGGCGCAGGTGCCATCGAAGGCACCGGCAAGCTTGGCAACGTCAAGTCGCTGCCCATCACCTTGCTGGCCCAGTACCGTTTCGGCGCTGCCAACAGCGCCTTCCGTCCGTTCGTTGGTGCCGGCCCCACCTACGGCTACTTCTTCAAGCCCAAGGCCACGGCCGTGCTGTCTGGCATCACGGGCGGCGTGCCCGCCGTACCCACCACGCTGTCCATGAAGAGCCGCCTGGGCGCGACGCTGGAACTGGGTGCCGCCTACAACGTCACCAAGGACTGGTCTGCCAGCCTGTCGGTCACCAAGACCTTCATCAAGACGACAGGTTCGCTGTCCACCGGCCAGACCATCGAGACGACGCTGGACCCGGTGTCCATCAAGTTCGGGGTGGGTTACCGCTTCTGATCGGCTTGGGCCGGTCAATGGAAGGGAGCCTGCGGGCTCCCTTTTTCATGGCCGTGCCCATCGTGTCTGCTCAGACCTGCCCCAGCGCCTCCGTGCAAAGCGGCGCCGCCGTGCCGCGCGTCGTCGAGCTGTACACGTCTGAAGGCTGCTCGTCCTGCCCGCCGGCCGACCGCTGGCTCAGTTCCCTCAAGGGCCAGCCCGGCGTCATCGCGGCGGCCTTCCATGTCGACTACTGGAACGGCCTGGGCTGGCCCGACCGCTTCTCCAGCCCGGCGTTCACCGAGCGGCAGAAGCAGGGTGTGGGCGTCAACGGCTCGCGCTACGCCTACACACCGCAGGTCGTCGTCAACGGGCGGGACTGGCGAAGCGCAGCGCTGCCCGCCGCCAGCGCGGAACCGGCGCGTGTGCGGCTGACCTGGAGCCGCAGTGGCAGTGGCGAACTGAAACTCAGCGCCGAGGCCCTGCCCGGCGCCCCGTCAAGCATCCGGGTCTGGTGGGCCCGCGTCGAAGACGGCCACCAGAGCCGCGTCCGTGCTGGCGAGAACCGCGGCGAGACGTTGCGCCACGACAGCGTCGTGCGTGACTACGCCCGCCTGCCTGAATGGCGTGGGCAAAGGAGCTTGGATTGGCTGGTGCCGATGAAGGCGGCAGAGCCGGGCCATACCAGCCGCTGGATTGCAGTGGCAACGGATGCGCAGAACGGGCAGGTGCTGCAGGCTGCGGAGATCGGCTGTTGACAGTCGGGCTTGCGCGCTCGCAGGCGTTCATATTCCCACCCAGGCCGGCGGCAGCAGGGAGCGCTGCGCGGCACACTCCGGCTTCCTTTTTCCCTGGAGTGAGCGATGTTCAAGAAACTGGCCTCCGAGGCGCTGGGCCTCAGCGACATCGGCGTCATCGTGCCGGCCGCCGACTTCAACAAGGTCGATGCCGACGACTACCTGTTCAGCGAGGACGGCGAGAAGATCTTCTTCCTCATCAAGTCCAAGAAGGACGAGTACTGCTTCACCAACCTCGCCCTGGTGCATGTGGACGGCGATTCGGCCGTCTCGTCCAAGCGCGTCATCAAGCGCTACGACTACCTCAGCCACCGCATCAGCCACGTCACTTTGGAAACCGCCGGCACCATCGACATGGATGTCGAGCTGAAGTTCCAGATCGGCGAGGGAAAGCCGTTCAGCATCGACGTGCGCAAGAACTTCATCGAGCCGCTGAAGGACATCTACAAGGCGCTGCACAGCATTGGCAAGCTGCAGGACCTTGATGCGCAGGCGCGCGACATCGCAATGCAATGCCTGGGTGTCACGGGCCAGATGTTCAAGCTGGGCCACGAGGTCAGCGAGGAGCAGGTCAGCCGTCACTACCTGTCGCTGCTGAACACGGTGAACAGCGTGGTGCTGGACAAGCTCAGCCGCAAGGATTTCGGCGGGGTGTTCGAGCGCTACATCCAGAACTGATGGTCAGCCAGCTTCGCACCACACCAGCTATCTGGACGCCCTCAGCGGTGCAGGCGGTGCTCAGAGGCGTCCTGTATGTTTTCGTCTGGACATCGGTGACGCTGGCCTGCGGACTCTTGGGTCTGATGTGGCCTGTGAGAGATGTTTCGGAGCCTGGGGCTGGCGCCGGGTTTGCGATGCTGCTCTATGGCCTTTACGGACTTTGCCTTGGCGCGGGCATTGGTTTCATCGCGGTAGGCAGCCTGGCAAACGCGCTGTCAGCACGAAGGCAGGCTCGCAAGGCCAGAACGGGGCCTGGCTGAAAGCCGGCGATCGTCAGGCTATCCCCACCACCTTGTGCATCTGCACCGACAGCCGCCACTGCGGGTGTTGCATGCAGTAGGCCACCGCCGCCTTCGTGTGCTCGCGCTGCAGCACCGTCCATCGGCTGCAGGAAGAAGTTCTGGAAGTCCAGGCCGGCAAACCGTTCCGGTTGCGCCAGCGGCTGCGGATAGACGAGCTTCAGCTCGTGGCCCGAGGTCAGCACCAGTGGCGCGTCGGCCTTGGGGCTGACACAGATCCAGTCCAGCCCCGGCGGCGCCGGCTGCGTGCCATTGGTCTCGACAGCGATCTCGAAGCCTCGGGCGTGCAGCGCGGTTATCAGCGGTGTGTCCAACTGCAGCAGCGGCTCGCCGCCGGTGCAGACGACGTAGGGCCGACCTCCGCCTGGCCATGCGTTCGCAACTGCATCGGCCAGAGCATCGGCCGTCGCGAATTTGCCGCCGCCCTCGCCATCCGTGCCGATGAAATCCGTGTCGCAGAAGGTGCAGACCGCCGTCGCGCGGTCCTGCTCGCGGCCGGTCCAGAGGTTGCAGCCGGCAAAGCGGCAGAACACCGCCGCGCGGCCGGCCTGGGCGCCTTCGCCTTGCAGCGTGTAGAACAGTTCTTTAACGCTGTACGTCATACGGGAATCAATTCTTCGGAGTCAGCCCGGCTGACGATCGCCCCCGAGCCGCGCGTCTCATAAAGGTCCACGCGGTCGATCTGCGGCAGCACGCCGCCGCCTTCGCGCAGCACCCACGCGGCAATGCTTGCCACGTCGCCATCGGGCAGGTTGGCAATCTCGTACAGCGGGTGGTGGTCCAGCCGCTTGAAGATCGGGTTGAACAGCGCCTTCACATCGCCGAAGTCCACCGTCCAGCCCATCACCTGGTCCAGCGGCGCGGCCAGGTGCAGGCGCAAAGTGAAGGTGTGGCCGTGCGTGCCGGCCAGCGGGTGGCTACCGGGCGCATGGCGAAGGCGAACGGCGCTGTCCAGCGTCATCTCCTTCCAGATGCGGTAGCTCTGGCCGTTGAAGTTGGCACCGCTGGAGCCGGTCTCGTAGACAGTCACCCAGCTCAGCTCCGGCAGCACCGGTTTCAGTCGCTCCCACAGCCAGGCGGAGACGTTCTCGCTGGTCGGGTTCGAGAGCCCCTCGATGTCGTTCAGGCAGCGGTAGTTCAGCGCGAAATGCAGCGGCGCCCAGACCTCGTCGAGGTGGTCGTAGTCGATGGACAGGTCGCGCTCGCCCAGGTCGGCGTTGGCATGCAGGATGACCTCGAAGCCGTGGCCGTGCATGCGGCCGCACTGGTGGCCTGCCGGCACGTTGGGCAACTGGTGCGCGGCCTGGAAGCGGTAGCGGCGCCACACATGAGCATGACCGGCGCCGTCCAGGTCCACGCCGCTGTGCGCGGTGCTCTGCACGCCCACCTGCACGATGCCGGGCACGTCGGGGGCCAGGCGGCTGCGCACCCAGCGGGCCAGGTTCTCGTCGGTGGGTTCGGCGAGGTGGTCGTTCAGCAGCGAATGGTCCAGCGGCGCGACGGCGTCAGCCATGCGCGCGCGCAAGCCTTCCACCTCACCACCCGGGAAGGCGGCCCAGCCGCCGGGCAGCGCTGTGCGCACGGTGGCGAAATAGCTGTGACCATGCAGGCCATGGCTGCGGTGCGAGGCGGGCAGGGCGGGTATGCGGCAGGCCGACTCGAAGCCGGCCGAGGCACAGTGCAGGACTGAAACTGACATGCCTCGATTGTCCTGTAGGGCTTCAACTCCTGCTTGACTTGAAGTGGGCTTGAGCTTTTAGGCTCCGTGCCATGAATCTTTCCGACGTGCCTACAGACGCTTCCCTGAACCTCTTCGCCCCCGGCCGCCGCGCCGCCTGCATCGGCGCCGTGGCGCTGATCTCCATGCTGGCGTTCGAGTCCATCGCCGTCGCCACCGCCATGCCGGCCGTGGCCGGTGCGCTCAACGGCCTGCCGCTGTACGCGCTGGCCTTCGGCGCCACGCTGGCCACCTCGGTGCTGGGCATGACGGCCGCCGGCCAGCTCTGCGACAAGCGCGGCCCTTACCTCGCCGCATTGGCGGGGCTGGCGGCGTTTCTGGCCGGGCTGCTGCTGGCGGGTTTTGCCACGTCCATGCCGGCGCTGGTGCTGGGCCGGGCGTTGCAAGGCCTGGGCAGCGGCGTGCTGGGGGTGACGCTGTACGTCGGCGTCGGCCAGGTCGTGCCGCAGGCGCTGCACCCCAAGCTGTTTGCGGTGTTCGCGGGGGCCTGGGTGGTGCCCGGTCTCGTCGGGCCGGCGCTGGCGTCCTTCCTTGTGCAAGGCCTGGGTTGGCGCTCGGTCTTCCTGGCCGTGGCGGCCGCTGTGCCGGTGGCGGCGGGGCTGATGCTGCCGGCGCTCAAGCGCATCGGTTCGGGCACGGGCGAGGTGCTGCGCTGGGGTGCCATGCGCTGGGCGCTGCTGGCCAGCGCGGGCGCGTTGGCCTTGCATGCCGCCAGCCAGCAGGAGGGTGTGCGAGCCGGGCTGCTGTTCGCGGCCGGGCTGGCTGGCGCGGGTTTCGCGGCGCGGCGCTTGCTGCCGGCAGGCACGCTGACGGCGGCGCGCGGCCTGCCCACGGTCATCCTTCTGCGTGGGCTGATCGCCGCCGCCTTCGCCAGCTCGGAGGCCTTCCTGCCGCTGCTGCTGACCGAGCACTTCGGCTGGAGCCTGACGCAGGCCGGCATTGCGCTCAGTGCCGGCGCGGTGACCTGGAGCATTGGTAGCGCCGTGCAGGCGCGCGTGCACACAGAGGCCACCCGGCGCCGCCTGCTGCCGGCGGGCTTTGCGCTGGCGGCCGTGGGCCTGGGCGTGGTCATGCTGCCGCTGCTGTCGACCGCGCTGCCGGCGGGGCTGGTGCTGCTGGGTTGGGTGGGCGTGGGCCTGGGCATAGGCCTGTCGTTCCCTATGCTGTCGGTGCTGCTGCTCAAGCTGTCGCCGCATGACGAACAGGGCAGCAACACCTCCGCTCTGCAACTGGCCGATGCGCTCGTCAGCAGCGCTGCCCTGGCCTTGGCTGGCCTGCTGTTCGACCCCGCCACGCGTCAGGTGCTGCCGGTGCTGGTGATGGCTTGCGCTCTGGCCGCAGCGGCGTCTGCGCTGAGCCCGCGAGCGCGCATATAGAGATAGGGCCATGCCGGGCGATGGCCCGCCATGCCACCGGCAGTGGCTCCAGTGGGCGATGCCGTGGTGCGCCGCGCGTTCGACGATGTGACCCATGCCATCACCGTTGGAACCCGCCATGCCCACCGCCACCCCGTCCGCCTCGCGCACCGCGCTGACCCTGCTGCTCGGCCTGGCCAGCTTCTGGCTGCTGACCGACGTGAGCGAGGCACAGGCACCGCAGCAACGCCGCCTCGTGCTCGACATCGAGCTGCAACGCCAGGGCCCCGTGCAGACCGGCGCCGAGCAGGGCGAGCAGAAGCTCAGCCAGCGCTGGCAGCTCAGCGCGCTGATGCAGACCGACGGCACGCCTATCCCCTACAACCCGCTGGACCCGGAAGACCACCGCCGCCAGTTGCAGGCCGCGCAGTCCGCCCAGCGCATGGCCGCTGCCGCACCGATGGCGCCTATGCCCGACGTGGCCGCGATGCAGGCCAAAGCCCAGGCCCTGATGGCCCGCTGCGGCCAGGACAGTGCCTGCCTGATGCGCGAGGCGACCGCTTTTAGCGCGGCGAACATGCCCGCCTCCACCCAGGGTCGGCTGCAGGCCTATGGCAACGCCGCAGCCGCCTGCGAAAAGCAGCCCGCCGGCAAGGCCCGCACGGCCTGCCAGGCCGAGGCGCGCCGCCAGGCCGGCGGTGGCGCCGAAGCGCCGGAGGACAACGGCCCGGCCACGCCCTATCTCATCTTCACCGGCGCCACGGCCTGTGGCCTGCAGCTCAGTGCCAAGCTGGACGACCGCGTGCAGGGTCGCTCTGGCGACGTGCAGGGCTGGGTCGACTACACCGAGACGGCGCAAGGCAGCGAGACCCGCCGCGACGACACGGTCTGCCCGACGCTACAGGTCGTGCTCGACACCCGCAACGGCCGCGCCTGGGCGTCGCTGGGCACCGTCATCCAGGACGTGCCGGGCGTGCGCACCCGCGAGGTGACCGGTCGTCGCCCCCAACGCCACGAGGGCCGCATGGGCCTGCGGTGGCTGGAGGCGCAAGGCTGGGTGGAGCAGAAGCTGGTGCAGCTCAGCTCGGAGGGGCAGGATCAGGCCAGGTTCGGCCCCTCGGAGATCAAGCTGAAGTGGAGCTTTCGGCCCGTCTAAGCCGGCGTGCGAAAGGCTCAGGCAGCCGGCGGCCGCACATCCGTGACCCGCCGCCCACGCCGCGAGGCGGCCGCGCGCAAGTGCACCAGCGACTCCACCCGCTTGAGCAGTTCGCGGTCGTTCCAGGGCTTCTTGAAGATGCCGTAGACGCCTTCGATCTGGCCCACGCGGCCGTGCAACTCGTCGTGGCCGGTGATGGCGATGACGGGCAAGTCCTCGGTGGCCAGGCTGCCGTGCACGTCGGCAATCAGCTCGAAGCCGTCCTTGTTGGGCATTTCCAGGTCGGTGATGAGGACCGCGATCTCGGGCTTGGCTTCCAGTGTGGCCGTGGCCTCGACGCCGTCGTTGACCTGCAGGACGACGAAACCGGCGCCTTCCAGCAGGCGCTTGAGCTTGGTGCGCACGACGGCCGAGTCGTCGGCGATCAGCACGGTGGCCGGGCCCTCGGGAACGGGTGCGGCAGGCGGCTGCATGGGCGTGGGCGCCGTGACGAAGGCGCTGGCCATGGTCGGCCCGGTGCCGGGGAAGCCGGGGATGGGCGGCAGCACGGCGGGTGGCTGGCCCGTGCGCGGCTTGCGGCCCTGGGGCGGCAGCGGCGGGGGCGTGTAGTCGCGCGGCGGGCGGTAG
>Ga0187845_1000722_pt1 | contig 19437 bp, 17 predicted proteins | sample SpaLakP09_SKY_68_FD_134515 | JGI IMG/M metagenome (GOLD analysis project Ga0187845, IMG submission 134515) | Oligotrophic lake water microbial communities from Sparkling Lake, Wisconsin, USA - SP09_SKY_68 | ecosystem: Environmental > Aquatic > Freshwater > Lake | place: USA: Sparkling Lake... | reverse complement strand
GATGAGCATGACGACGAAGAACTGCAACCCCTGCACGAAGTAGAGGCTGGGGATCCACCTCATGGGCGATTTCGTTGCCATCACTGCAGCCCTTGCGGCGCGCGGCCCGTGGCTTGGGCTCGGCCTTCCAGCCAGGCCTTCAAGCCGGCCAGAGCACCGGCCGAGAAGCCCCAGGTCAGCACGGTCGGGCCGGCCACGTCCAGCGCCTGGTAGGGGTTCCACAGCGACAGATGCAGGTCGGGCCGCCATTCGCTGGCCGCCAGGCCATAACGCGCCCTCCGCGTGGACACCAGCACGTTGACGCGGCCGTCCTTGGGCACGCGCGCCCAGTCCAGCTGAGCGATGTCGTCGACCATCTGCACCTGGGCATCGGTGAAGCCGTCGAACAGCGCGACGGCCTGGCGACCGGTGGGGCCGGCTTCGGACACCATGTCCGTGGGCACATCGCCCTGCACGATGACGCGGATGGGCTGGTTCAGCGCGGGTGGCTTGGCACCGCGCAGCGCCGTCAGGCCGCAAGCCCAGGCTTCGGCCATCAGCGCATGGTCTGCCGTGCGGGCAGCGGCGTCGTCCACGAAGCGGGCCGGGTAGGCGGCGGCCAGCGTGTCCAGCCGGCGGTTGGCCGTTTCGCCCTGCTCGGGCGTCAGCCGGCCGCTGTCAAACGCCTGGCGCAGTGCGTTGATCGCGACGAGCTGCTCTTCCAGCGAGCCCTGCGCCAGCACCATGTCGGCACCCGCCGCTATGGCCATGACGGCGCTCTTGGCGTAGCCGAAGCGCTCGGCCACGGCCTTCATCATCAGCGCGTCGGTGATGACGACGCCGTCATAGCCCCAGTCGTCGCGCAGGATGCCCTTGAGCAGCTGCGGCGACAGCGTGGCCGGCCGGTCGGGGTCGATCTGTGGGTAGACGATGTGAGCCGTCATCATGGCCGGGGCCTGGCTGGCCAGGGCCTTGAACGGCGCCAGCTCCAGCGCATCCAGCTCGGCGCGGCTCTTGTCGACAGTGGGCAGCGCGTGGTGCGAATCCACATGCGTGTCGCCATGGCCGGGGAAGTGCTTCACGCAGCAGGCCACGCCTTCGCGCAGCGAGCCGCGCATCCATGCGGCGGCCAGGCGGCTGACCTCGGCCGGGTCATTGGAGAAGCTGCGCTCGCCGATGACCGGGTTGGCCGGGTTGTTGTTGACGTCCAGCACCGGCGCGAAGTTCCAGTTGATGCCCAGCGACTTCAACCCGCGCGCCACGGCCGCACCGACAGCTTCGGCGCGGTCCGCGTCACCGCTGGCGCCCAACGCCATCGCCGACGGCGGCTGCGGCAGGAAGGTCACGCGCACGACGGCGCCGCCTTCCTGGTCGATGCCGATCAGCGCCTCGGGGCCGAGCACGGCGATGAGGTCACGCATCAGCGCCCTCACCTCGTCTTCAGTGCCGATGTTCTTGCGGAACAGGCAGACGGAGCGGATCTTCTGCTCGCGCAGAAAGCTCGCCGTCTCTGCGTCCAGGGACTTGCCGGGAATGTCGACCATCACGAGACGGCCAGGGTCGAAGGTGCTCATCGTCGTCGTGCTCAATGTGTCTTGGTGACCTTGGCGAGGTTGGGTGGCACGTCGGGGTTGAAGCCCCGTGCGCGCGCCAGCGCCTCGACCATGGGATAAAAGCTCTGCACCAGGGCGATGGGGTCGAGGTCCTCGTTGCCCGTCGTCACCAGCGGCAGCTCGGCGCCGGGCGTGCCGATGGGAGCGGCCAGCAGCACGCGGCCACCGCGCGAGCGCATCTCCTCGGCAATCGCCAGCAGGCCGGCCTGGGCCGGGCCGCGCGGCGCGAAGACCAGCAGCGGGTAGCCATCGCGCACCAGCGCCATCGGGCCGTGCTTGACCTCGGCGCCCGAGAAGGCCTCGGCCTGGATGCCGCAGGTTTCCTTGAGCTTCAGTGCCGCCTCCATCGCGACAGCCAGGCCCGTGCCACGGCCCAGCACGAACAGGCGCTCGGCGTTCTGCAGCACCGGCAGCGCGGCGGTCCAGTCCAGCTTGGCGGCCTGCTCCATGGCGATGGGCAGCACATTGAGCGCGGCGCGCAAGGCGTCGTCCTGCTGCCAGGCGGCCACGACGCGCGCACCGGCCACCAGCTGGGCGATGTAGCTCTTGGTTGCGGCCACGCTCTTCTCAGGGCCGGCGTGCAGCTCGAACACATGCTCGGCCGCAGCGGCCAGCGGCGAGCCGCTGGCGTTGACGAAGGCCACCGTGCGCGCGCCGCCTTCGCGGAAGAATTTGGTCGGCGCGATCAGGTCGGGGCTCTGGCCCGACTGCGAGAACGCCATCGACAGCAGGCCTTCGCAGTGGATGCGGCTCTGGTACAGCGTGATCAGCGACATCGGCAGCGACGTGACCAGCCGACCCAGCCGCGCCATGACGAGGTAGGCCAGGTAGTGGGCCGCGTGGTCGGAGCTGCCGCGCGCAATCGTCAGCACGCTGGTGGGCGGCACCTCCTGCAGGGCCTGGCCCAGGCGGGCATAACTCAGCGGGTCGGCAGCCAGCTGGCGGGCCACCACGTCAGGCGCACTCAGCGCCTCTTCAAGCATCAGCGACGACATCGATCTCTTCACCTTCTACAAACACGCGCCGCAGCTCAAGCCCGGCATCCATCACGACGACATCTGCCCACGCGCCAGCGGCAAGCCGCCCGCGGTCGGGCAGGCCCAGGTATTCGGCAGCCACGGTCGACACGCGCCGCGCGGCGTCGGGCAGCTCCAGGCCCAGCACCTGCACGAGGTTGCGCAGGGCCTGGTCCATCGTCAGCGCGCTGCCGGCCAAGGTGCCGTCGGCCAGACGCACGCCGCCCAGGCACTTCTGCACCGTGTATTCGCCCAAGGCGTACTCGCCATCAGGCATGCCGGCGGCAGCAGTCGAGTCGGTCACGCAGAACAGGCCCGGGATGCAGCGCAGCGCGACGCGGATGGCGCCGGGGTGCACATGCAGCAGGTCGGGAATGAGCTCGGCATGCTGGCCATGGGCCAGCGCCGCGCCCACCATGCCGGGCTCGCGGTGGTGCAGGCCCGTCATGGCGTTGAAGAGGTGGGTGAAGCCGGCCGCGCCCGCCTTCAGGGCGGCCACGCCGTCGTCGAAAGTGCCGGCGCTGTGGCCGATCTGCACGCGGATGCCGGCGTCGCGCAGCGGGCCGATCAACGCGAGGTGACCAGCCATCTCCGGCGCGATGGTCAGCACCTTGATGGGCGCGAAATCGTTCAACCGCATGACCTCGGCCAGCGTCGCGGGGATGGCGTGCGCGGGCTGTGCGCCGAGCTTGTCGGGGCTGATGTAAGGGCCTTCCAGATGCACGCCCAGCACGCGCGCCGATTGCGCGCCGCGCTCGCGGCAGACCGGGCCCAGCGCCTTCAACGCAGCCTCGATGTCACCGACCGGCGCGGTCATGGTCGTGGCCAGCAGCGCCGTCGTGCCGTGGCGAGCGTGGCGGCGAGCAATGGTTGCAATCGCGTCGCCACCCTCCATCGTGTCGCGGCCGCCGCCGCCATGCACATGGGTATCGATGAAGCCGGGCAGCAGGATGGGCCGCCCGCCTTCGCCGGCACGAGCGGCGGCGATGGGCGCTCCGCCGACGACCGCGATGCGGCCATCCGCGATGTCAAGGTAGCCGGCGATCACGCCCTGCGGCGTGACGATGTCGCCTTCGAGTCGCATCAGTCGTTCCACCGCGTAGTGCACAACGCGGGCCAAGCGCCGGGCCGCTCCCAAGCCGGCCCGTCATGGCGACGTGCTTGCCGGTCGAGCCGGCAAGCATCGCCGTCCCCGCGGGGGCTGAGGCCGGACACGGCAAGTCCTGTGGACTTGTCGTGCCTGCCGAAGGGCAGCCGCTCCGTCGGCTGCGCGGTCTGCAAGACCGGCCGACGTACTCGTTGGGCGAGGGGCATCATCATTTCAGTCGCGCCTCATCTCGGCCACGAAGTCGTAGTAATCGCTGCGGCAGTAGGAATGCGTCAGCTCCACCGCCTGACCCGAGGCCAGATAGCCCACGCGGGTGATGAACAGCACCGCGGCACCTAACGGCACCTCCAGCAGACCGGCCAGCTTGGCGTCCGCGTTCAGCGCGCGGATGTGCTGCAGCGCGCGCACCGGGGCGCGGTCGCCGAGGTGGGTGTACAGCGAGGCCTCGACCTTCTGCGGGTCGGGCAGCGCCGACTGCGGCAGCACCGACACCTCGTAGGCCATGACGACCGAGTCCGCCAGCCGCAACCGCTCCAGCCGCGCAACGCGCTCGCCGCTCTTGAGCTCCAGCGAGAGCTGCTCGTCGGGTGCGGCCGGCGTGAAGCCGCGCAGCAGCCAGCGCGAGCTGGGCACGAAGCCGCGCTGGTGCAACTCCTCGGAGAAGCTGGTCAGGCGCGTCAGCGGCTGCTCCAGCTTGGGCGCGATGTAGTTGCCCGAGCCGCGCTTGCGGATGATGAGCCCCTGCTCCACGAGCCGGTCGATGGCCTTGCGCGCGGTGACGCGCGACAGCGCCAGTTGCTCGGCCAGCACGCGCTCGCTCGGCAGCGCCTCGTCGGCATGGAAGATGCCTTCGCGGATGGCCTGCGCCAGGCTCTGCGCCAGTTGCATGTAGAGGGGCGACGCCGCATTCGGGTCGGGCTTGAAGTCGAAAACTTCAGTCATGCGGGATTTGTCTCTGTGTGTTGGATCAGCCAGAGCGCGCCGGCGACCGGCTCACCCTGGGGTTCGACACGGCGCGCCTGCAACGCCGGGCCAAGGCGCGGCGCCAGACGCAGCGCGATGCTGCCGGCCAGCGCAAGCGGCAAGGTGGGGTGAAGGGCAAGCGCCAACTCGTCCAGCGCCCGCGCGGCCACGCCGAGCAGCGCTGCCGCAGCGGGGTCGCTCGCCTCGTTTTCGAAGACGAGCCGGGCCAGACTGGCATAGCTGCCCTGGCCGGCCTTGGCACAGAAGGCCAGCAGCTCTTGGCGACTGCTGCCCGTGACCGCGTAAACGCTGTCAGCCAGAGTGCCGCGCGGCGTACGGCCATCGAAAGCCGCCTGGGCGATCTTCATTGCCTGCTGGCCCAGCCAGGCCCCGCTGCCCTCGTCGCCGATCTGCCAGCCCCAGCCGCCAGTCATGCGGTGCGAGCCGTCTTCCAGCAGCGCTTCGGCCACAGAGCCCGTGCCCGAGATCAGCAATGCACCCGGTCGGCCGCCATGCGCGCCCAGCAGGCCCGCAAAGCCATCGGTGACCAGCGAGAAGCGCGCCACGCCGGGGTCGGCAGCCACGAAGGCCTGCAATTGCGCCGGCACGCCGGTGCCGGACAGCCCCAGGCCAAGCGCACAATCCCGCAGCTGCAAACCCGGCACGCCGGCGCGTTCAATGGCCTGGGCAATGTGCCGCCAGGCCTGCTCGACGCCCTGGTTCAGCGCCGACGCACCAGCCTCGCCGCGACCCAGCAACTGACCACTGGCATCGGCCACGACGGCGCGCGTGCTGGTGCCGCCGCCGTCGACGCCCACCCACCACCGCGCGGAGCGGCCACAGGTGCGAGACGTCACAAGAGAAGGGTCGAATACAGCCGGCATGGTCGACAAGGATTAATCGATACCACTCTAATACCAACGACAGTCGACGTCAATTGGTTTTAAACTGGTCTACGACCACTCGTGTGCGCGACGGCTCGGCTTCCCACTGGGGCTGAGATGGCCCTTGGATGAACAAGAATACCAGTGAGAAACCAACCCGACCTCGCGTCTCACCCAGCCCCTGCCGTGTTCACTCTTCAACCCGCCGCCAGCGACGCCCTGGCCACCTTGCTGGGCCGCATCGCCCGTGTGGCGCATCGCCACCCCGCTGCGGCCGACCGGCTGCTGGAGCGCCTGACCGCCCTGTCCTTCGCCGCGGGTGACACCGCTGTCGCCGTGGACGGGCTCTACGCCCGTTTTGGCCTTCTGGAGCCGCGCGGCCGAGCCCTGGAGTTGTTGCCGGCGCTGGAGCAGGCCGGCGCCCTTGCGGCAGCCGGCCATTTCCCGGTGCAGGCGGCGCGCGTCTGCGAGGCGCTGGGGCGCATCGCCTATCAACAGGGCGAATACCAGCTCGCCAGCGAGCAGTGGTCCCGCGCGCTGGACATGTCGGAGGTCATTGGCCATCTGCAGACCGCCGTGGCCGCCCGCATCGGCCTGGGGCAGATCCACTACGCCCAGGCCGACTGGGCGCGCGGCCTGCGCCAGATGCGTGATGCCGGCGAGCAACTGGCGCAATCCAGCAGCCAGGGCGACGACAGCTATCTGGCCGCCAAGCTCGCGCTGAACATTGGCGTGGGCAGCTTCGAGACGGGTGACCTGCCCGCGGCCGAGCGCCAATTCAGCCATGGCCTCGCGGCGGCGCGGCGCGGCGGGCACCGCGTATTCGAGGCCGAGGCGCACTGGCATCTGGCCCGCGCGGCGCTGGCCCGGCAACGCATGGACTGGGCCGTGGCCGACTGCCGGCTCGCACTGGACATCGCGGCCCGCCAGGGCTACCCCTGGCTGGAGGCGGCGGCCAGCCGCACCTGGACGGAGATCGCGCTGGCCCGCGGCGACAACGCGGCCGCCGTGCGCTCCACCCGCCACGGCCTGGCCCTGGCCCAGCGCATCCAGGCCCGCGCCCAGGCCCGCCAGGCACACCTGAAACTGGCCGAGCTGCTGCAGGCCGAAGGCGACGCCGCCGGCGCGCTGGACCACCTCTGGCAACACCTGGCCCTGCAGTCCGAGATCGAGCGCCTGTCCCTGCCCGCGCGCGTCACGCTGGCCGCGCCGCCGGCCGAGGACACCGGCGCGCCGGTCACACCCGAGGAGTTGCTGCTGCAACTGTGCGGCCAACGCCAACGGCTGGCCGCTGCGCCGCCGCCCGAGGCGCTTGCCGAGTTGAAGGCGGCCAGCGCCCGCATCCTGGGTCTGGCGAGTGTCATCCGCCTGCCGTTAGGCCAGGGCGGTCTGAGTGCGCAGGAGCAGCCGCGCTATGTCGACCTGCTGACCCGCCACGGCACGCCACTGGCGCTGCCCGACGCAGCCCTGCACCCCTGCCATGCCGAGCTGTCCGGCCTGCCCGGCGCGGCCGAGGCGCGCATCGAGGTGCCGCTGTACGACGGCGCCCAACTGGCCGGTGCGCTGTGGCTGGTGGATGCCCGCGCGACGCGGGCGTGGACGCGCCAGGAGCTATTGATCGCAAGTCAGTTGGCTTTGCTTTTCGAAAGGGCTTGAAGCCCGTCTCCGCGCTTGGTACCCAGGGATCACAAATCCCGCATGCGGCCCTCCCGCCTCGGCGCGTCGCGCACCAGCTCGCTGATCAGCCGCGTCTCCGGCATCTGCGCCCAGTAGCGCACCGGCATCTCCTTTTTCATCATGGCCACCTTCAGCCGCGCGGGGTTGAAGATGCTGCGGTAGTAGGTCAGCCACAGCGCCTCGCCGGCGTCCTCGGGCGGCGCGTCCTCGCGCTGGGCCGGGCCGGCGCCGGTGAGGCGCTGGCCGTCCCAGTGCAGGCAGCCCTGCGGCGTCAGGATGGCCCAGGGATGCTGGGCGAAGCGGCGCACGAAGAAGGGCGCGACGGCGCGCAGGATGTGGTGCATGGGCTCGAACCAGGCCACATGGCGGCGGCCACCGGCGGCGTGTTCGTCGGCCACCTCGCGGAAACGCACGAAGGCATGCATCTTGTGGATCTCGCGGTCCACCTGGCGGGCCAGGGATTGCAGGCGGCGGCGGTCGGGGTCGAGCACGTCGGCCCACAGCAGCGGCTCGCGCTGCAGGCGCCGAGCAAAGGCGAGCAGGCGGGCGTAGCGCGCGTCGTCGGCATGCATGGCGACGCGGCGGCCGAGGTCGTCCCAACCGTCGGGCGGTGTCCAGGCCTGCGCGGTCGATTCGGCGGGGGCGCCGAACAGCGCAGCCTGCGCGCCCACGTCGCGCGTCCAGTCGGCATCGCCCGCCAGCAGCGCCGGCAACTGTGCGGCGAAGCCCGGCCAGTCGGCTGGGTGGCGCAGCGGCAGCGCCATCAGAACAACGCGACCTGTTGAGGTTGATGCGCCGGCCGGGCCAGCAACTGCACGTCGGCTGCTCGCGGCCTATGGTCCACGGCGACGAGGAAGGGCAGCGCGCGCTTCACGGCTGGTCCCAGCGCCAGCAAGTCGGCCCGCCGCAGCCGCCGGCTCTGCCGCGCGGCCAGCAGCTTGTCGACCGAGCCGACGCCCAGCCCCGGCACGCGCAGTAGCGCCTCACGCGGCGCGCGGTCCACGTCGAGCGGGAAGCTGGCCGGGTGGGCCAGCGCCCAGGCCAGCTTGGGGTCGTGGTGCAGCGACAGGAAGCCGGCCTCGGTGACGATCTCGTCGGCACCGAAACCGTAGAAGCGCATCAGCCAGTCGGCCTGGTAGAGCCGGTGCTCGCGCATCAGCGGCGCGGCCTGCGGTGGCAACTGGGTGCTCGCGTGCGGGATGGGGCTGTAGGCCGAGTAGTAGACCCGCCGCAGGCCCTGGCCCGTGTAGAGCCGGCTGGAGAGCTTCAGCACCGCGATGTCGTCGGACGCATCCGCGCCGACGATGAGCTGGGTGCTCTGGCCGGCCGGCGCGAATGAAGGCGGCTTTGCAGCACGTGCGGCAGCACCAGGCAACGCACGCACGGCCATCGCCTCCCGTTTGGCGTCCTTCGTGGCCTGCAGCCGCAGGTGGATGCGGGACATCGTGCGCTCGATGCCGTCCGCATTCTTCTCAGGTGCCAGTGCCTTCAAGCTCTGCGCGCTCGGCAACTCCACGTTGATCGACAGCCGGTCCGCATAGCGCCCCGCGCGCTCGACCAACTCGGGCGACGCATCGGGAATCGTCTTCAGGTGGATGTAGCCCTTGAAGTGCTCCACCTCGCGCAGCCGCCGCGCCACCTCGATGACCTGCTCCATCGTGTAGTCCGGCGTGCGGATGATGCCGCTGGACAGGAAGAGCCCTTCGATGACGTTGCGGCGGTAGAAGGACAGCGTCAGCTGAACCACCTCGTCGATGGCAAAGCGCGCACGCCTCACGTCGCTGGACTTTCGGTTGATGCAGTACAGGCAGTCGTACACGCACCAGTTGGTCAGCAGGATCTTCAGCAACGACACACAGCGCCCGTCAGGCGTGTAGGCGTGGCAGATGCCGTTGCTCGTCGAGCCCAGGCCCTTGCCGTCGCGCGAGTCGCGTTTCTCCGTGCCGCTGCTGGCGCATGAGGCGTCGTACTTGGCGGCGTCCGCCAGGATGGCGAGCTTGTCCTGAACTTCCATTCGAGTACTGTATACAAATACAGCTTTGCCAGTCTTAACCAGAGATTCATGCAGCGTTTCATCGGCGGTTCACGGTGGGTCGGCACAGTCCTGCCTTCGTGCCCACCGCCACCACCGCCCTCGCGCCCGCCGCCGCCACCTGTGCCCGGCAGACCCGTCTGCCGCGCGGCTTCGGCCTCGTCATCGGCGCGCAGTTCGCGTCGGCACTGGCGGACAACGCCATGCTCATAGTCGCCATCGCCCTGCTCGCGCAGCAGGGCTTTGCCGCTTGGTGGGCGCCGCTGCTGAAGATCGGCTTCATGGCCGCCTATGTCGTGCTGGCGCCCTGGGTCGGGCCGTTGGCCGACGCCTTCGCCAAGGGCCGCGTGATGGCGGTGATGAACCTCGTCAAGATGCTGGGCCTGGGCCTGCTCGCACTCGGTCTGCATCCGGTCGCCGCGCTCGCCGTGGTGGGCCTCGGCGCGGCGGCCTATGCGCCGGCCAAGTACGGTCTCATCACCGAGATGGCCGAGCCCGAGGCGCTGGTGAAGGCCAACGGCTGGATCGAGATCAGCGTCGTCTCCGCTGCCCTGCTTGGTGCGGTGTTGGGCGGCGCGCTGGTGAGCCCGCTGTGGCTGGCGTCGGGGCTGGCAGACATCTGCGATGGCTTCGACCTGCCGGCCGACAAGTTGACCGGCTCGCTCGCGGCGCTGCTCGCCATCTACGCGGTGAGCAGCCTGTTGAATGCTGGCATCGCCGACAGCGGCCAGCGCCAGCGCAGCGTGGCTCATGACCCATTGACGCTGCTGCGCGAATTCCGCGCCGCCAACCTGCTGCTGTGGCGCGACCGCGAAGGCGGCCTGTCACTGGCAGCGACGACGCTGTTCTGGGGGGTGGGCGCGACGCTGCAGTTCGCCGTGCTGCGGTGGGCGGGTGAGGCGCTGGCGCTGCCGTTGAGTCAGGCCGCATATCTGCAGGCGGCGGTCGCTGTCGGCGTCATCATCGGTGCTGGCGCGGCGGGGCGGTGGCTGGCGCTGCATCAGGCGCGGCATGGGTTGTGGGCGGGTGTCGCGCTTGGGCTGCTGATGCCGGTCGTCGCGCAGGTGGATGACGTCGCGCTGGCCGCCGTCATGCTCGCCCTCGTGGGCGGCGTGGGCGGTGCGATGGTCGTGCCTCTGAACGCGCTGCTGCAACACCGCGGCGCGACGCTGCTGAGCGCGGGGCGGTCGATTGCCGTGCAGGGGTTCAACGAGAACCTGAGCGTGCTGGTGATGCTGGCGGCGTACGCGGGGTGTGAGGCGGCGGGGGTGCCGATTGGGGTGACGCTGAGTGGGTTGGGGGTGATGGTGGCCGCGCTAATCCTGGTGCTGATCTGCATGGATCGGCGAGCACGAGCCAGCTAAGCCAGGTCTTGCCGCGAACTACAAACCCAGCGCCCGACGTCGCGCCCAGACCTCGGTACTGGAGGTGAATTCGCAAGGCAACCTGCACGAGATCTCACTCCTACACTGCGCCGCCGCCAAGAACGCAGCTCACTCCGCAGCCTATCCAAGGACATCACCATGAAGATCGCCCTTTCATTCGCCATGGCAATGCTCCTCCTCGTCGGCGGCTGCGCGACCGTCCCTTCGGATGCCCCTGCCTTCACACAAGCACCGGCGCCAAATTCCGGCCAAGGGTTGGTCTACATCTACCGTGTAGGGGCATATCCAACCATGAGAACGCCCGACATTCTGGTCAACGACAAGCTACTGTTCGCCCCGCCGGAGAAGTCATACACCTGGGTGCACCTGCCGGTTGGCACGAACAAGATCACTGTTGACTGGGCATGGGACACCGGCTGGCCCGACTTGAGCTTCGAGATCAACGTGACGGAACACGCGCCCGTTTTCTTGCGGCTGTCCGGTAGCTTTGAGAATCTCGGTCGGCAATGGCGCGCAGGCTCCAAAGCCACCGGCCTTGCGCCTGCGGTCGCCGAGCGCGAACTGGCAGAGTGCTGCAAATACGTGCCTGCCAAGGCTCGGTTCTAGATCTTGCTTCCAGCAACCCAGTCGCCTGGGGTTCGCCATGGACCGGACAGCCGCCGTTGATTCAAGCTGGCACGCCAAGCCCTCAAGCCGCAGGCTGTAGCCGCGCCAGCCCAAACGCTGGCTCAGCCCGCCCGATCGCCCCCTCCAGCACCGACTCAAACCGCGCCGTGATGTCGCCCCAGTCGAGCCGGCGCGCCGTCGCTCGCGCGGCCTCGGCCACAGCGCAACGTGCAGCCGCATCAGCAGCAGCGCCACGCGTCGCCGCCACGAAGTCCGCCTCCCGGCCAGCGCCCGCCAGCCAGCCGTTCACACCGCTGCGGATCAACTCCCCCGCCGCCGCGCTCTCGAACGCGACGACTGCGCAACCACTGGCCATCGCCTCGGTCGTCACGTTGCCGAAGGTCTCGGTCAGGCTGGCGAACAGGAACAGATCCAGCCCGGCGTAATGCGCCGCCAGGTCGTCGCCACTGCGTTGACCGGCGAACACCGCTTCCGGCATGCGAGCGGCGAGTTCCGCACGCATCGGTCCGTCGCCGACGAACACCAGCCGGGCGCGCGGCTGCACGATCTTCACGGCTTCAAACGCGGCCAGCACGACGCCGAGGTTCTTCTCCGGCGCGAGGCGGCCGACATAGCCCATGACCAGATCGTCCGGCCCCGCGCCCCAGCTCTCGCGCATCGCGGCGCTGCGGCGTGCGGGGTCGAAACGTTGCGTATCCACGCCACGGCCCACCACCGACAAGCGCTCGAAGCCACGCTCCGCAAGCTGCACGCGGATGGCTTCGGTGGGCACCATGGTCGCGTCGCAGCGGTTATGGAACTTGCGCAGATAGCCCATGATGGGCTTGGACAACAAGCCCAGGCGGTAGTGCTTGCCGTAGGCGTGGAAGTTGGTGCGGTAGTCCGACGTGACCGGCAGTGCCAGGTGTTGCGCGGCCTGCAGCGCAGACCAGCCGAGAGGCCCTTCGGTCGCGATGTGCACGACGTCGGGCCGCTTCAGTGACCACAGCTTCACCAGCGCCCGCTTGCTGGGCACACCCATGCGCAGGTTGGGATAGAGCGGCACCGGCAGGCCCTTGGTGAGCACCTCGTCCACCTCAGGCTTGCCGGTCGGTGCCGACGCCAGCTTGGCCGGCTGGCGCGGGCGGACGAGCTGCACGTCGTGGTTGCGGCGGTTGAGTCCGTCAACGACGCGGGCCATGGACATGGCGACGCCGTTGACCTCGGGCGGGTAAGTCTCCGTCACCACCGCGAGCCGACGCGAATGGCGCGGCGCAGGGAGGTCGTCGACCAGGATGTCGTCGGCGTCGTGTGCGTTCATGCCGCGAATGGTCACGAGCGCATGCAACAGGACGATGACAGTCGCATCGTCACGCCGATTTCACGCAAGCCCCTCACCATCCGCCCCGCATCCACCCAACATGAGGACGGGACGACGTGAACGAGTTCTTCCAAACCCTGAAGACCCAGCGCTGGGACGACCACCGCTACTACCACCACAGCCGCATCAACCAGAGCCTGCACCTGATCAGCGCGCTGAGTTTCCTGGTGTCGTATGGGCTACTTTTCGTGAACCCGGCATGGTCGGCGCTGCTGGCCTGGTGTGTGTCGATGACGACACGCCAGGCGGGACACTTCTTCTTCGAGCCGCGTGGCTATGACCACGTCAATCAGGCCACCGACGAATACAAGGAAGAGATCAAGATTGGCTACAACATCCGCCGCAAGATCGTGCTGATGGCGGTGTGGGTGGCGTTGCCGGCCGTGCTGTGGGTGGCGCCTTCGCTGGGCGGTCTGATTGAACCCGCCGTGGGCTTGCGTGGTTATGTCGAGGACGTGGGCATGGCCTGGTTCTGCCTGGGCGTGACGGGCCTGGTGTTCCGCGTCGTGCAACTGTGGATCACGCAGAACCTGATGCAGGGCCTGGCCTGGGGCTTCAAGATCATCACCGACCCCTTCCATGACGTGCTGCTGTACTGGAAGTCGCCCTTCTACCTGCTGCGCGGGCAACTGATCGACCCCATGGATCACGTCGGTCACGGCCAGGCCCACTGAGCTGATGGACGAAACCCTCACTCTCTCGGCGCTGGCCCTGGGCCTGCTCGCGCTGCTGCCGGCAGCCAAGCGGCGCATCGAACTGTCGCGCGCCAAGCACCGCTCGCTGGCCGGCCATTCGCGCATGGCAAAGCGGCTGGCGCGCTGGGTGCCAGGCTATGCCTACGACGAGGCCCAGTTCTTCGCGGCCGATGGCGCGCCGGCCGACGTGGCCTCGCGTCGCAAGGCCGCGCTGCAACGCCTGGGCGCCGAGTTCGACACCCGCTTTGCGAAAACGCTGGCGGCCACCGAACAGGCTCGGGAGGCCATCTCCGACCTGCGCTTCACCGGCCGTTACCGCGTGCCGTTCCAGTTCAGCCCGGTGCTGCGTGAGCACCTGAAAGTGGGCGCCTTCCTGCAGCACAGCGAGGGTGTACAGGTTCAGGACCTGGACGGCAACCGGCTCTACGACCTGACCGGCTCCTACGGCGTCAATGTGCTGGGCTATGACGCCTACAAGGAATGCATCGCCGAAGCCGTCGCCACGGCGCAGGACCTGGGCCCGGTGCTTGGCGCCTACCACCCCTGCGTGCTGGACGTGTTGTCCCGCCTGAAGGCGATCTCCGGGCAGGACGAGGTGAGCTTCCACATGAGCGGCACTGAGGCCGTCATGCAGGCCGTGCGGTTGGCGCGTTATCACACGAAGAAGAAGCGTCTCGTGCGCTTTGCGGGCGCCTACCACGGATGGTGGGAAGACGTGCAGCCCGGCCCCGGCAACCCGCTGCCGCCGCGCGAGACCTTCACGCTGCAGGACATGGCCGAGCGGTCTCTCAGGGTGCTGGCCACGCGGCGTGACATCGCCTGCGTGCTGGTCAACCCGCTACAGGCGCTGCACCCCAACATCAGCGCGCCGGGTGACTCCAGCCTCATCGACGGCAGCCGCCGCGCCAGTTACGACCGCGAGGCCTACACCGCCTGGCTGAAGAAGCTGCGCGAGGTCTGCACGGCGCGCGGCATCGTGCTGATCTTCGACGAGGTGTTCGTGGGCTTTCGCCTCGCACCTGGTGGGGCGCAGCAGTACTTCGGCGTCAAGGCCGATCTGGTCACCTACGGCAAGACGCTGGGTGGCGGGCTGCCGGTCGGCGTCGTCTGCGGCAGCCGCGCCCTGATGACGCGCTACCGCGAGGACCGGCCGGCAGACATCTGCTTTGCGCGCGGCACCTTCAATGCGCATCCCTATGTGGTGGCGGCGATGGCGTCCTTCCTCAAGCGCATCGAGCGGCCCGATGTGGCGGCCCTGTACGACGGCCTAGACACGCGTTGGAACGCCCGTTGCGCGCAATTCAACGCCCGCTTGCAAGCGGCCGGCGCACCCGTGCGCATGGCCAATCTGTCGACGATCTGGACGGTTATGTACGACCAGCCCGGCCGCTACCACTGGATGCTGCAGTTCTACCTGCGCAAACACGGCCTGGCCTTGAGCTGGGTGGGCACGGGCCGGCTGATCTTCAGCCTCAACTACGGCGACGCCGAGTTCGCCGAGGTCATGGATCGCTTCGTCGCTGCGTGCGACGAGATGCGCGCCGATGGCTGGTGGTGGACAGCGCCCGAGCTGACCGCCAAGGCCATCCGCCGCAGCGTGTTCCGCGAGATGCTGGGCCAGAAGTTCTGAAAATGGAAAACCAAGACGCATCGCCAGCGCTCGCCGGCAGCATGACCGACGACGCCCCACGCCCAGGCTGGTTCAAGCGGCTGGTCGCGCAGGAGGACTTGAACTTCCTGCTGACCAACCGCGTGCCACGCATTGCGCTCACCAAGCTCATGGGCCGGTTCTCGCGCATCGAGAGCCCGCTGCTGACCAAGCTGACGATTGCCGTGTGGCAGTGGTTCATCCCGCTGGACCTGAGCGAAGCGAAGCACCAGCAGTTCCGCTCGCTGAAGGACTGCTTCACCCGCGAGTTGAAGCCCGGCTCACGCGTGTTCGACGCGCGGCCTGAGGTGTTCGCCAGCCCCAGCGACGCCATCGTCGGCGCAACTGGCGTGGTGCGCCAGGGCCAGGTCTACCAGGCCAAGGGCTTCCCATACTCGACCGAAGAGCTGTTCGGTCCGACGCAGGACGCCAGCGCGTTCGAGGGTGGGCGCTTCATCACGCTACGGCTGACGTCGGCGATGTACCACCGCTTCCATGCACCGGCCGATGGCACCGTGGAGCACGTGACCTACCTGAGCGGCGACACCTGGAACGTGAACCCCGTGGCGCTCAAGCGCGTGGAGAGGCTGTTCTGCCGCAACGAGCGCGCCGTGGTGCGCATGACGCTGACCAGTGGCCACGCCATCGCGCTGGTGCCGGTCGCGGCCATCCTCGTCGCCAGCATCCGGCTGCACTTCCTCGACGTGCTGCTGCACCTGGGCCGCAAGGGCGCCAACGAGATGCCTTGCTCAGCGCTGCACAAGAAGGGCCAAGAGATGGGTTGGTTCGAGCACGGCTCGACCATCATCGTCTTCGTGCCGCCGGGTTTCGAGCTGGCTGAGGGCATCGTGACCGGTGCGCAGATCCGCGCCGGTCAGGCCCTGCTCAGAGTGAGCTGACGGTTTCTGGCGCCGCAGCCTTTGCGGCTGCCGGCACGGGCATGGGCGCAGCCTTGACTGCCGGCAGCATGCCCGGCAGCGCGGCCTGGTCGCCCCGGTCGATGATCTCCAGCCGCCCGTCGAAGTGCTCGACCAGCGCCGTCAGGCTCTCCACCCAATCGCCGTCATTGCAGTAGAGGATGCCGTCGATCTCGCGGATCTCGGCGTGGTGGATGTGGCCACAGACGACGCCGTGCGCACCGCGCTTGCGGGCCTCGCGCGCGACGGCATTCTCAAACTCGTTGATGTAGCTGACAGCGCGCTTGACCTTGTGCTTCAAGTAGCGCGACAGGCTCCAGTAGGGCAGCCCGCACTTCGCGCGGACACGGTTGAACCAGCGATTCACTTTGAGCGTGAACTCGTAGGCCAGGTCGCCCATGATGGCCAGCCAGCGCGCGCACTGGATGACGCCGTCGTAAAGGTCGCCGTGCGTGATCCACAGCCGCTTACCGTCGGCCGTGACGTGCATAGCCTCGTCCATCACGTCGACACCGCCGAAGTTGTGCGCCAGGTATTTGCGCGCGAACTCGTCGTGATTGCCGGGGATGAAGATGACCCGCGTGCCCTTGCGTGCCTTGCGCAGCAGCTTCTGCACGACGTCGTTGTGCGCCTGCGGCCAGTACCAGCTGCGGCGCAGCTGCCAGCCGTCGATGATGTCGCCCACGAGGTAGAGGGTCTCGCACTCGACGTCGCGCAGGAAATCGAGCAGAGCCTTGGCCTGGCAGCCGGGCGTGCCCAGATGCAGGTCCGAGATCCAGACGGTACGCACCGACATCGTGGGCGTGTCGGCGGCAGCGGAGTCTTGCGTCGTCGGCATGGCATGCATGCTGCCGGCGCGGCGTGACGCCGCCGTGAATGTGTCTATTCCGTGCCGAGTCGCACCGCCAAGCGTGGCGTAGCAGCCTCGATGGGCGCCAGCAAACGAGGCCAGAGGCGCGTGCCCAGGTCACGGCGGAAGGGACCGAAGTGCTCGATCTTCTCCACACCCAAGTCAGCCGGGGCCACAACATGGCGCGTCACTTGGGCAGCGCTGAACTGGCCGGCAAGCGCATCCACGGCCGCAGCCGGACCAAAGAGATGGTCGTCCGTGATGCTCCACAGGTGCACGGCGCCGGCAAATCGGTCGTAGCTCCGCTCTCGGGCCAGGCTATCGTCGCCAAACAGGAAGCCCGGCGTGCGCCCCCAGGCCGCCCACTCCAGCGCCGCGCCCGCCGGCAAGTCCTGCGCACGCGGCCCAAGGACGCGCCCGGGCGCGTACCCCAGCAAGCGAACCAGCAGCGGCAGCATCCAGTGGAAGAAGAGCCAGGCCTGCACGCGAGCAAAGCCCGACCAGTGCCCCAGGTACGCGACCTGTGCGGCGACGCCGAGCACGGCGTCCACCTTGCCCGCAAAGCCTGGCACCAGGCCGATCGAATTGCCTCCCAGCGAGTGCCCCACCCACAACAGCCCAAGTTCGCGCGCCTGGCGGTGCGCCTCCTCGCGCCGGCGCTTGTCCGCCGCATGGAGGGCTGCGGCCATGTCGACACGGGCCCAGTCGCGCAGTCGCACGTCCTCGCCCACGTGCAGGGCGTCGCGCGAAGCCGCGATGCCGCGGTAGTCAAACGTCAGCACGGCGTACCCGCGCTGCGCCAGCCACTCAGCAAAGTGTCGGTAATAGCTGGCCGGTACCGCCGTGGCTGCGCCAATGACAGCCACCGCCTTGACCCCCGCGGCTGGTGGGGGTTCGAACCAACGAGCGGCCAGCAAGCGGCCGTCGCTGCAGCGCAGCGACGTCGACACTTGCCGGACCTCGGTTTGCCCCGCTTCCCTGACCCCCTCATCTGCGGCGGTCATCAACGGAACGGCCGGAATCAACGGTTCGGAAGCAGTCAAAGGCAGGCTGGACATCAAGAGACCTCGAGACGACGCGCTAGCCGCGTCAGCGAAGCAAGTCTAGATTGGCAAGGATTCACGCACTAGACTCAGTCTCTGCATCGCTTCGTCAACCAAATGTCAACAAAGAACGCGCCACTTCCGGCTGTGGGACGTCGCCGCCAGACCGTCGCTGAAGAGGCTCTGGACGCGAATGCGCTCGAGCTCTTCGCCCGCGTTGCCCAAGCGGGCAGCTTCGCCCAGGCCGCTCGTGACCTCGGTCTCACGCGCGCAGCCATCAGCCGCCGCGTCGCTGCAATCGAAGGCGCCGTGGGCCTCACGCTATTCGCCCGCAGCACGCGCAGCCTGGGCCTAACCGAAGCCGGGCGGCGCTTGCACTCCCGCGCCCGCGCCGTCCGCGAAGCCGCCGAGAGTGCCCGCCTGGCTCTGCGTCAAACACGCGACCAACTCGACGGCACCATCAGGATCAGCGCCACGGCCAGTTTCGGTCGGCACGTGCTTGCGCCGTTGCTGGCGCGCTTCCAGGCATTGCACCCCGCCGTGCGATACGAGCTGTTCTTCACCGACCGCCGCGTCGACCTGCTGCGCGAGGGGCTGGACATCGCATTCCGCGTGACCAGCAAGCCACCCGAAGCGTGGGTGGCGCAGCCGGTGCTGCGATTCGCGGTGCACGTCTACGGCAGCGATCAACATCCTGCAGGGCTACGTCCGCTCGATCTGGCCACGGCGCCAATGCTGCTGCTGGGCCAGAGCGAGGAGGCGTTTGCAAGCCAATGGCAGCACGACGACGGCCGGCGCGAGGAGCAGTCGTTGCAGGCCACAGCATGGGGGAGCGACCTGGACGGATTGATTGCGCTCGCCCGACACGGCGCCGGCCTAGTTATCGCGCCCGACTTCAGTGTCGAACCCGTTCCGGCCTTGCAGTTGGTTGGGGCGATACCTGATCGCGGACCAGCGCCCCTTCGAAACGTGCTGCCCGGATGGCGGCTGCTCGTCGGCCTGGATACAGTACAAGCGCTGACCCTTCCCTCGCCGGCCGGTTCCGAAGCCGCGCGGGCGCTGGTCCGCTTCGTGCGCGACACGCTGCTGTCTCCGCGTTAGCCTGGTGGACCGCCTGGCGGCCCTTGCATCTCACATACTGACTTGTCGATGATGGTCCAAGTCGCAACGTCTTCCTAATCGGGCCTCGGACGGCGGTGGGCTAGCGTGGGCCTGAGAGCCCAAGCGACCGTATCTATGCAAGCAGCTTTGCTGCCGGCTTGTTCACGCCCTCGAACGTCCAATCGTCCATCTGCGATCAATTCGAGGGCGGTCCGAACCCCATCGAATGGTCGCCGAACGCCGAACATCGGACCGAGGAATTCCTCGAACTCCCGGCTACAAGATTGATTGGGCTGTGATCGGTAGGTAGTTTGCGCGGCATCCGCGCAGTCGCGATATCCATACGGAGGTTTTTTCGCTTCCGCAAAAAGCAAAACCCCCACTACCTTTCGGTAGTGGGGGTTGGCTTTAATAACTAGCCTGACGATGACCTACTTTCACACGGGAATCCGCACTATCATCGGCGCTGACTCGTTTCACTGTCCTGTTCGGGATGGGAAGGAGTGGGACCAAGTCGCTATGGTCGTCAGGCTTGACTG
>Ga0187845_1000713_pt1 | contig 19533 bp, 16 predicted proteins | sample SpaLakP09_SKY_68_FD_134515 | JGI IMG/M metagenome (GOLD analysis project Ga0187845, IMG submission 134515) | Oligotrophic lake water microbial communities from Sparkling Lake, Wisconsin, USA - SP09_SKY_68 | ecosystem: Environmental > Aquatic > Freshwater > Lake | place: USA: Sparkling Lake... | reverse complement strand
CCTCCCCCGCTTCGCGAGGGAGGACCTGGGCCTTAAGGCCGCTGGGCTTCGATCACGGCCGTATAGCTGGCCGAGTAGCCGTTGCCGGCCAGGGGCTGGGCGGGGGCAGCGGGCGCGCCCGGGGCGGCTGCGGGCGGGGCCATGCCGGGACCCCGCGCGCCGGCTTCACCGCTGCGGACCGTGGCATTGACCCAGTACATCCCGGCTTCCGGCAGGGTGAACTTCACCGCGCCGTCAGCACTGGCCTTGACCTTGATCTCGCCGGGGCTGGCCCGCCAGCGCGAACCGCCGGGGATGAAGGTCACCTCCAGGCCCTCGGCCGGCTTGCCGTCGACCAGGAACCTGAAGGTCGCAGTCTCGGTGGCCACCAGATCATTGGGGTGGGTCACCGGCACCAGCTCGAGGCCCTTTCCCGTCGGCTTGAACACCTCGGTCGAGGGCTTGTCGCGGCTGACATAGGTTTCATTGCGGTTGAAGCTTCGGATCGTCTTCAGGTCGGCGGCGCCGGCCGGAACCTGGCTGGCGAAGTCTTCGGGCGAGCCCCGGAAGCGCTTGACCTCGCCGTTCTCGGTCCAGCTGGCCTGGATGGTGCCCGAGGCCGAGCCGATCTTCCAGGTGCCGGCCTGGTTCAGCTGGACGTCGAAGGTCGAGCGGTACTGGCCGGTCGAGGCGTTCTGCGGCTTCTGGGTCGAGCCGTCGGGTGCCGTGACGGTCGCGCCGTCGAGGCGCATCGGACGGTGGTCGGGATAGAACAGCTCATTGGAGATGGCGGCATCGACCGTCACCCATGAGCCGTCGCCCGAGAGCACGGTGAAGGAGGGCAGCAGCCAGCCACGGTGGGCATTCGCGGCCAACGGGGCGGCCAGGGCGAGGCCGGCGGCCGCGACGGCGAGAAGGCGGGTCTTCAGGGTCATGGCTTGATCTCTCACTTCACGGCTACGGTGACGGTGCCCAGCTCGGCCGAGCCCTTGGCGGATGCGGGCTTGCCCGGTTTGCCCCAGACGAACGGCACGCGGACGGCCTCATGGCCGCCGACTTCGCGGGCGGCCTCGACGACGAGGGTGTACTGGCCCGGCTTGAGGCCCTTCAGGGCCCCCTTGGCACTGCTGAACACCAGCTTCTGCGGGCCGGGCGCGCGGGTCGCGCCGCTGACGCCGTCGGCGGGGAAGCTCATCTCGCGGCCCGCCTTGCGCCACCACTGGCGCATGTCCTTCAGCCACTTGGTGCCGTGGTCTTCCTTGGAGTCGGCGTCATACCAGACGGCCAGGGTGCCGGCGGCGCTGGCATCGGCAGTCTCGATCCAGATCGAGACATAGGGGCGGTGATACTCGGCCACCGACAGGCGCGGGATCTCGACCGTGACATTGAGATCGGCGGCCAGGGCCGGCGAGGCCCCGACAGCGGCCCCGGCGAACGTCAGAAGGGATACGGAACGCTTCACGAAAGACACCTCAGAGGTGGACAAAAAGGATGATCAGGATCAGCGGCGCGGCCAGGCCCGCCGCGACCAGCGGCCAGGTCAGGGGGCGGGCGCGGGCGTGGAACTGCAGCAGGATCAGGCCGGTGACCGTGAACACGACGCAGGCCGCAGCGAAGATGTCGATGAACCACGACCAGGCCTTGCCGGTGTTGCGGCCCTTGTGCAGGTCGTTGAGCAGCGAGACGGCACCGCGCGTGGTCTTCTCGTGCTCGACGGCCCCGGTCTCGCGGTCGATGGACAGCCAGGCATCGCCGCCGGGCCGGGCCAGGGCGACATAGACCTCGGCGTCGGACCATTCGGCCTCGCGTCCGGCGATGTCGGTTCCGACGGCCTTGTCCAGCCAGTGCTGGACCTTGAGCGGGAGGGGGCGCTTGCCCTCGACCGGGCCCCTGGCCAGGTCGGCGATCAGGTCGGCGGGCAGGGTGGCCTTGCGGCTGACCACGACGGGCTCGGCCTCAATGGCACCCGCATGGTTCAGGGTGATCCCGGTGATCGCAAACAGCAGCATGCCGATCAGCGACAGGGCCGCACTGATCCAGTGCCACTGGTGCAGCTGCTTGAGCCAGAAGGAGCGGCGGTGTGCGGCAGTCGACACGGTCAGCGATGAATCCCGGGTGGACCCCGATACGGGGACGGCTTGTCCATACTTGAGAACGAATTGCAATTTCAAGAGCGAGTTCGCATCCGCATGTTGCCGGATGATTTCAGCCGGACGGAGGAGCGCCGGGCGGGCCGCCCGTGAACCGGACCGGGGCTGTCGCAAGGCTCCCGGCCTGTTCGCTGCGCCCGGGCAAGTTGCCCTCGACAAGTCGCCGAGAACACAAGAAACATTCCGCCCTCGGACTGCGACACGCACGGTCGCGGCTGCTTTGGGGTGTGTTGTGAGATCGTTGCTCTTTTCCGTTTCGGTTCTGACCCTGGCCGCGACGGCCGCTCTGGCCGAGCAGCCCCTGCCGCAGCCGGCACCGCCCAGCCCGGCGATTCCGGCGGCCCGTGACGTGCCCTATCCCGGCACCCTGAAGCTGTCGGTCGATGCCACGGACCTGGCCCGCAGGATCTTCGACATCCGTCAGACCATTCCGGTGGCCAAGCCGGGCAAGTTCACCTTCTACTATCCGCAATGGGTTCCCGGCGGTCACTCGCCGCGCAACGACATCGACAAGATGGCCGGCCTGGTGGTCACGGCCGGCGGCAAGCGCCTGGCCTGGACGCGCGATCCGGTCGAGGTTTTCGCCTTCCACGTGGATGTGCCCGTCGGCGCGACCGAGCTGAACCTCAGCTACCAGTTCCTGTCGCCGGTCGAGGCCCGGGTCGGCCGCCAGGTGATGACGCCGGACATGCTGAACCTGCAGTGGCTGCAGATGGGCTTCTATCCGGCCGGCTATTTCACCCGCCAGATCCCGATCGAGGCCAGCGTCAAGCTGCCGGAAGGCTTCCAGTTCGCCACGGCGCTGGAGACGGCCCGCACCGAGGGCCAGACCACGACCTTCAAGGTCGTGCCGTTCGAGACCCTGGTCGACTCGCCGATGTTCGCGGGCCGCTACTTCAAGTCCGTCGATCTTGATCCCGAAGGCCCGGCGCGGGTGCGTCTGAACATGGTCGCCGACCGGCCCGAACAGCTGGAGTTCAAGCCCGAACACATCCAGGCCCACAAGGAGCTCGTCCAGCAGGCCTACAAGCTCTACGGCTCGCGGCACTACGATCACTATGACTTCCTGGTCGCCCTGTCGGACCAGCTGGGCGGCATCGGGCTGGAGCATCACCGCTCCAGCGAAAACAATGTCGGTCCCAAATACTTCCAGGACTGGGACAAGGGCTTTGTCGGGCGCGAACTGCTGCCCCACGAGTTTACCCACTCGTGGAACGGCAAGTTCCGTCGCGGGGCCGATCTGTGGACCCCGACCCTCAACACGCCGATGCGTGACAGCCTGATGTGGGTCTATGAGGGCCAGACCCAGTACTGGGGCAATGTCCTGTCAGCGCGCTCCAACCTGCTCACCAAGCAGCAGAGTCTCGACTCCCTGGCCATGACGGCCGCGACCTTCGACAATCGCCGGGGCCGCGACTGGCGCAGCGTGGCCGACACCACCAACGACCCGATCATCGCCAACCGCAAGCCGCTGTCCTGGCTCTCGTATCAACGCAGCGAAGACTACTATTCCGAAGGCCTGCTGGTCTGGCTGGATGCCGACACGCTGATCCGCGAGAAGACCGGCGGCAAGAAGTCGCTAGACGACTTCGCCAAGGCGTTCTTCGGCGTCGACGACGGCTCCTGGATGCCCCGGACCTATGTGTTCGAGGACGTGGTCAAGACGCTGAACGACGTCGTGCCTTATGACTGGTCGGGCTTCCTGAAGACCCGCATCGAGGGCTTGTCCGAGCGGGCTCCGCTCGATGGCCTGACCCGGGGCGGCTACAAGCTGGTCTATACCGACACCCCGACCGACTACTTCAAGACCTCCGAAACCCGCGGCAAGTCCGTCAATCACGCCTATTCCCTGGGCCTGACGATCGGGGCCGCCGGCCTGCTGACCGGCGTGCAGTGGGATGGTCCGGCGTTCAAGGCCGGCCTGACCCAGGGCCAGACCATCGTCGCCGTCAACGGCGAGGCCTATGACGCCGACAAGCTGAAGGAGGCCATCAAGGCCGCCGCCAGGCCGGAAGCGCCCCTGGTCGAACTGCTGATCAAGGACGGTGACCGCTACCGGATGGTCAAGATCGACTGGAGGGGGGGGCTGCGCTATCCGCGGCTGGAGCGTATCGCGGGCACACCGGCGCGCCTGGACGACATTCTGGCGGCCCGGAAGTAGTTCGGCGAACATCGGTCGTTTTGTCGCAGGCTGGGAGCCAGGGTGCGGCAAAACGCGCAGGGTCAAGCCGCGAGTCACGCCCTAGGTTGGGGGTGTTCAGGTAACCCCCACCCATGAACGCCCTCTGGGAAGGGCCCGCTTGTCCGAGCGGGCCCTTTTCTGCATTTGCGGCCCGGCGGGCGAATGAACCCTGCCTTGACCCCTGCATCCCGGTGCGCAACTGATCGGGCAAGACCCCGGCGATGCCGCTTGCAGGGTCGTCACGCTGGGGAGCATCCGCCATGGCCAGGTTCGACCGTCGTCAGATCATGATGGGGGCGGCTGCGACCGCCCTGTCCACGGCCCTTCCGGCCCAGGCGGCCGACGCCAAGGGGCAGCTCTATGCGCTGTTCGACACCTTCTTCGACGCCGACCTGAGCGACAGTCCCGAACAGGCGACCAATCTGGGTCTGGACACCGGTGCCCATGCCGAGGCCCGCAGCAAGCTCGGCGATCGCTCGATCGCCGGCTGGCGCAAGGACCGGGCCGAGCCGGCCGCCCGGGTCAAGCGGCTGAAGACCATTGATCGCAAGGCGCTCAGCGGCGACGACGCCGTCAACTACGATACGGCCCTCTTCCAGTACGAGACCCGCGCGGCGGCCGGGGCCTTCGACTATGGCGCGATCAGCCAGCCCTATGTCGTGACCCAGCTTTACGGTGCCTATTCGTCGGTGCCGAGCTTCCTGGACACCAAGCACACCATCGCCTCGCCGGCCGATGCCGACACCTATCTGGCCCGCATGGCCGCCTTTGCGACCGTCCTCGACCAGGAGAGCGAGCGGGTCGCCGCCGATGCCGGCAAGGGTGTGATCCCGGCCGACTTCATGCTGGACAAGGCCATCGCCCAACTGACGAAGTTCCGGGCTCAGCCGGTCGAGCAGAACGTGCTGGTTGCCTCCCTGGCCCGTCGGGCCAAGGCGTTCGGGGACTATGACGCGAAGGCCGCCGGCCTGCTGACCTCGACCGTCCATCCGGCGCTGGAGCGCCAGATCGAGACCCTGAAAGCGGCGCGCATCAAGGCCACGCACGAGGCCGGGATCGGCCGTCTGAAGGACGGGGATGCCTTCTATGCAGCCCTGCTGAAGATCTACACCACCACGGACAAGACGCCGGACGAGGTCCATCGCCTCGGACTGGAGGAGGGGGCCGAAATCAGCGCCCGCATGGACGAGATCCTGAAGAAGCGGGGCCTGACCCAGGGCAGCGTCGGCCAACGGGTCGCCAGCCTCAACACGCTGCCGGGCGAGACCTATCCCAATACTGACGAGGGCCGGGCCCAGATGCTGGCCTATTGCAACCGGCTGATCGCCGAGCTGCAGCCCAGGCTGCCGACCTGGTTCGGCGTCACGCCCAAGACCCCGGTCGAGGTGCGGCGGGTGCCGGCCTATACCGAGGCCGGTGCGGCGGGCGGTTACTACGAGCGTCCGGCGCTGGACGGATCACGGCCGGGGGCCTTCTACATCAATCTGCGCGACACGGCCGAGCGGCCCCGCTGGTCGCTGCCGACCCTGACCTATCACGAGGCCGCGCCGGGGCATCACTTCCAGCTGGCCCTGGTCGCCGAGAGCACCCTGCCCAGGCTGCGCCAGAACATGGGCTTCTCGGCCAATACCGAGGGCTGGGCGCTCTATGCCGAGCAGGTGGCGATGGAGATGGGCCTGTATGAGGGCGACGACCTGGGCCTGCTGGGCATGTACCAGGCCCGTCTGTTCCGGGCCGGCCGTTGCGTGGTCGATACCGGGATCCACACCAAGGGCTGGAGCCGGGAAAAGGCCATCGCCTATATGGTCGAGACCGGCGGCGAGCCCGAGGGGCGGATCACCAGCGAGATCGAGCGCTACTGTGCCCGCCCGGGCCAGGCCTGCTCCTACAAGGTCGGGCACACGGTCTGGGTCAGGGCGCGGGAGCGGGCCCGCCAGCGTCTGGGGGCGAAGTTCGACATCCGCCGCTTCCACGATGCGGGCCTGCTGGTCGGTCCCGTGCCGCTGACCGTTCTGGACCGGGTGATTGACGCCTGGCAGGGCTGAGCCTGAGAAAAAATCCAGGGGCCGCGATTTTTTTCAATTGCGGCCCTTGAAACCCTCTGACCCCAAACCCAGTTCATAGTCGCGGGCCGGGCCCCTCTGGCGAGTGATGCAAGCACTCGTGATGTCGGACCGCATCGGGTGTTCTCGATGTATGGGTCCGGTTGCTCCTCCCCCAACCCCCCCCCTCGGTGCCGGATCGTCATCGAGAACACCCCTTCCAGTTTTTTGGACAGGGAACCCTGCTATGCCGCTTCTGATGTGCCCCAACTGCGACGGCTCGATGCAGGCCGTGAACCGGTCCGGCGTCGAATTCGACATGTGCCCCAAGTGCCGGGGTGTGTGGCTGGATCGCGGCGAGCTTGAGAAGCTCATGGCCCTCGAACGCGAGGATGCCCAGGGCTCGGCACCGCCCCCGCCGCGCCCGGCTGCGCCGTTCCAGCCGCCGCCCCAGACCTATGGTCGTCCGCCCGAACGCTATGATGATCGCCGCCGTGACGACGATGATGACCATCGCCACTACGGCAAGCATGGCCATCACAAGAAGAAACGGTTCGACCTGTTCGACATCTTCGACTGACCCTGCGGAGCCATGAACCACTTCAAGACCTATTTGCTGCTGGCCGGCCTGACCGCCCTGTTCATGGGGGCCGGCTTCCTGATCGGCGGGGCGGCGGGGATGATGCTTGCCCTGCTGCTGGCCCTGGGCCTGAACGCCTTTTCCTACTGGAACGCGGACAAGATCGTCCTGCGCACCTATGGGGCGGTGGAGGTCGACGAGACCCATCCTGACCGCCGGGTGCGGGACTATGTGATCGATGTGAAGGCCATGGCCGACCGGGCCGGCCTGCCGCGGCCGCGGATCTGTCTGATGGACAACGGCCAGCCCAATGCCTTCGCCACGGGGCGCGATCCGGATCATGCCGCCGACGCCGCCACCACCGGCCTGCTGTCCCTGCTCGACCGCGACGAGATCGCCGGGGTGATGGCTCACGAGCTGGCCCATGTGAAGAACCGCGACACCCTGATCATGACCGTGACGGCGACCATCGCTGGCGCTGTCTCGGCCCTAGCCAACTTCGCCTTCCTGTTCGGCGGCTCGCGCGATGACGAGCGTCCGGGCGGCGTGATCGGGGCGATCGCCCTGGCGATCCTGGCCCCGATCGCGGCTATGCTGGTGCAGATGGCCATCAGCCGGGCCCGCGAATATGAGGCCGACCGGGTCGGGGCGGCGATCGGCGGTGATCCCGCCGCACTCGCGAGAGCCCTGCAGAAGATCGAGGCCTATGCCCGGGGCGGAGCGGTCAATATCGACGCCGAACGCAATCCGGCCACGGCCCACATATTCATCATCAATCCGCTGAACGGGAAGGGCGCAGACAACCTGTTCTCGACCCACCCCGCCACCGGTAACCGCGTGGAGGCCCTGCTGTCGCTGGGCATCGGCCAGGGGACTCGCAGGTCTGCGGTTCGCACCGCCGTGCCGGTCAGCGCGCCACGCCGCAGCGGGCCCTGGAGCCAGGGCTGAGGCCGTTCACAATTAACGGCGATTCACCACGTCTGGCGCCCGGACCTTAACCACAGGCCGCCATCCTGTTTCGAAACGGGATTGGAATGGACATGGCCCAGCACGTCGAGACCCTTGTGATCGGAGCCGGCCCGGCGGGCCTGACCACCGCTTACACCCTGGCCAAGGCCGGGCGGGGCGTCACCGTGCTTGAGATGGACCCGACCTATGTGGGCGGGATCAGCCGGACCGTCGACTACAAGGGCTTCAAGTTCGACATCGGCGGCCACCGCTTCTTCTCGAAGAGCAAGGAAGTGGTCGATCTCTGGAACGAGATCCTGCCGGACGACTTCATCGACCGGCCGCGCCTGTCGCGGATCTACTACCGTGAAAAGTTCTATGCCTATCCGCTGAAGGCCTTCGAGGCGCTGGGCAATCTGGGCATCTGGACGGCCACCAAGTGCATGGCCTCATTCGGCTGGGCCAAGGCCCGCCCGATCCAGAACCCGACGACCTTCCACCAGTGGGTCCGCAACCAGTTCGGCGAGAAGCTGTTCTCGATCTTCTTCAAGACCTACACCGAAAAGGTCTGGGGGATGAGCTGCGACGAGATCTCGGCCGACTGGGCCAGCCAGCGCATCAAGGGCCTGGATCTGGGCGCGGCCATCATCGACGGCGTCAAGCGCTCGCTCGGCATCCGGGCCAAGACCGGCGAGGGCGCGCCCAAGACCCTGATCGAAAGCTTCCGCTATCCGCGCAAGGGCCCCGGCATGATGTGGGAGGCCTGCGCCGAGAAGATCTCCGCCCTGGGCGGGAAGGTCCTGATGGGCCGCAAGGTCGAGGGCCTGCACTATGACAAGGTCGCCCGGCTCTGGACCGTCAATGTCGCCTGCCAGGACGGCACCCGCGAGACCTTCACCGCCAGTGACGTGGTGTCATCGGCCCCGATCCGCGAACTGATGAGCGCGATCAGCCCGACGCCGATCAGCCTCTTCCACGCCGGCGAACTGATGTACCGCGACTTCATCACCGTGGTCCTGATCGGCTCGCCCCAGAAGGAGCTGCCCGACAACTGGATCTATATCCACGACCCGTCGGTGAAGGTCGGCCGCGTGCAGAACTTCCGCTCGTGGTCGCCGGAAATGATCCCGGACGGCGTCTCCACCTGCCTGGGTCTCGAATACTTCTGCTTCGAGGGCGACGGCCTGTGGGTGTCGAGCGACGAGGATCTGGTGGCCCAGGCCAAGCGCGAGATCGGCAAGATCGGCCTGATGGCGCCCGAGGATGTCTATGACGCCTGCGTGGTGCGCCAGCACAAGGCCTATCCGGTCTATGACGACGCCTATGCCGAGCACATCAAGATGATCCGCATGGACCTGAAGCTGCACTTCCCGGGCCTGCACCTGGTGGGGCGCAACGGCATGCACAAGTACAACAATCAGGACCACGCCATGATGACGGGCATCCTGACCGCCGAGAACATCCTGGCCGGCGAGACCGTCCATGACGTCTGGGAGGTCAATGAGGACGCCGAGTATGGCGAGGCTGGCGTCTCGGGCGCACGGGAGGCCCTGCGCAGCGAACGCGCCGTGCCGCGCAAGGTCGCGGCCTGATCATGATCTCCCTGCAGGGCCTCTATCATCGGCTGCCGCTGGGCGTGCGCGAGCTTCTGGCCTATGGCCTGGCCAGCGCGGCGGCCCTGTCGGTGGATGCCGCCCTGATGGTGGTTCTGATCGATCTCGGGGCCCACTATCTGGTCGCCACGGCGGTCGGGTTCTGCGCCGGGATCGCGGTGGCCTATGGCCTGAGCGTCTCGATGGTGTTCCGGCATCGGGCGATCGCCGACCGCCGGCGCGAGTTTGCGGGCTTTCTGGCCGTCGGCATGATCGGGCTGGTCCTGACCCAACTGCTGATGGCCTTCTGGGTTTCGCTGATCGGCCTTGAGCCACCGGTCGCCAAACTGCCCACGGCGGGGCTGGTCTTCGTGTTCAACTTCGTGGCTCGCCGGACCCTGCTGTTCAGCCGGCCTGCGCCCCGGCCTTGAGCGCCCTGGACGACCGCCCCGGGACCGGAGCCGCCCGGACCGGGCAGGCCTGGTGGGCGGTGCTGGCGGCCTTCAGCCTGTTTGCCCTCAGCCGAGCCTATCAGGGCGTTCGGCACGACGGACGCCTCTATATCGCCGACGCCCTGGCCAAGCTGGACCCCGGCGGCATCGGTCGCGACCTGATGTTCATCCACGACGGGCAGTTCGGCTTCAGCATCTATACGCCGCTGCTCAGCCGGATGAATGCTCATCTGGGTCTGTCCCAGGCCTCGCTGCTGATGGTTGGCCTGACCCTCGTCCTGTGGTTTGCCGCGCTCCTGTTGCTGGTCGAGCGCCTGGCGGCCGACCGCAGCGCCATGGTCCGCTGGGCGGTCCTGGTCTTCATCATCGTCCTGCCACCCTATTATGGCCCGCTGAACGTCATCAGCTTCGGGGAGCCCTTCGCCGTGCCCCGGGGCCTGGCCGAGGCGGCCGGCATGGCGGGTATGGCGGCCTTCCTGGCGAACCGGCGCATCCTGGCCTTCGCCCTCTACGCGGTGGCCATGGCCCTGCATCCGATCATGGGCCTGTGCGGCCTGGCGGTCGTCTATCTGGCCCTCTGTCTGGAAGACCGCCGCTGGCTGGTTCCCGGCCTGGCCGGCGGCGTGATCCTGGTCGGCCTGGCCCTGGCCCGGGTTCCGGTCGCCGACCGCCTGCTGGTGCCGATGGACCCGGAATGGCGCGCCCTGGTCGAGGCTCGCAGCCCGATCCTGTTCACCGCCCACTGGCCGCTGCAAACCTGGAACCGGCTGGCCGTGCAGATGGCGACCCTGGCCGTGGGCGTCAGCCTGCTGACGGGCAAGGCGCGATCCCTGGCGATCGGCGCCCTGCTGGCTGCAGCCCTCGGCGTGCTGGTGCTCGTCCTGCTCGGCGACGGCGCGTCCCTGCTGCTGATCCTGCAGGTCCAGACCTGGCGGATGCTGGAACCCATGGCCCTGCTGGCCGCCGGAAGCCTGGCCCTGGCGGTCGTTGCCCTGCCCGGGCGCGGGGCCACGGGCCTGATCACCCTGGCGGCGCTGGTCTGTGGCTGGCTGTTCATGGATCAGGGCGTCGTCGGGCTCGCCGTCGCAGCGGTTGTCGCCGCCGCCCTGTTCCTCGGCGACCGGGTGACCTGGAGCCGGCCGATTCTGGTCGCCCGCTGCGCGACCGGCGTCATGCTGGCGGCTCTGGCGATCTTCCTGACCACGCGCAGCCTTGCCCTCGCATCCGCCCTGATCGCCCTGCCGCCGACCTGGCCCTTCAGCCTCGGTCTTGTCTGGAACAGTGGCGTGCCGGGCACCGCCGCGGCCCTGCTGGTCGGCCTCTGGTTGGCGCGGGGCTGGCCCGTTCCGCGTCCTGCCGTGCTGATCGCCGTCAGCCTGACGCTCGCCGTCCTGGCGGCCGGACTGTGGGACGACCGCTCGGCCTATGTGAAGGTCCGTGACCGGGGAGGGGACCCCGCCCTGCGCGCCCTGATGGCCTCGCGCCCGGGCGAGGTGCTGTGGCTGGCCGGAGATATGGAGCCCTGGGTCCTGGCCGGACGGCCCAGCTGGGCCAGCAAGATGCAGGGGGCCGGCGTGGTGTTCTCGCGACCGCTGGCGGTGGCCCTGAAAGACCGCGTCGACCGGCTGTGGGAGACCGGTCTGATCGGCCGCGACTGGCTCGAACCCCTGACCGCCGCCGATTCGCGTCCGGCCCGTCCGACACGGGTCCGGCTGGAACGCTTCTGCGCGGCGGCCGATGCGCCGGCCTGGATCGTCTGGCCCCGCACGGACGACCTGCCTCTGGACCCGGCCCTGGCGGCGCGCGACTGGCGTCCGGCCGCGCCCTATGCCCTGGAACTGGTCGGCCCGGCCGGAACCGGCTGGCTGACGACCGGGCGCTACGCCGTGATTCCCTGCGCCGGCGGCTGATCGACGGGAAAGTCGCGGCCTTCGGGCTTCAGGGCGTTCGGCGTCCGCAGGGCCCGTGCTCCCTTGCAGACCAGATGCACCAGCAGGTCCAGCACGCCGATCACGGCGGCGAGGGCGAAAATTCCACAGCTCAGAACAACGACCAGTGACATCACGACAGCACTCCCCTTTAGTCTGCAAAAGGGTCTGAAAGCGGGTTTTGTTCCCGTGTTGCGGTGCTGTGATTTCGCCTTTTGCGACACTTTCTGTTGACAACGTTGTCACGCTTGAGGGGAATGCGCCGTCCCGCGAAGACGGACAGGGAGTGAACGAATGACAGGCATGGGGAACGGCGCGCACACGCTCAGCGCGCGCTTTATCGGGTCGGCGGATCGCCGATCGCTGCGGAACGAGGGCTGATCGATGTCTGACTCCGCCATCACCGCCAAGACCGGCAAGGGCATGCTCCTGGCCGTCGTCTATGTCACCTGTCTGTTCTTCATCTGGGCGCTGGTCACCAACCTGCTCGACCCGCTGCTGAAGACCATGAAGACGGTTTTCACCCTGACCCCGATCCAGGCCAACCTGACGGGCTTTGCGTTCTTCATCGCCTACGGTGTCATGTCGATGCCGTCCGCCGCCTTCCTGTCGAAGTTCGGCTATGCCAAGTCGGTCATGGTCGGCCTCGGCGGCATCGTCGCCGGCTGCTTCATCGCCATTGCCGCCGCCAAGCTGCACACCTTCTCGCTGGTGCTGACGGCCCTGTTCGTGATGGCTTCGGGCATCACCCTGCTGCAGGTGGCCGCCAACCCGCTGATCGCCTCGCTGGGCAAGCCTGAGGATTCCTCGTTCCGGCTCAATCTGTCCCAGGCCTTCAACTCACTGGGCGCGGCCTGCGGCCTGTGGTTCGGCGCCAACTTCCTGCTCAAGGGCGAGATTTTCGAGAAGGGCGCTGTTGTCACCGAAGTGATGCGCGAACAGGCCATTGGTTTCGTCTCGAACGTCTATCTCGCCATCGGCGTGGGTCTGGCCCTGTTCATCGTGGCCATCTTCATGGTCCGCAAGCAGATCACCGAGGCGGCCCCGGAAACCGGCAAGCTGGTCAGCCCGCTGTCGGCCCTGACTTCGAAGTGGGCCAATCTCGGCGCGCTCGGCATCTTCCTCTATGTCGGGGCCGAAGTGGCGATCTCGCTGAACCTGCTGCTGTTCCTCGAGCAGACCAACATCCTGAACATCTCGGCCGAGCAGGCCGGCAAGCTGACGACCTTCTACATGGTGTTCGCCATGATCGGTCGGTTCGGCGGTTCAGCCCTGCTGAAGGTGGTCAAGGACTATGTCCTGCTGACGGTTGTGGCCGTCGGCGCGATTGCGGTCTGCCTGGTCGTGATCGTCAGCAAGGACATGGTGCCCACCCCGCACGCCGGAACCCTGAACCTGATCCTGGCCCAGGCTCCCCTGACCAGCGGTCTGATTCCGGCCTTTGCGGCCCTGCTGATCGGCCTGTTCAACTCGATCATGTTCCCGACTATCTTCACGATGACCCTGCAGCGTTCGACCGCAGCGACCTCGGCGACCTCGGGCCTGCTCTGCATGGCCATTGTCGGCGGTGCCGTCCTGCCGCTGATCTTTGCCTCCATCGAGCAGGCGACGGGCTCGCGGGCCCTGGGCTTCATCGCCCCTCTGGCCTGCTACGTCTATGTGCTGTGGTTCTCGTTCGCGGCCCGCAAGGCGCCGGTGCACGAGATCACCGAAGCGGTCGCCGGCGGTCACTGACCGTCTGACTGACTGAACCAGCGGACGCCCGCCCCTGTACCCTGCGGTACAGCGGCGGGCGTTCTGCTGTCTGCGTACCGGTCTGCGCGTTAGGTTTCCTGAAGGCGAGACCGGAAAAGCGGGCTGGAAAAACCTGCGGTTCCGCAGGACAGTGCGTTGAGATTTTCGTTTCAGGATCCACCATGGCCGCCGCCCCCACCAAGACCCGCTTCATCAGCGGCTTCGGTTTTCAGGTCCTCATCGCCATGGTCATCGGCCTGGGCCTCGGCCTGCTGGCGCGCGACCTCGGTCCGGCCAAGGGCGAGGCGGGCTATGTGCTGGCCGAGACCCTGCGCCAGATCGGCTCGATCTTCGTCCAACTGCTGCGCACCCTGGTGCCGCCCCTGGTCTTCACGGCCATCGTGGCCAGCATCGCCAACCTGGCCCAGCTGCAGAACGCCGCGCGTCTGGTCTGGCGGACCCTGTTCTGGTTTGCCGTCACCGCCCTGATCGCCGTGCTGATCGGCATCGCCCTGGGTCTGGTCCTGCAGCCGGGCCTGCACACCACGGTCGCGGCGACCGAAGCCCATGCGCCCAAGACCAACGGCTCATGGCTCGACTTCCTGACTGGGCTGGTGCCGTCCAACATCCTGGGCCTGAACGCCTCGACCTCGATCAATGATGCCGGGGTCGCCAAGACCTCGCTGTCGTTCAACGTCCTGCAGATCCTGGTTATCGCCCTGGTGGCCGGCATTGCGGCCCTGAAGTCCGGCGAGGCCGGCAAGGGCTTCCTGGCCTTCAACGCCTCGGCCCTGGTCGTGGTGCGCAAGGTGCTGTCCTGGGTGATCCGCCTGACGCCGATCGGCACTATCGGCCTGCTGGGGACGGCGGTGGCCCAGTATGGCTGGACGACGCTCGGCCAGCTGGGGGCCTTTACCGGCGCGATCTATCTGGGCCTCGGGCTGGTCCTGTTTGTCGTCTATCCCGGCCTGCTGGCGGCCAATGGCCTGAACCCGCTGAAGTTCTTCGCCGGTGCCTGGCCGGCGATCCAGCTGGGCTTTGTCTCGCGCTCCTCGGTCGGCACCCTGCCGGTAACCGAGGCCGTGACCGAGCACAGCCTGGGCGTTCCGCGGGCCTATTCGGCCTTTGCCGTGCCGCTGGGGGCGACGACCAAGATGGACGGCTGCGCGGCGATCTATCCGGCCATCTCGGCGATCTTCGTGGCCCAGTTCTTCGGCCTGCATCTGGGTCTGTCGGACTACTTCCTGATCGTCTTCGTCTCGGTGATCGGTTCGGCGGCGACGGCGGGCCTCACCGGTGCCACGGTCATGCTGACCCTGACCCTCTCGACCCTGGGCCTGCCGCTTGAAGGTGTCGGCCTGCTGCTGGCCATTGATCCGATCCTCGACATGGGCCGGACGGCCGTCAATGTCGCCGGCCAGGCGCTTGTCCCGACCCTGGTCGCCAAGCGCGAGGGCATTCTCGATCTCGAGGTCTACAATGCCGGTCGCAATCCGGCCGACGCCCTGGCCGCCGCCGAATAGGCGAGGCCGGTTGCGCGCCGGCCCTTTAGCGGCGAGTTTGCCGCTTCAAGGCGCGACAAAGGGAATCGATGGTGTCGAAGGCGAGTTCAGGCGGCCAGTCCGGGCCAAGCCGTCGGTCCATTCTGGCCGGAGCCGGAGCGCTCGCCGGTTATGCGATCACCGGACCGGGCCAGGCCGCCGGCCGCGCCTCGGACCGGATCGAAGCCCTTCTGGCCCGCATGACCATCGAGGAAAAAGCCGGACAGCTGTCCTGCTTTGCCGACATGATCCGTCCGCCGTTCGGCGACATGAACCCGCTGGTCAATATCCGCAACGCCCAGACCCTGCTGTCCGAGATCCGGGCCGGGCGGATCGGTGTGCTGATGAACGGGGTCGGCACGGCCGGCGCGATGGACGCCCAGAAGGCCGCCGTTGAAGGCTCGCGGCTGAAGATCCCGCTGATTTTTGCGGCTGACGTGATCCATGGCTTCAAGACCGTGTTCCCCATTCCGCTCGGCGAAAGCGCCAGCTTTGACCCGCACCTGTGCGAGCGCACGGCGCGGGCGGCGGCCTCGGAGGCCAGCGCCTCGGGCCTGCACTGGACCTTCGCGCCGATGGTCGATGTAGCCCGCGACCAGCGCTGGGGCCGGGTGGCCGAAGGGGCGGGCGAGGACGTCTATCTTGGCCAGGTGCTGGCCGAGGCGCGGGTGCGCGGCTTCCAGGGGCGCGACCTGCGGGCCGAGGACAGCATGGTCGCCACGCCCAAGCACTTCGCGGCCTATGGGGCGGTGACGGCGGGTCTGGAATACAACTCCGTCGAGCTGTCGGAAGCCACCCTGCGCGAGGTGCATCTGCCGCCGTTCCAGGCCGCCTTCGCCGCCGGGGCCCTGACCACCATGTCAGCCTTCAACGACGTCAACGGCATTCCGGCTACCGCCAACAAGCGGCTGCTGACCGATGTCCTGCGCGGCGAATGGGGCTTCCGCGGTGTCGTGATCTCCGACTACACGGCCGACCAGGAACTGGTCGCTCACGGCTATGCCCAGGATGATCGCGACGCAGCGCGGCTGGCGATCCTGGCCGGCATCGACGTCAGCATGCAGAGCGGCCTCTATCTGCGTTATCTGCCCGAACTGACCGCCTCCGGCGCGGTGCCGATGGCGGCGGTCGATGCCGCCGTGCGCCGGGTCCTGGGCCTGAAGGAAGCGCTGGGCCTGTTCGACAATCCCTATCGGTCCATCAACCCCGAGGCCGAGCAGGCCCGGACCGCGACCCCGGCCCTGCGCCAGCTGAGCCGCGAGTCCGGGGCCCGGTCGATCGTGCTGCTGCGCAATGAGGGCGCGATCCTGCCCCTGCCGCGGTCCGGCAAGCGGCTGGCCCTGATCGGCCCCTTCGCCGATGACCGCGACAATGTGCTGGGGGCCTGGGGCGGCTTCTTTGCCGATCGCAGTCTGAACGTGGATCTGGCGACCGGCCTGCGCGCGGCCATGACCGATCCGACCAGCCTGATCGTCGAGCGCGGCTGTGAGATCGAAACCACCCTGGCCGGCGGGTTCGAGCGCGCCGTCGCGGCAGCCCGGGCGGCCGACATCGTCCTGCTGGCCGTCGGCGAGAGCCAGGACATGACCGGCGAGGCCAAGTCCCGCACCGACATCCGCATTCCGCCAGTCCAGCAGCGTCTGGCCGAAGCCGTGGCGGCGACCGGAAAGCCGGTGGTCGTCCTGCTGCGCCACGGGCGGGCCATCGCGCTGGAAGGCGTCGTCCGCGATGCCCGGGCCATTCTGGCCACCTGGTTCCTCGGCAGCGAGATGGGCAATGCGGTCGCCGATGTGGTGTTCGGGGCCGTCAATCCGTCGGCGCGGCTGCCCGTCAGCTTCCCCCTCGAGAGCGGCCAAGAGCCCTTCTACTACAACAGCCGCACGACCGGCCGCCCAGCCCCGGCCGATCCCAATGCCCAGGAATACAAGGCCCGCTGGCGCTCGATCCGCAACGAGGCCCTCTATCCGTTCGGCTTCGGGCTTGGCTATGCGGGCTTTGCCCTGTCGGACCTCAAGCTCAGCGACAGCAAGGTGCGCTGGGGCGATCCGCTGCACGCCACGGCGCGAGTCACCAACACCGGCACGGTGTACGGCGAACATGTGGTGCAGCTTTACATCCGCGATCGCGTCGCCAGCCGCACCCGGCCGGTGCGCGAGCTGAAAGGCTTCCAGCGGGTCTCGCTGGCCCCCGGCGCCAGCCAGGAGGTGACGTTCGAGATCCGCCGCGAGCAGCTGATGTTCATCGGCGAAGGCGACCGCTGGACTGTCGAGCCGGGCGTATTCGAGGTCATGATTGCCAATTCGTCCGTTGACGGATTATCGACCAGTTTCGAGCTTCTGGCCCATTCGGCCGGCCACTAGCGGCGGGCGGTTCGTCGCTCCAGCAGCAGCAGGCTGAGGGTGACCGCGAACCCGAAGGCCAGCAGCAGGGCGGCCAGCCGGTGGGCCTGGTTCCACTCCAGCGCCTCGACCAGCTGGTAGATCTCGACCGACAGCACCTGGGTCTCGCCGGGGATGCCACCGCCCAGCATCATCACCACCCCGAACTCGCCGATGGTGTGGGCAAAGGTCAGCAGGGCCGCGACGACATAGCCCGGGGCGGCCAGCGGCAGGGCGACGCGCAGGAACCGCTCGCGGGCCGAGGCCCCGAGGGTGGCGGCGGCCTCCAGCGGCTCGTCACCGATGGCGATGAAGGCATTGCGCAGCGGCTGAACGGCGAACGGCAGGGAATAGATCACCGAGCCGATCACCAGCCCCTCGAAGGTGAAGGCCAGGGTGCGGATGCCGAACGGCTGCAGCAGGGCCATCAGCGGGCTGTGCGGGCCCAGGGCGATCAGCAGGTAGAAGCCCAGAACCGTCGGTGGCAGCACGATCGGCAGGGCCACCACCGCGCCGACCACCGGCCGCCAGCCTGAGCTGCCGCGGGCCAGCCACCAGGCGAGCGGCGTGGCCAGGGCGAGCAGCAGGGCGGTCGTCAGTCCAGCCAGCTTCACCGTCAGCCACAGGACCTCCAGCATGGTCTAGCGGACCTCGTAGCCGTAGCGGCGGATGATGCCTTTCGCCTCGGAGCCCTTCAGGAAGGTCAGGAAGGCCTTGGCCGCCGCATTGTCCGCCCCGGTCTTCAGCAGGACGGCCTGCTGGTCGATCGGGCTGTGCTCGGTGGCCGGGGCGATCCAGCGCGAGCCGCCCTTCTCGTCGATCACCTGCGACAGGGCGACAAAGCCCAGCTCGGCCGCGCCGGTCTGCACAAACTGGAAGGTCTGGGTGATCGAGGCCCCGGTGACGAGGCGGGGCTTCAGGCCCTCGTACAGCCTGCGCTTGCCCAGGGTCTCGACGGCGGCCTGGCCATAGGGCGCGAGCCTGGGGTCGGCAATGGCGAGTTTCTCGAAGCGTCCGGTGGCCAGGACCGCGCCACGGCCGTCGACGAGACCGGGCGTGCGGCTCCACAGCACCAGCCGTCCGGTGGCATATGTAAAGCGCGAGCCGACCACCGCGAGACCCTCGGCCTCGGCCTTCATCGGCCGCTCGACGTCCGCCGACAGGAAGACGTCGAACGGCGCGCCATTGGCGATCTGGGTATAGAACTGGCCCGAGGACCCGAAGCTCAGCACCACCTTGTGACCGGTCATGGCCTCGAAGCGGGCGGCGATGGCCCTGGCGGGTTCGGTGAAGTTGGCCGCGACGGCCACCCGGGTCTCGGCCGCCAGGGCGGAGGCGGTCCCGAGCAGCGACAGCAGGCCGGTGAGGACGACCGTCAGGAACGAACGGCGAGGGGACATGGTCGTCAGTCTCCGAACGGCTGCCAGCGATGATCCGCTGGCGTTATGTAGCAAGAGTGCATAACGCTGTCGCGTCCGGTCTTGAGGAGGGTCCATGACGGCTGACGGTGAACTGCGGGCCTCGCTGATCCTGCGACGCGGAGCCCTGGCCCGGGTCGGGCTGGAGCGCATCGACCTGCTGGAAGCGGTCGGGGCGCAGGGCTCGATCACGGCGGCGGCCCGGACCCTGGGTCTCAGCTACAAGGGGGCCTGGGATGCGATCCAGGCCCTGAACAACCTGTTCGACGGCCCCCTGATCCTGGCCAGCCCCGGCGGCCGGGCCGGCGGCAGCGCCGAGATCACCGCCCGGGGCCAGACCGTGATCCGGGCCTTTCGTGCGGTCGAACGAGAGATCGGCGCGGCCGTGGCGCGGCTGGAGGTCGGGTTGTCGGCCGCCGAGGCTCCAGACCTGGGCCAGATCTTCTGGAGCCTCGGCCTGCGCACCAGTGCCCGCAACGCCCTGCGCGGCACCGTCAGCGGCCTTGCGGGCGACCGGGTCACCGCCGAGGTCACCCTGGCGCTCGGCGAAGGGCGCGAGATCGTCTCGACCATCACCCGCCGCAGCGCCGAGGATCTCGGCCTCCGCAT
>Ga0187845_1000709_pt1 | contig 19692 bp, 12 predicted proteins | sample SpaLakP09_SKY_68_FD_134515 | JGI IMG/M metagenome (GOLD analysis project Ga0187845, IMG submission 134515) | Oligotrophic lake water microbial communities from Sparkling Lake, Wisconsin, USA - SP09_SKY_68 | ecosystem: Environmental > Aquatic > Freshwater > Lake | place: USA: Sparkling Lake... | reverse complement strand
GACTGGCCAGTAATGGCCTGCAAGGTGGCCCGGCCCTCTCCCACCTCGCGCCGCCATCCGGCCACACCAAACAGCGATGTCTGCTTGCGATGGCGCTGGCCGTGGTTCTCCACCGCATGGCCACCCAGCGCGGCCTGACGGCACAGCGCGGGAAACTGCGCTGCCCGTTCGCCAATGCAAAAGAAAGTAGCCTTCACCCCGTACTGGCGCAGAATGTCCAGCACCGCCGGCGTCACCAGCGGGTCCGGCCCATCGTCGATGGTAATGGCCACCTCGCCACGGCGGATGGCGGCAGCCGGCAGCCGGCTCAGATTGGGCCCCAGCAAGCTGCAGCGCGGCAACAAACCGGCCAGGGCAATAAGCCCGTGCAGCAACACCAGCAGCAGCAATAACAGCAGCCAGTGCTGCGGCATGACACACAGCGCCAGCAGGGCCACACCATGCAAGGCCAGGCAAAATTTCAGAAACGGGGAAAGCCGTGTCAGCATCATCTGTCCTCCATGGTGGCGGCTGGCTTGCCGGACAAAGGCCCGTGCAGCAGCCAGTGCTGCCACTGCGCGCGCCACACCGGCCAGCTGTGGTCTCCTGCCGTGCGGCGGACCTGTGCCGGCAGCAGCAGGGTGGCCAGCATGTCCTGTCCGGCGGCAAAGCGATCCTCTGCGGCCAGGCTGAGCCATAGCGGGCAGCCAGCCCGCTCTCCCCGCTTAGCCAGCCAGTGCCACCAGCGGCGCTCATCCTGCAAGGAACAATCCGGATCAGCCGCCCAGCCCTCCGGGCCACCTGCCGCGCGGATTTCCTGCAGGATATCCGCCGTGCCGGGATAGGGTGCCAGCAGCTTGATGCCTGCCAGCTGCTCGCCATGCACGGCAGCGTAATGCAGTGCATTGAAGGCACCCAGCGAAATCCCGGCCAGCCAGATGGCAGCATAGCCCTGCTGGCGCGCTGGCAGGATGACTTCCTGCTGCAGCGTGCTGGCTACCGTACCTGCCATCACCTGTTGATAACCTACATCGGCCAGCAAGATGTCCAGCGGCAGTCCCAGTTCGCGCACTGCGGCCACCATGCCCTGCGCCAGCATGTCTTCCAGGCTGGCTTTGGCTGGTGGCAACAGCACCAGCAGCGTGTCGGCGCGGTGGTCCGCGTGGTAGGCGTCAGCGAGGCAGCGCACGCGGACCTATCCTGGCCATCATGGCGGCGAACACCAGCGCCAACAGTGCGCCAATCGCCACCGTGCTGCCAATAAAGGACAACACCGGCACGCTGGAGCTGCCCAGCAAGCCAAAGCTGGTCACCGTAGCCAGATTGGCCACCACCAGTGATATCTCAACCTGCCGCTGCTCGGCATCACTGCCCAGTTGCTGCTTGTTGGCAAAGAACAATGCGTAGTTGGAGCCGATGGCCACCACCAGCAACAGGCCTACCAGATGCAGTATGGTCAGCTGGATGCCGCAAGCGTCCAGAATGGCCACCGTGCACAGCACGGCACAGCCCAGCGGAATGGTGACGCGCACCGCCTGCCGCCAGCCACAACTCACGCACAGCAGCAACAGGATGGCCAGGCTGCCCAGCGAAGAGAACAACAGCGCTTCGTGGGTGTAGCTATCGAAAATGGCGGTAGTTTCTTCCAGGAGATCAATCACCGTCACCTGGCCCAGCTGCTGTGCCGCCAGCGCTGCCCGGACCTTGTCCAGGGCAATGGTTTCACCGCTGGCTGGCTTCAGCGGCAGCAGCACCAGATAACTATCCGCCCGGCGGATCAGCATGGAGTCCAGCAATACGCTGGCCGCACTGCCCTGCAGGCTTTGCCGCTGCAATAGCGGCTGGGTGCGGGCACGCTCGAGATCGGCCAGGAAACCCGATAACTGATCAGCCTCCAGCGGCATGCCCTGCAAGGCCAGGCGCAGGCGTCGCTCGGCCTCCGCCGGAGCTGGCAGGCTGGCCTGCCGTGCCCGCTGCGTGGCGATGCTGGGCAACAGTTCGTCCGGGCTATGGAAGCCGCCGATGATGTTTTGCCGGCTTAGCTGCTGCAATACCGCACGGGTGCGTTCGGCCAGCTGCAGCGCAGTCTGCTGATCCGGTGCGCTGAAGCTGGCGACATAGCGCATGTCGTTGCCACCCAGATCACCACGCAGTTCGGCATCCAGCTTGTTTTGTGCGGCCGAGGTGGAGCTAAGCGCATTGAGCTGGCGGCTCCAGATATCCTGCTGATGCAAGACCAGCACCGCCACCGCGGCCAGCAAGGCCACGGCCATCAGCCAGCGCAGCCGGGTCAGGCCATCCAGAATCTTTTGCAACAGCAGGCCCGGACGCTGCAAGTCGCGCAGATTAAGTTGCTGCGGCATCAAGCCGGGCAGGATGTAACGGGTAACCAGTGCCGCCGTCAGCAGGCCGCTGATGGAGTACAGGCCCAGCTGTGACAGGCCGGGGAAACTGGAGCACATCAAGGCGGCAAATCCGGTGGCCGAGGTCAGCACGCCCAGCCGCATGGTGCGCCAGAAGTGGGAAGGGTTCTTGCCACCGGCACGCTGGATGAACAGGTAGATCGAGTAGTCCACCGCCTCGCCGATCAGCGTGGTGCCAAAGCCCAGGGTGAGGCCATGCACATGACCAAAGCCCAGGCTGACGCTGGCAATCCCCACCAGCGCCCCGGACACCACCGGAATCAGCCCCAGCAGCAATAGCGGCAGCGAGCGATACACCAGCAGCAACAGCGCCACCACCAGCAGGCTGCCCATGATGGCCAGCCGCTCCACTTCGCTCTGGATGATGTTGCGCGAGGCCACCGAAATGACACTGGTGCCGCTCATCACCAGCCGGCTATCGGCATGGCGGCCGGGCAGGCTGGCAAAAGTCTGCTTCACTTCCTCCAGCGCAGCCGCCTGGGCGTCGGTATTCAGGCCGGATTCGCTCAGCTGCAGCAGCAACACCGCCCGCTTGCCATCACGCGACACCCAGATGTCGTCGCTGCTGGCCGGCTGGCTTTCGCCAATGAACTGATCGAGGATGTGCAGGGTTTCGCCCGTGGGATCGCGGGGCAGGATTTTCTTGACGATCAACCCGGCATCGCCCGACATCGCATCCAGCGTGCCCTGAATGGCCTCGTGCAAACCGGGCGCGGTAAAGCGCTGCGGGGTGACGGCGGGGCTGAGCAGGTAGCGGTTGTCAAAGAAATAGCGTTGATCGCGCTGCTGGGTCTGGGCATCGCCGTTCTGTACCGAGGTAAAGCGCGGGTTATGTGCCAGCTTGCTTACCAGCAAGCGGGACAGCCGGCCGCGTTCGGCCTCGTCCGCGCCTTCGATACCCACCAGCACGATGCGGGCGATGGCGCCATCGCGCAGCTGGTCGATCAGCATTTGCTGGCGCGCGCTGGGCAGCTTGGGCATGAAGGCCGACAGGTCGGCCACGAAACGGGTCTGGCTGATCACCAGCACCGAGCCCAGCATCAGCGCCAGCCACAAGCCCAGCGCCAGTTTATGGAGGCGAATCTTCATTATTTGGCGCTGGTGCTGGTAATGGTCATTTCCGAGCGGTCGCCATCAGCCTGCAGGAATTCGATGGTCCGCACCTGGGCGTGGCCACCGGCAATGCGGATCTGGCTGATCACTTTCTGCATGCGTGGCTGCAGAGGGGTCAGGTTGAGCTGCCACTGCTCGCTGCCACCGGACAGCGTGGCGCTGTAATAGCGCTCCAGCGCACTGCGGTCGCCAGAGAGCGTGGCGCGCACGCTTTCGACAAAGGCCGACACTTCCGGGCGATCCGCCAGGTTAACGCTCATCTTGCGGCCATCGCTGCGCTCCAGCGTCAGCTTGTTGCCTTCCAGTACCACGGCTTCCGGCTTGGGTTTGAGCGTGCGTTTTTCCAGCCGGTCCGGCGCGGTAAAGGCCAGCTCGCCGGAGGACTCCAGTGGCTGCTTCAGCATGGCGATGTATTTCTTTTCCACAAAAGTGGCCGTGCCGGCCTTTTTCTGGCCCAGCTGCTGCATCAGATCCGCCAGCGACCAATCCGCCGCCAGGCTGCAACTGGCAGCCAACAGCAACAGCAGTCCGCCCAGGGTCTTGCTCATGATGGTTACACGCATGGTCTGTCTAGCTTTCATCCCAAAAATCGTAAAAATTGAACCAGTTGAACGGGTAGGCAAGGCAATGCCGCTCCAGCGCCGCAACATATTTGTCCAGCAATGCCTCACTCGCAGCTGCACGCTGTTGCCGCGTCACGCCGGAAAAATCTTCCAGCAATTCGAAATGCACACGGTAGCGGTTGCCACCCAGATAGATGCCGGCCATGAAATACACCGGATGGCGCAACATCGCCGCCATGCGGAATGGTCCGCTGGGAAAACGGGCCGGCGCACCCAGTAGCTGGCGGCTGAGATAGTGGTCGGGGCCGGCGGCGCGGTCGGCCAGAATGCCCACCAGCGCCCCGTCCTCCAGCCGCTGGTGCACCTTGAGCATGGCGTCCATGGTGCCCAGCGCAATGATGTCCGGTGCGGCAGCCGGGTTGATGGCCTGCAGCGCCTGGTTGATCTGCCGGGCGTTTTCCGGATACATCGCCATGCTCATCTGCAGCTCGGGCCGGCTGCGCGCCATGGCACGCAACACCTCGAAACTGCCCAGATGCGCGCCGAACAACAGCACGCCCTGCCCGCTATCGCAGTGATGATGCAGTGCATCCACGCCGGACAGGTCGATCTGGAAGTCATCAAAACGGTCGCGCAGCAGATACACCCGGTCGTGGATGGTGCTGGCGAAACTCAGCACATGGCAGTAAATCTCGCGCCAGTGCGGTGGCCGCCCCAGGCTGCGCCCCAGGTAGCTGCGCGAAGCCTGCCGCGCCTTGCTGGCAAACAGCAGGAAATAGAGCGCGATGCCATACAACACCAGCCGCGAACAGCGCCGCCCCAAGAGGCAGGACAAAGTGGACATGATGCGCAGCCAGAAGCGGTTGCCACGCTCGCGCTGCCGCATCCACTGCGGACTGTCCGGCGATGGGGTGGCGGCGGAATCGCTCACGCCAGCGGCTCCGGCGTGATGATGAACTTGCCATCGGCCACTTTGCGTTCGCCATGCGAGATGGTGAATGCCACCATGGTGGCATCTTGGCGATACGCGATGCACAGCGCTTCACCCGGCGTCACCGGGCTATGGAACTTGGCCAGCGCCAGGCCGCAGAGCAGCACGCCGCAGGCTTGTTCGATCACCAGTTGGGCCTGATCCAGCAACACCACCCCAGGCAGGATGGGTCGACCGGGAAAATGCCCGGCATAAGCCGGATGATCAGCGGGAATACTGAGCATGGCGTAGTCCATGACTAGCTCCGTCCGGGAAGATGTTGTGCCAGCAGCGCCTGCAGCGTGCGGGCCAGTATCTTGCCATTGCCATCACGCGGCAGCGCATCGACAAACACGATGTGGCGCGGCAGGAAGACCGAATCCACATGCAGCCGCAAACCGGCCAGGATGGTGGCGCGATCCAGTGCCGGGGCCACCACAAAGGCCACCAGCCGTTCGACCTCTTCCCCGTCCTGGCGTTCGGGCAGGCAGAACACACCATCCACCACGCCGGGCAGACCGGTCAGCGCGGCATTGAGAAAGGACAGCGAGCTGCGCTTGCCAGCCACATTGATCATATTGGCCTTGCGGTCCAGCAAGCGGAAGGTGCGGGCGTCATGCAGCTCGACCGTGTCGTTAAGCATCTGCGGTGTTTCATAGACCTCCCCCACCGCCCATACCTCATCATCACGCTGCTCCAGCGTAATGCCTTGCAAGGTCTGCCAGTCGCTCTCCAGATCGGGCTGGCGGGTCGCCACCTGGCCGGTCTCGGTCGAGCCATAGATTTCCAGTATCGGGCAAGCCAGCTGGCGGCGGGTTTGGGCCGCCAGTTCGGCCGATAGCGGCGCGGTAGCCGACAACACCACGGCGATGTCGGGCAGCGCAATATCCGCCTCCAGCAATTTGCGCAGATGAAACGGAGTAATCACCAACAGGCGCGGTGCCGGCAGCTCGGCCAGTGCGCTGGCGATATCGGCAGGGAAAAACGGAATACGCGTCGACATCCGTCCGCCAGCCAGAATGGGCAGCAATACACTGGATTCCAAGCCATACATATGCCGGATCGGCACCGTCCCCACCACCGAGCAGGCCGCGCCAGCCACGCCCCAGACTCGCTCGGCACCCGCCAGGATCGCCAGCTGCAAGCGGCCAAAGGTCTTGAAGTGCGGCATCGGCGCACCGGTGGAACCAGAGGTGTACATGCAGGCCACGCGCTGCTCAAAGGGAATATGCGGCATGGCGGTGGCATCCATGGCGGGGTCAGCCGGCAAGGTGTCCACCCGGAAATACGGCAAGGTGTCCAGCGGGTTCTGCGCTTGATCACCCAGCACCAACAAGCCTGGCTGCACCGCCGCCACCGCAGCGATATGCTCTGGCGCGGCAGAGTTGGGCAGCACGGTCAGCATGCCACGGGCGATGGCGGCGAACAGTGTCACCGCAAACCAGTAGCGGTCGGTACACATATTCAGCACCCGCTCGCGCTCAGGCAGCGCGGCGGCCAGTGTCAGCACCTGACGGTAAAAAGTAGCCCGATCGATGCTGACGCTATTGTGGAAGGCAAACGGGGCGCTGCTATCGCTAGCGGGAAGAAGTGGTATCAGGGTCATGGGCAGATCAGTATGGACTGCGGCAACGTGGCTTTAGTCAGCGGCATTGCGGCACTGCGTGTATTTTCGGTAGGACTGGATGGTCTGGGCAATGCTGAAGGGCGGACCATCCGGCAATACCAGCTGACGCACCAGATACTCGCCACCAAACATCAGCCCCAGCGACACCGGCGTCAGCACGGCGGCAAACAGCGCCCAGTAGGCCTGTGGAGCCAGTGCGAACAAGGACAGCGACAACAGCGTCGATACCGCGAAATAGATGGTCCAGGCCAGGGTTACCTTCCAGGTGTAATGGAAGTAGCCCGCATCCAGCGGCACGGCGATGGCGATTTTGGCAATGCGCGAGCACAGGGCGGACTCATGCGAACCCAGCGTGCGGCCAAACATGATGCCCAGCGCAGTCATGATTCCCGCATGCTGCAACAGGTAGAACCAGGCGGCATGGGCCAGCAACTGCTGCAGATTCAGTGCAATTGCCAGCAGGCCGCCCAGACACAGCAGCATGGCAGGCAAACGAAAGGAGGAATTCCAGCTGGCGCCCAGCAAGGCCATGGTCAGCGGGGCCGCGCCCAACACCACGGCATAGGCTGGCGGATGGGGCGAAGAAGAAGCCAGATAATCCAGTACCACATACACCAGTGCGACGACAGCCAGCAAAACCAGGCGCAGTTTGCGCCACAGCCCGGTCATTTGCTGCGATGCTCGCGAATATAGGCAGCCAGTTTGCGCAGCGATGCAAAAATAGTGGAATTATCTTCGTTATCCGCCTTCATCTGTACGCCATATTGCTTCGACATGACCAGCGCTATTTCCAGGATGTCGATCGAATCAATACCCAATTCATCGCCATACAAAGGCGCGTCCGGAACAATATCGGCCGGGGCAATGTCAAGATTCAGCGCGGAAACAATCAAGCCGGCGATTTCGCTTTCCAGCGCCAGATCCGGCTCGTTATGTGCGGAGGGTTGTTGTTCCATGATTTGCAATAATAGTGTCAGGTTTGAGGAAATTGCCGGTAATCGCCAATGTCACACAGTTTCGGTATCATCGCCGCTCAAATTAAGCAGCACACGCGAGATGTTGATTGGCGCCGCACTTTCACAGGGGCGCAGCGGGCATTACCGGCGGCAAAAATAATGAAGCGCGAGTATAACAATATGCCTGCCTGCTTGCCACACAGCAAAAGCAGCTAATCCCAGCGATATCAAGGAGGTGTTTTGAACGAGGCCGCGACAAACAGCCGCAGCAAAGCCGGCATTCTGAATACGGTGCTGACCCGTTTCTGGTTCAAGATGTTCGGCACCATGGGTTTTACCCTGGTTTTTTTTGTCGCCTACGTTTATCTGCTGAGGCATCCGGCCTCGTCGGTGACCATTGTTCCGGCAACCAGACTCGATGCACTGCTCGGTTTTCAGCCCTGGGCCTTGCCGATCTATCTATCACTGTGGTGCTATGTTTCGCTGCCGCCGGTATTGATGAATTCGCGGCGGGAAATCGTGGCCTATGGCTGGCGTGTGGCACTGCCCTGCCTGCTGGGCTTGGCGGTTTTTTACTGCTGGCCCAATGCCATCGCCCCACCGGCCATCGACTGGACGCGCTACCCGGCCGTGGCTTTCCTGAAAAACGTCGACACCGCCGGCAATGCCTTTCCCTCGCTGCATGTTGCCACCGCCGTGTTCTCTGCCGTGTGGCTGCACTGGCGACTGCGTCTGCTGCAATGGCATTCCGCCTGGCGATGGTTCAACCTTGGCTGGTGCCTGGCCATTGCCTACTCCACCATGGCGGTCAAGCAGCATGTGGCACTCGACGTACTGGGCGGCACCCTGCTGGGCCTGGCTTCGGCCTGGGCCTGCGGGCTGCAAGCACATGCCAGCCGCCACTGGCAGACCGATCAGCCGTAGCCGTGGTGCGGCAGCACCGGCTACGCAACCCTCTTAACACTTCCATCATTCCGCAGTTAGCACGATAAGCTTGCACCATGAGCCCAGACACCCATCTGCAGTTTTACTCTTCCGACTCGTCCTCCCCGCCGCCAGCTGCCGACCATGTGCTGGGTGGCAGCCTGCTTGGCCAGGGTGGCAGCAGCACCCAGCCCTGGCCGGTGCTGCAGGTATTGACGCCTCTGCTGGCCGACCCTGCCCAAGCGCTGCAGGAATACTGGCATAGCAATCAGCCCGTGCGCCACGGGCAGTTTCACGATGTCTGCTTTGGCAGCGATGGCCACTTGCTATACGGGGTGATCAGCCTGGATGAAGCGCTATTCGCGGACAATAGCGGCAGCGCCCTGCAGCATGCGGCGGAACAGGCTTACCGGCAGTTATTCTCCTTGCTGGAGGCCGAGGGCTGTCGCCACCTGTGGCGGGTGTGGAACTATATTCCACGCATCAATGCCGTGGAACAGGGCATGGAACGCTACCGGCAATTCAATATCGGCCGCCACCAGGCCTTTGCCGACTTTGACCGCCCGGTGGACAGCAGCCCGGCCGCCTGCGCCCTTGGCGTGGCCGAAGGCCCCTTGGCCATTGCCTTTCTGGCGGCACGGCAAGCAACACAAGCCATCGAAAACCCGCGCCAGGTCAGCGCCTTTGCCTACCCGCAGCAATATGGCCCCCGCAGCCCCACCTTCAGCCGCGCGGCACTGGCCGGTAATGGCGACCGCAGCATCCTGTTCATTTCCGGCACGGCCAGCATTGTCGGCCATCGCACGGTGCACCCGGATGATGTCCTGGCCCAGACCCGCGAGACCATTGCCAATATCGCGCTGCTGCTGGAACAGGCCAATCACCAGCGGCAGGGGCAGCCCTATACGCTGGCAGCACTGGATTATCGCGTTTACATCCGCCACGCCGCCGACTACCCGGCCGTACAGCAGGCGCTGGCGCAACTGATCGGCCCCGCCATGCGCGTGGTATTCGTGCTGGCCGACATCTGCCGCGCCGACTTGCTGGTAGAGATAGAAGCCCACGCTTTCGCCGCCCGCTAGCCAAGCACCGGATCAGCGCAGGCGCGGCCAGCAGGAACAGTAAGAGACTAGCTGATCTCCCAGATGGGAGCCTGTGAGGCAGGGGGAATGATCCGGGCCGGATTGCCAATAGCCTGCATACCCGCAGGAACAGAACGAAAACAGGAGGCCCCCTGGGCAATCAGGGCAGCCTCGCCGATGGTGATCCCCTTGGCCAGCGCCGCATTGGCTTGCACTGTGACGGCATTTTCCAGAGTGACGTAGCCAGACACGAAAACCCCGGGGCAGAGCACGACATGGTCTCCGGTACACGAATCATGGCCCATCACTGCATGGTGCATGACAAAGTTGTGCTGGCCCACACGACAACGTGAACCTATCTGCACACCATGGCCAATGACACTGCCCGCCCCGATAGTGGCGGATGGTGACAATACCGCGCTAGGCAAAATCAGGGCTGGCGCCGGCTGCATGCCGGCGGACTGCAGTGCCTGCTCCAGCCGGGTTCGGTCTGCTGCATCGGCCAAAGCCAGTACATAGTGGGTAGCCACCTGGGCCAATGCTGACAAACTGGTATGAAGCGGCAGATCAATACGCGCCGCCGCAACAAATTGCGGATCGCAATACGCGGCGACAAAGCGCTCTCGACCAAACATTTCCAGCAATTCCAGCGCCAGTGCGCCGCTACCGATCAGGGCGATTTTCACTGAGCTGTTCACACCGACTCCCCGGCATGCTGCTGCCAGAAAGCCCACAGGGCATCACTCGCCGAAACATCACCCTGCAAACTCCGTGCATCAGGCTGCTGCGCCCGTTGCAACTGCTGGCGTACCTCGCTAGCAAATTTGCCGTCTTGCAATAATTTCATCGCCAGCTCGATGTACTCCTCGCGCGACCATGTACACAGGCCGGATACTCCGCGGTCATGCAGCAACAGCCAGTCGGTCTGACCAGACAACCACGGGCTGCCCAATGCCACCACGGGTATGTGCAAGTCAAGCGCATCCGTCGTGGTATTGGCCCCGCCGTACGGGAAGCTTTGCAAGACCAGGTCACACTGCGCCAGTTCGCTCATGTATTGCTGGTGCCCCATAGAGGGCAGCACCTCGGCGCCGGGGAACCGGGATAACAGCCTCCGCATCAGTGACTGCAGCTCCACCCCATCCACATTCGGCATGAAACGCAGCCGGCAAGGCTGCTGATAACGCTGCAAGATTGTTTCCACCGTACTGAGGAAATCATCATTCAGCTTGATGGCCATGGCGTTGATCCCGATGCAGGGACTGGCTTGCCCTGCACGTGATGCCTGGACTTGCTCGGCCCCCGCACCAGGCCGCGCTGGCCGCAAGCGATGGCGGTCATAACGGATGGCCAGGGGTAGTCCCGCCGGAGCCTGCAAGCCCTCGAACAGCAAGGTAGCATCAATCACCGGACTGCAACTGGAGGACGGACAACCGATGGAAGCGACTTGCAGGGGGGCCAGTCGCTGTTGCGACAGGGTAAAAGTGGCAAAAGACATGCCGATACCGGGATAGAAAATAATGTCGGGTGCCAAATCGCCAATTTGCCTGCACCAAGCCTGCACCGGGTCGTCACTACTGGCGAAGTAGATGATTTCGTCCGCCAGTTCCGACGCGGTTCCGGCATTAACCGAATGGTCGCTCAGCAAGACCACATGAAAATGTTTACGCAGATCTCGTATCGGTTCGGCAAAAAAGCGAAACAAGGCATGCCCATCACGCAAACCCTCGCCCACGACCAGCAACAAAGGACGTGGGCGCGGCGGTGGCACTGGGCACTGCGTCCGCAAGCGATCATGCAGCGCAAGCACATGCCGGCTCTGTTCCACCAGTTTTTGCTTGGCCAGGTAGCGTTGCGGGCTGTCCAGATAGCTCAGGCGGAAGCAGGCTTGCTGCAGCGGATTCAGCACACTGAGTGGCAAGTCAGCCAAGGGCAAGTCCGGCAGGGCCTCGATCAGCTGGTTCACAGCCGCCCATGCCGACCGCTCTATGGTCTGCACATCCAGCGCCTGGATGACAAACAGCATGGCCAGTACCGGCTCCTGCCGGCCCCACTCCAGTAACGCTGCGGGTGAGAGCAGCGCTGCATCCGCCAGCAAAGCCAGCTTGTAACGACTGTTTTGTGTCAGGGATGCCAGGTCGCAGCCAGGCATAGGCAGCAATGCCTGCGATAGCAGGCTGGCCAAATCCAGTCCGCTTGCCTCGGCCAGACGTCGCAAACCACTGCGCGCCTGTAACAGCGCAACAGCCTGCTCCTCGCTATCCACTGTGGCCTGGGCGACCCAGCGGACCAGCAGACCAGCCAGCATGGCCTGCTGGTCTGCCGGTAATAACAAGGGTTGCCGCCCCCAAGCACACTGCAATAGGCCATGCAATACGGCCTGATGCAGGTGAACAGCATCATGCTGCACGTGGAGCAGATGCTGCAGGTCTTCGCCATTCATCGGCATTCTCCAAACTGACTCATAGTGCCGATTGAATATCAGGGTGCCGAGAAGGTCAACGGAACCTGCTTACTACTGCCATCCGGCTGCGGCACGCTGATATTCACCTGCAGCGTGCCACTGAAATCAGCGGGCGGCGTTCCGCTGATCTTGCCGCTCGCCGGGTCAACACTGAGCCAGGATGGTAGCGGCTTGCCATCTGCGGTACTGGCCTGCACCTTGCTACCTGCCGGCAAATTGGCGGGTACCGTCACGCTGGCACTGAAGCTGCCGTTGGCGCCCGTCTGTACCAGCGTCCTGCCCGCACCTTGCAGCTGAACATTTTGCACCTGGACGGAAGCACCTACATTGGTCAAGCCTGCATTGGCGCTACCGGACACCACTGTCTGTGATTTCACACCAGCCGCCCCCTGCACCACCACCGAGCCATCAGACTGGGCCTGGGTTCCCTGCAGGCTGACCGCCCCACCGGCATTGACCGTCAGATTGCCGGCATTCTGGATATTGACCGTCTGCTTGCTTTCCCCACCACTGATCTGAGCCTGATTGATCATGGCCGAGCCATTGCCTGCTGCGCCGCCGATACCACCGCTGATGGAGCTGCTATTGGCCGTTCCCAGGGTGACATTACCACCGGCCTGGATGCCGACATCACCACCGCTTTGCAGCTGAGTCCCTGCCAAAGAAGCATTTCCACCGGCGCTGATACTCAGACCGCGTCCACCTTGCAGGCTGGCCACCTGGGCAGAGCTGCTGGTGCCACCATTCAGGCTGAAACCGTTATCCGCGGCATTGGCCTTCGTCTCGGTCTTGTTTTCTTCGCCCTTGGCCGCTTCCGGTGCGGCAGTATCACCTGGCTTGGTGCCTGACTTGGCGTCTGGCTTGGCAGTCGATGCGGCAGCATCAGGCTTGCTCGCTGCCGTACTGCCGCTGCCAGCTGCCGGCTTGCTGGTTTCCTTGCTGACACTACCGCCAATCGATGCATCAAATCCGACACTGCTGGCTGTGCTGACGGCGGCCTTGACATCCACATTGCCACCAGCAACGACGCTGGCCTGTCCGGTAGCGGCGACCGAAGTCCCCTCCAGCGTGGTGTTGCCACCCGATGACAACTTCAGGTTGCCGCCAGAGCTGATGCTGCCGGCCTGGGCGGTATCACTGCTGGACTGGGAATAATTGCCACTGACCGCGAATTCACCACTCTTGCTGGTTTTGTTGTTACCGCCTTCGGATGATTTTTCCTTACTGGCTCCGACAGAGGCATCCACACCGAAGGACTGGCTGTTATCCGTGCTATGGGCTGCTTGAAGATTGAGGTTGCCACCCGCGCTGATGCTGGCGTCACCGCCACTGCTCAGATTGCTTCCTACCAGGGTAGTGTTCTTACCGGAAGTGATATTCAGCCCCGTGCCTGCATTGATACTGCCCACGACTGCCGTGCTGCTGCTATCGGTCGACTGGCTATATCCGCCACCAGCCTCGAATCCCTTGCTGCCCTTGTCTGCAGTAATCGATAGCGATGCATTGGCATCACTGCTGCTGGAACTGCTGGTGTTCTTGGCAGCATCAACAGTGACATTGCCACCCGCCTTGATTGTGGTGCTGTCAGCCGAGCTCAGCGTTGTGCCTTCCAGGCGAGTATCTCCGCTGGTGCTGATGTTGAGTTTGCCTCCGGAACTGATATTCCCCACCACCGCGGTGCTGGAGCTGGCACTGGACTTGGAGCCATCATACGAACCATTGGCTCCGGTACCGGTACCTTCCAGTGCAACCTGTACCTGTGCCTTGCCACTGGTGCTGGTGGAACTGTCGCTGGTGGTATTGGCGGCCGCTTTGTAATTGAGCGAGCCGGCCGCAAGATTCACGTCACCACCGGCATTGATATTACTTCCCTCCAGCGTAGTGGCACCCTTGGAGCTGCTGTTGACCTTGCCCCCCACCGTGATATTGGATACCACGGCATTGCTGCTGCTGGAGGTGCTGCCATCCTGCTGATACTGATAGCTGGCCCGAATACCAACCCCCGCGCCGGCCGATGCATCGCTGTCGCTGCTGGTTGCCCCGGTCAAGCCCTTCGTACCAAGCCCGCCATTGGCATTACCCGATGCCGAGGCGCTGGCCGAAGCACTGGCAAACAAGCCAACCGTCGCGGTATTGCTAGTCGTGCTGGAGCTGGAATAGGTGGTATTCCGTGCGGCCTGACTGGTAATGGTGTTGGCCGACTGGTTCAAGTCGCCACCGGCAGTGATCTGGGTACCTACATCGTTAATGCTGTTGCTGGCATTACGATTGATATTGCCACCTGCCGACAGCGATGAGGTCACTGCGGTCGTGGAGCGATCAATCGAGCTTTGCTGGGTGTTGTTGACCTTCACCCCCACGCCAGCATCAGCCGAGGCCTGGGCCGAGCCACTGGCGCTGCCCGACATATTGGCGCCATTGGCATTGGCATCCGCATTGGCGCTGGCACTGGCATTGGCATTGGCGTACAAGCCCACCGAGGTGGTATTGCTGCTGCTGCTGACCTGGTGCACATCATTCACGGCCTCAAACGACATGTCTTTGGCCTTGAGATTCAGATCATTACCAGCCCCCAGCGAAGAGCCCTGGGTTGTCAGCTTGTTGCTGGCATTGATATTGAGATTGCCACCACTGCTGATACCTGAGCCCTGATGGGTGATATCCAGCGTATTGGTATTGCTGGTGGTCGTGCTCATCAGCGTCAGGTCATTATTGGAAGAAGCGCTGGCCTGAGCATTGGCCGACGCCTGCGCATTCAGCTTGCTGGCATCCGCCCCCACGCTGCCCCCCAGCTGCCCCTTGCCGGCCTGGCCGGAAGCACCGGCTCCACCGGAATTGGCAGAGGCATTGGCCCCGGCACTGGCACTAGCCTGGTTGTCGCTGCTGGCCATGAAACCAACAGAAGTGGTAGAGGTGTGGGTATTGGTGGTGGAGACATCCGCCACTGCCAGTACGTTGACGTTCTGGGCATTGATGGTGGCATCACCGCCAGCGGAAACCTGCGATCCCTTGAGCGTGACGTCCTTGCTGGCATTGACCGTCAGATTCCCCCCCACATCCAGGGTGGAAGCGACATGGCGGGTATTCAAGGTGTCCGTGGTTGTCGTCGAAGTCGATGACAATACCAGGCCAGCCGAGCCCTGCGCCTGCGCCCCAGCCTGGGCGCTGGCATCGGCACTGGCCTGACCGCCACCGGAAGACGCAGACGAACCAGAACTAGCAGAAGCACCGGATGAACCGGCTGAGCTGGTGCTCAGGAAGGTCGTGGTTTTGGTGGTGGTATGGCTGGTATCAGAGTCCAGCCCGGCCAGCACATTCACATTGGTGGCGTTAAGCGTGGCATCGCCATTCACCTTCATGGCAGAGCCCTGCAGGGTCACATCTTTCCCTGCACTGACCGTGGCATTGCCACCCACATTCAAGGTACTGCCGACATTGCGATTGGACTGGGCGTCCGTCACGGTAGAGGTACTGCCATACAGACCGCCACCTACACCGATACCCGAGCCGGAGCTTTCGCTATGCGTAGTGGTCGAGTTGGCCCGTGCCAGCAGATTCACATTGCCGGCAGCATCCAGATTGGCGTCTCCGCCCACATTCGTGTTGGTGCCTGCCAGTGTAATATCCTTACCAGCGCTGACACTCAGGTTACCGCCGCTGCTCAGACCCGACGTGATCTGCTGGGTGGTGGTGGTGGTGGTCGTTGTGCGGCTGGAGCTCAGGAAACCGCTTTCCGAGCTGTGGGTGGTGTTGGTATTGGTGTTTTGTACCGTGTCGAAAGTGACATTACCTCCAGCGCTCAGGCTAGCATTGCCACCGGCAGCCACATTGGCGCCCAGGTTGCTGATGTCCTTGGCTGCAGTCAGGCTCAGGTCGCCGGTCGAGCTGATACCGGCCTGCTTGCCAATACTGGTCGCGTATAGCTGGCTACCACCACTGCCCTGGGTCAGGGTCTGGTTGACAATGTTGCCGCCGGTGGAGTTCAGGCTTACATCACCACCGCTTATCGAACCCGAAGTATTGGTGATGTCACCCTTGCTGGTGATATTCAAGCTTTGACTGCCACTGATGCTGCCACCGGTATTGCTCAGGCTGCTCACCTTCAGATTGACATCGTTGCCGGCGATGACTGCCCCGCTCTGGATACCCGCGATGGTGGCCGGTGCCAGGAATACCTGCGGCACCAGCACGCTCTGGCCATTCACCGTAGTGCTAACCATCCACACCATGTCCTGCGTCAGACCAGCCAGCTGTTGTGCAGTCGGTGCCTGCCCCAGCGTCAGCCCCAGCGACTTGCTGGAGGCCACACCGTTTTGCATCAGGGTTTGCAACTCTGCAGTCTGATTCTGATAGCCCTTGAGCAAGTTGCTGCCGGTCTGGGCAATCAGTTGCTGCTGAATCAGATAGGCCTCGTAATTGGCATCGCCCAGTCGGGTCTGGGTCGTGTCGGGATTGAAGCCCAACTGAGTCAACATGTAGTTGGAGCCGTCGAAACCGGCATTCAGATTGCCCATCAAGGGATTGGTTTCAATCAGGTAATGCGCACCTGGCTGGGTATTGGGAACAAAGTAGCCATTGGGATTGGTCGGCAGGGTAATGTGAATGCCACCAAAGCTGATGCTGCTTGCACCGCTAGCCGCACTGCTGGTGCTGGCGTTAGTGGCAGAACTGCCGCTGGTAGCGCTGGTCGTGCTGGCATTGGTGGCGGTACTACCGCTGGCACCACCGGCCGTGCCTGCCTGAGTGGCATTGCTGCCGCTTTGCCCCGGATTTGCTCCCGTCGCCGCAGACCATGGCGAACCCAGGTTGACCAGGTTGAAATTATTGCCGTTCAACTGGCTGGCACGGATACCTGCACCCGGGCTGTATGTCGACGTGGTGCTTTGTACGACAGGCCCGGAATCGTTATGATCCGAATCGTCGGTATAGGTCGCCGGCCCCTGCGCGATATAGTCAATGTAATGCTCCCAGGTCTGCTGATAATTTTTCTGCTGCAGTGAATAATCATCATTGGTAAAAGTGGAGCCGTTATTACCTTGCAGATTGACCGTCGAGCCCGAAATGACACCGGCCAGATTGTAGGCGGTATTGAAGTTCTGCAGTGTCAGCGTTCCACCGGCGATGATCTGTGGCTTGGGTGGCGTGGCCTGACCGCCGATCACCGGATAGGCGGCATCATAGTATTGCGTCTGCGTCCAGGTACGCTGGTAATACCAGGTTTGGGTACGGTTTACCCCATCGCAATCAGAGCAATCATCATGTCCGGTCTCTACCGTGCCGGAATCATTGGAAGCCGCACCCCAGACACGCTTGTCACCACCTGGCACGACATTATTGATGGTCGCCGCCGTCAGGGTGATGTCACCACTGGCATTGATGGTGCTGTTATTGGTAATGGTGCTGGCAGTCAGCGCAAGATTGCCTCCTGCATTCATGGTGCCCACTGCCCCGCTGCTTTCGCTGCCAACGTTGGTAATGGTATAGCCGCTGGCAGTGGCTGCCAGATTGTTACCGGCAAACAGTGCACCACTGTTGCTGATGTCACCAGCGCTATTCAGTGTCAGATTACCCAGCGCAGAAATGCCACCCGTGCTGCTCACCGTTACCCCGGGGGCATTCAGTACCAGATTGTCCAGCGAGTAAATACCGGCATTGTCAGTCAGTGCCGAATGCAGGGTCAGGGTACCGGTGCCACTACCACCACGCGCAGCAATGATGTGCGCCGAGCTACTGGCAAAACTCAGCGAGTTCAGGTCTAGCGTCATATCCCCTTGCGACTGGACTGACTTGCCACTGCCTATGCTCAGGCTATCGGCGGTCACATTCAGGGTATTTCCCTGAATGGTGCCATTATTGGTGATCGCGCGGCGGCTACCGCCCTGGCCACTGATCGCCAGGGTCTGATCAGCCACAATGGTATTGCTATTGTTCAGCCCACCACTGCCCAGGGACAGGCTTAAATTACCTGCCGATTGCAAGGCGCCGCTATTGCTGATGGTGCCCGCACTCACCGTGCCACCCCCACCAGTCTGGCTAGCCATATTGATCAGCGCACCGCTGTTGTTGCTCAGGGTATTGCTAACAGTCAGGCTGCTGGTTGCCGACGTGCCGGCCTGAATATTGCCGCTGTTATTCAGTGTCCCCGCGCTCACATTCAGCTTGTCACCAGCCAGCAAGGCTCCGCTGCTATTGGTCAGCGTGGTAATACCGCTGGCCGTCAAAGTGCCGCCAGACTGAATGCTGGCATTGCTGTCATTGGATAGCGTGCCGCCCAGTGTCAGGCCCAGATCGCCGGTAGCCAGCAGTTTGCCGCTGATATCCGCACTGCCCGCAGTCAGATTGAAAGCCCGGCCCGACTGCAGCGTGCCGCTATCCGTCAGCGCCCCACTCAGGCTCACGCTATCTGCCGTGCTGCCACTGCCGGTGGACAGCAGCCAGCTGCCGGCGTTGTTCAGGCTGGCCAGCTGCAGGCTGCTATAGCCACCCGCTTGTACCCAGCCACTGGCGGTATTGCTGGCGGCAGCGCCTTTCAGTGACAGATTGCCAATCGCCTGCACCGTGCCGCTATTGTTGAAGCCCTCGCTGCTATTGCCACTGGCATCGGCCATGTCGATATTGCCGCTGGCATACAGGGTGCCGCTGTTGCTCAGCGTACCGTTAACACGTAATACCGCATTGCCACCATCCGCTTCACTACTGCCGGTATTGGTAAAACCATTGCTGGCGGTCAGATTCAAAGCCTGGGCCTTGAGCGTGCCTGCATTGCTCAATGCTGCGGCGCTCACGGTCAGGCTCTGGCCGGCCTGGGTAAAGCCACCACTTTCGTTGGTGTAGTTGCCACTGGTCGTCACGCCCAGATTGCCACTGGCCAAGAGTTTGCCGCTGATATCCGCACTGCCCGCAGTCAGATTGAAAGCCCGGCCCGATTGCAGCGTGCCGCTATCCGTCAGCGCCCCACTCAGGCTCACGCTATCTGCCGTGCTGCCACTGCCGGTGGACAGCAGCCAGGTGCCGGCGTTGTTCAGGCTGGCCAGCTGCAGGCTGCTATAGCCACCCGCCTGTACCCAGCCACTAGCGGTATTGCTGGCGGCAGCGCCTTTCAGCAGCAGGGTGCCATCGCTGATAATCTGGCCGCTGCCGGTATTGCTGAAGGATTCCGTACCGTTACCACTGGCATCGGCCATGTCCAGCGCACTCTTGGCGTACAGCTGGCCACTGTTTTGCAGACTGCCACCCACTCGCAGGGTTGCGCTGCCATTGTCGGCACTGATGCTGCCTGCATTGCTGAGGCCATTCCCTGCCGTCAGGGCAAGGTTGCCGGCCGTGGTCTCGATGCCCTGAGCGGCATCAGCCACCGTGCTGATGGCTCCGCTGGCATGGAGTGTGATGTCACCTGCGGTCTTGAGCTGGGCTTTTCCCAGTGCCAGATCACCACTGCTGGCGGTCAGCTGCATGGTTTGGCTACCGTACAGCGTTGCGCCATGGCTACCAATGGTGAGGCCACCATAACTGGCCTGCCACTGGCCGCTGCCACTACCCCACTGGGTACCATCGATCGTGCCACTGCCGCTGACGGCCAGGGTGAGATCCT
>Ga0187845_1000708_pt1 | contig 19693 bp, 18 predicted proteins | sample SpaLakP09_SKY_68_FD_134515 | JGI IMG/M metagenome (GOLD analysis project Ga0187845, IMG submission 134515) | Oligotrophic lake water microbial communities from Sparkling Lake, Wisconsin, USA - SP09_SKY_68 | ecosystem: Environmental > Aquatic > Freshwater > Lake | place: USA: Sparkling Lake... | reverse complement strand
GTCCTGCACCCGGCCGATATTGGCAATGGTGTCCGCCAGCTCGCCCTTGATTTCCGCCGCCGCACGCTCCAGCTGGTACAGGCGGTTCTTGGGTACATAGCCGCCAGCAGCCAGTTCGCGGATACCTTCCAGCTCCTTGTCCTGCCACTTGCTTTGTTCGGCCCGGGCAGCCTTTACTCCCTGGAATCCGCGCAGCTGTTGTTGCAGGCCGCTGATGTTTTCATCCTGGGCCTGCAACTCGTTGCGCAAGGCTGCGCGCCGGGTATTGAACAGCTGGGTCTGCAGCAATTTGGCCTGCTCCACCCGTGGGTCACTGGCCAGCGCGTTCAGCTCGGACGAAAAAACCAGCGTCGGCTTGCCATCGCGCTCGGCCAGCAGGCGGTCCTCGATGGCACGGGCACTGATGAACTGCGCCAGGGTGCTGCCCATCTGCGCCCGGGCCTCGGTATCGTTCAGCACAATCAGCGACTGGCCTTTTTTCACCAGCGCCCCCTCGCCGACCAGCAGTTGTTCGATGCTGCCGCCCGTCAGGTGCTGCACGGTCTGGCGATTGCTGGCCACAGTGACGCTGCCATTGGCTGTGACCCCCTCATCCAGCGGTGCCAGTGCTGCCCACAACATGAAGCCGCCAAACCCCACCAGCAACAGCTTTACCCCACGGCGGCCTATGCGGCCATCATCGGTATCCACCCGGCCAAACTGCTCGATGCCGGGCTTGTCGGTATGCTCCGGCTGCGGGCGACGGAGGGAGGCTGTCAATTTGCGGAACAGATTCATGCCTGGCTCTCGCTGGAAGTGTGGCCGGCCTGGTCCTGGGGGGCCGCCTGCTGTTGTTGCAGCGCCTGCTGGGCTGCCTGGTTCAGCGCGTACAGCACCTGATCGCGCGGGCCGAACAGGTGCAGCTGGCCATCGCGCATCACCAGCAACTTGTCCACCGCATTGAGAATGCTGGTGCGATGGGTGATCAGCACCACGGTGGTGCCGTGTGCTTTCAGGTCCATCACGGTGTGGATCAGTGCCTGTTCGCCGACATCGTCCAGATTGGAATTGGGCTCATCCAGCACCACGAAAGCCGGGCTGGCGTAAATGGCACGGGCCAGGGCGATACGCTGCTTCTGCCCGCCGGACAACATGCTGCCGCCATCGCCCAGCCGGGTATCGTAGCCCTGGGGGAAGCGCAGAATCATCTCGTGCACACCGGCCCTGGTGGCGGCCTCGATCACCAGTTGCGAATTGATATCGCCAAAGCGGGCGATGTTCTCGGCAATGCTGCCTTCAAACAGCTCGATATCCTGCGGCAAATAGCCGATATGCGGGCCCAGCTCGTCCTTGTTCCACTGGAAGATATCCGCGCCATCCAGCCGCACCTTGCCGGATTGTGCCGGCCAGATCCCGACCAGCAGGCGTGCCAGCGTTGATTTACCCGCCGCACTCGGGCCGACAATGCCGACGATATCGCCATGCTGCATGGCGCAGCTGATGCCCTTGAGAATGGGCGTGTGGCCGCCCGGCGCACCAGCCACGACCGCCTCTACCTGCACATTGCCCTGCGGCCGTGGCAGACTCATGCCGCTGATGCGGGCCGGATACTCGGCCAACAGCTCATCCAGACGCTGATAGGCGCTGCGTGCGCCGATGAGTTGCTTCCAGGTGGCGATGGCCATTTCCACCGGCTGCAGTGCGCGGCCCATCAGGATGGAGCCAGCAATCATCATGCCGGGGGAGATTTCATTCTGGATGGCCAGCAAGGCACCAACAGCCAGCACCAGCGACTGCAACGACAGTCGCACCAGCTTGGAAATCGCCCCGATGCGCGCAGCCTTGTCCGATGCTTCGGTTTGTTTTTCCAGCACCCGGCTCTGAAACAGGAACCAGCGTTCGCGCAAGGCGGGCAACATGCCCATGGCCTCGATCACTTCGGCATTGCGCAGATTGTTGTTGGCGTAATTACCTGCGGCAATGGCGGCCTGATTGGCCTCGGCCAATGGCTTGCGGGTGGACAGCTCGGTCAGCCAGGCCAGCGCACACAGAATGAGCATGCCCCCCAGCACAAACAGACCCAGTATCCAGTGGAACATGAAGGTAACGGCAAGATAGATGGGGGCCCAGGGCGCATCAAAGAAGGCAAACAGCCCATTACCGGTGAGAAACTGACGCACGCTGGTCAGATCATGCAGGGCCTGGCCGGCATTGCCGTTGTTCCGGCGCAGATTGCGCTCGAAGGCGGCTGTGAATACGCGAAAGTTCAGCTGCATGTCCAGGCGGTTTCCCACCCGTATCAAGACTGCAGAACGCACCAGCTCCAGCAGTGACATCAGGCCGTACAGGCCCACCACCATCAGCGTCAGCATCAGCAGCGTGGTTTCGTTGCGGCTGTGCAGCACCCGGTCGTAGATCTGCAGCATGTAGATGGAAGGCAGCAACATCAGCAGATTGATGACGGCACTGAAGCCGGCCAGCTGGTAGAAGGTCTGCCGGAAGGTCTGCAAAACCTGGGAAAGTTCGGAACGGGACTGTAACAGACGTTTCATCGGCAAAAGGCTCTGGGTGATCTACATGGAAGCAAGCGCAGCGGGCGATGCAGTTGGCCTCGGCCTGTAAAAATGTGCAAACGATTTTATCACAGCGCCAGACGGCCATGCTGACGTCTTCAAGCCGCACCAGCGAAGCGCTGCAGACCTTGCAACTGTCCCGAACCGGCAGCAGGGCCATCCACCGCAGCGGTGAATGGCCGCACGCCAGCCACGGCTGCTTATAGCTGATACTGGGCGATGATTTGCATCTGGCGCTCGGCCTGTCCGCGCAAGTCCTTGGCACTGCCGGCGGTTTGCGAAGCGGCCGAGTTGGCCTGCTCCGACATCTGGGCGATGCGCTCCACCTGCTGGGCAATGCTGTTGCTGGCCATGCCCTGTTCCTTGATCGCCACCGAGATGTCAGCCACCATGCCGGTGGTACTGGCCGCCGCTTCACCTATGCTCTGAATGGCACGGTCCGCTTCATCGGCCCGGCTGACTCCACCCTCCACCAGCATTTCCGCGTTCTTCATCTGCTCCACCACCGCAGACGAAGCCTGCTGCATGGCCTGCAGGCTGGCAGATATCTCCTGGGTGGAACTGGCGGTGCGCTCGGCCAGCTTGCGTACCTCGTCGGCCACCACGGCAAAGCCACGGCCCATTTCACCGGCACGCGCCGCCTCAATCGCCGCGTTGAGCGCCAGCAGATTGGTCTGGTCTGCCACATCGCGAATCACCTGCACCACCGACACGATCTGGCTGCTCTGCGCATTCAAACCGCGCAAGGCGTTACTGGCGCTGGCTATGGCAGCGGAAATATCGCGGATATCGCTGATGGTCTGACCGATGGTCACCGACCCCGTTTCGGCCTGGCGGCTGGAGGTTTGTGACAGCAGCTGTGCCTCATCGGCACGCTCGGCCACATGGTTGACGCTGACCGTCATCTGCTCGATGGTGGCGGCCACTGCCGCCGAAGACTCGCTCTGCGCCGATGCAGCCTGATAAATGTCATCCGCCGCTTCATTCATCTTGTGCGATGAGGCCATCACATCCTGCGCTCCATGGCGCAGTTGCAGCAGGTTTTGCTGCAGGCTGTCCAGCAAGCTGTTAAAGGCGCTGGCGGTACGCCCCAGCTCATCCTTGCTGTCGCTGTGTACCCGCAGCTTGAAATCACGCTGCTGGCTGACCAGCTCCATGGTGTGCTGCATATCGGACAGCGAACGGGTAATGGCACGGATCAGCAGCCAGCCACCGATGGCCGTGCCCAGCAGCACGACAAGAGCCAGCACCGTCTGCAGCCATTTGGCCGCATCGTAGGCCGTGCGGTTTGCCTCGTTTTGCTGATTGCCCAGCTGATAGTTGTAGCTGATCAACTTGTTCAGATCGGCCTCCAGCTTGCCGGACAGCTGAAACAGGCTGCCGCTTTCCAGCATGGCAGTCGCCACCGACATGTAGTTGGAGCGCGAGTTATTGAAAAACTCATCCATCGCCGCACGGTATTGCGCCATGTCAGCCTTGGCCTGCTTCACCATCTGGCGGTCGCTATCATCCACTGCCAGCTCGGTTTCATACTGGCTGACTGCCTTGTCAAACTGTTGCCGGCTGTTTTCGATGGCCTTTTCGTCTTCCTGCTTTTTCTCCTGCTGCACATGCGACACATGGCTGCGCAAGGCAGCCCGCATGCCATACATGGCAGTCTGGGCGGTTTGCAGGGCTTTGAGGCTGGGAAAGGTATTGCTGCTGATGTATTCGAAACGGCTCTGTGCCGCACTGAGCTGCCACAGACCGACACCGCTGACCACCAGCAAGGCCAGCAAGGCGATGGATAGCAGCAGGGTAATTTTGAGCTTGATTGTCATCCTCTGACTTCCCTCTTGAGTTTGTTTTTATTGGATGAGCTTCTGGACTGGTCCTGCCCCGTCTGTAAGATGCGCCCGGTCAAGGAGCCGCATCTGCGCGGAGCTTGCTGTTTTATACATCAAAGCCATCGCCACGGCCAAGATTGCAGGCGGCAAATGAAACAACACAGCCCGGCTCGACAAGGCAAGTGTCGGCCGGGCTGCAGACTGCATGCCGACAGCAAGCCGGCAGACAAAAAATATCATTTCAACATCACAACAGCCGAACCCGCCGCCCTACTCCAGCACACGAGTTGCATACGGGCTGAGCATCGCTGACATAGGGTGCATTGCGGTGCGCCAGTTCAATCAGACCAGGCAATGCAAAAAGCCCAGTCATTGCTGACTGGGCTTTAAATGCTTTGGCTCCCCGAGCAGGGCTCGAACCTGCGACCTGCGGATTAACAGTCCGTCGCTCTACCAACTGAGCTATCAGGGAATTGCCTTGAGAGAACGCAATTTTATAAAAACCTGATCAAACCGTCAAGCCCCTGAAGTCAATTTTCAGCGGCCCGACGGAATACATCAGTTATTGCGGGTTTCCACCTGCTGCAACACCACCTCTGCCGGAGCGGCCTGCTCGGCGGCCTGGCGAACTACATCGCGGCGACGCGGGCCAGCCGGCACTTCGACTTGCGGCTGCTCCTGCTGCACCACAGCCTTGGTGGCGACCATAACCAGACCACCCAGGTCAGCCGGCGCTTCAGCTTTGGTTTCAACGGCTTTGGTTTCTACTGCCACTACTGCCGGAGCAAGCTCTACCGGTGCAGCGACAACTTCCACCACTTGCTCGACCACAGCCACCACCGGCTCTGCCGCAACCGGCTCGGCTACTACAGCCACCTCGGCCACAGCAGGCTCAATGCTGAGCGGCTGAACTTCGACAACAGTGCTGACCTGCTCCAATACCACTTCAGGCGCAGCCACGACTGCCGGGGCTTCCGCAGTCACAGCCACTTCGCCAACCGGGGTCGCTTCAATGGCCGGCTGCTCAACAACTACTGCAGCTGCTACCGGAGCTACTGGCGATTCGACCTCAGCAAGCGGCTCGGCCACAACGGCCACTTCAGCAGCGGCAGGCTCAACAGCAGGCTGTACCGCCGGCTCGCTCACCACAGCTTCGGCCACTGGCTCTACCGGCTTGATGGCTTCCGGCTGCGGCGCGGCTTCCTGGCCAGGCACTGCTTCTACGGCAACAACACCCGCAGCGGCAGCGGCAAGCACTTCACCCGCCTCGCCCAGCGCTGAGGTGTTTTCACCATCCTGCGGTTCGCGACGACGATCACGACGGCCACGACGACGACGACCACGCTCGCCACGCTCTTGCTGCTCGGCCGATTCGGCGGCTGCTTCCACCCCTTCGGCGCCATTCAGCTTGAGCTCTTCCGCGGCATTGGCCTGCGGCTTGTCTGCTTCATTACGCTCGGACTGCGGCTGACGACGACGCGACGGCTTCTCGGCCGCTTGCGGTGCAGCCTGCTCATTACGCTCTTCAGCTTGCGGGCGGGCATTCTGCTCACGCGGCTCGCGGTTTTCACGCGGTTCGCGTTCACGGCGCTGACGCGGCTCGCGCTGCGGCTGTTCGCCACGCTCGGCACGTTCGCTGCGTTCTGCACGCTCCGGACGTTCAGCGCGCTCGGCACGCTCTACGCGCTCCGGACGTTCCTGACGATCCGCACGCTCATTGCGTTGCGGCTGGCGGCGGCCATCCTGACGCTCGCTATCCTGGCGGGCTTCGGTCGGACGCTTGCCAGCGTCTTCACCATGACGACGTTCATTGTGATCACGACGCGCCTGGCTGCCCGGACGACGCTCATTGCCACGCTGGCGGTTGCCATTGCGCTGACCGTCACGCGGCTGGGTGGCGGTTGCCGGCTTTTTCTTTTCGGTTTCTTGCGGAGCAGCTTCCGGCTCGGCAAACAGGCTCTTGACCCAACCGAAGAAACGACCGACCACACCTTGCTCGGCCACTACCGGAGCGGCTACGGCAGCTACTTCAGGCTGACTGGACACCGGGGCCGGCTGCTGCGGGGTGATACCCTTGACGGCGGCTTCCTGACGTTCAACCTTGGGCTTTTCCAGGCCAAAGTTGGTGATGATGTCTTCTTCCTGCACTTCCACGCGCAGATAGCTCGGGCTATCACCCAGTTCGGCCAGATCATCGTGGCGAATACGGGCAATCTTGTAATGCGGCGTTTCCAGATGAATGTTCGGAATCAGCACCACATCCACATCCAGACGCTCTTCGATGGAGTGGATTTCGGCACGCTTCTCGTTCAGCAGGAAGGTGGCGACATCAACCGGCACCTGGGCATGCACGGCACCGGTGTTTTCCTTCATCGCCTCTTCCTGGATGATGCGCAGGATGTGCAGGGCGGAGGATTCGGCACCACGGATAAAGCCGATGCCATGGCAACGCGGGCAAGGCTCGTGGCTGGTTTCACCCAGCGACGGCTGCAGACGCTGACGCGACAGTTCCAGCAGACCAAAGCGGGACAGCTTGCCCATTTGTACGCGGGCACGGTCGTGCTTCAGTACATCGCGCAGCTTGTTTTCCACTTCACGCTGGTTTTTCGGGTTTTCCATGTCGATGAAGTCGATCACGATCAGACCACCCAGGTCGCGCAGACGCAGCTGGCGGGCGATTTCTTCGGCGGCTTCAACGTTGGTGCGCAGGGCGGTTTCTTCGATGTCAGCACCCTTGGTGGAGCGGGCGGAGTTGACGTCGATGGAGACCAGCGCTTCGGTGTGGTCGATCACGATGGCACCACCGGACGGCAGCTGTACGCTGCGCGAGAAGGCGGTTTCGATCTGGTGTTCGATCTGGAAGCGCGAGAACAGCGGTACGTGATCCTTGTACAGCTTGACGCGATGCACCATGTTCGGCATCACGTGGCTCATGAACTGGCGGGCCTGTTCATAGATCTCGTCGGTGTCGATCAGGATTTCGCCGATATCCGGGTGGTAGTAGTCACGGATGGCACGGATGACCAGGCTGCCTTCCTGCAGAATCAGGAAAGGCGCATTCTGCGAGCCGGCCGCACCTTCGATGGCGCGCCACAGCTGCATCAGATAGCCCATGTCCCATTGCAGCTCTTCCAGATTGCGGCCGATACCAGCGGTACGGGCAATCAGGCTCATGCCATTGGGGACTTCCAGCTGGGCCAGCAGGTCTTTCAGCTCCTGACGCTCTTCACCCTCGATGCGGCGCGATACGCCACCACCACGCGGGTTGTTCGGCATCAGCACCAGATAGCGGCCAGCCAGGCTGATATAGGTGGTCAGGGCAGCGCCCTTGTTGCCGCGCTCGTCCTTTTCTACCTGGACAACGACTTCCATGCCTTCGCGCAGCACATCCTGAATGCGCGGACGGCCGCCGTCATAGCCCTGGAAATAGGAGCGGGACACTTCCTTGAACGGCAGAAAGCCGTGGCGTTCGGTGCCGTAATCGACAAAGCACGCTTCGAGGGAGGGCTCGATACGGGTGATGATGCCCTTGTAGATATTCCCTTTACGTTGTTCTTTGCCAACGGTTTCGATATCGAGGTCGACCAGCTTTTGCCCGTCGACGATGGCAACGCGCAGCTCTTCAGCCTGCGTTGCATTAAACAACATGCGTTTCATAAACGTTCCCTGCGCGGCACTCACGCAAGGGATGCAGCCAGTATTTGACGGCCCAGAGGCTATTGATGGGCGCTTTCCGAAAGAAGTGTTGGTATAAAGATCATTACAACCGAGATATCAAGCCTACTTCCTGACTAAATTCACACGTGCCCGGGGGTTTGAGCGCATTAGCGCATCGGAAATTTTCTCCCAGCACGCCATCGCGGGCGGGCTGGACAAACTGGAGGGCTGCGTGCCGGGTCAAACTTTGCTGCAAGATCTCCTGACTGGCTCTGCATCAGGAAATGGAATACTCGTGAGTGCGTTATGCGACTAAATGCATTACCATCGCTGCTTTTTGGTGAGCGAGTTAACCTTGGCTGCGGCCGGTTGACGCGGCATCAGGTCAGGGTCAACACCCTGCCGGCCGGTTCACTTTCCCGCAGCAGCATCACGCGGCAATACTGCCTGTGACCATGGCTTTCCGGAACGCTGTCATCGCACTGAAATGTGCGGTCGAGCGCACGAAGTATAAGCAATATGACTGACATTCGCAAAGACTCCGTCACGTTTCTTGACGTGGACGATGGAGATTCCGGCCAAAGGCTGGACAACTTCCTGGTACGCATTCTAAAAGGCGTACCCAAAAGCCATATTTATCGCATCTTGCGCTCGGGTGAAGTCCGGGTGAACAAGGGCCGGATCGACGCGTCCTATCGCATCCAGGCTGGCGACCAGATCCGCATTCCGCCGATCCGCGTGGCCGAGCGCCCGGTCAATGACGTGCCGCCCGGCAGCTTTCCGGTGGTATACGAAGACAATGCCCTGCTGGTGATCGACAAGCCGGCCGGCGTGGCCGTGCACGGCGGCAGCGGCGTGTCCTTTGGCGTGATCGAACAACTGCGCAAGGCACACCCGGACTGGAAGTATCTGGAACTGGTGCACCGGCTGGACCGGGAAACATCCGGCCTGCTGATGCTGGCCAAAAAGCGCTCGGCGCTGGTCAAGCTGCACGACATGATGCGGGCCAACGTGCCGGACAAGCGCTATCTGGCGCTCGGTCTGGGTTCGTGGGACCCGAGCAACAAGAGCGTCAAGCTGCCCTTGTTCAAATTCCACACGGCCGACGGCGAGCGCCGGGTCAAGGTGGCCGAGGGCGATGATGGCCAGTTTGCCCACACCAATTTCAGCGTCATCGAACGCTTTGCTGACTTCACCCTGGTGGAAGCCCATTTGCGTACCGGCCGCACCCATCAGATCCGCGTGCACATGCAGGCCAGTGGCTGCCCGATTGCCGGTGACGAAAAATACGGTGATTTTGCCTTTAATAAAGAATTGGCCAAACGCGGCCTGAAGCGCATGTTCCTGCACGCCCGCAGCCTGAGCCTGCCGCATCCGCTCACTGGCGAGCCGCTGAAGCTGGAAGCGCCACTGCCGGCTGAGCTGGAAGGCTTTCTGAAGAAACTGAGAAACTGATGGCACGCCACTACGACCTACTGGTTTTTGACTGGGATGGCACGCTGATGGACTCCACGGCACACATTACCCATTCCATCCAGAATGCCTGCCGCGAACTGGGCCTGCCGGTGCCGGACCGCCAGGCAGCCAGCCATGTCATCGGCCTGCGTCTGGACCAGGCCCTGCATCTGGCCTGCCCCGGCCTTGACGATGCCCAGCACAAGGCGCTGACCGAAAGTTTCATCCGCCATTACCGCAGCAGCGACGACGGCGTGACGCTGTTCGACGGCGTGCGGGAAGGCCTGCACGCCTTGCGCGAACATGGCGTATTCATGGCGGTGGCCACCGGCAACAGCCGGGTGGGCCTCAATCGCCTGCTGGCAGAAACCGGGCTGGGTCCGCTGTTCGACGCCACCCGCACCGTGGACGAATGCCATTCCAAACCGCACCCGGCCATGCTGCAGGAAATCAGCGACGAACTGGGTGTGGAACTGGCACGCACGGTGATGATTGGCGACACCAGCCACGACCTCAACATGGCACTGAACGCGCGCGCGCATGGCGTGGGGGTCAGCTACGGTGCGCACGACGTGGGACTGCTAGAGGATTGCCAGCCGCAGGTCATCGTCCACAGCTTTGCGGAGTTGCAGCAATGGCTGCTGGCACGGCTAGGCTGATCTGCGCCAGCGCCGACTTGCAGGATAGCGGCCGCGCCGTGCGCTTCGAGCTGGACAGCGCTGACGGCAAGCCGCAGTCCGCCCTGGCCCTGCGCTATCAGGGCAGGGTCTATGGCTATGTGAATGCCTACCGCCACATCCCCATCGAGCTGGACTTGCAGGATGGTAATGTGTTCGATTTATCCGGACAGTATCTGGTGTGCAGCATGCATGGTGCGCTCTATCTGCCGAATAATGGCCGCTGCGTGGGTGGCCCCTGCCGTGGCCAGAGTCTGCAGCCCCTTCCCTTGCATGAAGCAGATGGCCAAGTGTGGCTGAATGTCATGCCTGACTGAATTTTGCTAGACTGCCGACATTCGCACTCAGGGCAAGCACAATGAACGACACTCCAAACTGGGAACGCCAGCTGGTGGAAAAACTGGCTATGGCCGCCGTGGTGGAACAACGCCGCACACGACGCTGGAAAATCTTTTTCCGCCTGGTGTGGCTGGGCATCATCGGCAGCCTGCTGGCCTTCGCCTTTTTGCGCAATGAAGACAAATCAGCCGAAGCCCTCACCGGCAGCGGCCACACCGCCGTCATCAGCCTGGATGGCGTGATCGACAGCGAAAACAATACCGCCGAAAAACTGACCGACGCGCTTGAAGACGCCTATGCCGACCACGGCACGCGCGGCATCATCATCGAGGCGAACAGCCCCGGCGGCAGCCCGGTATTATCCGGCATGGCCTACGATGAAATCCGCCGACTGAAAAAGCTACATCCGGCGATTCCGGTCTATGTCACCGTGGAAGAAGTGTGTGCCTCCGGCTGTTACTACATCGCGGCGGCAGCGGACAAGATCTTCGTCGACAAGGCCAGCATCATCGGCTCCATCGGCGTACTGTCTGACGGCTTTGGCTTTACCGGCCTGATGGACAAGCTGGGCGTGGAACGCCGCCTGAAAACAGCGGGCGAAAACAAGGCCATGGGCGATCCTTTCTCGCCCAGCAATCCGAAACAGGAAGCCATCCGTCAGCAGTTGCTGGATGACATCCACCAGCAATTCATCAAGGCGGTGCGCGATGGCCGTGGCAGCCGGCTGAAAAACGACCCGCAGCTGTTTTCCGGCATGGTATGGCTAGGCGAAAAGGGCATTCCGCTGGGACTGGCCGACGGCCTGGGCAATACCCGCTCGGTAGCCCGTGACATCATCAAAGCGGAAAAGACGGTGGACTACACCCAGCAGGACGACCTTTCCAGCCGCGTGGCACGCAAGATAGGTGTCGAATTCGCTGGGGGCGTACGCAGCCTGTTCAACACCCGCCTGTTCTGACTACAGCCCTCATCGCGGAGCACATATGGCACGCCGACGCCGCCGACAGGAAGAAGAGCACGAAAACCATGAACGCTGGCTGGTATCCTATGCCGACTTCATCACCCTGCTATTCGCCTTTTTCGTGGTGATGTACGCCATTTCTTCGGTCAACGAGGGCAAGTACCGGGTACTGTCCTCGGCCATCGTCGATGCCTTTCGCAGTGGCTCCACCATCAATATCAATACCACCCCGCCTACCGGCGGGGCCAATACCATGATCCAGGTCCCCCAGACCAAACCGATCGCCAAGGCGGTCACCGGGGATCACCATGTCGAACCGACCCCCAAACTTGGCTCGCTGGCCGCTGACCTAGCCAAGGTAATGGACCCGCTGGTCAAGGGCGGCCAGGTGAACATCACCCAGAGCCCCAAGGGCATTACCGTCGACATCCGTGATACGGCGCTGTTTCCGGTGGGTCAGGCTTCACCCAACGACCAGTCGCGCCAGATCATGTCCGGCATGGCTGCCCTGCTGTCCAAGGTAGACAACCAGATCCGGGTGGAAGGCTTTACCGACAACGTGCCAATCAAAACCTCTACCTACCCATCCAACTGGGAACTGTCGGCAGCCCGCGCCGGTAGCGTGGTACGACTGTTTCAGGAAAGCGGTATCAGCCCGGCCAGACTGGTCGCCGTAGGACGGGGCGAAAACCTGCCGGTGGCTGACAACACCACGCCAGATGGCCGCGCCACCAACCGTCGCGTGTCAATTACCGTGCTGGCCGAAGACCAGAACGAGGCGGAAGTGCTGCCATCGCAGCCCTCCACCACCCCTGCCCCGGCTGCCGTTCCTGCCGGCAAATAGTCAGACGCCCACACAATACCAATTCAGGAGGAGCCCATGACCACCCCGCTATCCGCCACTGCGCTGGAACAGCTGTTTCACAATGCCCGCAGTCACAGCCACTGGCAGCAACGCCCGGTGAGTGACGAAACCCTGCACCAGCTGTTTGACCTGCTCAAGCTCTGCCCCACCAGCGCCAATTGTTCTCCCGCCCGCTTTGTCTTCCTCAAGACTGCTGCGGCCAAGGAAAGGCTGCGCCCCTTCCTGATGGAAGGTAATGTCGACAAGACCATGGCCGCGCCGGTATGCGTGATCGTGGCGCAGGACATGGAGTTTTACGAGCACCTGCCGCGACTGTTTCCGCATGCCGACGCCAAGAGCTGGTTTGCAGGCAACGATGCCGCCATTGCCGCCACCGCCGCCCGCAACAGCACACTGCAAGGTGCTTACCTGATCATGGCCGCGCGCTCGCTGGGACTGGACTGCGGTCCGATGTCGGGTTTTGACAATGCGGGGGTGAATGGCGAGTTTTTTGCCGATGGCCGCTGCCAGTCCAACTTCCTGATCAACCTGGGCTATGGCGAAGCCGGCAAGCTGCATGCGCGCTCACCGCGCTTCGGTTTTGACGAAGCCTGCCAGATACTCTGACATAGCGTAAGCGGGCGTGGATTTGACCATGGTACTTCGGCTCCGGGCCATTGCCCGGTTATACTAGCGGGCAAATTCACCCCGGAGACGCTCATGCTCTACCCGCTTCTGCGCCCTCTGCTGTTCAGATTTGACGCAGAAACCGCCCACGAACAAACCCTGCAGCTGCTGGACAAGGCTCACCAGTTGCGCCTGCTTGGCCTGGCCGCTCCGGCCGTGACCCGGTCTCCGGTCAAGGCCATGGGCCTGACCTTTCCCAATGCGGTGGGTCTGGCTGCTGGCCTCGACAAGAATGGCGATCATATCGATGCGCTGGCGGCACTGGGCTTCGGCTTTCTGGAAATCGGCACCATCACCCCGCGCCCGCAGGATGGCAACCCCAAGCCACGCCTGTTCCGCGTACCGGAGCATCAGGGCATCATCAACCGCATGGGTTTCAACAACCGTGGCGTCGATGTACTGCTCGACAATGTGCGCAACTGCCGCTTCAACGGCGTGCTGGGCATCAATATCGGCAAGAACGCCGTCACTCCGATTGAAAACGCAGTAGACGACTACCTGATCTGCCTGGACAAGGTTTATGCCTACGCCAGCTACATCACGGTCAACATCTCCTCGCCCAATACCAAGAACCTGCGCCAGCTGCAGCAAAGTGACGAACTGTCGCGCCTGCTGGCCGCGCTCAAGACCCGCCAGCAGCAGCTGGCCGACCAGCACGGCCGCTATGTGCCGCTGGCGGTGAAGATCGCCCCGGATCTGGACGACGAACAGATTGCCGACATTGCCCGCCTGCTGACCGAGCACAAGATCGATGGCGTCATCGCCACCAATACCACGCTGTCGCGTAGCGAGATCGCCGGGCACCCGCTGCAGGACGAAGCCGGCGGCCTGTCCGGCGCACCGGTGCGCGAGCGCTCGACGCAACTGATCCGCAAGCTGGCGCGTGAACTAGACGGCAGCCTGCCCATCATAGGGGTAGGCGGCATTCTCAGTGGTGAAGATGCAGTAGAAAAGCTGCAAGCCGGCGCCACACTGGTACAGCTTTACAGCGGCCTGATCTATCAGGGACCACCGCTGATCGCCCAGTGCAGCCAGGCCATCGCCCGCCACCTGCAACAACAAACCCGCAATTGACATCCCAGGGAGGATATATGTTCAACAAGATGACTCGCCTTGTAATGCTTGGCAGCCTGTCGCTGGGCCTGCTCTCCGGCTGCGCCACCTCCGACTCCGCCGCCGTCTACTCCAAGGGGCAGATGCGCCAGGCGCAGACCGTACAGCTGGGTAGCGTGGTATCGGTCAACAACGTCAAGATGGAAGGCCAGAACAATGAACTGCTGACACTGGGCGGTGCCGCACTGGGCGGCCTGGCCGGCAGCAATATCGGCGGCGGCAAGGGTGCCATCGCCGGTGGCATCGTCGGTGCACTGGCTGGTGGCTTCGGTGCCAATGCCGCGCAGCGCAGCATGGGCGGCAAGAATGCACTGGAAGTGACCGTCAAGCTCGATGGCAGCGGCCGCATGATTTCCATCGTGCAGGACGCCGACATTCCGCTGACAGCCGGTCAGCGCGTTCGCGTACTGACCGGTGGCGGCAACGACCGGGTGGTACCTTACTGATCGCTGTCTGACTGCAATACGCAAAACAGGCTGACCATGGTCAGCCTGTTTTCATTACCGGCCTGGTCAATCCGGCCTACTCCATTGCCACCCAGCAGCCATCTTGCAGCTGCTCCAGCGGCCGGTACTGCGACTTGTAGGCCATCTTGCGGCAATCAGCAATCCAGTACCCCAGATACAGATAGGGCAGCTGCCATGCCCGCGCCAGCTCCACCTGCCACAGCACATTGAACACGCCATAGCCCGCCTGGGCATCCTGCGGGTCGTAAAAGGTGTACACCGCCGACAGGCCGTCGGCCAGCCGGTCGATCAGGCTGACCATTTTCAGCTCGCCATCCAGCCGGAACTCCGCCAGCAGGCTGTCCACGCCGCTTTTGAGAATGAACTCGGAATACTGCTGCACATTATCCTCAGCCATGCCACCACCGGCATGACGCGACTGCTGGTAGTCGTGGTACAGCTGGTAATGATCCTGACGGAACTCCAGCGGCAATAGCTGCACCTCCATGCCCTGCAAGCGCTTCCAGCCACGCCGCTGGCTGCGGTTGGGCGTGAAGGTCGCCACTGGCAGCCGTACCGGCACGCAAGCCTGGCAGCTGTCGCAATAAGGCCGGTAGGTATACAGACCACTGCGGCGGAAACCCAGCCTCACCAACTGACTGTAAACCGCAGCATCAATGGCTTCGGCAGGAATGGCCACTTGCGAGCGCGCCTGGCGACCGTCCAGATAACTGCAGGCGTAAGGGGCGGTGGCATAAAAATGAATGGCAACCGCCGGTCCGGCATCACGATGGCTCATGGTCGAAACAATAGTTCCACATGCTGTCCGCCTGGGGTTCAAGCGTCTTGTTCTTCAGAGTAGCAATAAATTCAGCCCTTGGAATCAGCGTTGCACCCAGGCTGGCCAGATGCGGGGTATGCATCTGGCAGTCGATCATCTCCACGCCTTGCGCCTGCAAGTGGCGAGCCATGTGGACAAAGGCGATTTTGGAGGCGTCCGTGCGGCGAGAGAACATCGATTCGCCATAAAACATCCGCCCCAGGGCCACACCATACAAGCCGCCTACCAGTTCGCCATCCATCCAGACCTCGAAAGAATGCGCGGCCCCGATCTGATGCAGATGACAGTAAGCCTCCACCATGGGCTGGATGATCCAGGTACCGGCAGCCCCGGCGCGCGGCGCGGCACAGGCTTCCATCACTTGTCGGAAAGCCGTATCCAGCGTCACCCGGTAATGGCGATTGCGCAGTGTCTTGTCCAGCGAACGGCTGACACGCAGCTGCGGCGGGAAAAGTACCATGCGCTGGGAAGGCGACCACCACAAAATGGGTTCGCCTGCGGAAAACCACGGAAAGATGCCCTGGGAGTACCCCAGCAGCAGGCGCGCTGGCGACAGGTCGCCGCCAGCAGCCAACAGACCGTCCGGTTCGGCCAATGCGCTGCGAACCGGAGGAAAAACCAGCTCGTGTCCGAGCCAGGGAATCATTACTTGCTGCCGGTTTTGCCCTGGCAGCTCAGGCATTCGCCGTACAGATACAGCGCGTGTTCGGCAATGCGAAAGCCGTGCTGCTCGGCGATGCGGTCCTGCAAGGCCTCGATTTCAGGATCGAAGAATTCCATCACGCTGCCGCACTTCACGCACACCATGTGGTCGTGGTGACCGCCCTGGTTGAGCTCGTACACCGCCTTGCCGGATTCGAAATGGTGGCGTACCAGAATGCCGGCCTGCTCGAACTGGGTGAGCACGCGGTAAATGGTGGCCAGACCGATGTCGATATTCTCGGCCAGCAGTTTGCGATAGACATCTTCGGCCGACAGGTGGCGATCGTCGGTCATCTCGAACAGGTCGAGAATTTTCAGACGCGGGCCGGTGGCTTTCAGGCCGATATCTTTAAGGTGACTGGCTTTGCTCATCGTGATATAAATTAGGTCGATTTTTGAAGCATGATAAAGCCTTTTGCCGGCTTTGCCTAACACCGCCAGTTAAATATAATCCTCAGCCCATCGGAGTCTCATGCGCGCCCTGATCATCGCTGCCGTCATTGCCCTCTCCGGCTGCACCTCCATGAATCCCATCAACTGGATTACCCCCCACAAGATGGAAATCCAGCAAGGCAACTATGTCACTGAAGATGCCGTGGCCAAGCTCAAGCCCGGCATGACCCGCTCCCAGGTACGATTCCTGCTGGGCACCCCCTTGCTGACCGATTCTTTCCACAACAACCGCTGGGACTATCCATATCAGGACACCAAGCAGGGCAAGCTGGTCGACAAGAAACTGCTGACCGTTTTCTTTGAAGGCGACAGCATGGTACGGGTAGAAGGCACGGCACAGCCGGCCGAGCGCGCCATTCTGCCGCTTGATGCCTCTGCCCCCGCCCAGCAAGCCCAGCCTGCAGCCCAGGAAGCCCCCAAGCAATGAGTGAACTGAATATCGTCATCGTCGGCGCTGCCGGCCGCATGGGCCGCACGCTGATCGAATCCGTACTGGCCACGCCCGGCGCACGTCTGCATGCTGCGGTTGATCGTGCTGCTTCCGACTTCATCGGTCAGGATGCCGGCCTGTTCATCGGCCAGCAGACCGGGGTCAGGATTTCCAGCGACTTTGCCGCCGCGCTGTCCGGTGCGGATGTGGTCATCGACTTTACCCGCCCGGAAGCCACGCTGGATTATCTGCAACAGTGCCAGCAGCACGGCGTGCAGATGATCATCGGCACCACTGGTTTTGATGATGCCGGCAAGGCTGCCATCAAGGCGGCTAGCGAAAAAATCGGCATCGTGTTTGCCTCCAACTTCAGCGTCGGGGTGAACCTTACCTTCAAGCTGCTGGACATGGCGGCACGGGTGCTCAACGAAGGCTACGATATCGAGATCACCGAGGCACACCATCGCTTCAAGGTGGATGCACCTTCCGGCACCGCGCTGCGCATGGGCGAAGTAATTGCCGACGCCCTGGGCCGCGACCTCAAGGAATGCGCGGTATATGGCCGTGAAGGGGTGACCGGCGAACGCGATCCCAACACCATCGGTTTTGCCACCGTGCGAGCTGGTGATGTGGTGGGCGACCATACCGTATTGTTCGCCACCCTGGGCGAACGGGTGGAAATCACCCACAAGGCGTCCAGCCGCGCCACCTTTGCCAACGGTGCCGTGCGTGCCGCCAAATGGCTGTCGGCCAAGCCCTCCGGCCTGTTCGACATGCAAGACGTACTGGGCCTGCGCTAAGGCCTGCGGGAGTCTGGCCGCCCGGCCGACTCCCTCCCCCGCTGATGATCCGCCTCTCCCTGCTCTGCCAGTGCCTGCTGGCTGCCCTGTTACTGACTTGCCTCGGTTCGCTGCTGCACGGCAGCGGGATTGTCTGGGCCATGCTGCATGGCAATCAAACGCTGCCGGCACTGCAACTACAGCTACTGCTGCAGCTACGCCTGCCACGACTGCTGGTCGCCATCTGCAGCGGCATGCTGCTGAGCAGTGCCGGGGCCGCCATTCAGGCTCGCTTTCGCAATCCGCTGGCCGAACCGGGCCTGCTCGGCATCTATAGCGGCGCGGCTCTGGCCGCTGCGCTGGCACTGAGTCTGGGCGCCGGCATCTTGCCGGTTTCGCTGGCCGGCTTTGCCGGCAGCCTGCTGACGCTGTGGCTGATTCGCCTGCTGGCCTCCCCCAATGGCAATGGCAGCCGGCTGATTCTGTCCGGCGTGGCCATCTCCGCCTTGCTGGGCAGTTTGCTGACCCTGTTGATCACCACCTTGCCGGATGGCGCCCTGCGCAGCATCACCTTCTGGCTGATGGGCAGTTTCGCCAATGCCGAATGGCCGCAGGCCTGGCTGCTACTACTGGCCACGCCGCTGGTCTGGCTGGGCTTGTTCCGTCAATGGCGCTTGCTTAATGCCCTGCAACTGGGCGAGGCCACGGCCTTTCATCTGGGTTTTGACATCCGTCGTGGCGCATGGCTAGTGGTCTGCCTTGCCTCCATTGCGGCCGGCGTAGTGGTGTCCAGCTGCGGCATGATCGGCTTTGTCGGCCTGTTGGCACCGCACCTGACCCGGCTATTGACAGGCAGCGACGCCCGCCGCCTGCTGCTGGCTGCCCCACTGCTGGGTGCCTGGCTGACCGTCAGTGCCGACTGGCTGGCACGCAGCCTGCTGGCACCCGCAGAGCTGCCAGTTGGTGTCATCACCAGCCTGCTGGGTGCACCGTTTTTCCTGTGGCTGCTGCGACGAGAACAGGAGTCACCGCGTGCTTGAACTGGAGCAGGTATCCTTGCAGCGTGCGGGCAAGCGGCTGCTCTGGCAGGTCTCGCTACAAGCGGTTCCCGGTGAATTGTGCGTCATCCTCGGCCCCAATGGCGCGGGCAAGAGCACCCTGCTGCAAGTGATGTCGGGCTATCTGCGTCCGGACAGTGGCCGTGTCCGGCTAGGCGGGCAGGACACGGTGGGGCTAAGCGCGGCACGGCTGGCCAGCCTGCGCGCAGTGGTGGAGCAGCAAGCCACCGTACCATCCGGCTGGCGGGTGAGTGAGCTGGTCGCGGCTGGCAGTTATTTTGCGGCCCCCGGGCAACAAGCTGCGGCCATGGCGCAGGCGCTGGCCTTGACTGATACCAGCAGGCTGGCCCAGCGCCGGCTCGATAGCCTTTCCGGTGGCGAGGTACAACGTGCCCATCTGGCACGGGCACTCTGCCAGCTATTGGCCTCCACCCAGCCTGAACGCTATTTATTGCTGGATGAGGCCACGGCTGCACTGGACTTCGCCATTGCCGACAGCCAGATGGCGCAATGGCGGCAGCTGGCGCAGGACTTGCACATCGGCGTGGTGGCGGTGGTGCACGACCTGAACCTGGCGCTGCGCCATGCCGACCGTGTCTTGCTGCTGCAGGATGGCTGCAGCATCGCCTTTGGCCGCACCGCCGACATCATGCAACAAGCGCGGCTGGAAGCCATTTACGGTATCCGCCTGGCAGAATTGATCAGCCCGGATGCTGGCATCCGGGCCTTTGTCCCGCACACGACGCGCTGATCGGCTACAGCCGCTGTAATTCCAGGTTGGACTTCACTTCGAAGCGCTGGGTGATACTGCCATCGCTATCGGCACTTTCCAGCCGCACATCAAAACCCCACAAACGTCCCACATGCTTGAGC
>Ga0187845_1000706_pt1 | contig 19717 bp, 17 predicted proteins | sample SpaLakP09_SKY_68_FD_134515 | JGI IMG/M metagenome (GOLD analysis project Ga0187845, IMG submission 134515) | Oligotrophic lake water microbial communities from Sparkling Lake, Wisconsin, USA - SP09_SKY_68 | ecosystem: Environmental > Aquatic > Freshwater > Lake | place: USA: Sparkling Lake... | reverse complement strand
GTGCCAAGGCCACCGGCCAGGGCGGTGAACAGCGGGGCCGGCCTAGACCGGCGTGTAAGCGAGGCGCACGTAGATGGGCGCAAACGCCTCGGCCTGCGTGATCTCGATCAGTGTCTCTTTGGCCAGCTCCAGCAGGGCGATGAACGTGACCACCAGCACGGTGCTGCCTTTGGCGGGCTCGAAGAGTTCTTCAAACTCGACAAAGCGGCGGCCTTGCAGTGTCTTGAGCACCATGCTCATGTATTCGCGCACGCTCAGCTCTTCGCGCGTGATCCGGTGGTGCTGTACGAGCTTGGCGCGCTTCAGGATGTCGCGCCAGGCCTCCTGCAGCTCCACCACATGCACGTCGGGGAAGCGCGGTTGCAGGCTTTGTTCGATGTAGACCTGGGCTTTCAGGAAGTCGCGGCCGTACTGCGGCAGCTGCCCCAGGCGGGCGGCGGCCATCTTCATCTGCTCGTATTCGAGCAGGCGGCGCACCAGCTCGGCGCGCGGGTCTTCGGGTTCTTCGCCTTCGGCCTGTTTCTTGGGCGGCAGCAGCATGCGCGACTTGATCTCGATGAGCATCGCTGCCATCAGCAGATATTCGGCCGCCAGCTCCAGGTTGCGGCTGCGGATCTCGTCCACGTACGCCAGGTACTGCTTGGTCACCCCGACCATGGGGATGTCGAGGATGTTGAAGTTCTGCTTGCGGATCAGGTACAGCAGCAGGTCCAGCGGGCCTTCAAAGGCTTCGAGGAAGACTTCGAGCGCGTCGGGCGGGATGTACAGGTCGTTCGGCAGCGCAAACAGTGGCTCGCCATACAGGCGCGCCAGCGCCACCTGGTCCACCACGTCGGGCATGCCTGCCGCATCCAGGGCGGGCATGTCCGGCGAATCGGCCGTGTCGGCTGCGCTCGCGGTGGTCATCGGTTGCTATTAAAATATGAGCTATCAGCGTTTGATGGACGAGCGCAGAAGGCCAATTTGGTGCTTAATCCGCGTTCGTCTGGTAGACGTAGGGCTTCTGGGCTACCTGGCCTTCGCGGTATTCGCCCCAGACCTTGCGGTCCACCTGCTTGTCCCACAGCAGGGCGCGGCCGGCTTGCTGCTGCTGGTCCAGCTCGGGGCGGCTGGACTTGAGCTGGTTGATGAACTGGGTGGCGTCGGCCTGGTAGTCGGGGCGGCGGAAAATGGACATGGACTGTGAATCTCTTTCTTGGAACGCATCAGGCACAGTGACGCACCAAAGGTCCAAGATTTTACCGGGACGAATTTATGCGCTTGATATATCGCGCCGCTGCCCTGGCAGCCGCCTCCTTTTCGCTGCTCGCCCTCACCGCCTGCGACCCCCAGCGCATCAGCGAGCTGAAGGAGGGCGTATCGACCGAGGCCGACGTGCGCGACCGCTTTGGCGCCCCCGAAAACGTGTGGGACGAGCCTGGCGGCGCGCGCACCTTCGAGTACAACCGCCAACCCGCAGGCCAGGTCAACTACATGATCACCATCGGCGCCGACGGCCGCATGACGGCATTGCGCCAGGTGCTCACGCCCGAAACCTTTGCGCGCGTGACGCCCGGCATGCGCATGGACGAGGTGCGCCGTCTGCTGGGCAAGCCTGCCAAGACCACGCCCTACGAGCTGAAGAAAGAGACCTGGGTGGACTGGCGCTACCTGGAGGCACCCAACCAGGCCAAGGTGTTCACGGTGGTCCACGGGCCCGACCATGTGGTGCTGCGCACGCAGACCGGTGCGGACATGGATGCGCCGGAGTTCAAGGGCGGCAAGTAGGGCGTTTCAGCCTGCGACCTTCCCCGTCAAGGCTACTCAAACGGGCAGATCGTGCTGCGCCGCCAGCCGCGCAGCAAAGCCCGAGCGCTCGATGAGCGAGCGCGGCTGCTCGTGCAGGTGCTCAATCCGCAAACGCCCGCCGCGCGCCGCCACGGCCTTGAGCACCTGGGCCAGCGCGTCCAGCCCGGTGGTGTCCAGCGCCACCAGTTCGCTCGCGTCCAGCACCACGTCCAGGCCGGGCGGGCCCGCCTCCACGGCCTGGATGATGGTGTCCAGCTTGGCGGCGGCGCCAAAGAACAGCGCGCCGTGCAGGCGCCAGGTGGCGGCCGGGTGCCGGGGGGCTGTGGCGGCTTCCGGGTCAGGCTGCCGCTCCACGCGGAACAGCGCGCTCATGCGCCGCACAAACAGCGCGCAGGCCATGAACAGGCCCACCTCCACCGCCACCGTGAGGTCGAACACCACGGTCAGGAAAAACGTGCCCAGCATCAGCAGCCGGTAGTGGTTGCTGAAGTGTTTGAGCCGCACAAACTCGTGCCACTCGCCCATGTTCCAGGCCACAAACAGCAGGATGCCCGCCAGCACCGCCAGCGGAATGTGCAGCGCCAGCGGCGCAGCCACCAGCACGATCACGGCCAGCGTGAGCGCATGCACCATGCCCGCTACGGGCGAGGTGGCACCCGAGCGGATGTTGGTCACCGTGCGCGCAATGGTGCCCGTGGCGGGCATGCCGCCAAAAAACGGCACCACGATGTTGGCCAGGCCCTGGGCCACCAGCTCCTGGTTGGGGTCGTGCTTCTTGTGGTGCGGGTCGGTGGCCAATTGGTCGGCCACACGCGCGCACAGCAGCGACTCGATGGCGCCCAGCAGCGCAATGGTGAGCGTGGGCGTGACCAGCAGGCGCACCGTCTCCCACGAAAAGTCGGGCAGCGCAAACACCGGCAGCGCCTGCGGAATGCCGCCAAAGCGTGAGCCGATGGTCTCTACCGGCAGCTGGAGCGCCCAGGCCAGCAGGCTCAGTGTGACCAGCGCCACCACGGGCGCGGGCACACGCGCAAAGCTGCGCACCGTGTGCTGCTCCAGCACCCGCATCACGGGCGACTCCTTCATCGTGAGCTTGGGCCAGAGGAACAAACCTGCCACGCAGGCCGCGCCCAGCCCGAAGGCATAGGGGTTGAAGCTGCCCAGGTGCTGCGCCAACATGCCCACCTGCGAGAAAAAGTTGCCCGGCATGCGCTCGATGGACAGCCCCAGCCAGTCCTTCACCTGCGACAGCGCGATCAGCACGGCAATGCCGTTGGTGAACCCGATCACGATGCTCACCGGCACAAACCGCACCAGCGTGCCCAGCCGGAACAGGCCCAGCAGCACCAGCAGCACGCCCGCGCAGGCGGTGGAGATCAGCAGGTTGGCCACGCCGTAGCGTTCGACGATGCCGTAGACGATCACGATGAATGCGCCCGCCGGTCCGCCAATCTGCACATTGGTGCCGCCCAGCGCCGAGATCAGAAAGCCCGCGATGATCGCCGTCCACAGCCCGGCCTCGGGCTTGAGCCCGCTCGCAATCGCAAACGCCATGGCCAGCGGCAGCGCCACGATGCCCACCGTGACCCCCGCCCCCACATCGGCCAGCCAGCGGCTTTTGTCGTAGCCGCGCAGCGCATCGATGAGGCGGGGGTGGAAGGCGAAGCTCAGCGGCATGGTGGCGGGTGCTTTCGGGGCGGGGTGGCGGGTTTCAGTGTAGGGAGCCAACCCCCGGGCGCCAAGCACGTTGCATGCCGCGCCGCCGCCTCGCGGGCCCTCTGAAATGAGCTAATGCTATATATTTAATAGCTTCAAAGGCAATACCATCAGGCGCAAGGGCCTAAAAAAGCTTCAAATTCTTGAGCTCCGACATGCGCACGGGCCTCCACGCCGGTGGCGCCTTGGTGGGGCTTGGCATGTTGCTTGCTGCCCCCGGTCTACCCGCTGCCATGCACTTTTTCTCGGTGCGCAGACTCTCTGTGCCCGCCGACGATGGTTGAATTGCCCATGCCCGACACACCCACTCCTGCCTCTGCCGTGGACGCCGCCGCCCAGGCGGCCACCCTGCGCCACGGCGCTTTTGAAGACGCCCAGGCCCTGTTTGCCGGCACGCTGTTTGTGGCCATGGCCCTCATGCTGTTCAACCAGGCGGGGCTGCTGGTGGGCGGCACGGCGGGCGTGGCGTTTTTGCTGCACTACGTCACCGGCATTTCGTTCGGCAAGCTGTTCTTTGTGGTCAACCTGCCGTTCTACTGGTTCGCCTGGACACGCATGGGCCGCGAGTTCACCCTCAAGACCTTTGTGTGTGTGGCGCTCTTGTCACTGCTCACCGAGCTGTTCCCGCATGTGATGCATGTGGACTACCTCAACCCGTTGTTCGCATCCTTGCTGGGTGGGTTGTTGCTGGGCACGGGCTGCCTGTTTCTGGCGCGCCACCGCTCCAGCCTGGGCGGCGCCACCGTGGTGTCGCTGTACCTGCAGGCCCGCTACGGCATGCGCGCGGGCAAGGTGCAGATGGTGATCGACGGCACAGTGGTGCTGCTGGCGCTGTGTGTGGTGCCGGTGGAGCGCGTGGCGTATTCGGTGCTGGCCGTGCTGGTGATGAGCGGGTTCTTGTGGATCAGTCACCGGCCGGGCCGGTACGTGGGGCATTGAGGGGCAGGCGGCCGGGACGTTGCTGGCGGTGGCACCGCAGCCGTCCTGAAGGTGCACGCAAGATGGCGCCGCCCACAGCCCTTGTCTTTGAGAACGCGCCTATGCCGGAGGCAGGCTCGCCTCCCACCCGCCCCCCAGCGCCTTGAAGATGGACACGGCCGAGCGGGCGGATTCCGTCTGTGCTTGCACGCGCGCCTCGGCCGCGCGCAGCAAGGTCTCATCTGCGTGCAGGACCTCGATCAAGCTGACGACGCCTTTTTGGTAGGCCGAGAACGATGCGGTGCGCGCGCGACCCAGCGAATCGACACCTGCAGTCAACACGGAGACCTGCTCTTGCCGCCTGGCGAACGCAGAGAGCGCGTTTTCCACATCCTCCGTGGCCTTGAGGGCTGCCAGCCGGTAGGCGGCCAGCATCTCTGCCTCTTGGCCCTTGGCCTGTTCAATCTGCGCGTTGATGCGTGCGAAGTCGAAAAGGCGCCAGCGCAGCCCGAGCACGCCCGTGGCCTGGCTGGCGCCGCCCGAGAACAGGTTGCCGCTGGAGACAGAGGTTGCGCTTCCCACCAAGCCGCTGAGGGAGAGCTTGGGGTAGTACTCCGAGATGGCAGCGCCAATGCGCGCATTGGATGCCGCCAGGCGGCGCTCGGCAACGATGAGGTCGGGCCTGCGCCTGAGCAGGTCGCTGGGTGACCCCGCCGCGATGCCTTGGGGCGTGCTGGGGATGTGGCCCGATGCGATGAGTTCTGCGCGGTGGGTGCCGGGGGGCATGCCCAGGATCACATCCATCGCGTTCATCGCCGTGTCCAGGGACGCATCCAGCACGGGAATGGCCGCTTGCGCCTGCGAGAGCGCGCCTTCCGCCTGCCGCACCTGCAGTTCTGCCGCAAGGCCTTTGCTGTGCAGCAGCTGGATGTTGGCCAGCAGATCTTGCTGCGTCTGTACTTGCTGGCGTGCCACGTCCCGGCGGGCCTGCAGACCACGGACGGTGATGTAGATGTCTGCCGTCTGCGCCGCTACGGCCAGCCGGGTGGCCACCGCGCCTGCTTCCGAGGCATGGTATTCGGCAGTGGCCGCCTCTCGCCCCCGGCGCAGGCCGCCAAACATGTCCAGCTCCCAGCTGGCGCCCAGGTTGGCCTCGTAGGCGCTGCCATACCGGTCAAAGCCGGGCATCGAACTCAGGACCTGCCCCAAGGGCGTTTGCGTGGACTGGTAGGCCCGTGCCGCCTGGCCCGACACGGCTGCAGACGGCAGCAGTGCGGCGTCGGCAGCGCCCAGCCCCGCACGCGCCTGGGCCATACGGGCGGCGGCTTGCGCCAGGTCCAGGTTCTGCTGCAGCGCCAGCGACACGAATTGCGTTAGCTGAGGGTCGCCAAAGCTGGACCACCAGTGGGCCAGATCAGGGGGTGCCTTCTCCAGCGGTTGCTCTCTGAGGGTGCGCTCCTGGAACTGCCCAGGCAGGGAAACGGGGGGGCGAACATAGTCCGACCCCACGGCACAGCCAGCGGACAGGCTGGCCACAAAAAGGGCGGCGAGGGTGCGTTTGGGCAGCATGGTGTTTTCCGGTCATCAGGGTATTGGGCTGTGACCATAATACCAAATGGTCACTGGTTGTCTAGTGGGTGAGACTGTCGTAAGCTGCACCCATGACCAAAACCAGCCATCCCACCGCCGCAGGCCGGGGCCCTGCGGACCACGAGGTGCGAAACCAGATCGTGACTGCCGCCACCGAGCACTTCAGCCGTTACGGCTACGAAAAAACCACCGTGTCCGACCTGGCCAAGGAAATCGGTTTTTCCAAGGCCTATATCTACAAGTTCTTCGAGTCCAAGCAGGCCATTGGCGAGATGATTTGTGCCAACTGCCTGAGCGATATCGAGAGCGAAGTCCGGGCTGCTGTGGCCCAGGCTGATCGGCCGCCCGAGAAGCTGCGGCGCATGTTCAAGGCCATTGTGGAGTCGAGCCTGCGTCTCTTTTTTCAGGACAGAAAACTCTACGAGATCGCCACATCGGCGGCGACCGAACGCTGGCAGTCCACCATCGTTTACGAGGAGCGCCTGCAGGCGCTGCTGCGGGATGTTTTGCAGGAAGGTCGGCACACCGGCGACTTCGAACGCAAGACACCGCTGGATGAGACCACCGCTGCCATCCACCTGGTGATGCGCCCCTACCTCAATCCCCTGATCCTGCAGCACAGCCTGGACTACGCCAACGAGGCGCCCGCCCAGTTGTCCAGCCTGGTTCTGCGCAGCCTGTCCCCCTGATCCACAATTGATTTGTGACTATTGACTAACTTGGTCACAAGAATCAAAATGAAAGTCCCGATCCATTCGCACAAGGGACTTTCATGCTCCGGCCTCGCCTCGCCACCCTGTTTCTCGTTTCTGCCTTGCCGTTGGCGCTGGTCGCTTGCGGCGAAAAGGCTTCTTTCGACCCCCGCACCCAGGCGCCGCTGGTGCGCGCCGCCGTTGTCCAGGAGGCCGCTGGTTCTACTCGGGCGTTCACGGGCACCGTAGCGGCGCGGGTACAGAGCGACCTGGGCTTTCGCGTCCCGGGCAAGGTGCTGGAGCGGCTGGTGGATGCGGGGCAGACCGTCAAACGCGGCCAGCCGCTCATGCGCATCGATGCGGTGGACTTGAAGCTGGCTGCCCACGCCCAGCAAGAGGCCGTGGCCGCTGCGCGTGCCCGTGCACGCCAGACGGCGGACGATGAAGCGCGCTACCGCGACCTGCGCGGCACCGGCGCCATCTCTGTCACGGCCTACGACCAGGCGAAGGCTGCGGCAGACGCCGCCCAGGCGCAGCTCAGCGCCGCAGAAGCCCAGGCCGATGTCTCCCGCAATGCCAGCCGCTACGCCGAGCTGGTGGCGGACGGCGACGGCGTTGTCGTTGAAACACTGGCTGAGCCCGGCCAGGTGGTGAGCGCAGGACAACCGGTGGTGCGCCTGGCCCACGCTGGCCGCCGCGAAGCACTCATCCAGTTACCCGAGACTCTGCGCCCCGCCATCGGTTCGCAGGCGCAAGCCACCTTGTTCGGCAAAGAAGGCCTCGCCGTTCCGGCCAGGCTGCGGCAGCTGTCCAGCGCGGCAGACCGGGTGACGCGCACCTTCGAGGCCCGTTATGTGCTGGAAGGCGACTTGGCCAACGCGCCCCTGGGCACCACGGTGGTGGTGCGCATCGCAGACGACAAAACCTCTGTGGCGGCGGGCCTGCAAGTGCCCATCGGTGCCTTGTTCGATGCGGGCAAGGGCCCGGGTGTGTGGGTGATTCGCGGTGAACCGGCCAAGGTGGCCTGGCAGCCGGTGGCCGTCCAGCGCCTGGACGATGCGGGGGCTTACGTAACGGGCCAGATCAAGCCTGGGGAGCGCGTCGTCGCCCTGGGTGCGCACCTGCTGCGTGAAGGTGATTTGGTCCGGCTGGCCGATATGGCGGCTGCAGCCGCTGTGACCGAAGGAGCACGTCCGTGAGCGAAGGCCGTTTCAACCTGTCGGCGCTGGCCGTGCGCGAGCGCGCCATCACCCTGTTCCTGATTTTCCTGATCTCTGCGGCAGGCATTCTGGCTTTCGCCAAGCTCGGGCGCGCTGAAGACCCGCCTTTCACGATCAAGCAGATGACGATCGTCACGGCCTGGCCCGGCGCCACGGCCCAGGAGATGCAAGACCAAGTCGCGGAACCCCTGGAAAAGCGCATGCAGGAACTGCGCTGGTACGACCGCTCGGAAACCTTCACCCGCCCTGGCCTGGCGTTCACCATGGTGTCGCTGCTCGACAGCGCACCGCCCTCACAGGTGCAGGAAGAGTTCTACCAGGCCCGCAAGAAGATCAGCGACGAGGCCCGAAGGCTGCCTGCAGGCGTCATCGGCCCCATGGTCAACGACGAATATGCCGATGTGACCTTTGCGCTGTTCGCCCTCAAGGCCAAGGGGGAGCCCCAAAGGCAACTGGTGCGCGATGCCGAGGTGCTGCGCCAGCAACTGCTGCACGTGGCGGGCGTCAAGAAGGTCAACATCATCGGGGAGCAGTCCGAGCGGATCTTTGTCTCCTTCTCCCACGACCGGCTGGCCACGCTGGGCGTATCACCGCAGGACATTTTTGCCGCCCTCAACAGCCAGAACCTACTGACCCCCGCAGGCTCCATCGAAACCCAGGGGCCGCAGGTCTTCCTGCGTGTGGACGGTGCGCTCAACACGCTGGAGAAGATCCGGCAGACCCCCATCGTCGCGCAGGGGCGGACGCTGAAGTTGTCGGATGTGGCAACCGTCGAGCGCGGTTACGAAGACCCCGCCACGTTCCTCGTGCGCAACGGTGGCGAGCCAGCCCTGCTGCTGGGCGTGGTGATGCGTGACGACTGGAACGGGCTCGACCTGGGCAAGGCGCTGGAGGCCGAGGTCACCCACATCAACTCTCAACTGCCCATGGGCATGACGCTGACCAAGGTGACCGACCAGGCCGTCAACATCGCCTCGGCGGTGGATGAATTCATGGTCAAGTTTTTCGTCGCCCTGCTGGTGGTGATGGTGGTGTGCTTTGTCAGCATGGGCTGGCGTGTGGGCATCGTCGTGGCAGCCGCTGTGCCGTTGACGCTGGCAGCGGTGTTCGTGGTCATGGCCGCCTCTGGCAAGAACTTTGACCGCATCACGCTGGGCTCACTCATCCTGGCTCTGGGCTTGTTGGTGGACGACGCCATCATCGCCATCGAAATGATGGTGGTGAAGATGGAAGAGGGTTACGACCGTGTGGCCGCCTCGGCCTATGCCTGGAGCCATACGGCAGCGCCCATGCTTTCGGGCACCCTGGTCACGGCCATTGGCTTCATGCCCAATGGCTTTGCCCGCTCCACGGCAGGTGAATACACCAGCAACATGTTCTGGATCGTGGGCATTGCCTTGATTGCATCGTGGGTGGTGGCCGTGGTGTTTACGCCGTACCTGGGCGTTAAGCTGTTGCCCGACCTCAAAAAGGTCGAGGGCGGGCACGACGCCATCTACGACACGCCGCGCTACAACCGTTTTCGCCAGCTGCTCGGCCGCGTCATTGCGCGCAAGTGGATCGTGGCGGCCTCCGTGGTCACGCTCTTTGTGGTGTCGGTGCTGGGCATGGCCGTGGTCAAGAAGCAGTTCTTCCCCACATCCGACCGGCCGGAAGTGCTGGTCGAGGTGCAGATGCCCTATGGCACCTCCATCGAACAAACCAGCGCCACCACGGCCAAGGTCGAGGCCTGGCTGGCGAAGCAGGATGAAGCCAAGGTCGTGACCGCCTACATCGGCCAGGGCGCCCCGCGCTTCTTCCTGGCCATGTCGCCCGAGCTGCCGGACCCATCGTTCGCCAAGGTCGTGGTGCTCACGGGCAACGACAAAGAGCGGGAAGCGCTCAAGTTCAGGCTGCGCCACGCCGTGGCCGATGGCCTGGCGCCTGAAGCGCAGGTGCGGGTCACGCAAATCGTGTTCGGCCCACCTTCGCCCTTCCCAGTGGCTTACCGCGTCATGGGCCCCGACCCCGACAAGCTGCGCGCAATTGCCGCCGAGGTCGAGGCCGTGCTGCAGGCCAGCCCGATGATGCGCACCGTCAACACAGACTGGGGCCCGCGTGTTCCGACCCTGCATTTCACACTCGACCAGGACCGCCTGACGGCCGTGGGGCTCAGCTCCAGCGCCGTGGCCCAGCAGCTGCAGTTCCTGCTGAGCGGCGCACCGCTGACGGAGGTGCGCGAGGACATCCGCTCGGTGCAGGTCATGGGCCGGGCCGCTGGCGATGTCCGGCTGGACCCCGCGAAGATTTCCGGTCTGTCGTTAGTGGGGTCGGGCGGGCAGCGCATCCTGTTGTCGCAGGTGGGCAAGGTCGATGTGCGCATGGAAGACCCCATCCTGCGCCGACGCGACCGCACGCCGACGATCACGGTGCGCGGCGACATTGCCGAGGGCCTGCAGCCGCCGGACGTGTCCACCGCCATCACCCAGCAGCTTCAGCCCATCATGGACAAACTGCCGGGCGGCTACCGCATCGTCGAAGCAGGTTCCATTGAAGAGGCAGGCAAGGCCACCGTTGCCATGCTGCCGATCTTCCCCATCATGCTGGCGGCGACGCTGCTCATCATCATCCTGCAGGTCCGCTCGATCTCGGGCATGGTCATGGTCTTCCTGACCAGCCCGCTGGGCCTGATCGGCGTGGTGCCCACGCTGCTCCTGTTCCAGCAGCCCTTCGGTATCAATGCGCTGGTGGGTTTGATTGCGCTCTCAGGCATCTTGATGCGCAACACGCTGATCCTGATCGGGCAGATCCGAGAAAACGAAGAGGCCGGGCTGGCCCCCTTCCGCGCCGTGGTCGAAGCCACGGTGCAACGTGCCCGCCCGGTGATCCTCACCGCCCTGGCTGCGATTCTGGCGTTCATCCCGCTCACGCACTCCGTGTTCTGGGGAACGCTGGCCTACACCCTGATCGGCGGCACGCTGGCCGGCACGGTGCTCACGCTCGTGTTCCTGCCTGCGATGTATTCGATCTGGTTCGGTATCCGGCCCGCTCGTTCTTCCGCCGCATCCCCAGCATCCGTCTGATTCCCCCTCTGCACATCCCTCCTAACAAAAAGGAACTGCCATGTCGAAATCCAAAGTTGTCGTCGTCACCGGCGTGTCCTCGGGCATCGGTCGTGCTGCGGCCATACAGTTTGCCCAGCAGGGCTGCCGGGTCTTTGGCACCGTGCGCAACACCGCCAAAGCGCACGCCATTCCCAACGTGACTCTCATTGAGATGGACATCCGCGACGAGATGTCTATTGAAAGTGGCATCCAGACCATCATCGCGCAAGCCCAGCACATCGACGTGCTGGTCAACAGCGCGGGCGTGACCTTGCTGGGTGCGGCCGAAGAAACCTCCGTGGAGGAGGCACAGACGCTGTTTGACACTAACCTCTTCGGCGTCTTGCGCGTGATCAAGGCGGTATTGCCCCACATGCGCGCGCAGCGCTCCGGCCGCATCGTCAATGTGAGTTCGGTGCTCGGCTTTCTGCCCGCGCCCTACATGGCGCTCTACTCGGCGTCCAAGCATGCGGTTGAAGGGCTGGCTGAAACGCTGGACCACGAAGTGCGCCAGTTCGGCATTCGCGTCTCGCTGGTTGAGCCCTCCTTCACCAAGACCAACCTGGATCTGAATGCGCCCCAAACGGTGGCCCGGATTGCTGATTACAGCCAGGAGCTGGAGATCGTGTCGAAAGCGATCCAGGGCAATGTGCAGAAGGCGCCCCCACCCCAGGGCGTGGCCGACACCATCGTCCGTGCCGCACTCGGGGCCTGGAAGATGCGCCACACGCCCAAGGGCGAGGCATCGCTGCTGGCCAAGCTGCGCCGTTTCATGCCTGCAGGCCCGGTGAGCAAGGGCCTGCGCAAATCGTTCGGACTGGCGTAACGGCTGGCAACGATCCCCCGCGCAGCCGCTGGCGGCAAGCCCACCGTGGCTTGTGGCAAGTGCACTGCCTTGTGACTCAACTGGAGAGCATCGTGATGGAAGAAAACAAACCCATGGACTGGGCTACGCAGCAGTCAGACGCCGTACACCGCATGCAAAAGGGCGGTGGCTTGCCGGGCCTGGCCCGCGCAGAACAGATCGCAGGAATGAGCGGCCGCCAGATCCTCGAAGCCATGGTGTCTGGCGAGCTGCCTTACCCGCCCATGAACGACACCATGAACCTCGCGTTGCTGGAGGTGGGCGACGGCCGTGCCGTGTTCCAGGGCATCCCGCTGCTGGCCCACTACAACCCGCTGGGCAGCGTGCATGGGGGCTGGTTTGCGTCGCTCCTGGACTCTGCGCTGGGCTGTGCGATTCAGTCTGCGCTGCCTGCGGGTCGGTCTTACACCACGGCCGAACTCAGCATCAAGATCGTGCGGGCTGCATCCCACAAAACCGGCCCGCTGCGGGCCACGGGCAGGCTGGTTCATGGCGGTGATCGGATCGCGACTGCCGAGGCCCGCGTTGAGGATGAGCACGGCAAGCTGTATGCCCATGCGACGACCACCTGCCTGGTTTTCGACCTTCCTCAAAAAGGCAGGGAATAGAGAGACGCTGTTGGGCTCTCGCGCTGGGCTGGGTGGCCCTTAGAGCCTGTTCAAGGTCTTTTTGGAGATCGCATTGGAGTGCAATCAGGTGAGTGGATGCTTCGGATGCGCCGCATGGGCTCGTGCCCATGCAAGCAGCCGGGGCGGCCTTGTCGCCCGATTTCACTCCAACCCTTCGGGCAAGTGCCTTGCCGGGCGGTCTGCGGCGGAGCAAAGCTTGTGGATAGCCGGGCTATCCACTGCGCACCGCGCCTAGCATCCCATCCCGGCAAGGTACTTGTGCGACTCCAAAAAGACCTTGAACAGGCTCTTAGTGCACCAGCAATCGAGACACAAGCGATGCGAAAGATACTGGACCTCCCATCGGAAACCTCGATTCGAAGACTGCGGACCTGTCGGCTTTTTGACGAGATGGACGATTCTCGGCTGGCCGGGGTTGCGAGTCGCTGCTCTTGGCAAAGCCTGCAGCCCGGGCACATCGCTGCAGGCACCTCCCACGACACGTTTTTCATGGTGTGCGACGGCAAGATGCGCGTGTCGGCCTTGTCTCCCAATGGGCGTGAGTTGCTGATATCGGACTTCGAGCGGGGTGGGCATTTCGGTGCCATTGGCGTGTTGGGTGCAAGTGCTGCCTCTCTGCAGGCTCAGGCCCTGGTGCCGTCGCTGCTCGCCTGCCTGAGCCGCGCTGATTTCATGAACTTGGTGCGAGAAGACGCTGCGGTGGGCGGCCGCATGCTGGAGTCACTTCAAGTCGCTACAGAACAACTCATCAGCCGGGTGATTGAACTGGGCATCCTGCGAATTGCTGGGCGGCTTTACAGCCATTTGCTGGAGCTGGCACGCGCGGCGGGTGTGCAGGACAACCAGGCCGTGCTTGAGCCCGCGCCGCGCCATGTGGACCTGGCCACACGCATTGCGGCGTCCAGGGAGGAGGTCAGCCGGGAACTGGCGCGGCTTCGGCACTTGGGCCTTCTCACCTCAACGCGCCAGGCGCTTGTCCTGCATGACGTCTCGGCCCTGGAGCGAAAACTGCAGGCTCTGTGAGTGGTGCCAGGGTGGCAGATCCGATGGCCCGATTCATGGGGCGACGGGAGAAGGATGCTTGTCCTTGTCCCGTGTGTCCCTCAAAACTCCCCTGAAGAAATTTCGCCCTTGCGCATCGCTTCGGCGATGGCTGCGCGCACGGTTGTGCGGTCTGCCGTGGATTGGTACGCCAGGGCGAGCGAACCAGCGGGGTGAACGCTGCGCGTCTTGACCACCGTGGCGGCCTCGGCAGCCACTTCGGCGCGGGTTCGATGGGTCTCGAACTTCAGTGCGTATTGCGAAGCATCAGCCTCATCGGCATGCGCGCCAAAGGAGGCCAGTGCCGCCACAGCGGACACCGACAGAAAGCGGGAGATTGTGTTCATGATGAAGTCCTTTTCAAGAATGCGCTTCGAAGTCCGTTCAAGCTGCACGGAAGCCGGATAGGACTTCCTTGATGCAACCAGACCTTCTTGCGCAGAGAAAATTTTCTTTTCTGGGCACGAACGGGTCTGTGTGATTTCTCACCGGGAATCTCCTTTCGGTGCTCTGGTGAAAGGCGCACCTGGCGGCGCCACGGCGGCGGCTGCCAGGGCCGTCACGCGCCTCTCGGGGGCTTTGCGAGGGAGCGGATCTTGCCCTTCTGTCGCTCAGAACCGGTACAAAAACCCCGCCGTCACCGCAGGCTGGCTGGAGCGCTCCACCAGCGGGCTGTTCTTGATGGCGCTGCCCAGGCGCGTGCTGCTCACGTCCACAAACAGCCACTGCCGGGGCGCCAGGGTGTAGCCCACGCGCACGCCTGCCTGCAGGTTCATGGCTGCGCTGCCTGCGTAGGCGGGGCGGCCCGGGCGGGCTTCGCGGTTGTCCACGCCGTAGTAGTAGTCCACGGCCTTGCGGTCCTGGCGCTGCAGGGCCAGGCGTGGCGTGATATCGAAGGCGCCTGCCTGGAAGCGGCGCTCGGCCTGCAGCGTGAGCTGGTGGCCCTTGCTGTGGCCCGAGGCGTCGGCCAGCAGCTCGGCCGAGAGGTCTACCACCCCGGTGTGCCAGGTGGCGGCGGCGCCCAGCCACAGGCTGCCCTTGCGCTCGGACATGCCCGCCAGATGGGGCGAGTCCTTGGCCTCGTAGCCCTCGAAGCCAAAGCGGGAGCGCAGCCGCAGGTCCAGGGGGCCCGCCGAGGGCAGCTTGAAGTCCACGCCCGGGCCCATGATGCTGATCCAGCGGTTTTCATAGGTGACCAGGGGCAGGGGTTGCACCTTGTGGTCGAAGTTGCGGTAGGGTTTGCGGTCGGCGCTCACGGCCAGGCCCAGGCCCCAGGTGGGTTCCTGGGGCTGTTGTTGCTGCTGCTGGGACTGCTGCGCCCAGAGACTGGCGGGTGCCGCCGCCAGGGTCAGCAGGGCGGCCACGGCCGCCAGGCGGCGGGGAGCGCAAGACAAGGTGTCGGGGAGATGCGTCATGGTTCAGAAGGGTTGAAGCAGGTGGGTACAGGGCTTGCCAGCGTGGACACCCCGCCGCCGGGGTGGTAGCGTGCGGCGGCCCTGCACTGGAAGGTCGGCCAGCGGGTCGGCTGGCTGGCGGGGCGACTGTAGGAAGCCCGACTTAGCCCAGAGTTAGCGCCCCGGGCCTGGGGGCTTGGGGTCTTCATGCGGCGCTCATCTGGCGCTAAGAATGGCGCGCTAGGCTGCGTCCGAGCCCGTGGACCCATGCGGATTGATCAGAGGAGAACCTGTTGCGCGCATTGCTGGTGGAAGACGACGACATGATCGGGCGCAGCCTTGTGCATGCGCTCAAGGGCGCGGGCTGGTCGGTGGACTGGGTGCGCGATGGCGCCCTGGCCCACAGTGCGCTGGCCGATGGCGACTACCGCTGTGTGCTGCTGGACCTGGGCCTGCCCGGGCTGGACGGCACCGAGGTGCTGCGCCGCGCCCGTGCGCGCGGCGACCTCACACCCGTGCTGGTGCTCACCGCCCGCGACGGGCTGGACGACCGCATCCAGGGCCTGGACCTGGGTGCCGACGACTACCTGCTCAAGCCCTTTGAAGTGGGCGAACTGCTGGCCCGCATGCGCGCCGTGGTGCGCAGGCGCAGCGGCGTGGCGCAGTCGGTGGTGGGCAATGGCGTGGTGCAGCTGGACCTGGCCACGCGCGAGGTGCTGCGCGGCGGTGCGCGCGAAGCCCTCACCGCGCGCGAGTTTGCGCTGCTGCAGGCGCTGCTGGAGCAGCCCGGCGCCATCCTCTCACGCGAGCAACTCGAAAACCGCATCTACGGCTGGGGCGAGGAGGTCAGCAGCAATGCGGTGGACGTGCTCATCCACGGCATGCGCCGCAAGCTGGGGCCCGATGCCATCCGCAACGTGCGTGGCCTGGGCTGGCGGGTGGCGGCGCCATGAAGGCCGCCGCAGAGAGCGGCCGCACCCGCACCGGTGCGCCCATCCGCTGGTACCAGCCCCGGTCGCTGCGTGGGCAACTGCTGGCCTGGCTGGCGCCCTGGGTGGTGGTGGGGGCCGTGGTGGCAGGCTGGGCGTTCTACGCCAGCTATGGCCTGGTGTTGCACACCTTCATGCAGACCCAGATGGAGGTGCTGGCGCGCTACCACGTGCCCGGCGGCCAGGGGGACGGGCCGCCGCCCCTGCAGGTGCTGAGCGATGAGAGCGTTTTTCGATGGGGTGCACTGGTGGTGCAGGTGTGGTCGGCCGACGGCCAACTGCTGGCCACCTCCACCGCCAACCCGCGTGCCGCCGTGCCCTTGCAGGCCGCACCGGGCCACCGGCTGGTGCAGCAGGGGGCGGGGTGGGAGCAGGGCTGGCGGGTGTACACGGCGCCACCAGCCGGGCCCGGCCACCAGCGGGTCCAGGTGCTGCAAAGCGAGCAGTTTTTGCAGGAAGAGGTGTGGGGGCGCACCCTGTATGTGCTGCTGCCGCTGGCCCTTCTCGTGCCCGCGCTGCTGTTCACGCTGTGGTGGGTGGTGGGGCGTGCGTCGCGCTCGCTGCGGGTGGTGGCGCAAGAGGTGGCCCAACGCGACGACCGCAGCCTGGGCGCCATCCCCCTGGGCCCTGCAGGCCGTGTGCCGGAGGAGATCGTGCCGCTGGTGGCATCGTTCAACGCGCTGCTGGCGCGGCTTGGCGAGGCCTTTGCCGCGCAACGCCGCTTTGTGCAGGACGCCGCCCACGAGCTGCGCACCCCCATGGCTGCCATGCGCCTGCAGATGGAAAACCTGCGCCCCTGGGTGCCGCCGGGCGAGGCGCAGCAGCAGTTTGCGCAGCTGGATGCCGGCATGCGGCGCGCACAGCACCTGGTGGGCCAGCTGCTGCGCCTGTCGCGGCAGGAGGCCCCGGCCTCGGCGCAGACGCCTGCGCCGGTGGACATCACCGCCGTGCTGCGCGACAGCGTGGGCCAGTGGATGCCCCTGGCCGACCAGCGGCGCATCGAGGTGGGGTTTGATGGCACCGAGCAGGTGGTGCTGCAAGCCTCGGCCGTGGACCTGCGCAGCGTGTTCGACAACCTGCTGGACAACGCGCTGCGCTACACGCCCGAAGGCGGCTCGGTCGAAGTGCGCCTGCACCGGCTGGATGCCACGGCGGGTGGGGGGCATGCGGACCCTGCGGGCGTGGTGGTGGATGTGGTGGACACGGGGCCGGGCATCCCCCCGGATCTGCGGGAGCGCGTGTTCGACCGCTTCTTCCGCGTGCCCGGCACGTCGGCCGATGGCAGCGGGCTGGGCCTGGCCATCACCCGGGCGGCGGCGCTGCGCCAGGGCCTGTGGGTGGAGCTGCTGGCGCGCAGCGATGGGGCCAGTGGTCTGGTGGCGCGGGTGCATCTGGCGCCCGCAGCCTCAGTGGTCGCTAAGACGGGGCTAAGACAGGGCTAATGCCGGGCTGAGTCGCGCTTTCTAGAGTGGATGCATGTTCATCTTCTTGAAAGTTTTCTCATGACAAAACGCCATCCCCTTGCAAGCCTGGCCTGGGGCCTGCTGTTGCTGTCGGCCCTGGCCGTGGGCTTGTTCTCGCTGCGCTACGCGCTGCCGGGTATGCCAATTTCTTTTGACCTGCCCAGCCTGCAGCAGTCCCGCCAGGCCTTTGTGGTGCATGCGGTCAGTGCGTCGCTGGCATTGATGCTGGGGCCGCTGCAACTGCTGGCGGCCCTGCGCACCCGCTACCCTGCCGCCCACCGGTGGACAGGCCGGGCCTATGTGCTGGCGATTGCCGTGGCCTGGGTGTCATCGCTGCCCCTGGCCCTGCACGCCATGACGGGTGTGGTGGCGGCCACCGGCTTTTTTGCGCTGGGCCTGGTGTGGGTGGCGGCCACGGGCTGGGGCGTGGCCTGTGCTGTGCAGCGGCGGTTTGCCGAGCACCGGCGGTGGATGCTGCGCAGCTACGCGCTCACCGCCGCAGGCATCACGCTGCGCATCTACCTGGGCTTGGGCGCAGCGGCCGGGGTGGATATCGAGGTGTCCTACCCCTTCATCGCCTGGCTGTGCTGGGTGCCCAACCTGCTGGTGGCCGAGTGGTACCTGCGGCGGTCCGGGCCGCAGGTCCGGCTGTCGCCGCTGGGCGCGGCTTGAAGAAACCCGGTGCGCTGGGGGCGCGTGGCCCCCGGGGGTTTAGAACGGCTCGCAAAACTCAGCGAAGCGGTTCTGGCTAGGCGCGGCGTCGCAGGCAGTACGAGTAGTACGACAAGACGCTGCAACGACGCCAGAAGCGTTTTGTTAGCCGTTCTTAGCGCACCCGCATGCCGGGCGCGGCGCCGGGCCAGGGGTTGAGCACGTAGATGCCGGGGTTGGCTTTTTCGTCGCCATGGCTGGCGGCCAGCACCATGCCTTCGCTGACGCCAAACTTCATCTTGCGCGGCGCCAGGTTGGCCACCATCACGGTGTGTTTGCCGATCAGGTCGGCGGGCTGGTAGGCGCTGGCAATGCCGCTGAACACGTTCCGTGTGCGGCCTTCGCCCACGTCCAGCGTCAGGCGCAGCAGCTTGGTGGAACCCTCGACCGGCTCGCAGTTCACGATCAGCGCAATGCGCAGGTCGATCTTGGTGAAGTCGTCGATGGTGATGGTGGGGGCGAGTTCTTCGCCGCCGGGTGCTGCTACTGTTTCTGTAGCTGCCGAGGCTTGTGCAGCGGGCGCAGGGGGCTCAAAAAGTGCCTCAAGCTGCTCAGGCGTCACGCGTTGCATCAGGTGCTGGTATTGACCAATGGAATGGTTTGGGCCGAGCAATTTTTGCGCGTCGGTGAATTGCAATGGCGCTATGTTGAGGAAGGACTCGACCTGCGCTACCAGCGTTGGCAGTACGGGCTTGAGGTAGATGCTGAGCAAGCGGAAGGCTTCGATGCAGGTGGTGCACACATCTTGGAGGCGCGCGTTCTGACCCTCTTGTTTCGCCAGTTCCCAAGGTTTGTTGGCGTCAACATAGCTGTTAACTTGGTCGCAAAGCGCCATGATTTCGCGTGAAGCGCGGCCAGTATCGCGTGCTTCGTATGCATCAATAATTCGATGCTGCGCATTGCGCAAGTCGTCTATAACGGTGAGGCCATGCGGCACCTCAATATTGCCTAGCTTGCCTGCAAAGCGCTTACTGATAAAGCCAGCCGCACGCGACGCAATATTCACGTACTTGCCGATCAGGTCGCTGTTCACCCGCAGCATGAAGTCTTCGGCGTTGAAGTCGATGTCTTCGTTGCGTGCCGATAGCTTGGCGGCCAGGTAGTAGCGCAGCCACTCGGCGTTCATGTTCAGGCTCAGGTACTTGAGCGGGTCCAGGCCCGTGCCCCGGCTCTTGCTCATCTTCTCGCCGTTGTTCACCGTGAGGAAGCCGTGCACAAACACGTTGTTGGGCGTCTTGCGGCCACTGAAGTGCAGCATGGCGGGCCAGAACAGGGTGTGGAAGGTGACGATGTCCTTGCCGATGAAGTGGTACTGCTCGGTGTCGGCAGCTGCCATGTATTCGTCAAAGCTGCGGGTGTCACCGTGCTTGGCCTTGGGGCCGCCCTTGTCAAACCAGTTCTTCAGCGATGCCAGGTAGCCCACGGGCGCGTCCAGCCACACGTAGAAGTACTTGCCCGGCGCGTCGGGGATCTCGATACCGAAGTAGGGCGCGTCGCGGCTGATGTCCCAGTCGCCCAGGCCTTCGCTGGTGGTGCCGTCGGGGTTGGTGCGGACGGTGAACCATTCCTTGATCTTGTTGGCCACCTCGGGCTGCAGCTTGCCGTCTTGGGTCCAGTT
>Ga0187845_1000705_pt1 | contig 19720 bp, 20 predicted proteins | sample SpaLakP09_SKY_68_FD_134515 | JGI IMG/M metagenome (GOLD analysis project Ga0187845, IMG submission 134515) | Oligotrophic lake water microbial communities from Sparkling Lake, Wisconsin, USA - SP09_SKY_68 | ecosystem: Environmental > Aquatic > Freshwater > Lake | place: USA: Sparkling Lake... | reverse complement strand
TAGCAGTACAGTGCCCACGTGGCGGAATTGGTAGACGCGCATGGTTCAGGTCCATGTGCCGCGAGGTGTGGGGGTTCGAGTCCCTCCGTGGGCACCATAGAATTCCGCAAAAATGCCTTCATGAGCGCAAGCGATTGAAGGCATTTTTCATTTCTGGCGCCGCCTTGCCGTGCGGCGCCGTTCCACTTCCAGCCTTAGGCCAGTGCAGCTTGTACAGCTTGCGCCAGTGTCATGGTCGGACGGCCAAGCAGGCGGCCCAGCACGCCACTCTTGTCATCAAGCGCACCATGCGCAGCCTGTGCATCCGAGTCGGCAACCAGTTCGGCCAGCGCGCGCGGCAAGCCCACATTCAGCAGCAGTTCCAGAAACGCCTGTTGCGGCATATTCGCAAACGGGATCTGCTTGCCGCTCTGGCGCGAAACTTCTGCTGCCAGTTCGGCCAGCGAGAACGACTGATCACCAGCCAGCTCGTAGATGGACTGCGGCGCACTAGCGCTGGCCAGCACGATGGCAGCCGCTTCGGCATAGTCAGCGCGGGCAGCGGCAGCAATCCGCCCCTCGCCTGCCGCACCAGCCAGCGCGCCATGCGCAACCGCTGCGCCCAGGCTGCCCGTATAGTTCTCCACGTACCAGCCATTGCGCAGCAGCGTGTATGGCAAGCCCGATGCCAGGATGGCCGCTTCCGTTTCGCAGTGTTCCGCGGCAAGGCCCAATGCCGAAGTATCCGCATGCAGCACACTGGTGTATGCCAGCAAGCCTACCTGGGCGCGGGCAGCCGCGTCGATCACGTTGCGGTGCTGCGGCACGCGCTGACCCATATCATTCGACGAAATCAGCAATACCTTGCTAGCGCCAGCCAGCGCCCCATCCAGCGAAGCGGGATCATTGTAGTCGGCATGACGCACCTGCACGCCTTGCGCAGCCAGATCGGCGACCTTGCTCACATCGCGTACGGCTGCGACGATCTGCGCTGCCGGCACCCGCTTGCTCAATTGTTGAATTACGAGACGGCCCAGCTGGCCACTTGCTGCAGTAACGATAATCATGATGTTTTTCCTTGGTGTGAGTTCACGGGGAACATTCCGCGCGAATGCACCCATCATAAATGCTATACTTACTAATTGTAAGTACGTACATTTTGGTTAGTACCATGCAGATTTTCGTGTCTGGCCCTACCCTGCCCCCAACGACTTTATCGAGAACATCATGAATAACTCCGGCAACAGCCGCTCGCTACGCCAAGCCATCGCCCGCCTGAATGACCAGCAACCCGCCAGTTGCTGGCCGCCGAGTGCCCTTCCCGCGCGGTGCTGGGCCATATCACCAGCCGCTGGGGTGTGCTGGTGCTGGTGGTGCTGCTCGACGGCACCCACCGCTTCAGCCAACTGCGCCGCGCCATCGGCGGCGTCAGCGAAAAAATGCTGGCCCAGACGCTCGATGCCCTGGCCTACGACGGTCTGGTGCTGCGCATCGCCCAGCAGGTGGTGCCACCCCATGTGGAATACAGCCTGACGCCGCTGGGGCGCGAAGCCGCTACCCGGCTGGAAGTGCTGGTGGACTGGATAGAGGATAACTTCGCCCAGATTCGTGCCGCACAAGAGGCGGCAGAACAACAGGCGGCTTGACCCACATGCGCCATCCTGTGACACTGGATAAGTAGTAAACTTCCGGTAGTCAAACTTTATTTACTATCATGGCCGCGCTTCTTCCCACTAGCGAGCATCGCCGCATACTGATCCTCAGCGATCCGGTGTATGCCGTGGCGCCCCTCAACACCATGCTGGTGCGGCATGGCATGTGGGCTGACAGCCGTACTGTCAGCGATATCGAAGCCATACCGGGCGCGGCTGAGCATACCGCCCTGCTGTTAATCAACAGCACAATAGACCCCGCCCTGAGCGCGCCGTGGCAACAGTCCGGCATACTGCAGGTGGTGAGCTGGGACTTGCAACTGGCGCCGGACCAGCTGGCCGAAAAAATCCTGCTGCATCTGCGCATACTGCAGCCCCCCCTTGCCCGCCCCGGCCTGCCCGACAAAGACAGGCTGCAAATTACTTACCACCACATGCTGGCCCATTCGCCTGACCCCGTGCTGCTGCTGCATGCCGCCGACCTGGCCATCATCGACAGCAACCAGCACGCGCGCCGTCTATTCGGCATGACGGATGCAGAGCTGCTGCAAACCTGCTTCCCGGCCCTCTGTCCGCCTACCCAGCCCGACGGCATGAGCACCGAACAATGCCTGCGCAACGGCCAGCAGCATCGCAAGCTAACCATGCTGGGCTACCAGAACCAGCCGCTGACCTGCGACGTGGCCATGGTGCCGGTGACAGTGGACGGCCATGCGCTGCTGCACGTCCGTATCGCCGATATCAGTTCAAGCCGGCTGGCAGACGAGCTGCGCGAAGGCAAGAATCAACTGCTGGAAATGATCGCCAGCGGCGTCCCCCTAAACACCACGCTGGACCGGCTGATGCTGCTGATCGAATCGCAAGCCCCGCCAGTGCTGTGCACCATCATGCTGGTAGGCGAAGATGGCGTGACTATGCAAGCTGCTTCCGCGCCTAGCATGCCGGCCGACTATATCGCCGTCATCGACGGGCTGGCCGCTGGCCCCGGTGTGGGCTCCTGCGGCACCGCCATTTACCGCAAGCAGAACGTCATCGTCAGCGACATCATGACCGACCCTCTGTGGGCACCCTACAAGGAAATTCCGGCAAAATTCGGCCTGCGCGCCTGCTGGGCCACGCCCATCATGGCCAGCCCGACCACCGTGCTGGGCAGCTTCGCCATGTATTACCGCGAGCCGCGCAGCCCGACCGAGGCCGACCAGCGCCTGATCGCCGCAGCCACCCAGATCGCCCGCATCGCCGTGAATAGCACGCGGCGCGAGGCGGAGCTGCAGCGCCACCGCGAGCATCTGGAAGTACTGGTGCAGGAACGCACGGCGCAGTTGCAGCAAGCCAAGGAGGAAGCCGAACACGCCAACGAAGAATTAACGGTGGCGCTGGAAAATCTCAGCATGACGCAGGAAGAACTAGTGCGACGCGACAAGCTGGCCGCACTGGGCGCGCTGGTGGCAGGCGTGGCCCATGAACTGAATACGCCGATCGGCAATTGCCTGATCATGGCCAGCAGTATGAGCGAACGCACGGCAGTGCTGCGTGCCGAACTGGTCAATGGGCTGCGCCGCTCTACTCTCGATACCTATCTGCAGCAGGCCAGCGATGCAGATGCCGTGGTGCTGCGTAATCTCAACCGCGCCGCCCAGCTGGTGGCCAGCTTCAAGCGGATCGCCGTCGATAGCGACAATGCGCAGCGCGAACGCTACCTGCTTGCGGACGTACTCAAGCAGATGCGCCCTGTGATCGAATGCAACCTCAAACAGCACGGCGTCGAGCTGCAGGAAACCGTCGAAGCCGGACTGGTGCTCGATGGCTATCCGGGCCCGCTCGGGCAGGCACTGGAAAACCTGATCGACAACTGCGTAGTGCATGCCTTCAAAGGACGTAACCACGGCCTGATCCGCTTCAGCGCCGCGCGTGGTAGCAACGAGGAAATCACCCTCACCATTGAAGACAATGGCATAGGCATTCCGGAAGCCAGCCTGTCGCGCATCTATGATCCCTTCTTCACCACCCAGCTCGGCGCCGGCGGCTCGGGGCTGGGCCTGTACCGCACCCACAACATCATCACCGGCCTGCTCGGTGGCCGTATCGACGTGCAGAGCAGCCCGCAAGGCACGCGCTTCACCATCAACCTGCCCCAGGTTGCACCGAATTAGAGGATGGCAACTTATTCCTATCAGCAAGGAAGTTGCAGTCGTATAATTGGTTCAGGGAGTTAGTCTTACGTGCAACTAACCCGGAGAACCAGAAGCCGTGTCCTTACCCGACTCAAAACCACGCCCCGCCACTGCGGCCTGGCGCTGTGAATTCCAGTCCGGCGCCGACGAACTGGCTTTTCTGCGCCATCATCTGGTCACTACCAAAGGGCAGCTGCGCGTAACGCTGGTGATCTGCTCGCTGGTGTATCTGGGCTTCAATATTACCGACTTTATCTGGCTAGGCTATTCCAGCCAGACTGCCCTACTGGCCGGCGTCCGGCTGGTAGTGGCCCTGATCGCCATGGGCGGCATCCTGATGCTGCGGCGCTGGCCTGATTCCATCGCCACCACCCGGATCGTGGCCAGCATGGCCGAACTGGCCGCAGGCTGCGGCTTCCTGCTGATTTCGGCACTACGTTCGCAGGAATTCGGCCTGCATGCGATTTCGATGGCCATCATCATTATCGTGTTCTACATCTATATCCCCAACCGGCTGCTTTACTCGGCATCACTCGCTGCGCTCAGCACGCTGGGCTTTGTCCTGCTGGCGGCCAGTCTGGGCAGACTGCGCCCGGTAGAGCTGGGCACCATCGCCACCATGCTGACGCTGACCAACCTGTTTGGCTACGTTGCGGCCCAGCGCTATCAGCTACTGCTCAGGCACGAATATACGGCCCAGACTGTCCTCAAGAATCTGTCCATCCGCGATCCGCTCACAGGCTGCTATAACCGGCGCTATCTACACCAGCAGCTGCTGGAAACGGAAATTTCGCGGGCGCAGCGCTATCAGCTGAGTCTGACCGTCATCATGTGTGACCTGGACCACTTCAAACTGGTCAATGACCGCTACGGCCACCATGGGGGTGATGCGGTATTGCAACACTTTGCCTGTCTGATGCTAGCCCTGACACGCGACGGCGTCGATAGTGTGGTGCGCTATGGCGGCGAAGAGTTTCTGCTGATCCTGCCGGAAACGGATCTGGCCGGCGGCGAACTGCTGGCGCAGCGGCTAAGGCTGGCCCTGAGTGCCCAGCCGATAGCCCATGGCGACCAGCAGATCAGCGCCACCGCCAGCTTCGGCGTGGCCAGCATCGATTTTGCCCACAGCAGCGCCAGTGCCCGCATGAATATGATTACTGTCGCAGACGATATGTTGTACGCTGCTAAAAACAGTGGCCGCAACCGTGTGTGCTGCCGCCAGCTAGGATAAGACATGCGCCACATCAAACCCCTGCCAGCACTGACACTGGCCTTGCTGCTAGCCGCTGCCGGCGCCCAAGCCGGCCTTGCGCCGTGGTACCTATGGCGCAGCAAGATCGACGGCCAGCTAGCCTGCTCGCAAACGCCACTGGGCCCCGGCTGGGTGCAAGACTCCGGCCCCTTTAAAGATAGCCGTTGCGAAAAGCGCCTGCTTGCTAAATAATGATTTGCGCGTATTCAGTAGCAAACAAACAGTAGCAAAGAAACAAGCCGCAAAGAACTAGTCAAGCTGCATCCCAACTACCCGAGGAGACTGTATGTTCACCAACCCAGAGCAATTTGCGAACGCCACCAAAGCCTTGTTTGAATTCCAGCTGGAGACCTTCAACACCCTCACCAGCAAAGCCGTGCAAGGTGTTGAACAGGTGGTCGCACTCAATCTGGCCACCGCCAAAGCGCAGATGGAAGAACAGCTGGCCACCGGCAAAGAACTCAGCCAGAGCAGCGATCCCAAGGCCGCCATGTCGCTGGCCGCTGCCAAAGTCCAGCCGGGTGTAGCCGGTGCAGCGGCCTACAATGAACAGCTGGGTGCCATCATTGCCGAAATCCGCGAAGAGTTCAGCCGTGCTGCCGACGCCCACATGACGGAAGCCAAAAGTACCCTAAGCGCGCTGATCTACGACGTCACCAAAAACGTCCGCCCCGGCTCGGAGAACGCCGTCCAGATCGTCAAAACGGCCATCGACAACGCCTCTGCCGGCTATGAACAAGTCACCAAAGCCACCAAGCAGGCCGTCGCCTCGGTAGAAGAGCAGATCGCCAAAGCCAGCGCAATGGTCGAGCAGAACACGCCGAAAGCGGCCAAACCTGCGCGCAGCCGCAAAGCTGCCAAATAAGTCCGCACTCGGGCCTAAGCACGGGGCACCTTGTTGTGCCCCTTTTCTTTTATGGCATTTTGCCCGCTTGCCCGGCGTGCAGCTGCACGCCGGTTTGCCGCCTGCGGCCGAACGCGCTACACTGTATATAAAAACAGTTATCGCATTTGCCGCCTGCTATGAACCGCGTGCTCGACAATCCTCTGTATTACCTCGACAATTTTGAACTGGTGTTGCGCTGGATAGGCGAGCGCTACGACGATTTGCTTGCGCCCGACGAGCGCGCCTTTCTGGCCGACTATCAGAGCCTGCCCCAACCCTCGCGCGCCCTGCTGGTACGCATGGTGATGCGCAAAGGCACGCTGTTCCGCGCGAGCAAACTGGTCTATGCAGAAATCGGCAACACCCATGAAGCGGCACTGCCGCTGGCCCGGCTGGGCTTCATAGCAGCCGACCCGCAGCTCGCGCTGGAAGAACTGTTCGAGCTATTGCAGAAGCCTGAAATCAGCCAGGTATTCCAGCTGACACCGGCGCTGCGCCAGCTGCGCAAGGCTGACCAGCTGGCCGCGCTGCAACAGCAGTACGATAGCACGCACCCATATTCCAGCTGGTGCGCCGGCAGCAGCGACCACTGCTACCGCAACCTGAGCCAGCCGCTGTGCGACCGCCTGCGCCTTATCTTCTTCGGCAATTTCTATCAGGACTGGACCGAGTTTGTACTATCCGATCTGGGCATCTACCAGTACGAAAAAGTGGAATTCTCGCCAGCTGCGCGGGGCTTCCGCAACCGCCGCGATATCGACGACTTCCTTGCCCTGCACCGCTGCTACGAACGCTTTAACGATGGCGAAGACTACACCAGCGTCATCGCCGATCTGCCGCCCTGCGCCGAAGACAATGAATGGCTACGCAGCCGCCACCACAAATTCCTGTTCCAGATTGCCCAGCATCTGGAAAAGCAGCAGGACTGGCCTGCCGCCTACCAGCTGTACGCGGGCAGCCAGTATCCAGGTGCCCGCGCGCGCGCCATCCGCGTGCTGGAGAAAGATGGCCGCAGCGAGCCAGCCTACACCCTGCTGCAACTGGCCCTGCAGGCGCCGGAAAGCGCCGCCGAGCGGCAGCAGCTGCTGCGCATGGCACCACGGCTGGCACGTGCCATGGGCCAGCCCAAGCCGCCGCCTGTGACGTTGGCCCAGCCCCAGCGCATCGACCTGCAACTGCCGCCGCCTGCCGAGGCTAGCTATGTGGAACTGGTGGTGCGCGACCACCTGCATGCAGAACATGCACCCGTGTTCTACGTCGAGAATGCGCTGATCAACTCGCTGTTCGGCCTGCTGTGCTGGGACGCCATCTTCAGCCCCATACCGGGTGCGTTTTTCCATCCCTACCATCGCGGCCCGGCCGATCTGCACAGCGCCGATTTCCAGCACCGCCGCAGCAGCCAGTTCACCGCCGCGCTGGGCCAGCTGGAGGATGGCAGCTACCGCACCACCATCCTCGCCAATTACAGCACCAAAGCGGGCATCCAGTCACCCTTTGTGTACTGGGAAACGCTGGATGAAGAACTGCTGCAACTGGCGCTGGACTGCATTCCGCCACTGCACCTGCGCCGCTCCTTCGAACGCATCCTCGACGACATCAAAGCCAACCGCAGCGGCTTCCCCGATCTGATCCAGTTCTGGCCGGAGCAGCGGCGTTACACCATGATAGAAGTGAAAGGCCCCGGCGACCGGCTGCAGGATAACCAGCTGCGCTGGATCGAATACTGCGCCGAACATGCCATGCCCATCGCCGTGTGCTACCTGCAATGGGCACAGTGAACCAGTACACCATTGCCGTGCGTGCGCTGTGCGAGTTCACCGCCAAAACGGGCGACCTCGATCTGCGCTTCACGCCCTCGCCCACGGCGCAGGAGGGCATCGCCGGCCACGCCACCGTCACCGCAAGGCGCGGCGCCAGCTACCAGCGCGAACTGGCGCTGGCAGGCGATTATGGCTCGCTGCATGTGCGGGGCCGCGCCGATGGCTACGATACGGAAGCGCGGCGGCTGGAAGAAATCAAGACCTATCGGGGCGATCTGGAACGCATGCCAGATAACCAGCGCCAGCTTCACTGGGCACAGGCCAAGGTATACGGCCACCTGCAATGTGCTGCACTTGGTCTGGCCGAGATCACGCTGGCACTGGTGTATTTCGATGTGGGCAGCCAGAAGGAAACCATGCTGCAGCAGGTGCACAGCGCCGCCACATTGCAAGCCTACTTCGAACAGCAGTGTCAGCTGTTTCTGCAATGGGCCGAACAGGAAATCGCCCACCGCAACGCGCGCGATGCGCAACTGCAGCAACTGGCCTTCCCCTACGCCGGTTTCCGCCCCGGCCAGCGCGAGCTGGCGGCGGCCATGTACACCGCCAGCAAACGCGGCGTCTGCCTGCTGGCGCAGGCGCCCACCGGCATAGGCAAATCGGTCGGCAGCCTGTTCCCCATGCTGAAGGCCGCCGCACAGCAACAGGTCGACAAAGTGTTCTTCCTCGCCGCCAAAACGCCGGGCCGCCAGATGGCGCTGGACGCCGTACAGGTGATACGCCACAGCGCCCCCGCACTGCCGCTGCGCACTCTGGAACTGGTGGCACGCGACAGCGCCTGCGTGCATCCCGAGCTGGCCTGCCATGGTGAATCCTGTCCGCTGGCGCGCGGCTTCTACGACCGGCTGTCCGCAGCACGCCTTGCTGCGCTTGAGGCCTGCCAGCCTACGTCACCGCAGCAGCACATGGTACTGGACCGCCACACGCTACAGACTATCGCCCTGGCCCATCAGGTCTGTCCCTACTATCTGGGCAGCGAACTGGCACGCTGGTGCGACGTCATCGTGGGCGACTACAACTACTACTTCGACCAGAGCGCCATGCTGTATGGCCTGTCGGTGCTGAACGACTGGAAGGTCAGCGTGCTGGTGGACGAAGCGCACAACATGGTGTCGCGCGCACGCAAGATGTACAGTGCCGACATGAGCCACAGCAGCCTGCGGCAGCTGCGCAAGATCGCGCCGGAAGCGCTGAAGAAACCACTGGACCGCGTGCAGCGCCAGTGGAACCAGCTAGTCAAGGAACAGGACGACGACTACCAGTCCTATGCCGACCTGCCGGAGAAATGGCTAGCTGCTTTGCAGACTGCCGCCAGCGCGATCAGCGATTACCTGAACGAACATCCCACCTACCACGAGCCGCCGCTGCAGGAGTTCTATTTCAACGCCCTGCAATTTACCCGTCTGGCCGAGAGCTTCGGGCCGCACGCACTATTCGATATCGAAAAGCGCCCCGGCCGCCACAGCAGCCAGAGCGACAGCATCCTCTGCATCCGCAACATCGTGCCGGCGCCGTATCTGGCGCCGCGCTTTGCGCTAAGCCACAGCAGCGCCCTGTTCTCGGCCACGCTCAGTCCATGGAACTACTTCCACGATCTGCTGGGGATGCCGGACAGCACCGCGTGGGTAGATGTGGAATCGCCCTTCGTGGCCGAGCAGCTCAGCGTCAAAGTGGCCGGCCATATCTCTACGCGCTACCAGCACCGGCAGCAGTCGCTGGCGCCGATCGCCCAGCTGATGGGACAGCAGTATGCCCAACAGCGCGGCAACTATCTGGCCTTCTTCAGCAGCTTCGACTACATGGAAAAAGCTGCGCAAGCGCTGGCCGCAAGCTATCCCGACATCCCGCAATGGTCGCAGACACGGCGCATGGACGAAGCGGCGCGCAGCGACTTCCTCGCCCGCTTCACGCCCGACAGCTGCGGTATCGGCTTCGCCGTACTCGGAGGCGCCTTCGGCGAAGGGGTAGACCTGCCAGGCGCGCGCCTGATCGGCGCGTTCGTCGCCACTCTGGGCCTACCGCAGGTCAATCCCGTCAACGAACAGATACGCCAGCGCATGGACAGCATCTTCGGTGCCGGCTACGACTACACCTACACTTATCCCGGCATGCAGAAAGTGGTACAGGCAGCGGGCCGTGTGATCCGCACCCAGACCGATCGCGGCACCGTGTATCTGATCGACGACCGCTTCGGCCGCGCGGAACTGCGCGCCTTGCTGCCCGCCTGGTGGCAGGTCGAATAATCCGGTCTGCCCGCCGCGCCGCCAGCCTGCCGCCCAGCAGCTGATGCCCGAGCGGTCAGGAGCGTTCGGACAGCACCCGTGCTGGTGCCAGCCACAGCACCAGCAGCCAGCCGGTAAACGACAGACTACGCTGCAGCCCCGCAAACGCCAGCATGTACAGCAGCCACTGGGCCGCCCCATGAGGAGTGGCCAGACCGGCACTCCCCATCAGTAAATTCGTGAGCATGGCGGCCAGCGCAGTGACCGTCAGCATGAACCACCATTGACGTTCGAGTTTGGATGGCATAAATACAGTCCTTCAAAGTTACAGATTCCGCTGCGCCCCAGCTCTTAAGCGGGCGGCAGCTCTTTGGTTAAGGCATAACGGCTACCTGCACCAGGCGGAAAATCAGCCACCTGACTCACCACCTTGTAGCCGCACTTTTCATAAAACGGTAAGGCCTGAAAACTCAGCGTTTCCAGAAACACCCGCGGACAGTTACGGCGCACTGCCTCGGCTTCGGCCGCCTGCATCAGCGCAGTGCCATAACCGCCGCCGCGCACCGTGTCGGCCACCCATACAGCCTGCACCTGCAGCCAGCCGAGATAGGTGGCACCAACCACTCCGCCCACTACTTCACCGTCCTGATCGCGCAATGCGACAAACAGATAATTGGGCGTATCGCCAGCGGTTTGCGACGCATTATAGGCAGTCAGCCCCTTGATTACCACTGCCATCTCGGCCGCAGCCGGCTGCTGCTCCACAACCACTTTGTACTGGGTCTCCATTGTTCCTCCCGTTCCGCTCGATACAAGTCATACTGCCAGCAGCGCTACTGCAGCACCGTCCGTATTTTCTGATAGCCGCTGCGGCTCACCGGCACTTTGCTGCCGTCGCGCAGCACTGCCACGTAGCTGTCGCGCGTAGCCTGTTCGATCCTGTCCACGCAGGCGATATTCACCATCCACGAGCGGTGGATGCGCATGAACTGCTCGCCATCGAGCAGCTCTTCCAGCTCCGCCATGCGCTGGTTCTTCAGATAGTTGCGGCCTTCCGCGCGGATCTGCACATAGTCATCCTGCGCTTCGATCACCTCGATTTTGTCGCAGGTGATCACATGCACTTTGGCGCCATCGCGAATCAGCACCCGGCCCAGCGGACGCTGGCGCGCCACAGCCTCCTTGACCATATTCGCCACCGCCACATCGCCTGCACCGCCGCCGGCAACCAGACTGGCGCGCGCATGCGCCAGCGCCTGATCGAAGCGCTGCTGGCTGAAAGGCTTGAGCAGATAATCGAGCGCGTGGAAATCGAAAGCCTTGATGGCATACTGGTCGAACGCCGTCGCAAAGATATAGCGCGTCTTGTTGCCCGCCAGTTCAGCCACCTCGAAGCCATCCAGCTTGGGCATCTGGATATCGAGGAACACCAGATCCGGCGCAAGTTCGGTGATCGCCTTGACGGCTTCGAAACCATTGGCACATTCGGCCACCACTTCCACATCGGCATGCTCGGCCAGATATTCGCGCACCACTCCGCGCGCCAGCATTTCGTCATCAACAATAATGATACGCATGGCTGCTTATTCTCCCTCGCCTGTCTGCGCAGGCATCGTAATATCCACGGCAAAGCACAGCGCCTGCTGGCCCCAGTGGATGCTTGCTTCGTGTTTGTAGGCGCCCGCCAGCCGCTGGCGTACGTTGCTCAGGCCTATGCCGTGGCCATCGCGCTGGATCGCGCCTGCATCCGGGTCCACCGGATTTTCTACCCGTATCTGCAGCATCGAACCGGAGCGCCGCGCCGTCAGCACGATCACCCCGCCCGCTGGCAGATTGCAGATGCCGTGCTTGACCGCGTTCTCCACCAGCGGCTGAATAATCATCGGCGGCACCAGACAGTCGCTGGCAGCATCCTCCACCTGCTCGCTGATCTGCAAGCGTTCGCCAAAACGCACCTGTTCGATCGCGAGAAAGTGGCGGATCAGCTTCAGTTCCTCGCCCAGCGTCACTTTCTTGTGGGCTTCCATGCCTAGGCTCTGGCGGAAGAAGCTGGCCAGTTCCAGCGTCATGCGGCGCGCTGCCTTGGCATCCTGCGAGGTCAGCGCGCTGATCGAATTCAGGCTATTGAACAGGAAGTGCGGATCGATCTGGGTGCGCAGCATGCGCAGCTCGGCCTCCTGCGCCATCAGCAGCGATTCCAGCTCGCGCTGTTCGGCCTGTTTAGCACGGACAAACTCGATGACCAGATAATGCAGCGCGGCGGCAAAGCCATACAGCAGCACGCCCAGCCCCACCACCGTCGCGGCCAGCTGTGGCCCCAGCACGATCCCGCCCCAGGCCACACCCAGCGCAAGACAGGCGCTATTCCACAGCTGCCCGGCACCCAGCCAGAGCAGGCCGGACACCATGGCCGCCATCAGCAGCACCAGCACGATGGCCGCTTCGCTCCGGCCATTGAGTGGATAGGCGCGGCACAGATAGTGCGCGGAATAGCCCGCCACAAAGGCATACAGCAAATGCATGGGAATGGCGAACAGCAGCGCATTGGCCAGCGGTGCCACCTTGGCCGCCACCAGCACGGCGCCGAAGGCGATGCCGAGGAACAGCCACACCAGCAGATAGATCTGGCTGCCGCGCCGGTTGAGGTTCAGGCCCTGCATGCTCAGTTACGTACTTCCAGACCGCCCATGATGGCGTAGCCGCGCACGATCAGCCGCTTTTCCGGCGTAGCTGGGGCGATGGTCTTTTCTTCAAAGCCGCCCATGATGGGTGTGCCTTCCAGTTCCACCGTCCAGTCAGCCGGCACCTTGATGGTAATCCCGCCGAACATGGCAAACACATTCAATACCGCCGTGCCGGCGATCGAACTCTGGCGCAGATCCAGCTCGCAGCCGCCGAATACGGCCGTCACTTCGCCGCCGCGGAAATCCGGCGTGGTCACGCGGCGCTGGAAGCCGCCCATGATGGCAGTGATATTCAGCAGCGCATCGTCAGTGCCCTTGTCGAGGCTGATGCGGCCATCTTCGAACAGCGACTTGCCGGTGCCCGACTTGAACACCACCGACAGCCCGGCCAGGATCAGCATCAGCGGCCAGAAGGCGCGCCAGCTCAGTTGAATAATCCCCAGATCATGCAGGAACACCACCCCGCCGAACAGGATCAGGCCACCACCGACAATGGCGCCGCCGGCGCTACGGGTTTGCAGCATTTTCAGGATGCCGAAGAAGATCAGCGCAGTAGGCCACAGGTGCAGCGTGAAATCCAGATCGAGCAGGCCGATGTTATCGAGCAGGAAAATCAGCCCGATCGCGATGACGAACAGTCCGACCACCATTTGCGAGGCAGGATTACGTGTGCGCGGGGTTTTCATGCTTGCTCCTTGATCGATGCTTGAATATTGTCCAGCAGAGGGCGCAGCATCAGGCACAGGCCCCATGCAATCAGCAGCGCCGGCCAGGTTTCGCCAAAGCCCACACCCCAGATGCGGTTAAACGAAACATACCACCAGCCAGCGAAAAAGATCTCCCATAGGCCGTTGGTAAAATGCTTGGCGGTGGTGGGCGGTATCATCTTGATGACGCCGCTGATCACCAGCAGCCATGGCCAGTAACGCCACAGGTGGGCCAGATTGAAGTCCAGCTGGATCAGCTCGATCTGGTCCAGCAGCAGCGCGCCGCCGGCGGCGATCATTACGATGCCCCAGACCATCTGTTTGCGCCAGCGGTAAGCAGTTTGAATTGTCATTTCAGTCTCCCGGTTCGGTATGGTTGGAACGATACCGTGCCGGCACTGGCGGCGAAACAGCTATTCGGCCAGTGACGGAATTTAACCGGTGAATGACGCAGAATTACAGTTTCTCGCGCAGGAAGCCGAGGAAGCACTGAATGCGCTGGGCCAGCTGGGTATTGCGGAAGTACACTGCGCAGATCTGCCGGGTCTGGCCGTTATTGGCATCTGCCAGCAGCGGCACCAGCCGCCCTGCCGCCACATCGGCTGCCGTCAGATATTCCGCCAGACAGACGATGCCCTGGCCGCGCAGCGCCAGCTGGCGCCGCATTTCATCGCTGGAAGCCGCCAGCGCCGCCACGATGGGCAAGCTGTGGGCGCCGTCGTGGCGCAGCGGCCATTGCTGCTCGCTGCCATGCTGGCCCTCGCCGATCAGGGTGTGGCCGGCCAGATCTTCCGGCACTTGCGGCGTGCCGTGTTCGAGCAGATAGTCGGGGCTGGCCAGCACCTGCAGGGGCGAACTGGCCAGTACCTGCGCATGCTGGGATGGGTCGTCCGGCCGGCCGATGCGGATGACGATGTCGGTGCGCTGCTCGACCAGTTCGCTCAGTTGTTCGTTGCTGTTGAATTCCAGCCGGATATCGGGATAGCGCTGGCGGAATTCGGCCAGATGGGGCACTACGCAATGCAGCATGAAAGCCGAATCGGCCGCAACACACAAGCGTCCGGCCGGCTTCTGCTGGCGGATGCGGATGGATTGTTCCGCCTCTTCCATGGCTCCCAGAATGGCGCGCCCCTGAACCAGGAAAATCTGGCCTTCTTCCGTCAGTTCCATGCGGCGGGTGGTACGGGTCAGCAGCGAGGTGGCCAGCTTGTCTTCCAGCCGCGACAGGGCACGGCTAACGCCAGAAGTGGTCTGGCCCAGATGAACGGAAGCGGCGCTCAAGGTGCCGCTGTCGATTACGGTGATAAACGTTTTCAGGTCATCGGAATTGATTTCCACGTGCACTCTACCCTTGAAATGCTACTGTTACCAGACTCGCTCAGGCGACATACAGTAGCACCGCACCAAAGTGGCATGCACTGCCGCCAAGCACAAACAAATGCCAGACTCCGTGGCCATACGACCATTTGTGGTCCGTCACGAAGAAAGCGATGCCCGCCGTGTACACCAGACCACCTGCCGCCAGCCAGGCAAATCCTGCCCAGCCCAGCGCCTGCACCAGCGGGCTGGCGCCGATCACAGCCACCCAGCCCATGGCGACATAAATCACCAGCGAAAGCACCCTTGCGCCGCGCGCAAACAGCACTTCCTGCACTATCCCCACCACGGCCAGCGTCCACACCACCCCGAACAGCGACCAGCCCCACGGTCCGCGCAGACTGACCAGCGTGAACGGCGTGTAGCTGCCGGCGATCAGCAGGTAGATGGCGCAGTGATCGAGCTTGCGCAGCACCTGCTTGGCCCGCCCGCGCCGGCTGTGGTAGAGCGCCGAAACCAGATACAGGGCCAGCAGCGTGAATGCATACACGCTGAAACTGACCACTTTCCACGCATCGCCGCTGCGCGCCGCCAGCACCACCAGCAGGGTGCCGCCTAGCGCCGCCAGCACCGCCCCTACCGTATGGGTAATGCTGTTAAATCGTTCGCCGTAGTACATATGTTGTCCAGTGAGTGCACGCGACAGCCTGATTGCCGTCACCAAACCATTGTATTGCACTGCACCAGCCGCGCTTTGAGCATTGCTTCTAAAACGCACCAACAGTTGATACTTAGTAAAAAACTAAGCATATCATAATAAAAATTGAAATTAAACAATGTTATAAAAAATTATATAAACGGCGCGGCTTATGCCTGAACCTGGAGAGCGCAGCCAAGGATGTGGTAAGGTGCCAGCCATGAACCTTCTTGCCCAGCCTGATCCGCACGCCGCCCCTGCAATCCAGCCGTATGAGCGCTGCATGGTGCTGGGTGGCGGCGGCTTCCGCTTCGGTATCTATATCGGCATGTATGCCGCACTGCGCACGGCCGGACAGGCGCCCGACATGCTGCTGGCCAGCTGCGGCGGCGCCATAGCCGCCACCATCATCCACCACCTGCCCGACCCGGCCGAGCAGCGCGCCTGGCTGTCGTCGCGCGCCATGTACGAGTTCTGGTGCAGCTTGCGTTCCACACCGCAGGCCAATCTGGCCGGTACGCTGCTGGCCGCAGCGCGGCGCAAGCTGTCGAGTGCCAGCGCGCCGGTAATTCCCGATCTGTTCGGCGATTATCTGTTCGAAATTCCTGACCGCCTGCCCTTCCCGCCCGACAGCGGCAAGCCCGAGGTGGCGGTGGCGATCATCGGCGGCAAGCTGCTGTTCGATGCCAGCGAAGTAGGCCAGCCGCGCCGCGCGCGCAAGCTATTTGCCGAAACCGTATTCTGCGACGCCCGCAGCGCCGCCCTGCTGGCGCATATGAAAGCGCCGCTCAGTGCAGCGCGCTGGGGCCAGCACGCGATTGCCGACCAGCTGCTGCTGGAAGCGGGCGCCACGCTGGATCAGGCGGCGCGGATATCCATCGCCGACATGTATTACTTCCGCTGCCAGCCCTACAACGGCAACGAATACATAGGCGGTGTGCTGGACCTGTTCCCGGTCGAGATTGCGCGCCGGCTGGGACGCGAAGTGATCATGGAATTCAAGGAAGCCTTCGATCAGGTGTTTTCCATTCCGGCCTGGCGCGCCGTACTGGGCGTCAATGGCAATGCCCGTCTGCGCTATGCCAACACCCATCTGGCCGACATCCGTATCGACAGTTCCGATGTGTCGCACACGCTGGCACGCCAGCAGCTGCAGCAGAAACTGCACTGGCGGCGCAACCGCATCGAACTGGCCATGCCGCCCACGTATGAGGAATTTGTGCGCTTTATGGATGACCAGTGGCAATTCGGCTATGAGCGCGCCATGGAAGCCTTGCGCCACCCGCGCGGCCAGCATCCGCCGGCCATCCGCCGGGCCACCCGCCACAGCAAGCCTTTACGCAGCGTGCGCAGCTGACGCCTGCTGATACAGGCTTGCGCCGGCCTGGGCCTTGCTTAGCCTTCTGGCGCTGTCAGACTATCCGGCTGGCATGGGCCAGCTTCAGCGGCACAGCTGGCGCCAGTTCTGCTCGAACTCTTCGGGCGCCACGTCCTGCGCCAGCAAGGTCAGGTCGCGCGCCACGGCAATGTAGCGCTGGTAGCCGATGTAGCCACCGAAAGCATCTTTGGTATTGACTTCACCGCAAGGGGCGCCGCCCTTGCCGATAAACTGGTTGCGGAACTGGGCCGCACCGGGCTCCAGCACCTTTTCCTTCACGTATTTTTCACCCTGACTGGTGAGCGTGGCCACATCTTCCTGCCGCTGCTGGGCTGCGCTCTTGCCGCAGGCCGCCAGCGCCAGCATCAGGGCGCACAGGCCCAGCCCCCGCATGACGTTTAAAAACATCATCATATTTTCTCTTTTATAACAGTTTCAGGAAAATTATCGCCGAAAACACTGTAACCCGCCAGACATAACGCGCCAGCAGCCCGCATTGTTGACAGACCGGGTATTTGTTACTATCACCAGCTTTACAGCCAGTTCAGGAGAACCCATGTCCCATCCGCTACCCGCCCGCCTGCTGCAGGCGCTGTTTGCTTGCTCTATGTTGCTGGCAAATGCTGCCGAGGCAGCAGAAAAACTGGCCCATGTCACCATTCTCGCGACCGGCGGCACCATCGCCGGCAGCGGCGCCACCAGCACCACCACGGTAGGCTATACGGCGGCGACCGTGGGTGTGGATCGCCTGATACAGGCCGTGCCCGAGCTGGCCAAGGTAGCCGAGGTCAAGGGCGAGCAAGTGTTCCAGATTGCCAGCGAAAACATGAGCAACGAACACTGGCTGACACTGGCCAAGCGGGTCAACACCCTGCTGGCCCAGCCGGATGTGGATGGCATCGTCATCACCCACGGTACCGACACGCTGGAAGAAACTGCCTACTTCCTCGATCTGGTGGTCAAGAGCAAAAAACCGGTGGTGCTGGTAGGCGCCATGCGGCCCGGCACGGCCCTGTCGGCTGATGGCCCCATCAATCTGTACAACGCCGTACTGCTGGCCGCCAGCCAGGATGCCATCGGCAAAGGAGTACTGGTTGCACTGAACGACCAGATCCATGCTGCGCGCGACGTCACCAAAACCAATACCTCGACGCTGGACAGCTTCAAGACGCCGGAACTGGGCATGCTCGGCTACATCCAGGGTAACAAGCCTTACTTCTACCACGTGTCGGCACGCAAGCATACGGTCGACACGGAATTCGACATCAGCAAACTGGACGCCCTGCCGCAAGTGGACATCGTCTACGGCTATGCCAATATGGGCCCTGCAGCGCTGAATGCCGTGGTGGCCGCCGGCGCCAAAGGCGTGATCCACGCCGGTGTGGGCGATGGCAGCCTGGCCGGCAAAGTGGTGCCTGCCCTGAAAGCAGCGCGCCAACAAGGCGTACTGATCGTGCGCGCCAGCCGCGTCGGCCAGGGCATCGTGGCACGCAACGGCGAAGCCAATGACGATGAACTGGACTTCGTGGCTGCCGATACGCTGAATCCGCAGAAAGCCCGCATCCTGCTGATGCTGGCCCTGACGCGCAGCAGCGACAGCAAGGAAATCCAGCGCATGTTCTACCGCTACTGATGCGCTAGCGAACCAGCGGATAGTCTGGCCGCGCCATGCGGAACAGGCTATCCGGCTGGACCTCGAAGTAATCGGCCGGCCCGCCGCCACGCAAAATGGTGTGCGATCCGGCCGTGTCGTACACCCCGTCCTTGAGCATGGCGTTTGCAATATGCACGCCCACTACCTCGCCCAGCACCAGCCACGCCTCGGTATCCTGTCCTGCAGCCGTTTTCAGGCGCACGATCTGGCTGCAGCGGCATTCGAACGCCACCGGACTTTGCCCCACCCGCGGCGCTTGCACCAGCCGTGACGCCACCGGCGTCAGCCCGGCCAACGCAAATTCATCGACCTCGGGCGGCGCAGCAGCGCAACTCAGATTCATCGCCTCGGCCAGCGGACGGGTCGCCAGATTCCATACGAATTCCCCGCTGTGCTCGACATTGCGCAGCGTATCCTTGCGCCCCAGACTGGAAAAGCCGATCAGCGGCGGGGTGTAATTAAAGGCGTTGAAGAAGCTATACGGCGCCAGATTGCGCACCCCGTCAGCGCCCAGGCTGGAAATCCAGCCTATCGGACGGGGTCCGATAATGGCATTGAACGGATCATGGGGCAGGCCATGCCCGCGTGCCGGCTCGTAAAAATAACTGTCGTGCATATATTCATCCTATCAAGCTCATAAAATCTATACGCTCATGCACCCGCGCCAGAGTGTTGCTCAAACGCTGCAACGGCACCATTACCGGCACGCCATGTCACAACTGTCGGCGCAAGGTCCATCCGGCGCAAAATCCGCTCTCTCCCTCCGTCGGCACCCGCCATCCGGTCTTCCGGCGCCTATTGTGCCCTGTCGGCGCTTTACACGCCGAAACAAGCTGATACATCTGTAGCCTTGCATTGCACACGTACACGTCACAAACTAAGTGTTCCACTTAGGCAGTTTCACTTATGTCAACTCATCGGACCACCCATCTTCATTTCATGACGCTGCAGGACAGCCAGTATGCTAAACGCCTGCGCGCCTTCCGTCGCGACGCCGGCTGGCCCACTACGCCGCCGCGCTCAGCTGCCGACTCGCGCGGCCGGGTGCAATGGGTGGGCGTTTCCGCCGCGCACAAGCAGATCGGCATTGCGCGTCTGGAACTGGCTGCACCGGCATTCTGCTATGTAGCCGAATTCATCATCAGCCACGAATGGCGCGGCATGGGGGTAGGAAGCTGGTTCATCCAGCAGATTGAACGTTACTGCGTCAGTCTGGGCATACCGCGCCTGATGCTGGAAGCCGCACCGGGCACGGATTCCTTCTACGCTGCACTCGGCTTCCAGCCTGATCTCCGGGT
>Ga0187845_1000704_pt1 | contig 19724 bp, 18 predicted proteins | sample SpaLakP09_SKY_68_FD_134515 | JGI IMG/M metagenome (GOLD analysis project Ga0187845, IMG submission 134515) | Oligotrophic lake water microbial communities from Sparkling Lake, Wisconsin, USA - SP09_SKY_68 | ecosystem: Environmental > Aquatic > Freshwater > Lake | place: USA: Sparkling Lake... | reverse complement strand
CGGCCATTCAGATGATCGAGCTGGCCCGCTACCACATGGGCCGCCAGCGGCACGTCGATGGCGATCAGCCGGTCCGGCCCGAAATGGGGCAGGCCTGCATTGCGCACAGCCTGCGACGACAGCGCCGAAACCCGGATGGCAGGGTCGATATCGTTGGCCAGCATGGCCAGATAGGCGGCATCGCCCAGCAGCACGCAGTTGGCCTCATGACGGCGCTCCCACGCGGCGCGGATGGCGATTTCCGGACCGATGCCGGCCGGTTCGCCGACCGTCAGGGCCAGCACGGGCCGGCGTCCCGCAGATTGATTGCTAGCGCCCACGGGCGACCCTTTCTTGCTGATGCGATGATTCGGCGGCCGGCCCGGCCGGCATCGCCGGAGCGGGCCAGCCGGCCTGCCTTATTTGGCCGGATTGCTGCCGTCTTCGGTACGGAACTCGACGTAGGCACGGTCGCGCACTTCGCGCTGCCAGCTTTCCCCCGCTTCTTCCATCTTGCGCTCGCGAATAGCCTGGCGGGCGTTATTGCGCTCGCGCTCCTTGGAGACGTCGTCGCTCTTACGCTCCAGCACTTCGATCAGGTGGATACCGAAGCTGGTTTCCACCGGATCGCTGACTTCGCCGATCTTCAGGTTGTTCATGGCCGCCTCGAACTCCGGCATGGTATCGCCCGGATACAGCCAGCCCAGATCGCCGCCCTTGGAGGCCGAACCGTCGTTCGACACCAGACGGGCCAGATCTTCGAACTTGGCCGCCTTGTTATCCAGCCGCTCCTTCAGCTCCAGCAGCTTGCGCTTGGCATCGGCCGCGCTCATGTTCGGCGTGACCTTGATCAGGATGTGGCGCGCGTGAGTCTGCTGCACGGCAGCCACTGCCTGTGCTTCGGCCAGACTGCGGCGCTCGGACACCTTCAGTATGTGGAACGCACCCACGCTCTTGATGATGGGCGTGACCTGGCCCGGCTTCAGCTTGCCCAGCGCTTCCGCGAACACGGGCGGCAGACGCTCGGGCTGGCGCCAGCCCACCACGCCGCCTTGCAGCGCATCGCTGGAATCGGAATAGGTACCGGCCATCTTGGCGAAATCGGCGCCGGTGCGCAGCTGGCGCATCACTTCCTCGGCGCGGGTGCGGCGCTGAGCGATTACTTCGGCAGTGGCATTGTCCGGAATCCGGATCATGATCTGCGAAATATTCAGCTCGAACTGCTCGGCTGCTGCAGCTTTTTCGGCCGCCAGGAAGCTGTCCACTTCGGCGTCGGAAATCTGGATCTTGGCATCGACTTCATGCTCGCGCAGACGCTGCATGGTGATCTCTTCGCGGATCTCTTCGCGGAAGGCGGCATACGGCATGCCTTCCTTCTCCATCTGGTTGCGCAGGTCCTGCACATTCATTTTCTGTGCTTCGGCGATACGGGCGATGGCGCGGTCCAGCTGCAAATCGTCCACGCGTACCCCCATTTCCTTGGCCATCTGCAGCTGGGCGCGTTCCACGATCATGCGCTCGAGCAGCTGGCGGCGCAGGTCGGCCGCATCGGGCATGGCCACGTTCTGCGCCTTCATACGGCCCGTCACCGTCTTGATACGGTTATTCAGCTCACGCTGGGTGATCACATCATCATTGACCACCACCACGATGGAATCGATCGACACATTGCCCGATTCGCCGGGCGGCAGGAAACCTTTGCCATCGCTCTTGACGGCTGGCTTGGCCGCAGCAGCGGCTGCCGCAGGGGCCGCCGTGGCAGCTGGCGCGGCGACTGGTGCAGCAGGTGCGGCGGCCGGCTTTTTGCCGAACAGGCTGCAACCGGCCAGCGCGCTGCTGCACAACAGCAGCGCCAGAACTTTCATCGGGATGGGACGGGCATTACGCATGGTAGAAGCTCAACAGTCAGTAGTCATCAATCAAACAGCGCCGGCCATCCGCAAGCAGATAACTGGCGCCGGGGTTTCTTAACGGCCGTAGCCTTCGTTTAAACGCTGGTAACCGGGAATACTATTTTTCATCGCTTCGAGCGGGCTACCCACGCCGAGGTGCGACAGGCCGCTCAACTCCAGCTGGAAGAAGATCGGCGTGGAAGCCTTGGTCGAGGTGGTCACGAAACGCTGTGCGCCCATACGGAACACCCAGCAATCGCCGTTGTACTCGAGACCGACCAGACTTTCCAGTACTTTTTTATCCTGCACAGAATAGCTGACCCGGCCTACCCCGTACCAGCGCTGGAAAATCGGCCACTGGCTGGAGATATCGATATTCTTGAAACTGCCGCGCAGATAGCGGTAGCCCAGATTCAGCACCTTCTTCTGGCCCGGCAGCCACTGTACCGTATAGCTTTCCGATACCACCCGATGCTGGCTGGGGCTGTACTGCACAGCACTGTCGAGCCCCCAGCTTTCGGCGATCCGGCCGGTCGCCGCCAGCAGCATATCGGAACGGGTATCCACCACCGGGGTGGAAGAATTGAGCTGCACGCGCTGATCGCGGAAATAGAAACGCTGGCCAAACGCCAGCCGCAGCGCTTCCGCGCCGGCCTCGTTGAGGAAGCGCGATACCAGCGCCGCCGTCAGCTGGTCGGCATCGCCGATACGGTCCGAACCGACGAAACGGTTTTCGCTGAAGATCTGGCTGAAGTTGAAGGTGGCGGCATCCGTATCGAAAGTCGGGAACTGGCTCTGGTCGCGGTACGGCGTATTCACGTAGAACAGGCGCGGCTCCAGCGTCTGCGTCATTTCCTTGCCGCCCACTTGCAGCGGCCGTTCGAACACCAGGCCCGCATCCACCGACACCGTCGGAATCGCACGCGACAGCTGCTCTGCCTTGCTGCCGCTGGCGTCGTTGGCGTCCAAATCATAGCGGGCCAGATTGACGCTGGCCTTGGGCGTGATGAAATAACTGGCGCCGATGATCGGATAGCTCAGCTGCGGGATCGCCACCAGCCGGGTGCCGCGCTGCAGGGTCGGATGATAGAAGCGGGTCAGTTCGCTATCCATCGCCCAGTCGAAGCCGCCCGCCACATCGTATTGGGCCGCATGGAAATTAATCGCCGGCAGACGGTCGTAAGGGCGCGATACGAACAGGCTGGGATCGACCACCGATTCCGGGTCCTGCAGCACCTGATACTTCTGTACCCGCGCCGTCAGCGTCCAGAAATCGCCATGGTAGTCGGTACGCAGTTCGCGCAGCAGCTGGCGCTCGGTGGAGCTCGACACCGTCTTGGAGAAATCGTTGGGATAGTTGTTATCCGACGCAGCGCGCACCTGCCAGCCGTACGACCAGTCGCTGCTCAGCTCCTGGGTATGGTGCGAACGTATGCTCCAGCGGTCGGACGAGCCGCCCGGCGTGGCCGGAATATACTGCTTGTCATGCGGCAGATACTCGAGATAGGTCTCGCCCTGATACAGCCCGCCCTCGGTCTCGCCCAGGTAGCGGCCATTGGCGCCCATCTGGAAACCGCGGCGCGGAATGATTTTCGGGTACAGCGTCAGATCGCGGTTAGGCGCGATGTTCAGGTAGTACGGCACGGTCAGTTCGGCCGCCCCCTTGGAGCCGAAGCCCGGCATCGGCGACAGCCAGCCGGAGCGGCGTGCACCGGACAGCGAGAACGACAGCGCCGGCGTGCCCAGTATCGGCACGTCCTTGAAATAGATGATGGTTTTGCCGGCCGTGCCCACGTCGCGCCCCGAATCGAGGTTCAGCGTGTTGGAACGCAGATACCAGTCCGGATTGGCGCCGTGGCAGGTGCTGTAGGTGCCGTTCAGCACCAGCGCCTCGTCTTCGTTGAGGAAGTTGATGCGTTCGGCCTTGCCCTGTGCATGGTTGGCTTCCAGCCGGTAGGTCGGGTTGAGCATATAGCCCTGCCCCGTATCCATGTTCAGCTGCAGTGCATCGCCCGTAAAGTAGTCGCCAAAGCGCCAGATGCGCACATGGCCTTCCGCCTGCACTTCATCTTCCACCTGCTTGTAACAGGCCGTATCGGCCTTGACGCGGGTCTGGTCCTTGACCAGTTCCGCATCGCGGTTCAGATTGATTTCGCGCTCGGGGCGGCCGGTAATGTCTTCCGCCTGGATCACCGTCACGGCGGCCTTGTTCTCAATCCGCGGCGCGCGGGTCTTGCCGGGCAGGCTCTGGGCGTAGCCGGGCACGGACGAAACCGTCACGATAGCAGTCAGGGCATAGGCCCAGCGGGGCGAGGTAGAGGGGGGCAAAAGCCAGCGCAGGCAACTCATGAAAAATAAGGGCGTACCACCATGACAGGCGATTTTTTAATCTGAATCCCTTATTATAGGGGAATCTTCAGTCTATACCGGTTTCCGCCGTCCGCTCCATGTCTTTATTACAGAATTTACCATCTGATACGCCTGATAACACCCATGCTAACACCCCCGATCTGCGTCTGGCCGCTCTCACCGAGTGGCTGGCCGGCCTGAACGTGGTGGCGGCAGCCAGTGCCCGTCCGGCTTCCGCCGACGCCAGCTTCCGCCGCTACTTCCGCCTCGACGTGTTGCCAGAACAGCAAGCCACGCTGGGTAGCACCCTGATCGCCATGGATGCGCCGCCGGAGCGCGAAAATGTGCTCGGCTATGTCAAGGTCGCGGAAATGCTGCGGCAGGCCGGCGTGAGCGTACCGCGCATTATCGCCACCGACTACGAACGCGGCTTCATGCTGCTGTCCGATCTGGGCACCACCACCTATCTGCAGGTGCTGGACCACGATAACGCCTCCATCATGTACGCCGAAGCGCTGGAAGCCCTGAGCCGCTTCCAGCTCACCAGCGTGCCCGACGTGCTGCCCGAATACGACCGCGCCTTCCTGCAGCGTGAGATGTCGCTGTTCCCCGAGTGGTATATCGGCCGCCACCTGAACGTCAGCCTGACCGAAGCCCAGCAAAAATCGCTGCAGGGCGTGTTCGACGCGATCCTCGCCAATGTGACGGCGCAGGCGCAGGTGTTCGTGCACCGTGATTTCCATTCGCGGAATCTGATGCAGATCGACGTGGGCAACCCCGGTGTGCTGGACTTCCAGGATGCCCTGTACGGCCCAATGACCTATGATCTGGCCTCGCTGCTGCGCGACGCCTACGTGCAGTGGGATGAAGAGATGGTGCTGGACTGGGTCATCCGCTACTGGCAGCACGCCAAGTCGGTGGGACTGCCGGTGGCTGCCGACATCGACGATTTCTACAAGGATTTCGAGTACATGGGGCTGCAGCGCCATCTGAAAATCCTCGGCCTGTTCTGCCGCCTCAACTACCGCGACGGCAAAACCCAGTATCTGAACGATCTGCCCACCGTGCTCGAATACGTGCGCAAGACGGCAGGCCGCTACCCCGAGCTGAAACCGCTGCTGCGCCTGCTCGACACGCTGGAAAACAAGGCGCCGCAAGTCGGCTACACCTTCTAAGGGGCGGCCATGAAAGCAATGATCTTCGCCGCCGGCCGCGGCGAGCGCATGCGCCCGCTGACGGACAGCACGCCCAAGCCGCTGCTGGTTGTGCGCGGCCGTCCGCTGATCGTCTGGCACGTGCTCAATCTGGTGAAAGCGGGCATTACCGACATCGTCATCAACCACGCCCATCTGGGCGAGCAGATCGAAGCCCTGCTGGGCGATGGCAGCAAATACGGCGCCAACATCCAGTACTCGCGCGAAGGCACGGCGCTGGAAACCGCAGGCGGCGTGGCCGCTGCGCGCCACCTGCTGGGCGAACAGCCCTTCCTCGCCGTCTCGGCCGACCTGTACATTCCGCAATTCGACTTCAGCCAGGTGCTCGACGTGCTGCACGATAAAGACCTGTGGGGCAATCCCTATCCGGCCGAGAAGCGCGACCTGTGCTGGCTGTATCTGGTGCCGAATCCCGACTTCCATCCGGACGGCGACTTCGGCCTGACGCTGTACACCGTTAACAACGACGGCACGCCGCGCTACACCTTCGGCAATATCGGCGTGTACCGCATGGAGATGTTCGACGGGATCACGCCGGGCAGCCACGCCAAACTGGGCCCGCTGCTGCGCGCGGCGGCCGAGCGCGGACAGGTGGGCGGCGAAGTCTACACGGGACCCTGGCACAACCTCGGCACCGTACAGCAGCTGGAACAACTGAACGCCCCGCTGTCGCTGCGGCCGGCGTCCATCCAGTGAGCAGCGCTGCCAGTCTGATGGCCGCCTGCGCGGCGCGCCGTGCGCACCTGCTGGCACAGCTGCCGGCGGGCGCCGTCGCCGTGCTGGCTACCGCACCGGAAGTGGTGCGCAATGCCGACAACGAATACCCCTACCGCCACGACAGCGATTTCTATTATCTGAGCGGCTTTACGGAGCCGGACAGCGTGCTGGTACTGGTGGCTGCACGCACCGGCAGCGCCGCGCAGGCCATCCTGTTCTGCCGCCAGAAAAACCCCGAACGGGAAATCTGGGATGGCTACCGCTACGGACCGGAAGCGGCCCGCGTGGCCTTCGGCATGGATGCCGCCTACGCCATCGAAGACCTCGACGGCGAAATGGGCCGCCTGCTGGCCGATGCCCCGGCTCTGTACTACCCGCTGGGCGGCAGTCTCGATACCCAGGTCAAGGTGTGGCGCTCGGCCCTGCGCGCGCGTGCCCGCACCGGCGTGACGCCGCCCGACAGCGCAGTCGACCTGCTGCCCCTGCTGGCCGAACTGCGCCTGCGCAAGGATGCTGAAGAACTGGCCTGCATGCAGCGCGCCGCCGACATCTCCGCGCAGGCCCACCTGCGCGCCATGCTGGCCACCCGCCCCGGCATGTACGAATACGAAGTGGAAGCGGAACTGCTGTATGCCTTCCGCCGCAGCGGCGCCCAGGCGCCCGCCTACAACTCCATCGTCGCCAGTGGCGCGCGTGCCTGCGTGCTGCACTACAGTGCCAACAACGGCCTTTGCCTCGATGGCGAACTGCTGCTGATCGACGCCGGCTGCGAATACAACAGCTATGCCGCCGACATCTCGCGCACCTATCCTGTCAATGGCCGCTTTAGCGATGCGCAGAAGCGCCTGTACCAACTGGTGCTTGCCGCACAAGCGGCGGCACTGGGCGCCATCGCACCGGGCCGTCCTTACGCCGACATGCATCAGGCCGCCGTCAAGGTGCTGGCGCAAGGCATGCTCGATCTGGGACTGCTGCAGGCCAATGTGCACGGCACGGTGGATGACGTGATCGCCAACCAGCACCACCAGAAGTTCTACATGCACGGCACCGGCCACTGGCTGGGACTGGACGTGCACGACGTGGGCCACTACCGCGACATCGCTGCCGCCGACAAGCCATCGCGCCCGCTACAGCCGGGCATGACGCTGACGGTGGAACCGGGCATCTACGTGCGCCCCGCAGCGGACGTGCCCGAGTGCTACTGGAATACCGGCATCCGCATCGAAGACGATGTGCTGGTAACGGACAGCGGCTACGCCATCCTGAGCGCTGCCGCGCCCAAGAGCGTGGCCGATATTGAACACCTCATGCAGCAGCGCCCTAATCCATAAGCTGATGCAGCAACCCGAAATGCAGCAATCATGAGCACTACCCCGATTTCCAGCACCAGCGATTCCCGCAACGACGCAGCCGGCCAGCCAGCGGCCGGCACGGCGAACCTCCCACCTGAGCTGACTATCCATAGCCCCGGCACGGACAAGACTGGCGCCAGCAGTAATTACGATGTCGCCATCTGCGGCGCCGGCCCCGCCGGCATGGCGCTGGCCCTGCTGCTGCACCAGCGCGGCATGGCGGCAGATCGCATCGTTTTGATCGACGCCCGCTCACTGGCGCAGGCCAGCGACGATCCCCGCTCGCTGGCACTGGCATGGGGCAGCCGCCAGATCCTCGATTCCATCCACGCATGGCCTGCTGTGGCCACGGCAATTGAACAGATCCACGTTTCGCGCCGCGGCCAGTTCGGCCGCAGCCTGATCGACCGCAGCGAACACAATCTGCCTGCGCTGGGTTATGTCACCCGCTATGGCGATATCGTCACGGCGCTGGGCGCCGCCTGCCTGCAGGCCGGCATCGCCACGCTGCGTCCGGCCCGGGTGGAGAATATCGACGAACAGGCCGACCACGTAAACGTGGTGCTGGCCGGTGCTGTGCCCGCCGTGCGCGCCGCCATCGTGGTGCAGGCCGAAGGTGGCCTGTTCAGCGATCAGGCCAGCCGCTCGCAGCGACGCGACTATCAACAGAGCGCCGTCATCGCCCAGGTACGCGCCGACCGCCCCATTGCCGCCCGCGCCTACGAACGCTTCACGGAACAGGGCCCGCTGGCCTTGCTGCCACAGGATCAGGGCGGCGCTGCTGGCGAATACTCGCTGGTGTGGTGTTTGCGCCCAGAGGAAGCCGCACGCGTGCAGGCGCTCGAAGACAGCAGCTTCCTCGCCGAACTGGGCGCAGCCTTCGGCACCCGCCTGGGCCGCTTCGTGCACGCTACGCCGCGCCTGGCCTTCCCGCTGGGTTTGAACGCCGATCCGCGCAGCACGGCCCGCACCGTCGCCATCGGCAATGCAGCGCAGACGCTGCATCCGGTAGCAGGACAAGGTCTCAACCTCGGCCTGCGCGATGTGGCGGTACTGGCCAAGGTGCTGGCACAGGGCACCGATCCGGCCCATCTGGCGCAGTTCACCACGCTGCGCGAGCAGGACCGCCAGACCACCATGCGCATCACCGACACCATGGCGCGTATCTTCGCCAGCACTTCGCCGCTGCAAAGTTTGCTGGGGCTATCGCTGACCGCCATCGATCTGGTACTGCCAGCGCGCAATATGTTGGCCGAGTTGCTGATGTACGGTCGCCGCTAATCATCAGGAATGCCCACCCCATACAAGCCGAGAGCCTATGCGTATCCGTGACGCCGTTGCCGATGACGCCGCAGCTATCGCCGCCATCTATAACCACTACGTGCTGACCACCTCCATCAGTTTCGAGGAACAGGCCGTAACGGATAGCGAGATGCAGCAGCGCATCGCCGACATCCAGCGTGGCGGCCTGCCGTGGCTGGTGGCAGAGTTGGACGGTGTACTGGTGGGCTATGCCTACGCCACCAAATGGCGCGTCCGCCATGCCTACCGTTTTTCCGTGGAGAGTTCGGTGTATCTGGCGCCTGACCTGGCAGGCAAGGGACTGGGGACAGCGCTGTATCAGCAACTGCTGGGACGCCTGAGCGCCAGCGGCTACCACCGTGTCATTGGCGGTGTCGCGCTGCCGAATGCGGCCAGCGTGGCGCTGCACGAAAAGATGGGCTTCGAAAAGGTCGCCCAGTTCCGCGAAGTGGGCTTCAAGTTTGGCCGCTGGATCGACGTAGGCTACTGGGAAAAATCGCTTGCCTCCGCCTGCCCTACCACGCGCTAGCAAATCGACTGTGCCCAAGCGGGGCACCATCCTGTTTCCCGCCTCGTGTAGCAAACCTTCTGCATTTCCCTCTTAAACCCTCTTATTTTCTCTTCTTTCCTCTTATTTTCACTGCATTCAAGTTTGACTTTTCGTTTTCGTCCAACCCACTCTTCGTTTTCCCCAAATTCAATTTCCGTCTTTCGTTTGAGCTTAAACAAAAGCCCATACCAGCAAGCAGAGAAAATAAGAGGGAAACAGAGAAAATAAGAGCAAATAAGAGGAAACTGCAGAATGTTTACCACAGTGATCGCCCAAGTGGCCCCGGACACCCTGCTACGGCTACTCCAGCACTTGCAGCGCCAAGGCAATGCTCCCGACATCAGCGCGGCTATCAACACCGCACTAGCATTCTGGCTCGATGAGAGTGTCAAACTTGCGACCAAACCAACAGTTGCCGGCCAGCGCGGCTACCAGTGGAAGACCGTCTTTTTACCTGAAGGCACCATCCTGCGTTCCTGGAGCTACGGCGAGCATAACTATGCCGAAGTGATTGGCGATCAGATCATTCATCAGGGCCGCTCCGTCAGCCCCAACCAGTTTGCCCGCTCATTCGCGCGCAGCATGCGCAACGCCTGGATAGACCTCTCCATCCGCCGGCCGGGCGAGCGCAATTACACCATCGCCAGCCGCCTGCGCGACGAATCACTGAAGAAGAAATAGTCCTTCCCACGCGACTAAATCTGCAACAAGCGACGCGATCCACTACACTCTGTCAGGTCACCAACCACCTAGCCGGAGTCGCATCATGAGCAAAGTTTTCGTCAACATCGGCCTCAGCCTCGATGGCTATATGGCACCGGAAGGCATGACCATGGACGACCCCAGTTACAAGAACTGGGGCGCAAAATGGGGCGCATTGATGGCCTGGCTGATCAGTCAGCAATACTTCCGCGACAAGCTGCAATTCGGTCCCGGCGGTGAAACGGGCGCCGTCAACGAAATGGTGCGCCACACCTTCGAGCGCACTGGCGCCAACATACTGGGCAAACGCATGTTCGACCAGGGCGAAGTCAGCTGGCCGGAAGAAGCGCCTTTCCATACCCCCGTCTATGTGCTCACCCACGAGAAACGGGAACCCTGGGTGCGCCCCGGCGGCACCACCTTTCATTTCATCAACGAGGGCCCCGAACGTGCACTGGAACTGGCGCGCGCAGCAGCCGGCGAGCGCGACGTGCGGATATCGGGCGGCGCCGAAGTGATCCAGCAATATCTGAACCTGAATGCCATCGACCAACTGGAAATCGCTCTGGCTCCCGTCCTGTTTGGCGCCGGCCGGCGACTGTTTGAAAATCTGGGCGAAACAGCCTCCCAGTTCCGCATAGACTCCGTGCTCGACGGCACGCACGCCACCCATCTGCGCTACGTGCGCGCATAAAAAAACGGGGCCCTGATCGCTCGGGGCCCCGTTCTCCTGCAGCCTGCAAGCAGGCCTATGCTTTACTCGACTGCCTTCACCATATCTTCGATAACTTTCTTGGCATCGCCAAACACCATCATGGTATTGGCCTGATAGAACAACTCGTTATCCAGACCGGCATAACCGGAAGCCATGGAGCGCTTGTTGACGATGATGCTCTTGGCTTTGTAGGCTTCCAGAATCGGCATGCCGGCAATCGGCGAGCTGGGATCTTTGGCAGCCGGATTGACCACGTCGTTCGCGCCCAGAATCAGCACCACATCGGTCTGGCCGAACTCGCCGTTGATGTCTTCCATCTCGAACACCTGATCGTACGGCACTTCCGCTTCCGCCAGCAGCACGTTCATGTGGCCCGGCATACGGCCTGCCACCGGGTGGATCGCATACTTCACGTTCACGCCCTTGTGGGTCAGCTTCTCCACCAGTTCTTTCAACGCGTGCTGGGCACGTGCCACGGCCAGACCGTAGCCCGGCACAATGATCACGCTCTCCGCATTGGCCATGAAGAACGAAGCGTCATCCGCCGAACCGGATTTGACGGGACGCTGTTCCTTGGCCGCACCGCTGCCTGCTTCCGCCGGTGCGCCACCGAAGCCGCCAAGAATCACATTGAAGAACGAACGGTTCATGGCCTTGCACATGATGTAGGACAGAATCGCACCGGACGAACCCACCAGCGAACCGGCGATAATCAGCATCGCGTTATTCAGCGAGAAGCCGATACCGGCAGCCGCCCAGCCCGAGTACGAGTTCAGCATCGACACCACTACCGGCATATCGGCACCGCCGATAGGGATGATGATCAGCACACCGAGCACAAAGGCGATCGCCGTCATGATCAGGAACGGCAGCCAGGCCGGCGTTGCGCCGCTATCGAAGCAGAACACCAGACCCAGACCTACCATGGCCAGCGCCAGCAGCAGGTTGAGCATGTGCTGACCGGGGAAGTTAACCGGCGCGCCCTGGAACAGACGGAACTTGTATTTACCCGACAGTTTGCCGAACGCGATCACCGAACCGGAGAAGGTGATCGCACCGACGAAGGTACCGATGAACAGTTCGATGCGGTTACCGAACGGCAGCGCTTCGCCAGCCTGCGCAATGCCGAAAGCATGCGGCTCCGACACGGCGGCCACCGCGATACACACAGCGGCCAGACCGATCAGCGAGTGCATTGCCGCGACCAGTTCCGGCATCTTGGTCATCTCGACCTTTTTCGCCAGCACGGCGCCGATACCGCCGCCGGCCACCACACCAAGCGCTACCAGCGTAAAGCCGCCGGTGCTGCCATGGCCTGCTGCCGCAGCTGCTGCGGCCATGGCCTGCAACTTGAAGATCAGCGCCACCGTGGTGACAAACGCGATGGCCATGCCCGTCATGCCGAAGGCATTACCGGCACGCGCCGTGGCCGGCGAGGACAGGCCTTTCAGCGCCTGAATGAAGCACACCGAAGCGATCAAGTACAGCAGGGTTACCAGATTCATGGAGATACCGCTCATGCCTGCTCTCCCTTGTTAGCAGCGGCCTTATTTTCTTTCGGCGCCTTCTTCTTGAACATTTCCAGCATGCGCTGGGTCACCAGAAAACCGCCGAACACGTTCACGGCAGCCAGCGCCACCGCGACGGTACCGGCAACCTGCCCCACCAGACCTTCCGTCAGCGCGGCAGCCAGCATGGCGCCCACGATGATGATGGCCGATACGGCATTGGTCACCGCCATCAGCGGCGTATGCAGCGCAGGCGTCACGGTCCACACCACGTGATAGCCCACATAGATGGCCAGCACGAAGATGATCAGATTGATGATGGTATGGCTCACTTCCATAAAACCTCCTTTTATTTTCTCAGCAGTTCGCCGCCGCTGCACAGCAGCGTGGCCTTGAGGATTTCGTCTTCGCGGTCGATCACCAGCTGGTCTTCCTTGTTGATGATCAGCTTGAGGAAGTCGAGCACATTGCGCGCATACAGGGCCGACGCGTCAGCCGCCACCAGCGTCGCCAGATCGGGCTGGCCGACGATGTGCACGCCATGGCGCACCACCGTCTCGTTCAGCACGGACAGCGGGCAGTTGCCGCCCTGCGCCACGGCCAGATCGACGATTACCGAGCCCGGCTTCATGGCTTTCACGGTGTCTTCGGAAATCAGCACGGGCGCCTTGCGGCCCGGGATCAGCGCAGTGGTGATGATGATATCGGCCAGCTTGGCGCGTTCATGCACCAGCGCAGCCTGACGCGCCAGCCAGTCGGCCGGCATAGGACGGGCATAGCCGCCCACACCCTGCGCAATTTCCTTCTCTTCGGCGGTGAGGAAAGGCACGTCGATGAATTTGGCGCCCAGCGATTCCACCTGCTCTTTCACAGGCGGACGCACGTCGGAGGCTTCGATCACAGCGCCCAGACGCTTGGCCGTGGCAATCGCCTGCAGACCGGCCACGCCCACGCCCATGATCAGCACGCGCGCCGCTTTCACGGTACCGGCAGCCGTCATCAGCATGGGCATGAAGCGCTGGTAGGTATTGGCCGCCACCATCACCGCCTTGTAGCCGGCGATATTGGCCTGCGAGGACAGCACGTCCATCGACTGCGCGCGGGTGATACGCGGCACCGCTTCCAGCGCAAACGCCTGCAGGCCGGCTGCCGCCATCGCTGCATTGTTCTCCGCGTCGAAAGGATTGAGCATGCCGATCAGCACCGTGCCGGCCTTCATCAGGCCACGCTCCGCTGCATCCGGTGCGCGCACCTTGAGCACCACTTCCGCACCGTAGACGTCTGCCGCCGTGACTATCTGCGCACCTGCTGCCACATACGCCTCGTCGGTCACCGATGCGGCCAGACCAGCGCCAGCCTGCACGATCACACTGTGCTTGGCTGCCAGCTTCTTGACGGTTTCGGGCGTCGCCGCAACCCGGGTTTCGCCCGGCCGCGTCTCGGCCGGTATGCCTATTCTCATGCTGCCTCCCAAAGATTAATAAACTGACTAGAATCTAACACGGATTGCCGGGGCTGCACGCGGCAGAGTTCCCCCCTCGATGGCCCCATCATACTTAATACGTATTTATCAATAAATGTCGCATTTATCACTACATTTATTACAAAATGTCATCTATTGCTGTTAAAACACTTAATCTAGCGCAAAGAAGCCTGCTCCAGAGTACTCTTCGCACTAAAGTTTGCGCTATTTCAATGTCGCATCTATGACACGCAGCTGGACCAGCGCCTAAACGGCCGAATCAAAGTAAAAACAGGCTAAAATACCGGCTCTTTCAAGGATCGCCTATGCCACGTATCTGGAAACCCTCTGTCACTGTTGCCGCCATCGTCGAAAAAGATGGCAAATTTCTCGTTATCGAAGAACAGACTAGCGATGGCATCCGCATTAACCAGCCAGCCGGCCATCTGGACCCGCACGAATCGCTGGAACAGGCAGTGATCCGTGAAACGCTGGAAGAAACCGCACACGATTTCACTCCCACTGCGCTGGTGGGCATGTATATGTCGCGCTACACCTCCAACCGCACGGGCGAAGAAGTAACCTATCTGCGCTTTACCTTCTGCGGCGTACCGGGTCGGCAGCATGACCGTCCGCTCGACGATGGCATCCTGCGCACCATGTGGCTGACGCGCGACGAACTGGCTGCCTGCGCCGAACGTCACCGCAGCCCCACCGTGCTGCAGTGCGTGGATGAATATCTGGCCGGCCGCCGCGCGCCGCTGGAACTGCTGCAGACCCACGCTTCGGTATTCCTGTCGGCGCCGGACAGCAGCCACGGCTGACAGCACCGCGCAGGCAGGCAGCACGGCAGCGGCAGGACCGCTGCCGCAGGCGCTTATTCAGCAACACTGCAATAACCCTGCAGATAAATGATATAAACAGTTTTCAGGAAATGATATGAGCAAGAAAAAAGTCGTGATCGGTATGTCTGGCGGGGTCGATTCCTCGGTCTCGGCGTGGCTGCTCAAGGAACAGGGCTACGAAGTGGTCGGCCTGTTCATGAAGAACTGGGAAGATGACGACGACAGCGAATACTGCTCCACCCGTCAGGACTGGATCGATGCCGCCAGCGTGGCCGATGTGGTGGGCGTGGATATCGAAGCCGTCAACTTCGCCAGCGAATACAAGGACCGCGTGTTCGCCGACTTCCTGCGCGAGTATCAGGCTGGCCGCACGCCCAATCCCGACGTGCTGTGCAACGCCGAAATCAAGTTCAAGGCCTTCCTCGACCACGCCATGACGCTGGGTGCCGACTTGATCGCCACCGGCCACTACGCCCGCGTGCGCGAGCGCGCCGGCCAGTTCGAACTGCTCAAGGCGGTGGACCACACCAAGGACCAGAGCTACTTCCTGCACCGCCTCAATCAGGCGCAGCTGTCCAAGACCCTGTTCCCGCTCGGTGAAATTCCAAAGACGGAAGTGCGCCAGATCGCCGCCAAGCTGGGCCTGCCGAACGCCACCAAGAAGGATTCTACCGGCATCTGCTTCATCGGCGAGCGACCGTTCCGTGAATTCCTCAACCGCTACCTGTCCTACCGTCCCGGCCCGATGAAGACCGACGATGGCCGCGTGGTGGGCGAGCACGTGGGCCTGAGCTTCTACACGCTGGGCCAGCGCAAGGGCATAGGCGTCGGCGGCCTGAAAGCCTACAAGAAGGAAGATGGCAGCAGCGACGCATGGTATGTGGCGCGCAAGGATGTGGCCAACAACACGCTATACATCGTGCAGGGCCATGACCACCCGTGGCTGCAATCGGCCAGCCTGACGGCCGATAGCGCCAGCTGGATCGCCGGCCATGCACCGGATGTGCGCCAGCTGGCAGCCAAAACCCGCTACCGTCAGGCCGATGTGGCCTGCGAACTCACGCCGCAGGGCGAGAGCGACTTTGCGCTGCGCTTCATGGAGCCGCAATGGGCGGTAACGCCGGGCCAGTCGGCGGTGATCTACGATGGCGAAGTCTGCCTCGGCGGCGGCCTGATTGCCGGCTCTACGCTGGCCGGCTAGGCCGCTGGCACGGCCCTGTCCCAGGTTTAGCCGGCGGCGCCAGCATCACCTTCCACGCCTTTGCCATCGCCGCCGGCGGCGGCTTCACGCGCCATGGCGGCACGCTGGCGTTTCACCATGGTGATGACGGTATTACGGATGGTGTTGAGCACCGTGTCGGCCTTGAACGGCTTGACGATAAAGCCGTGCACGCCCATCGCATGGGCCGCCTGTATGGTGGCCGCATCGAACTCGCTGGACACCATGAAGATCAGCGTCTTGGGCCAGTTGGTTTTGATTTCGCGCACGATGTCATCGCCGCTTTCGATCTGTTCGCGCGAGATGCAGATCAGGTGCGGCTGGTGCTTGATCAGCAGCGCCAGCCCGTTGGCGCAGGTGTGCGCCTGTCCCACCACGTCATAACCGCCCTCCACCAGCACGGTATTGAGCAAGCCGCGCGCTACGGCACTGGTATCGATAATCACTGCTTTTAACATCTTGCCTACCCTGTTCTAAGCCCCGCTAGGACCGGACCACGCCAGCATATTCCAGCTCACGCCCAGCCGCACGTCGGTTTTCAATTCCACCAATTGTCTGGAAAGATACAGCATTTCCTTCTCTTTTCGTAGCGTCACGCCCAGCCTGTCCTGCAGAATGCCGGCGCCAGCCAGTATGCCTTCCAGCGTGCCATAGGTGCGCAACAGCCTGGCGGCCGTCTTCACGCCTACGCCGGACACGCCCGGTATCGCGTCGGCCGGATCACCCATCAGTGCCAGCAAATCGGCCAGTTGCGCCGGCGCCACACCCCATTTGGCTTCCACCCATGCGGCGTCATGCCACACGCCCTTGAACGGGTCCCATAACAGTGCGCCCTGGGCGATCAGGCTATGCAGATCCTTGTCGGTACTGGCCACATACGCCTCGCCGCGTCCTTCGGCCAGCCAGCGCTGCACCGCCGTGGCCAGCACATCGTCGGCCTCCACCCCTTCGATCGCCAGCAGCGGCCAGCCTTGCGCCTGCAATTGCGCCTGCCATGGCACCAGCGCAGCTTTCAGCACGTCGGGCATGGGCGCGCGGCCGGCACGGTAGCCGGCATACAAAGCATGGCGCCAGGTGGCGCCGCCGGCATCGAAGGCCAGCAGCACGTGGCTAGGCGCATGCTGGCGCAGCAGCTTGTGCAGCGACGACTGGGCATAGCGCAGCGCCGTCAGCGCCTTTTCGGCACTATCGGGTTCGGGGCTGGCCTCGTACATGCGGCGCACGATGTTGAGGCCGTCGATAGCTAGCAGTCTAGCCATGGCAGCGGGGAAATTCAGCGACTATCACGGCGCCATTGTAACGTAGCGCCAGAGGTGCCCATAGCAGCTACTCAGGCTCACATTCAGGCTCACATTCAGGCTCACATTCAGGCTCGCATTCAGGCTCACTTGAGCAGGTCATACGGGCCGCCATTGGCCAGCGCACGCTGGAAGGCAGGACGGCTATGGATGCGCTGCAGGAAGTCCATCAGATGCGGTCTGCTGGCATTCAGGCCGGCGCGGGCAGCGGCAGCCTCCAGCGGAAAACTCATCTGGATATCGGCAGCACTGAATTCGGCGCCGGCAAACCATGGCCGCTGGGCCAGTTCCGCTTCCAGATAATCGAGATGGCTGGCGATCTGCGGCAGCACATAGCTGCCCAGTACTTTGCGCGCAATCGCCCTGGCAACCGGCCTGACGAAGAACGGCGCAGGGCTGCTCTCAACCCGGTCGAACACCAGTTTCATCAGCAGCGGCGTCATGGCCGAACCCTCGGCGTAGTGCAGGAAATAGGTCCAGCGGCGCCGCTCCGGCGTGCCGGCCGCAGGCTGCAGCCGGCCCTGCCCGTAAGTGGCTATCAGGTATTCGACAATGGCCCCCGATTCGGCCACCACGATATCGCCATCGCTCATCACCGGCGATTTGCCCAGCGGGTGAATGGCGCGCAGCTCGGGCGGCGCCAGCATGGTTTGGGGGTCGCGCTGGTAGCGCACGATTTGGTAAGGCAGGCCCAGTTCTTCCAGCAGCCACAGCACCCGCTGCGAACGCGAGTTATTCAGATGGTGTACGACGATCATGATCAGCATTCCAGAAAAAGCACGGCCGTGCGCCGCAACCGTGGCAGCTTACCATGGCTAGTCAGCGCACGTGCAGCACAGTACACTGCGCCTATCGCCGCCTACCGGAGTGCCCATGAAGCCAGTCTCGCTATTGTTTAGCCGTTTGCTCTCGCCGCGTTATCTGGCCCTGCATGCTGTCTTGCTGGCGCTGCCGCTGTCGCTCTGGCTCACCGGCCCCTGGTGGCTGACGCTGACGCTACTACTGCTGGCGGGCGTGGGACTGTCCGATCTGCTGCAAACCCGCCGCGCACTGCGCCGCAACTATCCGATACTGGCACATCTGCGCTTCTTCTTCGAATCGATCCGGCCCGAAATCCGCCAGTATTTTCTGGAGGACGACACGGTAGCCGAACCATTCTCGCGCAACCAGCGCAGCATCGTCTACCAGCGCGCCAAGATGGAAACCGACAAGCGCCCGTTCGGCACCCAGCTCGACGTTTATGCTGGCGGCTACGAATGGATCAACCACTCGATCAGCCCCGCACCGGAACAGCACCACGATTTCCGCATCGAGATCGGCGCCCACCCGGCCTGCCGGCGCGCCCAGCCCTACGCGGCCAGCGTCTTCAACATCTCCGCCATGAGCTTCGGCGCCCTGTCGGCCAATGCGATACTGGCACTGAACGGCGGCGCCAAAGCGGGCGGCTTCATGCACGATACGGGCGAAGGCAGCATCAGCCCCTACCATCGCCAGCACGGCGGCGATCTGGTGTGGGAAATCGGCTCCGGCTATTTCGGCTGCCGCAGTGAGGACGGGCGCTTCTCGGAAAGCCACTTCGTCGCCAACGCCACGACACCGCAAGTGAAGATGATAGAACTCAAACTGTCGCAGGGCGCCAAGCCGGGCCACGGCGGCGTGCTGCCGGCAGCCAAGGTCAGCCCCGAAATTGCCGCCACCCGTGGCGTGCCGCTGGGCGAAGACTGCGTCTCGCCCGCGCGCCACAGCGCGTTTGATACCCCGCTCGAAATGCTGGCCTTTATCGAGCGCCTGCGTACGCTGTCCGGCGGCAAACCCACCGGCTTCAAACTGGCCATCGGCCACCCATGGGAATTTTTCGCCATCGTCAAAGCCATGTTGGCCAGCGGCATTACGCCCGATTTCATCGTGGTCGATGGCGGCGAAGGCGGCACCGGCGCTGCGCCGGTGGAGTTCTGCGACCACGTCGGCACGCCTTTGCAGGAAGCGCTGCTGCTGGTGCATAACACACTGGTGGGGGCCGGTTTGCGCGAACGCATCCGCATCGGCGTATCGGGCAAAATCATCAGCGCTTTCGATATCGCCCGCATGCTGGCACTGGGTGCCGACTGGTGCAACGCGGCGCGCGGTTTCATGTTTTCGCTCGGCTGCATTCAGTCGCAAAGCTGCCATACCGACCGCTGCCCAACCGGCGTCGCCACGCAGGACCCGCAACGCCAGCAGGCGCTGGTGGTACCCGACAAGATCAGCCGGGTGGCCAATTATCACGAAAATACTTTGAAAGCACTGGCGCAGCTGATTGCCGCTGCCGGCCTGACCCATCCGTCGCAGCTGCGGCCCCACCATCTGGTGCGGCGGCTCTCGCCGAATCAGGTCAAACTGGCGTCGGCCCTGCTGCCCTATCTGGACCCGGGGGAGTTGCTCGACCCAGCACAGCTACACCGCCTGCCGCCAGTGTTCGGCCACTACTGGCCAATGGCGCAGGCAGAATCGTTCCAGCCGCTCAGCATCTAGAGCGCCAGCGCACAGGCCGTATTGCACCAACCACTGCACTGGCAAAACGGATCAACGCTGCACGTGCAGCATGATGACGCGTGCCGAGGACTTGCCAGCGGCGCCGCTG